>LFFM01002472.1_pt1 | contig 12195 bp, 14 predicted proteins | sample 643131 | NCBI WGS metagenome assembly LFFM01 (sample SAMN03777445, study PRJNA286221) | soda lake metagenome | biome: soda lake; feature: Kulunda steppe; material: water; isolation source: sample Tc-Br brine of Tanatar trona crystallizer | place: Russia: Kulunda steppe | collected 2011-07
CCGACGGGTCGATCTGGTATCGAAACGAGGAATTTACCGATCGAGTCCGTGAGGATCACCCGAACGCCGTCGAAGACGGTGCCGTCGACTTACTCGAGTTGCCTGAATCGACCAGATCCATCACCGACCGAGCCGTGACACTTTTTCCGCTCCCACTCTCGCCAACGATGCCGAACACGTCGCCTCGGCCGACCCGGAGTGAGAGATCGTTGACTGCCCTGACGGTCCCGTTCTCGGTAAAGAACTTCGTCGAAAGATTGTCGATAGTGAGTATTTCGTCGTGCATATTAGCCTCCGTGTTCCCCTTCGATGTTCGGATCCAGCGAGTCCCGGAGCCAGTCTCCGAGGAGGTTGATCCCGATCACTGCCAGGACGATGCCGATACCCGGAATCGTCGCGATCCACCACTGCGTGCTGAGATAGGCCTGTCCCTGTTGGATCTCATAGCCCCACGAGAGCGTCGTCCCCGAAAAGCCCAGGTACGAGAGGGAACTCTCGAGCAGGATGATCGCGGCGACCTGAATCGTCGCCAGCACGATCACTGGTGTCAGGCTGTTTGGCAGGACGTGGGTCACGAGAATACGGCGGTTGCTCGCGCCCATACTGCGTGCGGCTTTCACGTACTCTTCTGAGCGTATCGCCATCGCTTCCCCCCTCGCCACCCGGGCGAACCACACCCAGGTCACGAGGGCAACGACAATGGTAACTGATCCCGGTAAGATCATGTACTCTGGCATGCCCTCAGCAAAACCGGCCATCACAATCGGGTCGGGAATGGGTATCGTCGCCGCGCCCAACACCCCAATGAGTGCAACGGCCAGGACGAGTGAAGGGAACGCGAGCATGATGTCGGCAACCCGCATCATGGAATCATCGATACGCCCGCCGTAGTAGCCGGCGATGAGACCGAACGGGACCCCCATGAGGACAGCCATCCCCGTGCCGAAGAACCCGACGAGCAACGACGTTCGAGCGCCATAGAGGAACTTCGAGTAGATGTCTTCACCGACGTTGTTCGTCCCAAGGAGGTGTTCGGTGGTCGGTTCGACCGTGTACTCGACGCGTTCACCCTCCTGGGCGATTTCAGTGTCATAAGTAATGCCGAGTGGTGGATAGGAGTTGCCCTGATCATCCCAGTAGCGGGACGTGGTTGGATCGTGGGTGGCGAGGATCGGCGCGAACAGTGCCAGAAACAGGATGAGGATCAGCAACCCAAGGCCGACTTTCGCCAACAAACTCTGGTGGAACTCACGTTTGAGACTGGCTTTCAGACGTTCGGGGATCATTGTGCTGCCACCTTTGGATTGAGCTTTGCATACAGCGCGTCGACGCAGATGTTGATCAACACGAACGAAATGGCGATAAAGACGACGACGCCCTGGAGCAACGGCCAGTCACGGTTATTCACTGCGGCAATGAAGCGGTCACCGAGTCCGGGCCAGGAAAAGACGATTTCGGTGATGACTGCCCCGCCGATCAGCGTCCCCAGTTGTAAGCCGAGCACGGTGATGATCGGGATCATCGTGTTCCGAAGCACGTGTTTGTACCTGATGAGAACCCCAGGTAATCCCTTTGCCTCCGTCGCCGTCACGTAGGGCTTTCCGAGTTCGTCGATCATCCCACTTCTGGTAAGGCGAGTGATCAGGGCCGTGAAATACGTCCCCAGTGCCACCGCTGGAAGGATGATATGATGGAACCAGGTAATGAGCGGGCCGAGGTGGAACGTGGTGAGGGCGATCCAGATCGAATCATGGAACGCCACGGGCCGACGCCCAGTCGGGAACAACCCAAGTTGGACGCTGAGTATCAGGATCAACATCAGACCGAGCCAGAAGTTCGGGGTACTGATCCCGACTAACGAACCGATCGTTGCCCCATAATCTGCCGGTTCGTTCCGCCTTGTCGCACTGACGACACCCAACGGAATCGAAATGATGAGGGCCACGATCGTGGCGGCAAACGCCAGTTCGAGCGTTGCCGGCACCCGCTCGAGCACCATTGGAAGAACGGGGCGACTGGATTGATATGAAAAGCCAAAATCACCGACGACGATCCCCTGGAGATAATCGAGGTACTGAATGTACATCGGTTGGTCGAGTCCCAGGTCTTCTCTGACCTGCTGGCGTAACTCTTCACCAGCAGCTTGATCTAGAATGAGGTTGACGGGGTCCCCAGGTGAAACGGCCCGTAACGCGAACATCACCGTGATCACCCCCCATATCACGAACACGCCCTGCAGGAGTCGGCGAACCAGAAATTTTCCGAAAGTCATCGACGTCTGTGCAAAGTAACTCCGCTTGCCCACAATATACTTTCGTTATATACTGCGGTGAAAACGGAAACTGAACGGTCTATACGCCTTAGTTCATGTCCCACACGAAGATACTTTCATCCTCGCGTGGGTCCCAGTCGATGGCGTCGTTAATCCCGTAGATCCCTTCCTGCTGGTGGAGGAACACCCACGGGGCCTTCTCTCGAGCCATTTAGTTGATGTCCATCAACAGGGCTTCACGCTCGTCGGGGTCCTCTTCGACCTGGCTCGCGGCGAGAGCCTCATCGAGTTCCTCATCCCGGAAGTTCTGGACACCGCCACCTTCCATGAAGAAGCCGGACATCCCGTAATCAGCATCGCCGGTAATGACGCCCCATCCAATGAGGAGGAACGGGATTTCGCCATCGTCGACACCGGCCGAAAGCGCGTCGGAGACCTCGGGGAATTCGACGATACTCGCCTCACAATCGACGTTTGGCAGGTCGTCGATCATGTCCGCGGCGAGTTGACCGACTTCTGCGTCGTTCAGGTACCGCCCCTCGGGAACGGTGAGGGTGATTTCCACACCGGCGTGGCCGCTGTCCTCGACGAGTTCTTCGGCTTGCTCCAGGTCGTGTGGATACGGATCGAGGTCGGGATTATAGCCGTTGACCTCCGGTGGCGTCGGTTGACTCATCGGTGCGCCGTAGCCGCTGAGCACGGTATTGATGATTTCCTCGTTGTCCACGGCGTAGTTCATTGCCTGACGGAACTCCTCGCTGTCGAACGGCTCGTGCTCGTTTTTCATCACGAGGAAGATGTTTCGGAAGGTGGTGACCTCACGAATATCGAGTTCGTCCTCGTCACGAACGTCTGGAACCTCATCGGGCAGCACGTTGTCGATCAGCTGTGACTCGCCGGTACGGAGTGCACTGACACGGCCACTCGACTCGCCGTCACCGTTGAAGATAACCTGTTCGAAGTCAGGAACGTCACCCCAGTAATCGTCGAACGGTTCGAGAACGATCTGGACGTCGGATTCGAAGTCAACGACTTCGAACGGGCCGGTCCCGTTGAAGATCTCCTCGTCGTCGCCGACGATGGCACCTTCGGAGGTTTCCTGTTCTTCGGTCCATGCTTCGTTCATCGCGCGGGCGTAGTTTCCGAACTCGAACTCTGCTAAGTCGGGTGCACCGGAGTATTCGATGGTGAGTTCGTAGTCGCCCGTTGCTTCAGCACCCTCGATCGACCCGAGCCCGGCGACCTGATCAGATGCCGGGCCGACGTCGGGGTTGATCTGGCGTTCCATCGTGTAGGCGATGTCGCTCGCCATGAGCTCGTCGCCGTTGTGGAACATGACCCCTTCCTGAATCTCGAGTTCGACTGAACCATCACCGGTGTGTTCCCAGTCAGTAACGATTCGAGGTTCGATCCCTTCCCCGGGGACGAAGTCGAACAATGGTTCATACACGTGGTCGTACACATTGAAATACGGGCCCGTGATGTGATCGACTGGGTCAACGATGTCTGGGAACTCACCCTGGGTGATGACAATCTCGTCGAAATCATCCTGATCGAGGGCATCGTCGTCGTCGCCGTCATCGGCGTCTCCGTTGTCATCGTCGTCTTCGGTCGGGTCGTCATCTGGGTCACCAAGACAACCGGCCAGACCCACGATACCCGTCGTGACACCTGCACCGGTCAGTTGAAGCACCTTCCGTCGGTTAGTTTCATTGTCATCGCTGCGCATACTTCTGTTCAGCACGCCTATAGTATTAATATGTGGTGGTATTCAGACTCAAATATTTTTTATAAAATGAAGCAATTTGTGTGCCGCCAGCCACCTGGGGCGATGCGGTCAAGTTGTTCTGGAAAGTCAATCGGGTATGGAAACGATAACCGTGGATGTCAAAGGTGAGGGGACGCATAAACTCGAGCGGTCAGCGCTCGAGACTGCTGGTGAAGTGGGGTCACTCACGTACACCGACGTCCTGACCCATCTCGAGTTGAGCCCACACGAAGTGAGTGTCCTGGTCGACGGCCGACCGGTACCGGAAGATCAACCGGTTGAAGCCGAACACATGACGGTCTTGCGGCTGATCAAGGGCGGATGAGCACCGTTGCTACCGCAGATATGAACAAACGAACGGAGACTCGAGTTACAGCAGGTAGGTTTCTGAATCCCCGGCCAAGTCCTCGAAATCGTCGGCCGCGTCGATGAGCTCCTCGGCCGTCGAGGCCTCGAACGCCATCACTTCGACTTTCACACCTTCGTGACGGAGGTGTGAACAGAGTCGCGAAAAGTCACCGTCTCCAGTACAGAGCACGACGGTATCGACGTGATTCGCGAGTGTGACCGCGTCGAGGCTCATCCCGACGTCCCAGTCGGCTTTTTTCGTCCCATCGGAAAATCGCTTGATGTCTTTGATTTTTGTTTCGAAGCCGATATCGAAGAGGGCGTCGAAAAACGTCTCTTCTTCTGGCGAATCGGCCCTGATCACGTATGCGATCGCCCGCGTCAACTGTCGGCCGTCGACGGCCCCCTCGAGGAGTGAGGCATAATCGATGTTCCGGCTGTAGATGCTTTGGGCTGTGTGATAGAGATTCTGTGCGTCGACCAACACGGCGACGCGTTGACCGGGGTGGATGTCAGTCATATCCCCCTCTCTGTGGGCCAGTGTGAAAACCGCTTCCTTCGGTGTAAAGGGCTGTGGTGGGTAGCAGGATAGTGAGTCACCAGGAAATCACCCACCTCGAGCGAACCCGGATAGGCAGTCTCACAGACTGCGGATTTTCTCAGTTCCGAAGTCGACCGATCCGCTTTTCCATCGGTGGGTGCGTGGCGAGAATCCGCTGCATTAGGCTCCGGTCACTGTTCACGATACACATCGCACTGACGTTGTCGTCGACAGCAGATTCCCGACCCTCGCCGGCCTGAGAGAGTTTCTCGAGGGCGCGTGCGAGCGGTTCGCCACTGCCGATGGCCTGGCTGGCATCCTCGTCGGCGACGTACTCGCGGTACCGGCTGAGAGCGAGGATGAACAGTTGCACCAGGAACTGAGCGGCGAGCAGGGCGACGTACGAGAGGATGAACGTCGCGATGTTGTTCTCGCCCATCGCGCGAACGGCGAACATCGCGGCATAGCCGACAACGATCCCGATCGAGCTCCCGATCACCATCATCACGGTGTCGCGGTTATCCAGGTGAGCGAGTTCGTGGGCGATGACGCCCTCGAGTTCGTCACGCTCGAGGATCTGCAGAAGCTCGGTCGAGACGACAACGATGCCGGCACCTCGACGGCCCGTTGCGAAGGCGTTGGGGACCCCCATTTCGGCGACCATCAGTCGGGGTTTCTCGAGGTTCATGTCCCGACAGAGTTTCTCGGTCATGTGGTGGACTTCCTGGTAGCGCCCGGACTCGGGCATGTCTTCAGCACCAACGCTTCTGACGGCCATCCACCGGCCGAGTTTGTACTGGACCGCCGGGATGAGGACGACACCGATAGCGAGGATGGGCACGATGCCGAACGGCAAGACCTCGGCAAGGAAGAACGCAGCGAGGACGTAAAACCCGAACAGCAACGTGCCGACCACGGCCATCCTGAGCTTTAGTTGCAGATTATTCATACAGTCACGAGTTGGCTACTCAGACTCTTAAAGTCAGCGGGACAGTCCAGTACGGACGCACGTGGTGAGCGTCTACTTTGGTTCGACTATCGATTGGTCTCGAGCCAGTCAACAGCAAAGTCCACGAGCGCCGGTTGTGAGACCAGCCGTCCCGTTCCGGCCCCCACGCTCCCTCGCGTGTACGATTCAGGAGCGGCTGTTTCGAACGCGTCGCCGATCGTCGCAAAGTCGCTATCGTCGGTCTCGAGGTCACGGTACTCGACGAGTTTTCGTTCGCCGTCCTCGAGGACGGGTGCGATGTTCGTCGTTTCTGGAAGATCGAGTGCCGCACGGTGCTCCGCCAGATGGAGTGAGGTGTTCGAGCGATGGTCGACACCAAGGAGGAGGATCGATCCCTCGAGGTCGTAAAATCGAGCCAGCGGGGAGTCCTCGCCGAGACCGAAATCGAAGGCGTGGTCGTCGATGATGGTGTCAGCATTCGCTCCCCAGGCCGCGAACGAAAGGGATGGATGGCGGCTCCGGTGAACCCCTGGGTAGCTGCGAAAACACTCGGGGACGACCCCGACACCGCGCGTGGGCGTCGTCTCAGGCCGATACGCGGGTCGACTTTTCGTGACCGTCTCGATCCATCCCTCGGGAATCGGTGGGTTCGACCAGTGGGCTGGGTTCGAGTATTGGCCCGAGTGCGTCGGCATGACCAGCGTTCCCTCGGGGGTGAGTACCTCGAGCAACGCGTCAACGACCGTCTGCGCGTCGACACACACCCAGCCAATGGAACTGAGCGACGTGTGGACAATGACGGTTTCACCCGCGTTCAGCCCGAGGGTCCGAAAGTCTGCCACCAGGTCGTCGACCGTGATGGGGCCACCCCTCTTCTCGATCACGGCCGCTTCGTCGATATCCATACCTCGGCGTCGAGCGCACAGGTGATCAGTATTCGGGGACCGTCTGGGGAATCCCCCGAGAGGCCCCGTCTGGAGCCAGCGCGTTTCGTGCAGTGGCGAGAGCGGTGCAGAAAGTACTTATCATCCCTCGAACAGGCTACTACATGGCCAGTCATCACTCGAGCACTGGAAACCCAGCCGGGTTGCTACTGCGAGCCGTCGCGTGGTTTCTGGATGGAATCGTTGTCGTCGTGTGTACTGTCGCGCTGGTGCTGTTGTTTTTCGCCCTCGGTTTCTTTCCAGCGAACCCAAACGAAGGAGTGGTTGGGCTCTTTGGGCTCCTCGTTTCGATGGCGTATTACGCGGGAACGGAAGCACAGATGGACGCTACCCTGGGCAAACAGATCCTGGGGCTGCGTGTCCAAACCGTAGACGGGCGACCTTGCACTGCCGGTGGGGCCATCATGCGTAACCTGACGAAGGTCCTCGGGGGATCAGCACTCTTCCCAATTCTCGTGGCGATCGTGTTCGTCCTTTCGACGGAAAAGAACCAACGACTCGGCGACCTCTTTGGGGATACAGTGGTCGTTCACGCCTGATCGTCTCCGTCTTTGGAACATCTCCCGATTCGCGTCTCGAGGCCACACGTCGGAACCCTCGAAGACCCTCACTCTCGATTCCCGAACGTCCGGGGTGCGCCCTCGTTTGGCGTCGCCCAGTCGACGGCGTTCTCGAGGACCCGTTGAATCTCGGGGTTTTCGTAGATCGGAATCGTCTCGTGGCCCGGCCGGAAATAGAAGATCTTGCCACTGCCACGACGGTAACAACAGCCGCTGCGGAACACCTCGCCGCCTTCGAACCAGCTGGTGAACACCAGTCGGTCGGGTTCGGGGATATCGAACGGCTCACCGTACATTTCGGTCTCCGGCAGTTCGATGTACTCGCCGATCCCGTCGACGATTGGGTGGCCGGGGTCGACGATCCACAGCCGCTCTGTGCCGTCGTCCTCACGCCACTGGAGACTGCACGTGGTCCCGAGCAATCGCTTGAAGATCTTCGAGTAATGTCCGGAGTGAAGGACGATCAGACCCATGCCCTCGAGCACACGCTCGTGGACGCGTTCGACGATTGCATCCTCGACCTCGTCGTGAGCGAGATGGGCCCACCAGAGGAGGACGTCCGTCTCCTCTATGACCGCTTCCGGAAGACCGTGTTCGGGCTCCTCGAGCGTCGCCGTCGTGACGTCGTGATCATCGGAGAGGAAATCGGCGATGGTCGAGTGAATCCCATCCGGATACACCTCGGCTACCTCGTCGCTCTGCTGTTCGTGGCGGTACTCGTTCCAGACCGTGACGTGTGCCATGACTCGAGGGTCGATTCCCGACCCTGAAAGCTCCGTGGATCCTGGCGTCCCTCGAAGGTACCGTAATTACAAATTCAGTAAATATCCGGGAGGAAACTGGTGTCTTCACAGTAATTTGAGCATTACTGTTCAAATTATTTGTGAGTAGCGGGTCACAATCCTTATTTCCCTAGCCTGCTCCTTCTCCAGTATGGACTGGTTACGCCAGCGCGGGGTTGGTTGTCAATGGCGTATTGATCGAACACCACAGCGACGCAGAGACCCACAATGGGAGGTTACTCAATGAGTATCGAGGACATCGCCATTGGCATCGTCGGCCTCGGTGGCATGGGACAACTCCACGCGAGAAACATGCAAAAAGAAGGGGCCGATATCGTTGCCGGCGCGGATTTGGTCTCGGAACAGCGTGACCGCTTCGGTGCCGAGTTTGGGGCAGAAACGTACGACTCCCATGAGGATCTCATTCAGAACGAGGCGGTTGACGCTGTCGTCGTCACGACGCCAAACAAGTTCCACGAACCCATCTCCTCGGAAGCGCTGCGAGCCGGCAAACACGTGCTCGTGGAAAAGCCGCTCGCACACACCCTCGAGAGCGCCGAACAATTAGTCGAGACGGCCGACGCTGCGTCGGGAATCTGCATGGTTGGCTTCCACAACCGTCACGCGGCCTCAATGGCGATGTTCGACGCGCACAAAGCCCAAGAGACCTTCGGTGACCTCACGCACGTGGAAGCGAACTACCTTCGTCGCCGTGGCGTTCCTGGCCCCGGTTCCTGGTTTACCAATGCCGACCTCGCCGGTGGTGGCGCACTGCTCGACATCGGCGTTCACGCCATCGACCTCGCGCTCTACGCACTCGACTTCCCGACGGTTGTCGAGGTCTCCGGTGTCGCCCGAACCGGGTTCGGATCCCAGAGCGAGTACGCTGATCCCGATGGGTTTGGTGACCACTGGGACGGCCGCGCTGAAACCTACGAGGTCGACGACTCCGTCACCGCGCTGATCCGCTGTGCCAACGGGCAGACGATCTCCCTCGAGGCCGGGTGGGCGACCAACCGCGAACCCAGCATGGACTTCGTCGTCCGTGGGACCGGTGCGGGTGCATCGTTCGAGATTGGATCGACCGACCTCGAGATTCTCCAGGCCGACACCGCGGGCTGTGACCACTACGCAGACACCCATCTGACGGGTGACGATTCGGTAACGGGCCATTACGAGCAAGATCGGTACTTCCTCGAAACCGTTGCCGCCGGTGACCAACCGGAGACGAACACCATCGAGGAGGCACTGACCGTCCAACGCGTCATCGACGCCATTTACCGCTCGACTGAAACCGGGCGCGCCGTCTCACTCGAGGAGCCACCGGTGGCGACCCACGGTCACTGAGGCCGGACAGGCTCACCAACGAGGGACCGTCTGATCCACAGCATCCGAGACGTCTTTTACCAACAACGGACCATACTGACAAACGGTTTGAATGGGGAGGCTGTAGAGCCAGGGTATGGAGAGTCTCAACCGACTGGCGATCGAACTCGTCGACGAAGCCCTCGAGTTCGCTGAGGAGTTAAATATCGGGGCCTACGAGCTCGAGAACGAGGCCACTGTCGTCGACTTCGGGCTCGAGTTCGACGGTGGCATCGAGGCCGGGCTATTGTGCACGGAAATACAGACCGCAGGACTGGCCACACCGGGGCGCGACCTCGGGACGGTCGCCGGAGTTCCACTTCCGTACGTCGAACTGTCGACTGATCAGCCCGCATTAGCGCTGCTCTGTGCACAAAAGGCCAGTTGGGAGGTGACGACTGACGATTTCGAAGGCCTCGGCAGCGGCCCCGCTCGAGCGCTCGTCGCACAGGAAACGGAGTTTCAGCGAATTGGGTACACCGACGCCTTCGACTTGACGGCACTCGCCGTCGAAAGCGAGCAGGCCCCGACAGCCAGCGCAGCGCAGCAGGTCGCCAACCTCGCCGAAGTCGAAGTGAGCGGTGTCTTTTTGCTCGCGTTCTCGAGTGCGAGCCTCGTCGGGAGCGTGACGAACGCCACACGGGTCGCCGAACTGGCGACGTTCAACCTGACCGAACTCGGCTACAACCCACTCGATATCGTCTCGGCGACGGGGCGGGCGCCGGTCCCACCAGTTCCAGCGGACGAGGAGACAGCCATCGGCCGCGCCAACGATGCCATCGCCTACGGCGGGACGGCACACCTCGTCGTGCGTGAAGATTTCGATGCGTTCGACCGCGTCATCTCGGAGGCGAGCACCGAGTACGGGCGACCGTTCGTCGAGGTATTCGACGACCAGGGCTGGTCGTTCGAGGAAACCCCAGCGTCGCTGTTCGGCCCTGCGGCGGTCACCATCGACGTTCTCGGTGGCCCGACCTACCAGTACGGATCGACCGACGAATCCGTCCTCGCCACCTCTTTCGGTCTCGAGGATAAATCCGACTGAACGATGCAATTCAAACTGGTCCCGGAGCCGCCGGAATCACTCGCGTACGTCGAAACGGTCCATCAGGCCGTTCCACCAGTGCCGGGCACCGAAGACGACTGTTGTGCCCGGATCATGCGCCGTACGGAGATCAGCCCGCGTGACGAGGCGCGAACCTGGCTCACGTTTTTACGGGCGCTCGAGCTCGCCGATGAGACCGGTCGCGGATTTTATCGCGTCCGAACGGACCCCGATCGCGACTCCCTCGAGACCGCGTTTCTCGAGCGGGTGTACGGGGCCGGGGACGTCCTCGAAATCCTCGACCAGGCGGAGAGACCCTTGGCAGCCGAAACCGTGTTCGAGCGGTTTCGTGAAACGGTGCCAGCCTACGAACAGTTCAAACACCGCCACCGCTTAGAGGAAATCTGGGGGGAACGGGTACGACGGTTGCTCGAGTGGTGTGTGTTGTTCGGGCTCGCAGAACGGGGAGATGCGGGATATGTCGTGTCTCCAAGCGCTGACGTGTCCCGATAGACCGCCTCAATCCGCCGGGAACACGTCGGTCACGGTGCCAACGCCTTTCGAACGGCCCTCACGGAAGACGAACTTCTGTCCTTTCTCGATCAGATACGGACGGAATTTGAACGTCACCCGGGTCTTCCCCCGGTCTCCGGGCAACAGGCGACCGTTTTCGGGCGAGAACGACGCCGCCTCGCCGATCGTCTCGAGGTGGACAACCGGTTCGTAGCCGTCTCCGATCCGGGTCGGATGATTGAGCACCATGACCTCGGCTTCGAACGACCGGACCGGCACTGGTTCTGCATCGACCGGCAGGAGGACCATGCCGCGCTCGATTTCGGCTTCTTTGACGCCCTTGAGCGCGACACCGACGATACGCCCGGCGCTCGCCCGATCGACGCGGTGGTAGTGCATCTCGATCGAACGAACCTCGACCTCCCTGAACTGTCCGTCGGGCATCGGCCCCAATAACAAGCTGTCTCCGGCTTCGACTTCGCCGCGCATGACGGTGCCCGAGGCAACTGCACCCACACCCGTGACGGAATAGCTTCGGTCGACGTACATCCGGAACGCTCCCTCGTCGCTCGAGGTCTTCGGTAATCGGTCGAACAACTCATCGAGGACGTCGAGTCCATCCATCGTGATCGCACTCGTCTCGACGATCGGGACGACAGTCTCCCCAATCTCGTCGATTGCAGCGTCGACGCCGTGACGGCTCACCCGCAGTGGGGATTTACCCACCTCCCGTAACAGACGTTCGACCTCCAGGACGAGTGATTCGATTCGGTCGTCGTCGACCAGATCCGTTTTCGTGATGGCGACGATCGTCGGGAGTTCGGTTGCGAGTAACACACCCAAATGCTCACGTGTGGTCCGTGTCGGGCCGTCGTCGGCGGCGATGGTCAACAGACCGTAGTCGAGTTTCTGCCCAACGAGGCCACGAATCGTTGTCCGAAGCCACGGCTCGTGTCCGACGGTGTCGACGAACGACACCAGCCGATCAGCCTCCTCGACGACGGCGGCCCGATCCTGCTTGCGGTTTGGGTTGCGGACGTGGACTGGGCCGTCGTCGTCGAACCCGTAGACTGCATACGAAAGGTCAGCAGACAACCCACGTTCGACC
>LFFM01002474.1_pt1 | contig 12188 bp, 11 predicted proteins | sample 643131 | NCBI WGS metagenome assembly LFFM01 (sample SAMN03777445, study PRJNA286221) | soda lake metagenome | biome: soda lake; feature: Kulunda steppe; material: water; isolation source: sample Tc-Br brine of Tanatar trona crystallizer | place: Russia: Kulunda steppe | collected 2011-07
CCCGTTAACCACCCCGGTGGGCGTTTTTCAGCCCCCGGAGACCCGGCCCGGTGTCTCCCGAATATGCCTACCCGAAGAGTCGGTTTGAACCCGACTCCCGCAGCGCCCAGTTGAACGCTGCGCCGCACCGGCGTGCCCTGGCACCAATTCCGAGCCCGCCCACCCTGACGATGGGTTGGGACCCGGAGACTGCGCCCGACTGCACTCGTACACAGGGGCCGCCGCCCGTCTCGGAAGGTCAAAGAATACGCAGATGCGATTCTCGTCTTCGCGCGCTCCTCCGGGGCGGGCCCTTTGGGTTGAAAAGTCACCCCGGAGTGTGAGCGAGCTCACAGAGCAGGCGCTCGACGTCCCTTCCAATACTATTGTCGACGATTTGGGGTCCGATTTTGCGTATTTTTTTGGAGCGGCGAAACGAGGCGCACCGAAGCCCCCTCAGCCGTCGCTGCGCTCCGGCAGCTTCCCTACGGGGGAGCGGACGTTTAGGAGGCGTCGGTGGTATCAGCTGGCTTGTGCGATAACAGCGCCGGGAATTCTCCCGGCGAAACGAGGCGCACCGAAGCCCCCTCAGCCGTCGCTGCGCTCCGGCAGCTGCCCTACGGGGGAGCGGACGTTTAGGAGGTGTCGGTGGTATCAGCTAGCTTGTGCGATGACAGCGCCGGGAATTCTCCCGGCGCACAGATGTCATCGGCTCCAGTGTTCGCGGTGGGCTGTGGGGGTTATTGCGGCGCTTCGTCGCGCTCGTCATCTCCACGGTCTTCGTTGGGTTCGTCATCCCGGTCGCGTTCGTCATTTCCACGGTCTTCGTTGGGTTCGTTATCCCGGTCGCGCTCGTCTTCCGCGTCGCCGTCGTCTTTTTCGTCATCTTCGTCATTTCCGTCGGTCGGCGGCTCATCGGCGCTGGCGTCGTCGGGTTCGTCTGTCTGCTCGTCGTGCGGCGGGGTTTCGGGCTCGTCGTCCGCCTGTTGGTTGTGGGGGCCGGGGGGCAGGTTGCGAACCGGCGGAGGTTGGCTGTTTTTAATGAAGGGCACCAGGCGCTCGAGCAGGTCGCGCAGTTCTCGGCCGGAGTATTGGCCTTCGACGACGACGTATTCGCCATCGCGGCGGCAGTGGAGTCGATCGACGATGTGCGTCAGGCCCAGTACCGATAGCAGTCCGATGGGCTGGGTCAGCTCATCCTGGACGCGCTCGCATTCACGTTCGAAGTGGCGGGCGTCGTCGCTGTCGGCCATGCGCAGATCGATGGTCAATGTCGGGTCGTCGGCATTGGAGAGCGCCAATCGGACGCCCTCAAAGCGGGGCAGGCCGCTGACATCGACACCGGGAATGGCGCGGAGGCGTCCGCCGTAGGCACTGATTACCAGAAGGGTATCGTCGCCTTCGACGGCGTCTTCGATTCTGGCAAGACCGTCGAGAAGGGTGTGGGCGTCCGGGCCCTGGTCGGCGTCGGCGAGTCGTCGACCCAGATCGGAGTCCTCGTCGACGGCGCCGATGAGTTCGTCGAACCAGTGGGGTTGTCCGACAAGTGCCAGACCCGGTTCGGCGAGAAGCAACTGGCGGGGCTCCTGGTAGCCCGCCGACTCGGGGACCAGACGGCGGGTCGGGCGGCCGTCGTTGTCGGCCCAGCTCATCGAGTCGTCGTAGCGGCTGTCCAGGGTATCTCGAAGCTCTTCGTCGTCCATCCGGTGGCGGGCGGCCAGAAAGGTCGCCTGGAGCTGTTGGGGGTTGGCGGTGGCCATAAACAGCGAGTCCAGATCGTTGATGGGATCGAGGTCGGTGCCATCGAGGGCGATGCGGTAGTCGGGAATCGCGCGGATGACGTCGTTGACGTAGGGCTCGAGTTCGGTGTCCCGGAGTCGGTCGGTGCGCACCAGGGATGTGAGGCGGGCATTGCCCGGGGCGTAGTCCCGCAGTTCGGGTAGATTCGACGGGCCGGAGCGCTCCAGTCCGGGGATGTCGGTCGGCTCGTCGGCGTATTCGACGGCGGTGTCGTCGGTTTCTGGATCGTCTTGCGGCTCGGTATCGTCGGAATCCGTCGGGTCGTCGTCATCGTCGGAATCCGGGTCGGGACCGGGCTCGGGCTCGTCGTCGGCGGCGGGGTCGTCGTCCGGTGGTGCCTCGTCGGGATCGTCTTGTGGTTCGTCGTCTGTTTCGTCCTGTGATTCGTCGTCGGTCGATTCTTCTTCGGGGTCTTCGTCGTCGCCGGTCTGTTCGTCGTCGGGTTCGTCGTCATCGGTGGTGGTATCGACGTGGGACATCTCATCCCAGTCGACGTCTTCAGTGTCGTCGAAGTCGTCGACGCCGTGGCCGATCTGTGACAATTCGGCCATCCTTCCCTCCCATTCAATGTCGAAGTCGCCGGGAAGTGCAGGATGAAACAAGACGGGGAGGGCCACCAAAAGGTGGAGCAAGATACTGATGACCAGCCCCTTGAACAGGGCGGACCAGTTGTCGCTCCACAGCGTTTTGAGCCGGGAGAGCGGCGACTCGGCATCGGCGTTGTCGGTATCTGTCGATGTCTCGTCGCTCACGGCGAGTTGCTCTCCATAGACATTTGGGTGGGTCGCTGCGATGGCCACTCGTGATTTCGACGAGCGCGCCGGTCAAAAATTTATCGATTTCGCGCGACGTCAATACCGCAGAGGCACAACTCGTCGACTGCCGACTGATCTCCGGGGTTACACAACAGCAGCCGCTGGATCATTTCTTCCGGCCGCTATTGCATTCTTCGCGGCACAACACCGATAATGTCGGTGCCCAGACAACCGGGTCTGTCCGACAGCTCCTATTCGAGAGAAACCACTATGAGCGCAGAGCAAAATATTCGCAATCGCGTCGAGATCAATCGCCACCCGGAGACGGACCGAGCATCATCGCTCGCCTGGGTAACCTTGTTATTCGGTGGCCTGTGCTGGGTCGCCGTGCCGTTGGTGGGAGCGGTGGCGGCCGTGATGTGCGGTCTTGCGGAGCGACGCAAAATTGCGGAGGGGACGTCGTCGCCGAAGGGCCGGACGATGGTTCGAGTGGGGATGATTCTGGCGACGATTCAGCTCATTGTGGCCGGCCTGCTCGTCATCGGTATTGCCCTTCTGGGCGTCTTTTCTCTGATCGGAGCCATCGTCGCCTGAGGCGTGTGGCGCGGTGACTGCCTTTGACAGGTATGGAGGGCTGCGATAATTCGCCGGTGACAATGTCCAATCCCACCTAACGTCTCCTTGAGCCGACGGCCCGCGCCTATGCGACTTTCCCAGATGTTCGTTCCGACCCGAAAAGAAGACCCCGCCGATGCCGAGGTGGTGAGTCACAAATTACTGGTCCGTGGTGGCTATATTCGCATGTTGGCCCGCGGCATCTACGACTACCTGCCGCTGGGATGGCGCAGTATTCGCAAAATCGAAGCTGTGGTCCGCGAGGAGATGGACCGCGCAGGCGCGCAGGAAGTGATGTTGCCCGCCGTACAGCCCGCCGGATTGTGGAAAGAATCGGGCCGATGGGACGATTACGGCCCGGAGCTGTTGCGCTTTGAAGACCGCAAGGGCGGTGAGTTTTGCTTTGGACCGACCCACGAAGAGGTCATCACCGATCTGGTGCGCGGCGAAATCAAAAGCTACAAGCAGTTGCCGATGAATCTGTATCAGATTCAGACGAAGTTCCGAGACGAAATTCGTCCGCGATTCGGTCTGATGCGGGGCCGGGAATTCATCATGAAAGACGCCTATTCATTCGATGCCGACATCGAGTCTGCCGAGGCGAGCTACGATGCGATGTACGAGGCCTACGACCGCATCTGCGATCGGCTGGGCTTCGATTATCGGGCCGTCGAGGCCGATACTGGAAATATTGGCGGCAGCCGCTCGCACGAGTTTCAGGTCCTCGCCGAGACCGGCGAAGACGAGATTGTCAGTTGTGCGGACTGCGGCTATGCGGCGAATGTGGAAAAGGCCCGGATTCGCGTCGAGCGCAGCGAGCGGCCGGACGTCGAATTTTCGGAGCGGACGCAGGTGGAGACGCCGGGGGTTACGACCATCGAGGAGGTCTGTGATTTTCTCGACCGATCTTCGCAGCAGCTGGTCAAGACGCTGATCTACGACGTCGACGATGCGATGGTCGCCGTCTTGCTGCGCGGCGATCACGGGGCGAATGAAGTCAAGATCGCCGATGCATTGCGCGAGCACACCGATCTGGATCCAACAGGGCTGTCACTGGCCACAGAGGGGCAGATCGAGGATGTCACCGGAGCGCCCGTGGGCTTTTCGGGGCCCGTCGATTTGGAGATTCCGATCATCGCCGATCGCGCTGTGGAGTCGATGGTCGATGTTGTCGTCGGCGCCAACGAGGCCGACGCCCACCTCGAAGGGGTCAACTGGGGCCGAGATTTCGACGTCCAGGCCTTCGCCGATGTGCGCGAGGCTCGCGAGGGCGATGCCTGCGCGGTGTGCGGCGGGACCCTGGAGAGTTATCGCGGCATCGAGATCGGCCACGTGTTTTTGCTCGGCGACAAGTATTCGAAGGCCATGGACGCCCAGTACGTCTCCGAAGAGGGCGATCACCGACCGATTCAGATGGGATGCTACGGCATTGGCATCAGCCGGATTCTGGCGGCCGTCGTCGAGCAAAATCACGACGACGACGGCATCATCTGGCCGATGCCCATTGCGCCCTATCAGGTCTTGCTCAGTGTACTGCACACCGACAACGACGAGGTCATGGATGCTGCGGAGTCGGTCTACGATGAGCTCCAGGATGCCGGCGTGGAAGTCGTCGTCGACGACCGCGACATCGGCTTTGGCGCCAAATTCGCCGACGCCGATCTGATCGGCATTCCCCTTCGGTTGACCTTCGGGGCCCGCGGCATCAGCAACGGCAACGTCGAGATGCAGTGGCGCGGCGAAGACGACGACGAACTCGTCGACGTCGAAGATGCCGCCGAACGTGTCCAACGGGAAGTTCAGCAAGCAATGGAGGGACGTCGATGACAGATGATGACACAGAAGCATCGAAGGCCGGCCAGACCATTATCAAAAACACACTGGTCGTGGCCCTCGACGTCGATACTCGCGACGAGGCGCTGGAGCTGATCGACAAGCTCGACGGTCGCGTTCGCTACTTCAAAGTCGGCCACCGGCTCTTTACGCGCTACGGACCTCAGATCTTGGACGACTGCGCCGAACGGGGCGTCAACGTGGTATTGGATCTGAAGCTGTATGACATTCCAAGCGAAGTCGAAAAGACCTGCCGCCAGATCGCGACCCACGAAGCGGTGTATATGACCACCATTCACGCCAGTGGCGGTCGGGAGATGATGCAGGCGGCCCTTGAGGGGGCGAAGGCCCGGGGCGAAGCCGGCCGACCACGGATTATGGCCGTGACGGCGTTGACCAGTTTTTCGGGCTCCATGCTCCCCGATATCGGCGTCGGTGTCGGTGTCGACCAGTGGGATCTCAAACTCGCAGACCTGGCGATTGAAGCCGGGGTCCATGGACTGGTGACATCGACCCGAAATCTGCCGCAGATCCGGCAGCAATACGGCGACGAACCGATGGTGGTGACCCCGGGGATCCGACTGCCCAACGTCGAGATCGCCGGCGACGACCAGAAACGGATCGATACCCCCGGTGATGCACTGTCGGCGGGGGCGACGATGCTGATGATGGGCCGGCCGGTGGTACTGGCCCCGGATCCACTGGACGTCGTGGACTTGATCACCGAATCAATTGTTACTCCGACCCCGAGCGGGGAGTTGTCGTGAGCGATATGTATATCTACGGAATTCACCCCGTCGAAGAGGCCCTTTCGCGAAGCCCGGGCCGAGTCGACGAAATCCTGGTCAACGGAGATTTATCGGACTCCCAGTTCGGCGATATCAAATCCGTGGTCGGCCGCCACTCCATCCCGGTGCGCAAAGCGTCGAACGACGAATTGAACCATCTGTCCGACGGCGGCAACCACCAGCGCATCGCCGCCCGGGTGTCGGCGTTTCCGTACTACGATCTGGCCGACGCCATTGCCGCCGGCGAAAACAAAGATGGCTACGCCTGTGTGTTGGCCCTCGCCCAGGTCCAGGATCCGGGCAATCTGGGGGCGATTATGCGCAGTGCTGCGGCGCTGGATGTCGATGCCGTGATCATTCCCAAGCACCGGGCCGCACAGATGACACCGGCTGTCGTCCGTGCCTCGGCGGGCATGGCCTTTGAGGTGCCGCTGGTCCGGGTCACCAACCTCTCAAAAGCGCTTCAGCGCCTCAAAGACGAGCGCTACTGGGTGGTCGGTACCGTCGCCGATGATGAAGACGCCCAACCGATGTGGTCGATGGACTGGGAGCTCAATGCTGCGATCGTCGTCGGCGGTGAACACAAGGGGATGCGCCCTGGAGTCGAGAAAGACTGCGATTTTCGGGTCACCATCCCGCTGCGCGAAGAGGTGGAGAGTCTCAACGTGTCGGTGGCCGCGGCCGTCGCCCTCTACGACCGAGTTCGCGGCCTGGCATCTACCGATTGACGATCGGCCGATCGCGGTGGGGCGTCGGTCTGGCCTTTTTGCTTGACACCGGCTGCCGGGACTTATATCTATTCGCCCCCGCTGGAGAGGCCCGCCGGAAATACGGCGCGGCTGACGCGACATCTCTGACAGGGTGCTGGCGTAGCTCAACTGGCAGAGCAACTGCTTTGTAAGCAGTAGGTTGCAGGTTCAAGTCCTGTCGCCAGCTCTTGGAGACAGCGGTACCAACAACGGCGGTTGACGCCGATAATAAAAAGCAGTACGAACACCCCTCGCGGTGGGGTACCCGAGTGGCCAAAGGGACCAGACTGTAAATCTGGCGGCTTAGCCTTCGGAGGTTCGAATCCTCCCCCCACCATCGAAGCACCCGACAGGTGCGCCCCCAAGAAGCGGCGCCGCCTGCGGATGCGGGAGTAGCTCAATTGGTAGAGCATCAGCCTTCCAAGCTGAGGGTCGCGGGTTCGAATCCCGTCTCCCGCTTGTGAACGACGCGTCGGGCCCCGACAAGTGGGGACGGCGTCACAATTTATGCCCTCGTAGCTCAGCGGTAGAGCACCTCCATGGTAAGGAGGGGGTCGTCGGTTCAATTCCGATCGAGGGCTCTACGGTAACGCCATTGGACGAACGACCCGGTTGTGCATTAAGTACATGGGTTGTCGAAGGTCCGATGGCTGCGCCGAGGCGGACGTGTTTTCTTAATGGCTCGTGCGCTGCCCGGTAAATCCACAAAGGTGTCAACCATTAATTTGGCGACAGAGCCAAGGGAGTTGAAACATGGCCAAGGAGAAATTCGAGCGAACGAAACCCCACGTCAACGTGGGAACGATCGGTCACGTCGACCACGGAAAAACGACGTTGACCGCCGCCATCACTCGTGTCCTCAGTGAAAAAGAGGGGACCGATACCTCGATGAATTTCGAGGATATCGACAAGGCGCCGGAGGAACGGGAGCGTGGAATCACGATCGCCACCTCGCACGTCGAGTACGAAACCGAACAGCGTCACTACGCTCACGTCGACTGCCCCGGCCACGCCGACTACGTCAAAAATATGATCACCGGTGCCGCCCAGATGGATGGCGCCATTTTGGTGGTCTCGGCGGCCGATGGTCCGATGCCCCAGACCCGCGAGCACATCTTGCTCGCCAAGCAGGTCGAAGTCCCGGCCATCGTCGGTTTTCTCAACAAAGCCGACATGGTCGACGACCAGGACCTCATCGATCTGGTGGAGATGGAAGTCCGCGAGCTGCTCAATAACTACGACTTCGACGGCGATGGCATCCCGCTGATCATCGGCTCGGCGCTCAAGGCGCTGGAAGGTGAGAAGGGCGAGATCGCCGACGAAGCGATCATGAAGCTCGTCGACGCCATCGACGAACACGTTCCGACCCCGGAGCGCGACACGGACAAGCCGTTTTTGATGCCCATCGAGGACGTCTTCTCGATTTCGGGTCGAGGCACGGTGGTCACCGGTCGAATCGAGCGCGGTGTCATTCATCCGCAAGACGAAGTCGAAATTGTCGGGATGCAGGACAAGCCCGAGCAGACCGTCGTCACCGGTGTCGAGATGTTCCGCAAGATGCTCGACGAAGGTCAGGCCGGCGACAACGTCGGTTGCCTGCTTCGCGGCATCAACAAAGAAGATGTCGAGCGCGGCCAGGTCCTGGCCAAGCCCGGAAGCGTCACCCCGCACACCAAGTTCGGTGCCGAAATCTACATCCTCGAAAAGGATGAAGGTGGACGCCATACGCCGTTCTTTGCGGGCTATCGTCCCCAGTTCTACTTCCGGACCACCGATGTCACCGGCGAGATTTTTCTCGAAGAAGGCGTCGAAATGGTCATGCCCGGCGATCACATCACCATTACCGGTGAGCTGATCACGCCTGTGGCCATGGAAGAAGGGCTTCGCTTCGCGATTCGCGAAGGGAGCCGAACGGTTGGTGCCGGTGTTGTCACCGAAGTCATCGACTGATTACAATGAGGTGCGGTGGCCGATGATGGTCACCGCATCGAAATAACCTGCAGTGTCGTCGCGTTTGCACGATGGACAGGTCACGGAGCGCCTCGATGGTGAGCCGGTACCTGCTGCGGGTTTTTTAGGCCAGTAGCTCAGTTGGGAGAGCATCGGATTCCAAATCCGACGGTCGTGGGTTCGAGTCCCTCCTGGCCTGCTTTTTCCGTCGCCAGACGGAATCGCGAACGCGGGGCGTATGATGCGCCCCGTCTCTTTATATGGAGACTGTCAATCGTCGTCGCGAACCGAGTCGCCACCGGTGATTTCGGGGCCCAATCACGGCGAGTCGACATCGCTTTGAAAGGATGTCGATTCCTGGGGCCGATAACGGCGAGCACCGACCAAGACGAGAAACGAGCATGGAAGTATCGCGAGGCGTCACACTGACCTATATCGGCAGCGCTATTTTGGGCTTCGTCCTCTTTGAGAAGTCCATGGAGTGGTTGTGGCATTCCGTCGACGCACTGCAACAGCAGGTGTTTTTCGGAATGTTCCAGTTGACCTGGATTGTGGCGATTGCGTTGACCGGGATCCTGATCTACTGGATGAAAACCCACGATCAGATCGATCCCTTTATCCATGAAACCATCGTCGAGCTTCGAAAGGTCACCTGGCCGGGTCTCAAAGATACCCAGCAGTCGACGATCGAGGTCACGGTGTTTACCGTCATCCTGAGCTTCTTTTTATGGGGAGCCGATCAGGTATGGCAGCCGGTGACCGACTACATCCTGACGCTCGGTATTTGAGAAGCGGTCAAAAAAGTCTCCCATCAGCATTCGCCGGCTGATTTGCCAGACTTCTTTGCGCTTAATACTCGACTTATCCTGCGGATAGGCCTCCGTTTAAGCGCTTCGAAGCCAGACAAATCATCTCGCCGAGCTTCGGTCCGCTTTGTTTTGACCACTTCTGAGACCTGAGGACCAGATCGCATGTCAGAAGCGCAAGAATCGAAACAGTGGTACATCGTCCAGACCTTTTCGGGCTACGAAGAAAAGGCCAAGCAAGCGCTTGAGCAGCGGATCGAAGCCCGGAATGTGGCCGACGATTTCGAGGAGATCTACATTCCCACCGAGACGGTGGTGGAGGTCAAAAACGGCAAGCGCAAGGAAAAGGAAAAGCGCTTTTATAACGGCTATATCTTCGTGAAAATGATCCTCAGTGATCGGGCCTGGCATACCGTCAAGGACACGCCGAAGATCATGGGCTTTTTGGGCGGTGAGCAGTCGAAACCGTCGCCGGTTCCGGAGTCGGAGGTCAAGCAGATCTCCGATCGGATCGAAGAGGGAACGCTGTCGGCGGAGCCGACCTACAGCTACAGCCAGGGCGACAAGGTCCGGGTCACCGAAGGCAACTTCAAGGACTTTACGGGGACCATCGAAGAGGTGCAGGAAGACAAAGAGAGCCTGCGGGTCTTCGTCGAGATTTTCGGCCGGCCGACGTCGGTGGAATTCGACTTCGATCAGGTGGAAGCCGTCGAGGAATGATCCAACCTGTGGGGGAATGGTGTGGCCGGGTCGCTTGATCCGGCCTTTTGTTTGATGTAAGCGAGTGCGTCCTCGCTGTCGGTGTTCGGCTATTCGCGCCGGATGGGACAGGAGGATTTTTTTTGGCAGGAGTTGCCACAGGCCCCCCGTCGGTTCGGGGTGTGTCGAGAGGGCAACGCTTTACTGCACACCCGCATTGACGGGTGGAGACGAGGAGACCAATGGCTAAAAAAGAAGTAGGACAAATCAAGTTGCAGGTCATGGCCGGTCAGGCGAATCCATCGCCGCCGGTTGGACCAGCGCTCGGTCAGCACGGTGTCAATATCATGGAGTTCTGCAAGGCGTTTAACGCCGAGACGCAGGACGACCAGGGGATGTTGATTCCCGTTGAGATCACCGTGTATGCGGACCGATCGTTCGATTTTATTACCAAAACCCCACCGGCCTCGATGCTGATTCTCAAGGAATTGGGAATTGAAAAAGGCAGCGGTGTCCCGAACCGAGACAAGGTCGGGGAATTGACCTGGGAGCAATGCAAAAAAATTGCGGAGGTCAAGATGCCGGATTTGACGACCGACGACATTGATGCCGGGGCGCGAACCGTCGCCGGAACCTGTCGGTCCATGGGTGTAGATGTGATTGGAGGTGAGTGATGGCACAACGCGGAAAGAAATACGAAGCGGCCAACAACAAGGTCGATCCCGCCAAGCGCTACGAGCTCGACGAAGCGGCACAACTCGTCAAAGAGATGTCGTACGCCAAATTCGACGAGTCCATCGATGCCGCCATTCGGCTCAACGTCAATCCCCGCCACGCCGACCAGATGGTCCGCGGTGCGGTGACGCTGCCCAATGGCACCGGCAAAGAGACGACAGTGCTCGTCTTCGCCCGCGGCGACCACGCCAAAGAAGCGGAGGCCGCGGGAGCGGATTTCGTGGGCTCTGACAACCTCTTTGAGCGCATCAACGACGGCTGGACGGATTTCGACGTCACCGTCGCCACCCCGGATCTGATGGGCGAAGTCGGCCGACTTGGCCGGGTCCTCGGTCCCCGTGGATTGATGCCCAGTCCGAAGGCGGGAACGGTGACCTTTGATATCACCGAGATCGTCGAGAAGCTCAAAGCCGGTCGACTCGAATTTCGCGTCGACAAGGCGGGAATCATCCATATCCCGGTGGGACGGGCCAGCTTCGAAGCCGAAGATCTGGCGGAGAACGTCCACACCCTCATCGAGCGCCTGGCGCGAATGAAGCCCGCCAGCGCGAAGATGCCCTATTTTCAGACCATTGCACTCAGTGCGACCATGAGTCCCAGTCTGAAATTGGACACCACGTTTGCACGCGAGATGCTGTAAGCGTCACAAGGTGCCTTGACGGTGAGTTCACCGTCGGTTACACCGTCGGCGGTTCGCCGCCGACGGCGGCACCACCGGCTGGCAGGTGAGACCATCGCTTGCCAGTCTACAACACGTTGCTTTCGACGTCGAAGAAGCAGGTGAGCCTACAGGCGGCTCTTAATATCCAGCGGAGACGGTTTCGGTAAAGTATCGGCCTCCAGGTGTGTTTCCGAATGGGAACGGCCGTGGACAAGATCGGACCGCAGACCCTCTTCGCGTTGAGCGTCGAGGGTTTTTTTAGTGCAATAGATCACGAGGAGATGTTGTGAATCGGACGCAAAAAGAAGAACTCGTTGCGTCGATCCGCTCCGATCTCGAGAATGCGAAGTCGGTGATTCTGGCGAATCACACCGGCATTGACGTCAACACTGTCAATGAATTGCGCGCGGAGTTTCGCGCCAATGACGTCAAATACCGGGTCGTCAAAAATACTCTGGCCAAGATCGCGATCCGCGATACGGAGCTGGAGGAGATCGCCGAGATGTTCAAGGGACCGACCGCCATCGCTTACAGCGAAGAGGACGCGGTCAGCCCGGCCAAGGTCATCAAGGATTTTGCCGAAGAGCACGACGAATACGAAGTGCGCGGCGGATTTCTCGATGGCGACCAGCTCGACATGGCAGGTGTCGAGCAATTGGCCGATATGCCGACGAAAGACGAAATGAGAGCACAATTTCTGCGTCTTTTGGAGGCGGCTCCCACGAAGTTGTTGCGCGTATTCAAAGCCGCGCAAAACGACTTCGTTCAGGTCCTGGGCGCCCGCAAACGAGATCTGGATTGATGAGATGTCGGCGCCG
>LFFM01002476.1_pt1 | contig 12179 bp, 34 predicted proteins | sample 643131 | NCBI WGS metagenome assembly LFFM01 (sample SAMN03777445, study PRJNA286221) | soda lake metagenome | biome: soda lake; feature: Kulunda steppe; material: water; isolation source: sample Tc-Br brine of Tanatar trona crystallizer | place: Russia: Kulunda steppe | collected 2011-07
AAAACATACATAGAACCCCTTAAAACGAAGATTTGGATAATCGTGAAAGTTATAATAGAGAAATTAATATACGAAAATTAGAATAGATCGTATACAGCCCTTATCTTATACGGTATAATGAGTGTTATCGTAGATCCTTGGGCTTCACCACTGTAGCCACTTCTGTATTGAGTAGTACGAGTGTCCAATCATCAAAGGGTGGTAATCCATTATATATAAATACCTTTGGAGTGGTAGAAAGTGGGGTAATGGGTTTATAACGGTTGTATTTGAACTTTGCAGTCTGACTTTCCTTTGCTGAGAACCGTGAGTTGTGGTTTGATGGAATAGTTAATATTGCTTTTGGTGTCCAAATTGTCTTACCTTTGCCTGTAGTATATGTCCAAGAGTCCGAAGATATAGGTTTCACTACAAGGTTGTTTGTCACATCATATGAGCATCCAGTGATCTCTCGTTCTCCTACTAAAAAATCCACGGTTTCTTCTTTCATCAGTAAATCACCATATATTATTTTAGGTGTATATTAGTATTAGCCTTAATTATTTAAGTGATAGGGTAAACTCACCTAATATTTATAACGAGTGGCTACCCTCTGCGTCTAAATAAATTAAATATGTACCTATAATGTAAGGATAAATTGGGTGAAAGTCAAGTGAAAATATGTAAAATAATGTGATGCAATAAAAACAAGGACTTAGGGATAAGTTACGATATGGGTATATGACAGAATGACAATTACAATTATTTACAATTCACCGTATGGATAAGTCCAATAAAAACAAAGGGATAAGTGCAAACAATCTTGAATATAATGCGCGTTATGTAAAGTAACTGGATCCGAGAAATTTGGAATAGATTAGATCTCAGGGATCCAGGATCTAAAACTTTATTCAATTATATACAATAAGTTGTAAGTTAGAGTATAAGATATAATATGTTTGGATAATGTAACGGAACACATCAGGAGACGGCACATATTCCAAGTTGGGAAAGGGAAATATAACTTAAATAAAAGCTTGACATTCTAACTAATAATTCATAACTTGTAGTTGAGAATAATAATATAAAAAAAGAACATGAGTCAATCCAAGCGAGAAATACTAAAACTGTTTGAAGCTGATGTAACTGAAGCCTCAACTGATGTACCTGATGATGGGGTATTGAGTGAATATGATGATGTCCTTATAGTGTATAGAGGTCACTACCCAGAATACCGTGAAGACTTTGATGAAATACTAAATAATAGTCCAAAGTTTTTCGACTTCGGGCTTGACAATGAGTAAAATATTCACTACCTTATATATGTAATGAGTTGTTAATGTTAATGAAACCCAAGTCCAAATGAAAGATTTCCAAGTTACTTCACGATTCATCGCTGACAAAGAACACGGTGTTACAAATAAATTCACAGTAACTATCACAGCAGAGTCGGAAGAAGCAGCTAAGCAATATCACAAAGAGGATATTGACAATCGACATAGTGATAACCTATTTTATGGTGGTGTGTATAAACAAGATGTAACATTAGAAAGTTGAAATAGGACTTGACTTTCATTCAAAGATTACCTACCTTATATATGTAATGAGTTGATAACCTAATCCAACCAACTATGACATCACAGACATTGAGATCATCAGCCACGAAACTTCTTGAAATTGGTAAGAGAATCAACCGATTGAGTCGTCAGAACACCATCACAAGTGAAACTCAATCTATTGGTCGAGAGAATACCAATGGAGAGATTGAAGCTCTTGTGGATGAGTATAATGAAATTGGTAAGACTGTAACGAATGAAACGGAATTTGAGATAGATCCTTATGTCATAACAGAGACAGTGAATTCCAGCGGACAACGAGTTGTAACCGCTACCAACAAATAACAAATAGTGATTATGTACGAATACGAAGTTTATTTATCAAACCCTACCTGTGTCGTTACCGTTTATTTGGACACACAAGATCCAAGTCATTTTGATTTACTTCAAGCTGCAATAGAAGTCATTTCAGACGACATCAAATTGGACTCATATAAAGAGGTATAATATAGGTCAATGACATTCACTCCACATATAAAATGGAATAAGGTATATCGAATACAGGACAAACTGGGCGGAACACCCCATATAGGTATCCTTCTCACCAAACACAAAACCACCCATACTGGAACTATAGTGAGTCATCACCTGTTTGTTCGTATATTACCACATGACAGATTTGTATCTATGAGTCTATTGGAAGGTCAACAAAACTTTAACATGTTGGGTGTCGCAGATTCTGAAGATGAAGCTGAACGATTGTGTGAAAAGTATGAGGAAATCTTTGGATGAACTTTTCTCAACGATCATACTATTTTGAATACGAGGTAAGTGACAAGTGGGATAAGGTATATCACGGTTACAATATCGGAGATCATGAAGCACCAACAACTCTTGTGATTATTGCAACCAGAAAGAAAATTGATGTACGTAGTCATAAGATTGAAAAAGAAGACGAAGTGGCAATAGTCTTTACGAGGGAGAAATTCATAGAAAAGAATCCCAAACCACCTGTAACGTTCTCAGTCGGAGCAGCGTCAGCTCAAATCAGACTAACTGGAGTGAGTTGGGGACTAAATCCGACAGACATACTCGAAAAAATGAAATCACCAATATCAATTGACTAATGAAATGAAACCAGTAGAAAGGGTATTACATCCTCGATTCCGTACATTATATATAACACGTTCAAAGGGTTTAACTGAGGATGTATATATAGGGACTATTATATTGTATCACGAACCAGATATGCATTCAACCCATCAATGGTACCTGTGTTTAGCACCATTAGACGAAGAGTGTGGCCACCCAATATTTAATCCTGATATGGTTGTAAAGGAGCGATGGGGTTCGGCAAATGATTTGAAGAGAATATCTGATATATTTGAAAAACCCAAACCATACCCGAACTGTGACAAAGCTCAATTAGAGATTTTTTGGAAAGAGTGGCAGCGAATGGAACAGCAAAAACGACAACGAACGTTAGAGAAGTCACAAACGGAAATCTTGTCAAAACCCAATTCCATCAATCAAACCGAGAAAGAGTTTTATTCACGAATTGACAGAACTGACAATAACACTGATGGGAAGAAGAAGAAGTCTATAGCAACAAGGGTACTTGACAAACTATTCCAACCCTGAAAATTGTGACAACCTAAATAATAATGAGCACTACAATAAAGAAATCAATACGATCCAGACTACATCCATTATACCCATACCTGTATTACACAAAGAAATTAACCCATGACAAACCAGATCAGACATACGTAGGTACAATCTTGGAGTTCGAAAACAGTAAATATAACAATCACCCAACAATATCAAATAAACAATACTATGTATGTCTTATAAACATTAACACCACCACATCCTATTACCATCTACCATATACGACCAGAAGTCAACTACGAAGGCGATTCACACCACCAGAGAGGGTGTCAGCAGACTCATCGTGGAACTTGGATACCTTTTACCGTGTATGGAAGAGAATAGAAGAACAGAATGGATTATCAAATTCCAGTTATTTAACATCACCAAAGCCTCAATTCATAACATAACGTGACACACTTAATAATTATGCACACATTACTACTATCACTATTACTACTCATGATAACAATCATTATGACCCTCACCACTATAAAGATAAAACATTACCAATACGCACAAGACAATAGAACACCCAACACCCATACCGAACAGTCACCCATACAACAAGGGGCCGAAACCTACGAGGAGTGTAATAGGGGGCATGGCGTGATTGAAAGGGGGCATGAATGGTACAAGGGGGATACCCACTGAGGTTATCCGTAACTAAAGAAAAAACAATCACTTAGAGGGTGAATCGGACTCGTTCATATATAGGGGTCAATTTTTCACTCAAAAGTAAAAACCATACATATTGTGAATGAATAATCATTCATTGTAGAACAATAAAGAGATAATGAGTAATATATCATACAAATCAATGTTTGACCCATCCATTCAGACCAACGGAAGGTGTAAGGGCAATTTTTTTGATAGCACTCAATCGGACACACTAAATAATAATGGGCACATATAATGGACAATAAAGACAATACAGAGTTAAAAGATCTAAACGAAATATCAAAACTTGGGAATGAAGCCATACGGTTATGTTTGGAAGGAGTAATTACACAAGAAGAAATACCAGTTTATCGGAAAGGATACTTGGAAGATAGAGAACGGGCACGATTAGCCTTCGGATGACATAATAACCACTTAACCGACAATATATTATCTTTTATATAGAGGGGATTTTGACTTTTGGATTGGGATACCGAAAATTGCTGCCAAAAAAATAAAAACCGAAAGAAGATAACAGACTAAAAAACTTGACATTTAATAATAGAAGGTTTATATTGAAAATGATTGAATAAATGTAACGAGGATTATGTCTATGGAGAATGAAGAATACAACGAAATATTTAAAGATTGGAAAACCTATGTAGATTCCAAGGATTTTTTGGACAAGATGGAAGCACCTATACGAAGAATGCTTAATAAACATTCAGATAAAAGGTGGGATTTACACCCAGTATGGGATAAGATTTATAAGATAACGAATCGGGAGTCAGGCGTAAATTACTATTCGGTGATGATCTCCAATGGAAGTGAAGACAGAATTATGTTTCAAGATGATAGTTTGGGTGTAACTAAATCCGTAATGGTTAAAAAGAGTGAAGCCAAACAAATATATGATATAGAAGTTAGTAACGAGCTCGACACCAGTTATACACCGAGAGAGTTTATGAATTTCTTATTAGAGGGGATCGATGAGTCGTAAATTCCCAAATTTTATGGATCATGGTGATTTTACGGATTCCCAACCGAAAATAGACGATAGTTGGGAGATACACCCTAAATGGAACAAAGTTTATCGGGTTATAGAGAGATTTCCCGAAGGGCCGACATCTTCATCGTGTAAATCATACCCTGCGGTTATTATATATGATGGTGAAGAGTCAATATGTGTAATAGACACCTTATATGATGGAATACATGTATTGACAATACCCCATGCGTCCTCAAAATACGAGATTGTGGTGTATGAATCATCAAAATGGGAAGATGCAGACTCGTTTTTCCGAACAATCGTGAATCCATCAAAGTTTAATGGTGGAATACGGAAGAAAATCACGGAAATAAGTCCACCATACAACGAAAATGTGGATTTTAACCCTAAAAATCCGTAAAAATGAAGAATTTGACGACCGATGGGTACAAAATTCACCCAAAATGGAATAAAATTTACTGCGTAACGGAAAAATCGACAAAATTATCGTTTCCTGCAGTAATTGTAACAAAAAATGGTAAAAAATCGGTATTAATATCAAAATTGACCGAATCTGTTATCCAAAACTTCGATCAATGTAAACAAGAATACGAAATTGAACTTTCGACCGATCAATTCCCATTTATAACGGATTCCCCCTCAGAATTTATGGAAAAAAACCTTTGGGAAACCGAATCGTTCATAAATAGACAAATAATGAACAGAAAATAAATCAGCTAAGGGATTTTACTTGACATTAACGGAATTATTCATTATGTTGGTGTTATAGGGTGGTAATTGACCACAACGAGTCGAAAATAAAAAAAATTAAATGAACCGATTACAAAAATTAGCATTAAACCATATTAAACGAATGACTGACGCAATCATTGAATCCACGGAGAAGTGATCATGAATATCATTAAACAATTACGAGCCCAAACGGGTGATAGTCTCGGATCGATCATTATCGTTATGATTATAGTGATCACTACATTGGTCATCATAGCGTTGATGTCATCATCGACCACTTCTAATATAAATGAATGTCAAGCTGACCGTGGAATGATGGTGGTGGATGAATTTTCATCGGACACCTTAATGGTCACTCGGTCGTTTCCATCCGGAGATATTACCGCTCGGTCAAGAAATCATCAAGAATTACAAATTAACTGTGGGGATTATGAAATCTTATACTGATAGTGAAAACGAACCTACAATTGGCCCATTGATTTTTACGGTGGTTTTTGTTACATTGGTGGCTGCAGGAATTGCATTCGGTGGAATGGAAATGGCTGATAAGTTTAATGGTATATCTGTGGATGGTAATCAAAAAAAATCGTGTGTCACCTACGTCTCCGAACGATGGGATACCGACATAATTAGAGTAACGAGAGAGAACAGGATAGATAGTCTGAGGGGTGATACAACCTATATTAAGGTAAAGATACTATACGATAATTCCGACTCGTTAGAATTGAAATTTGACAACCTTTTATATGATTAGTAAAAACAACAACATACAACATGTTTATATCGCCAAACTTGATACAGGAGAACATGTATCGGTTATTGGTATAAATGTTGCGGATGTGATTGACACAATTGAAATAATTCATGATGGTGACTATGAGTTACAGCCAAAATCATATCCCATATTAAATTACACATTGGTAATCTTAACATAAATTCAAACATAGAATGACAAAGGAAATAATTTTATTAGTATTGTCCATTTCCAATTTAGTTTTCCTAACTGTCCTTATTGGACTCGCTACTACTGGAACATTTTTTCTTCCACTAATAGGACTCTATTTTACAGGTAACTGGTGGTTATTACTTCTATTTACTGTATCATGGATTCCCGCAGTTGGTGTATTCATTGTCGGATTTTTTATCTTTTTATTTGCAGTCGGATTTTGGGATTCTTTATTATAATTATATTTCTTGACATTGGTTGATGGATTTCCTACCTTATGTATGTAATGAGTTGTTAATCCCAACAAAACCCAATAAGACATGAATCAGTTTATAACAAATGTAGACGTTCTCGGACTCGAAGAGATTGAAGGATGGAGAGTTTCCGAATGTGAAATGAGTGGAACCATCGAATGGTATGATGGTAACGGAACGTTCATTTACGCCACTCCCCATTGGCATGAACCCGGTGTGGTTCCTTTCGATACTCACACAAACGAAACTGCAGAATATGAAAATGTGAAAAAATTGTTCTTACAGAAGAATACTTCCAGAGCTCTTCAACTTGAAACTTACATCAAAACATTAAAAAAAGTAATAAACGTCATATAATATGAGATGGACAACCTATAAGAAAGCACTAATCCATAAAATTGGAACTAAAAAAGAACGAACCAAACATGGAATATCTTATGAAGTTTTCACAAATATTCCAGATCTTGCAAAATTAACAAAAGAAGATACATACAGCAAAGTTTGGATTGTTGATCAACCACGAACGACTGATGTGAAAATGATTGGAATGACAGAGAACGGGATCAAAGTTAAATTTACTGGAGAGATTCCAAAACGAACATACTTTAAAGATGAAGTGATGTTACATCCAGATGAATGGGAAGATGATAGACCAACCAAATCCAAGAAAAAATGAGTTATGTAGATACGTACCAAAATGAAAAAATTAAAGTGGCCGACATGTCACATCAACATGTTTCAAATTGGATATGGTATTCGAAATATGTTTGGCCTGTACCCTCAACAGTTGCATACTTTCAGGGTGTATTGGATTCACGATTTGATGGTGAGTTGTTACCATATAAACCACATTCAGATTATAAATTTGAAATAGAGAAGTTGAAAGACATGGGAATGATCCGACCCAATGGTGATATCGTAGAACATCTTGAAAATTCAACATATAGAAAAATCGGTGAAGTTTATGAAACAGAAAAAGAAAGTAACTGAGAATTTAAAGTTCGACATTCCAAAAGATACTCGTAATAGATATAAACCGAGCATCACAATTGGTGATTTGAGAAATACAAAGGAAGTCCAAGACGATGATATTTTACTTGGGTATTTTTATGAAGAACGATTGTCTGAGAAGTGGGGTTTGGAAGATAAAGATGAAACCCACTGGGTTCCAGTTGTGGAAGTCAAACGAGAACGATGGGAAACAGATGAAGAATTTGACGAACGTTTGGAACGAGAGGGAAAAATAGAATCTCAAAAACGGGAGCGTGAATACCAAGAATATTTACGATTGAAGGGATTGTTTGAAAATAATTCTTGACATTTATACATAAGAATGTTATACTATAGTGTATTAAATAAACAATTAACCAACCCTAAATAACTTATGAAATTTACTGAACTCGTAGAATCATACATCAACTCATTCGACCAATCAGAAGTTACATTAATTCATAGTAATTATGTAGTGTTTGAATCACCAACACGATCTTCAAAAATTATTAAAAAGGAATTGAGTAAGTTTGGATATGAAATCGAAAAAGTTGGGAAACAATCTTACCGATTTTCTCTCACTTCAACTCCAGAGATAAAAACCGAACTTATAAAGACATTGGTTAGAAAGGTTGCGTAATTGGGTCGCAGCCTCTCATTACATAGGTGGTCACTGAAATATGAGGCCACCTTTTTTTTTATTAGAAATTGGGAATGTTATTTGACTTTAACCCCAGAATTACCTACCTTATATATGTAATGAGTTAAACAAGTAACCTAATCCAAAATGTTATGAAACTTATAAAAGAAAGTTACTGGTCTTTTCAATCCACTGTCGATGGTCGTAGTTACAATGAGCGGTTCCAATTAAGTGGTGAGTATTCCGAAGAAGAAGCTTGGAAAGTCGTTTTCGAGTATGATGATTCAGTTAAGAGAAATCGTAATTTCTACAGACTCAGAATGGAAACGAGAAATGTTCTCAAATGAGTGAATCAAATAAATCTCGAATGAAGGTATTGAAATATTCAATCCAATCAACCACATCACTCGCTACCAAAATTGTATTGGAACAGGAATTAGAAATATTAGAAAGTCAAAATAAGACTTGACATTGACCCCAGAATTACCTACCTTATATATGTAATGAGTTAAACAAGTAACCTAATCCAAAAAAGATGCCTTATATATCCACAGAAGAAGTTAAAGAAATTAGAAAAGAAATTAAGAAGACCTTTCCAGAGTTTAAGTTTTCAATTACCAAAAAACACTCATCCTCTGTAAATATAACATTATTGAAAGGCCCAGTTGATTTTGGAACAGAAAATGCTGATGTGAATCACTTTTATGTTGATGAACATTGGGATGGACGACCACAAGAGATATTGTCCAAGATTGTGGATATCGCTAAAAGAAAACAAAAAGAGACCGTTTATGATATGGATTACGGTTCAGTTCCAAATTACTATGTAAATGTTACTATCGGTAAGTGGAATCGACCTTACAAATTAACTCAAAACTAAATTTAAGAATTATGGATACTAATGAAGTAATCGTAAAAATTAACGAAGTCTATGAACTTCGAGATGGTGGCCCAATTAATCTAACTACCAATGAACGAGATGAATTGTATGAGATTCTCATAGATTGTTATAATATGGGGTATGATGATGGGTTTGATGACGCGGAAGATAACATTAGAAAATCAAATTAAGACTTGACTTTGGTGTCCAGATTACCTACCTTATATATGTAATGAGTTAATGACAACAACTAATCCAATTATTATGAATTACATCAATGACATTTCAGTTCATAAATCTGACCGTGGTGACACTTACACATCTTATAATGTTAATGTCAAAAACTTTGGTGAGGAAATTTGGGTCGTTACCGTGTGTGACGTATCAAGTGGTTCGTATGTTATGATTAAGAAAATTTCCAATAACCCTTTTCGGGGTCCTGGAAAAGAGTTCGAATCAATTACAGATGCTATTGAGAATTACAATTCCGATAGTATGAAATCCACTCTCCGTGAAATTTACAATGTACATTCAAATAATGTTGAGGTTGAATAGAATGAAAAAATTATCAGAGTTAAACGAAGTACGATCACTCGATGAAGTATCTAAAGGTGACATGGTTCTCCGTGTGAGGGGTAAGAGTAGAACTTATGGGAAAGTATTGAATTTAGAAAATGATTCGGTGACATATGGCGGCCACGAACATCTCAAAGAGGCAAAAGTATGGGGTGCAACTACTTGTGGGGCTGGCCATTGGAGTCCAATTAATTCAACTCTACCAGAGGGTCATGGGTGTCGTTCAAAACTGTATTTTGTTAAAATTGGAAATGCGAACCGTTCAATACCCCTCAGAACTCCACGAAAAGGATCACCTGCCTACGATTTAATGTTTTAAGATATGAATATAATAACTTTATTAATACTATTAGGTTTTTTATCCATCATCATCAAAAAATTGTATGTAGATCATTCGGATATCTCGTTTGACTTCAAATTACATAGAGTTAATATAAAATGGGCAAAGACTCAAAAAAGATTGAATGAAATTGAAGGTGATATGTTGAATACTAAAGGTAAGTTATACTTACCTTGGCATTTTCGAGAATATGAAGAAATTCGTGAAACATTAATTGATAAGAAAAGTGAGTTGATGGATAATGGCCAATATCTATAAGGATTTCACAAACTCAAAATTTGAAATACATCCACAGTATAAAAACCGTGTGTATGAAGTTATTCCAGTAGAACCGGATGATGTAATGAATAGTGACGATGAAATACTTGGAACAGTAGCACGATTTAAAGAGCAATCTGATTGGTTCATTTTTATTTATAATCTCACATCGGGTGGTGCAGACATTTTAAGACTGGGTGAAGGTGACACTAAATACAAACGAGTTAGTGAATCAATAATCACTCCAGAAATGTTCTTTTTTAAATTACTAAACAAACAGTACAATGAAAAAATATAAAATTTTACTTTGGTTGGATGATGCTCGAGATCCATTCAAAATGGATTGGTTGATGAGGTTCGCACCCAATTATGAATATGAGAAAGAGACTCACAAAGTAGCTTGGGTTGAAAGTTATGAAGAATTTGTGAAATGGATTGAATTCCACGGTCTACCTGATGAGATTGGATTTGACCACGATCTTGGTAGAAATAAGAGTGGTATGGACGCCGCCAAGTGGTTGGTTGAATACTGCTTAGATAACTCACTGGAACTCCCAGATTGGTTTGTACAGTCCGCAAACCCAGTAGGTAAGCGGAACATCAATGGACTACTTGAAAATTTCAAAAACAGTCAAACTCAACTATGAAAATCTCAAATAGAAAATTATTCGATATGGTAGTGGGTGGTCAAAAACCCGTTGTTAGAATTACTAAGGAATCAAACATTCCAGATTTGGACTGTTGTTTCACTAATGGAATGATAGGTCAGATTGTTGATGTTGATACACACGGTAAATCGAACGATCCTGATATGTGTTATGAATTCAAACTCCGTGAAGACAAATTCCGTGAGTTTAACAAACCATATATGGATACTAACTATTTTGATGATAGTCGAATTCCACAATTGAATTATATTCAAGCTGGATGGGCTCCCCGAAATGGGATTGAGTCAGTATTTGTGATGCCCCAAAGTGGTGAAACTGATCCCGCTGATTTCGAACTTGTGGATGTGGATGAAGAAAGTGAATTCCTGTCAGAATTTTTAGAGTCAGGTGAATCGTCTTATGTTAAATTTCTCGAAAGTCTTTTGAAAGATTTCAAAGATCTATTGTTTGGTAATAACGAAGACGATGACGCTGAGGCATGGGAGAATCAACGAGAGGTAATGTTTAACGCATGGAAACGGAAACAAAATAAGGAAACAAATGGATAATCAATTAAATCGAATGGAATTACGAAGGGTATTAGCTGAGTCTGGTAGATCTTCTGTGAGGGATATGATGTTATTTCTTAAACATCAACATGAAGGTAAATATGATAAAGAGTTAGCAGAGGAAGTGGCTCAAAATCTTGTAGCTGAAATTCCACGGTATTAGATGTAACATTAGAAAGTGAATAATCAGCTTGACTTTTATCACAAGATGTATTACCTTATATATGTAATGAGTTGATAACTAACCTAATCCAAGTTGATATGAGACACTTTAATCACCGAGAATTCAAAAAAGAAATTGAAAGTCAGTTCGGATCTATTTCCAAACTAAAGTCTTATTTGAAAAATGAGGCAGAAGATACTGGATGGGACTGTAGATTGAGTGAAGTTGTGATTGATGGTGTAAAAGTTAAATACACTGATAATCCAAACCATTTCGCTACTTTCTTTATCCAACTTCAACATGTCGGTATGACAGGAACTTACGCTCTCG
>LFFM01002477.1_pt1 | contig 12177 bp, 9 predicted proteins | sample 643131 | NCBI WGS metagenome assembly LFFM01 (sample SAMN03777445, study PRJNA286221) | soda lake metagenome | biome: soda lake; feature: Kulunda steppe; material: water; isolation source: sample Tc-Br brine of Tanatar trona crystallizer | place: Russia: Kulunda steppe | collected 2011-07
GGCACACGATGACGAACTCACTGATTCACCACGCAAATTCAAGACTGGTATCAAAGCTACGTCTATTTATCGACGACTGAACGAGTTTGCTCTCTCCAATGCTGATGCGGTTATTACACAGAACCCAACTCAGCATCAGCGAGGGATTGATCGCCTCAATACAAACATATACCAAATACCAAACTGCTATCAGATACAGAATACGGAACCAATCAACTGGGAATTTGAACCCCCGGTTGTTTTTTGGGCTGCGAGGTTTCAATCGTGGAAACAACCTGAGATCGTTATCGAACTTGCTGAAATGCTACCTGATGTTACATTCGTAATGGCTGGCGGTCCAAGCGAAGAGGGTATTTATGAAGCAATAGAAAAGCGTGCAGCCAATATAGGAAACGTCGACCTACTCGGACACCTCCCTTTCTCGGAGATTGATCGTTACTTTGCTGCAGCAGATTTGTTCTTGAATACGTCGGAAGCGGAGGGTTTCCCAAATACGTTTCTCCAAGCTTGGGCCCAAGAAACACCCGTTGTGAGTCTGCAGGTAGATCCCAACAGTGTTCTTACCGAACAGGATATTGGACTCGTTGCGGATGGTTCAATAGAAAAGCTCCGCGACCATATTAGTAAATTGAGCCTCAATACGGAACATATTAGAGAACTTGGAGTAGCCAGTCGTCTATATTTAGAATCAAACCATACAGTAGAAGCAATTGCAGACCAGTACGAAAAAGTATTTTTTGACAGTGTTTCCGACTAACGCTGATCAAATCAAACGAGGAAAGTAATCAAGTAAATAAAATATACAAATTCTATGGTTATGGTCTCAAATCAACATGGGCCTCTGACTGAGTTTTGTTTTCCCACACTGTATCACGTTTGCGCTGCCACTGTTCATGTCGGAGCCGAATACGGACTGGAACCGCATTCAGATCAAGTATTTTTGCCATTGCAAGCCTGTGTTGACCGCTGTAACACAACAGTGTCCCATCCCGGCTTACATCGAGGGTAATCTCGTTGCACTCTGGTACGGCATTCGAAAACACTCCTGGGTTTTCGAGGCAATCCTCCATGGGGCGTAACTGTCGCTGGAGTTTGTAGCCCTCTTGCTTAATTTGCTCAAAAATTAGGTCATACTTGGCAAACGCGTCTTCCATCGTAGAGACCTCGTCGAACAGATCGAATGCTTCTCCGAGTTTATCCGAGTTTTCGAGTACTGCCTGTTTACTCCCGTATTTGTCGATATATGAATTGTACCGATCAGTTTCCGACCAAGGTTGATTGTCGACGAAGCGGTCATGAAACGTCTGATATACTGCTCCTTCTTCAAATGGTGTTCGATGCAGGTCCCAGTCTCCGCCTGCAACGAGAGGGTGTAACTGGTCACCAACTCTTTGACCCGGATAATGATTGATTTGGGATGGAGATACGAGCATGAGTTTGAATGGTTCTATTGGGGCGTTATGATGCCTCCCATAGCGATGCCATATTTCGACGAAGTAATTTATTCGAACTACTCGCCAGTATATAAAACAGAGAGTCTGTTGCACTTTGCTTGGTGCTGAATCATAAATAGATTGTAACACTGGTTCGATGCTATCTGGGATCAGCGTTGCCATCAGTGTCCAATGATTGGCAGGTATGAATAAAAATACTCTGGGAATTTTCAGGATCCGTTGTTGACCTACTATAAATAGATACACTTTTGCTTCGAGATTGAGTATCAGTATGAATATATGAATATATCCGGTTTAAAACGGCTTCAAAAAATTGCTGAGGCAATTATTCCCAAGCAGATCCAATATCAGATATTCAACATCGGGCTTTTAGCGCGTTCGATTCGATACCAAGGTAACACGTACATTTGCCCAGTGTGTTCGACACAGCTCAATAGCTGGCTGAATGAAGACGAAGACGAATCACGTAGCCACAAACGATTCTGTCCCCGCTGTCTGTCAAAACCTCGCAATCGGTTGCTTTGGGTGCTCGCGACTGAAGTCGTCGCTTTTGAACCAGGGGATCGAATCCTACACATTGCTCCCGGCTGGGGTCTTCGTCACAATTTTAGAAAGATTTCTGAAATCACATACCATACAAATGATAACGAACGGTACGCAACCTACGATGCGTCCAGTTTTGATGACTTTTATTTCCATATCGAGGAGGTTCAAGAAGGTCTCAAGACATACGATTACGTGTACTGTAGCCACGTATTAGAGCATATAGATGACCACGCGGCGCTCCGTAGTATTCATAATCTACTCGATTCTGGAGGCACTGCAATTTTTCAGGTGCCTGTCAATGACTCAGCGGCAGATACTGTAGAGTTTGATAATGTCCCTGTTGGCAAACATCGTCGACAGTATGGTCGTGACTTTCCTGAAAGAGTTCGTCAGGCCGGATTTTCTGTACAGAAGGCAGATGAGTTATATTCGATTGAACCGGAAGATAGAGAACAATATGGATTACCAAGATGTGGTTCAACGTCAAATGCATACATTGTAACAAAAAAATAGTTTATGCCTCTTGACCACTGTTATAATTTTTTTGAATACTATAGTATTTTTTAACGTATTTTTCAGCTGTGTTGGTCAATGTATATTCGTTTTTGACTAGTAATTTCCCTTTCTGTTCGTACAGTTCTCGTGATTCTGAATCCGTAGAAAGCTCTATTAAACATGTTGCTAAGCTTCTCTGATCGTCTTTTTTGTGGAATTTGGCAGCCTCTTGAAACGGTCTATGGAACTCATCGATATCGGAAAACACGCATGCGTTCCCGATAGCCATTGCTTCTAGTGCGGCCACGCAGAACCCCTCCCACCGCGATGGCATCGCGTAGATGTCGATTTCATCCATCATTTTGTACACTTGTTCGCGTTTCTCCAAGAACCCGAGCAAATGTATTCGTTCACTGTATTCAGCATTCTTAATCTGTGCTCTGAGCTGTCCACGAAGCTCACCATCTCCGGAAATAACTAATTCAATCGGTTGCTCACTTTCTGCGTTCGCCCGGTCAACCGCCTCTATGAGGACGTCATGGGCCTTTTGCTCAGTGAGCATCCCTGCTGAGCCAACTAAGATCGCTTCTGGGTCTATCTCAGCTATGTCGTGTATACTCCACTCCAGTTTCCGTGCTTCTTCCAGTTGCTCAATGTCGACGCCGTTGTTGATCACACTAATTTTCCCATCTCTTAAGATTGTGTCTTCCCAACGGAAGAGCGACTCACGTACTGATTCGGAAACACACACTACAGCATCTGCAAGAACGTTCGTCACACCGTTGGCAACTCGTCCTTTTTGTGAAAACCCACCGTGATTGTTGTGCTCAGTGTGAATAACCGGTTTACCAAGTCGTTTTGCAATGAGTTTACTGTAGAATCCCGAATGCGGTTGGTGTGTGTGAATAATATCATATTTTGAAAATATTTGTTTCGTTTTATTATATTGTGATCGGTTTATTCTATATGTGTCTGGAATGTTGATTGAGTGAGTTTCGACCACACCCATATCGCGAGATGATTCGATATCGTACCATCCGAGAATGCCAACTTTCTCAAATTCATTGAGTCGTGTTTGGGCCTTGGCTAAATCGCCCTGCATACTTGTATCACGAAATCGGTTAACGACATGACATACACTCAAATTACTCATCAGTCTATGGAGTGTTTGAATAGGTAAGGGATATCTATTTTGAACTCAATCCTAAAAATCAAAGTGTGAGCCAATCAAGAGGCAATCTGTATGTCTGATTCTGACCGACTCAACGTGTGTCTGTTACTTGGCGATGAATACGTCCCTGAAAAGTTCACTCGAGAGATCAGAACACTTCTTTCAGAAACGAATGCAACTATTTCATTACTTGCGATTGATGAGACAACCGCGAATACGTCACGACCTGAAGAAAAATACACTGGGTTCAAAATATCGCATATTCCTGCGTTCTTCCGTATGGTATGGGCGAAAGGGCCAAAAACGCTTATTTGGACCGAGGCACACCTCGCAAGTCTTATTACAAAAAATAAAACTGCATATGAAAGGTTGCGGGAGTTAGAGACAACAAAAACACATCTTAGTGATATTGATGGATTAGATGACGTTGAACGTCAATATTTCACGCCAAAACAAGTAGGCGAGTATACATATGAGATCCCCGATTCTCTCGTAGATCGTATCGTTGACTCTTCAGATGTTGTTGTCCTTATTGGATTCAATCGAATCCTTAGAGGTCGTATTCTTACCGAACCAAGATTCGGGACGCTCAGCCTACACTGGAGTGACATACGAAAGTATCGTGGGCGACCGGGATGTTTTTATCAATTTATGAATGATGAAGAGACGATTGGTCTTTCACTTCAACAACTGACCGAAGAGTTAGACGGTGGCAATCTGATAGCCTGCAACACCACAGATATTTCAGATGCAAAAACATGGTGGGAGGTTCGACTTCGTGCCACACAACTGTACGGACCAATGCTTGCAACGGGAATCCAGCAGCTACAGAATCCAGAGTATTCTCCAGAGATACTAACTGAAGATAGTCTTGGTGACATGACATACGAGTCTGAGGGCTATAAAATAAAAAATGTCACAAAAATGCTTTTGAAGAATGTTCGGGGACGCTTTTTCGAATAACATATACATACCTACTGCCACACCCAAATAATGACATCTCCGATGGTCGTCATCCTCGGTGCCGACCAACCCTTTGCTGGCACCGAACCATCTGCATTGATTCAGACCTCAGGTGACCGACGCGCACTCGATTGGATACTGGAAGCATTTGAGAACGCGCTCCCGGACCCTGAGATACACTTCGTTGGAGGCTACCGACTCGAAGACGTTGTTACCACCTATCCGGATGTACATTTTTCACACAACGAGGAGTGGGACACCTCCGGCCCAGTCGCCTCGTTGTTTGAAGCTCCGCTTCCGGATGACCGACCAATCTATGTCTGTTATGCCGACACTGTTTTTGAGGCCAATGCGGTTGAATCCCTCAATGGCGGGGATGCAACGATTGCTGTCGACCGCGAGTGGAGGACACGCTATGTAAATCGTGATGAAGCAAGTCTGGACCGTGCGGAAAAGATCGTTCTTGACGGTAGCCAACTCGGTGACGCTGGCAGCGATGTATCTACAGCAGACGCCGACGCGGAGTTTACCGGCCTTCTTCGGTTATCACCAACTGCAATCGACCGTGCCCGCCGTCTGTATGAGTCCCGCACAGTTGGTGATGATGCCACTATTCCGGATCTCCTTCGTGCACTCCAAGCGACCGGACTTTCAGTTCAGACGATTGATATCAGTGGTAAATGGGCGGAGCTTGAAACGGCAGCCGACCTTGCTCGATTCGTTCTTGATACGAAAGCAAATACGCTTCGTCGGTTGAAATCGATGGTCTCCGAAAGCCAAATCCTCGATCAGTACACTTTCACTGTTGAAACGTACACCAATGATGCCGACAGCATTCACGACGCGATTGCTGACCGGTATGATTCGGTGATCGTCCGGAGTTCGGCACTCGCTGAAGACACCTGGGACGAATCGAATGCTGGTGCCTTCGATTCGATTCTTAATGTGGCTGCCGACGACCAGGATGCTCTTGCCACCGCAATTGAAAAAGTCATTGACTCTTATCCTGACGAGAATCCGGCCAATCAGGTACTCGTTCAGCCGATGATTACCAACGTCGCCGGCAGTGGTGTAGTGATGACCCGCTCTGTCGACGGTGGTAGCCCATACTATGTCATCAACTACGATGCGACTACTGCCAGTACTGAGTCGGTCACGGATGGTACTGGAGAACATCTTCGAACGGCTATTGTCCGCAAAGACCTCCTCACAAATGGTGTTGAGTTGTCTACTGAATCCACGTCTGCGCAGTTCCCAGACACACTTGATTTCGAACCGCTTCTACGGGCGGTTTGTGAACTTGAGGAACTGATTGGACACGACAGCCTTGATATAGAGTTTGCGATTGATTCTATCGGTGATGTCTATATTCTTCAAACACGACCAATGACCCTCGATCCGGCTAACCATGGTGTTGCCGACAAAAAATTATTCGAGACCGTAGACGTTGCCAAACAGCAGTTCACCGAAAGTCAGACACCATCTCCAGTGCTCCATGGAGACCGAACTTTCTACGGCGTGATGCCTGACTGGAACCCAGCGGAGATCATCGGTCGGAAACCACGACGATTAGCGAGTTCGCTGTACCGGTATCTTGTTATGAACGAAATCTGGGCCAGACAACGTGCGGAGTACGGCTATCGAGATGTTCGACCACATCCCTTACTAAAATCCTTTGCTGGACAGCCTTATGTTGACGTACGCGCCGATTTTAATTCCTTTATTCCGGCGAGCGTCCCGGATGATCTTGCGGAGAGACTCGTAGATTACTACCTCTCGCGACTTGCGGCTAACCCTGAACTCCACGACAAAGTTGAGTTCGATATCATTCTCACCTGTCTCACGTTTGATTTCGAGACCGAGATTGAACCCTTGCTTGAAGCAGGATTCACACGTGATGAACTCGAACCACTCCGACAGGGGCTCAAAGAGATTACCCACAACGCATACGAGCGAATTGAAACGGATATGGCAAAAATCGATAAGCTGGCTAACCGATACAACAATACGCTTGCTGCGGATCTCCCGCCACTCGTTGCGGCCCAACAGCTCTTAGAAGACTGTCGACGGTTGGGAACGTTACCGTTTGCACATCTTGCTCGAACGGCATTTGTTGCCACAGCACTACTTCGCTCGCTGGAGCGAAAATCCGTTCTCACTGCCGAGCAGGTCGCCGCGTTCCAAAACTCCCTGTCGACGGTGGCACGTGAGTTCGAACAAGACGGCTACCGCGTTGCTACCGGCGATCTCGCGTGGGAGGAGTTTGTCGACCATTACGGTCATCTCCGGCCCGGAACCTATGAAATCACGTCACCTGCCTACGCTGTAAACCCGGATGAGTATCTACAGCCAATCGTCGACTCGGCGACAGAACCTGAGGCACTTGAAGATTCGATGGCAGTCTGGGATGACGGCACGAAAGCGCAAGTCGAAGCTGAGCTTGAGGGAATCAGTCTTCCAGCGGATGCCGATCGGTTTATTAACTTCCTTGTCGATGCTATTGAGGGCCGTGAACACTCGAAGTTCGTCTTTTCACGAAATCTTAGTGAGGCACTCGAACGGATAGCCGCCTTTGGCGAGCAACGCGGATTTTCTCGGGAAGAACTTTCATACGTTCCAATTGAGCGGTTCTTCGAAATCACGCTTGATCACCCACCTGCGGATATTAACTCGTGGCTTGCCGACCGCATCCGCGAAGGACGTGAATCACATGCGATCACACAAGCGGTCGAACTTCCACCGCTCCTGTTCGATGAGAGCGATTTCCATATGTTCGAGCGTCCAACGCGAGAACCCAACTTCGTTACCGACGGGGTTGTTACTGCAAGTGTTATCGAACTTGACGAGGATGATCTCGACCTCGGACAGATTGACGGTAAATTGGTGATGCTCCAGGCCGCTGATCCAGGCTACGACTGGATCTTTGGGCATGATATCGCCGGGTTAATTACGATGTATGGCGGCGCGAACTCTCATATGGCAGTCCGGGCTGCTGAGTTTGGACTGCCTGCTGCTATCGGCGTTGGCGAAAACCGGTACGGAACGCTCCGCGGATCGGAACTGGTTGAACTCGACTGCTCGGCTCGCACGATTCGAAAAATCGAATGACTGTCTCTTTCGCCATTCCAGTCGTTTCGTTGGGTTCAATTGTACTCCGTCAGAGAATTAATTCAAGATGACTCGTATCGGTCTCACACAGCGTGTCGAAGTAATCGAGGAGTACGGTGAGATTCGGGACTGTCTGGATCAAGAGTGGACAACACTGCTCTCGGAATACGATATCATTCCGCTTCCGAACCGGGTCAACGATGTTGAGGGGTATCTCGATAGTCTCAATCTGGACGGACTCATACTCACAAGCGGAAACGATCTCGCATCTCTTGATGAGCCTGATGATCCGGCTCCAGAGCGAGACCGATTCGAGAGACACGCGTTGGAGTATGCGATAGCGAGGGATATTCCGGTGCTTGGTGTCTGCCGAGGGCTGGAGCTTCTCACGGTTCATTTTGGTGGCTCACTGTCTCCAGTATCGGATCACGTTGCGAATAATCATCCTATCGATTTTGTTTCTTTTTTTGAAAGCCAGCCAATTGGTGTTCCGGAGCGGGTCACGGTAAACAGCTACCACGATTACGGCATCAAGCCGGATGATGTCCCGAAATCCCTTGAAATATTGGGTCAATCTCCAGACGGTACCGTTGAGTGCGTCCGTCACAAGACACACACGGTCTGGGGAATTATGTGGCACCCGGAACGCGAGTCTCCCTCGGAGCAACTCGACCGACAACTTATCAGGCATCTGTTTCCAACGAAAGAACGATGACAGAGACACCACTGGCCGTCCATCTCGCTGCGGGTGAGGGTACCCGACTCCGACCCCTAACGGAGGACAAGCCTAAGCCGCTGGTTGAGCTTGGCGGTACGTCCCTACTGGAGCGGAACGTCCAAACGCTCGAGAATGCAGGAGTCACTGATCAGATCGTCGCTACCGGATACGAGGCTGATCAGATCAGAGCGTTAGGATACAACACAGTTCACAATCCGACCTATGATAAGACTGACATGGTGTACAGTCTCTTTTGTGCCCAACAACAGTTTCCCGAGAACCGTGATCTGTTGATTTCCTATGGCGATATCGTCTACGAGCAGGATATCGTTGAGTCACTACTCATTTGTGACGCGCCGGTCTGTGTTGCTGTCGACCAGGCATGGCGAGACCTCTGGGAATTGCGATTCGACGATCCGCTTGAGGACGCCGAGACTCTCCGGATGGACGAGAACGACCGAATTACCGAAATCGGTTCAGAACCGAACGGATATGAGGATATTGAAGGTCAGTACGTCGGGCTAATCACAGTTCGAAGGAATTACTTGCCGGAGTTTGAGCGATATTATGATGAATTAAGTGGTGGTGGTGATGGGTTGGAACGCTCCTCGGTTGAGATGACGCACTTCCTCCAACATTTGATTGACGAAGGCTGGCGAGTTCAAGGCGTTCCGATTGAGAGGGGGTGGGCCGAAGTCGACACATTAGATGACTTGGAAAAATATCGAGAACACTTTATTGACGATGGCCGTCTCACTCTTGATAATCTACGTGACTAATTACAGGTTATAGACCTCTAATTGTGCTGGCGAAGTTGTTTACTTTTGAGTAGTAGTTGTGGACCGAGAACAGCTATGTTGAACATGAAGTATAGTAATAGCCAGAGATCGATTGCCGAAACCAGTGCAGCCAATAAAAATAGAGGGGGTTTAAAACTCGAGAACGCGCCAGCTAGCATCGTTAGTGAGACTCCCTCTTGAATAGGATCTTGGTCTGTTTCAGGAAGTAATGTTTTGATTTTCTGTGCTATCGCTTTGCGGAATAACTGTGCGATAGCGTCTATGGATGCAATAACAAGCCATAGACCCGCAGTAATTGGTAGCTCTGTATGCGATTCGAGAGCTGAAAATTCACCTGATTGGAACAAGGCGAGGCCGACTGTGATGGGTAGTCCAATGTGGTAGACAACACCAACAAACCAGTCTAGAAAACCCCCAAACAAGCTTCCTTGGTTAGTATATCTAGCAACACATCCGTCGACGAAATCCAGCAGATACCAGACGTTGACAAGCAATGCACCAGCGATTAATAGGCCACTGTACTGTGGTGATAATATCACAGCTACGAACGCCAAAATAAGGATGCCAAATCCGAGACCAGTAATCTGGTTAGCAGTGGTCCCTGCACGGAGAAAGAAGGGGGCAATATAGAATGAAAGCGGTCGAATAACTAGATATGCCCACAAATGGCTTCGAAAATCTATTTTCTGTTTCTTCTCTGAATATGTGACTTCTCGAACTTGTGATGGTGTTACCGAGTCAAGTTTTCCATTCATATATTGTTTACGCCTCTTATTTTGCTATTTTCTAAACTACGTCGGACAGATATAATCCTGTATAATTCAGTCATTGAGTAAGAGTTGGTGCGTACACGGTCTTTTATTGATTCAGTGATGTCAAAACACCTTTTACTTCTTCCCGTTGATTCATCGATAATGTCTATTTCATTAGTGAAGCGATTTCTCAAGGGCGTTATATTTGGGCTTCACGATCGGTTTTATAATACTCCGAAGGACGCAGTTATGATTTCTACTCATTATTCCATACTCGAAACAGACAGTCAGCATCTTATTCGAACATTACCTGATCGGATAGATCGAGACATCTTCGTCGTCGTCGATTCTCAAGAAAATCCTAATCAGTTATCTCAAGAGATCCTTGATCATCCACAGATCACTGTTGTTATGTCTGGAAGTAAGTCATTTCGGAAAGCCCTCGCACGAAGTCAGTTGGTCATCCTCAAAAGTCGACTTCATCTCCACAGCTACCGTTTTTTATCGGCTAATAATTCTCGTGATTATATCGTATTTGACCATGGTCTTATCACGAAAGCATATCGACGACATGCAGAAAGCTCTCCATCAAAACTCAGCGTAGATACACTCAGGAAGCATCTCATTGACTGGTACAGTTATTCTGGGATTGATGTCCAATCCGTTTCTTCAGAGATTGAGCGTTTTTTCCGATCAAGTGCAGAGGGTCGCCATCCGTCATACTTTCTGGAATATAGTTACCCCCGATATGACCGTATCAATGAGCTACAGGAATCAAATGAAGAGTCTGCCATCAACGACGATTATAAGGAAATATTAGATGATGGAAAAAACACAAACCTTCTCTACGCACCGACACACAAGGACGGTGAATATGAGACGACACTATTTCCGTTCACCGATTTTGATCCCGATCGATTGCGTTCTTTCCTTAGAAAGAATGATATCAGACTATTTCTCAGAATGCATCCTTCTGAAGAAGACCATCCACAGCTACAACAACTAATTGATGACGAAACTATTTATTCAGCGGGTCGAAACATGTCCCATTCTTCGGTAGAGATATTGCCGTTCATAGACGTTCTCATGACGGATTATTCATCAATATACATGGACTTCCTCCCATTTGACCAACCGATCATATTTATTGAAGACCAACCAGATCAATTTGAGGAAATCCGTGGAATCGCATTCGACTACGACCGATATTTTCCAGGACAAAAAGTTGGGAGATATGAGCTGTTCGAACGCCACCTGCGTCGTATTATGAATGAAGGAACCGATGGGTTTGAAATTGAAAGAGAATTCGTACGGCAGGTTCTTCTCCCTCCGCGAGAGAATACCACGGTTGACAATATTATCAGTCATCTAAGTTAAGAACTAATTCATGCACAGGTTCTATTCCCGTCTCAAACGTTTAATTTTGAGAATATTTTTTTCCATCGGTTTACAGATCCTACAAAGCTATACTCTTTTTCAATTAACATACGTGCATTCCTACTTGCGCTCTCAAGATCTTCTTGTGTCAGAATCCGTTCTACTTCAGTAGCAATTGTTCCACCGTCCACAGAACCCATCAAGAATCCCGTTTGGCCCTCACGTACCACATCTGGCACACCTGACACAGGCGTCGCATACGCTGGCGTCCCACAGGCCATCGCTTCTAGGATCGCTGTCGGCAGCCCCTCAGTTGGCTGAGAGGGTAAAACCAACAATCGAAGCTGATTCAACTGTTCCGGGACTTGTTCACGATTGACCCATCCAGCGATCTCAACCTGTCCGCGTTCGATCTCGTCGGCAAGCTCGCGTTCCAGCAGCTGTCGGTAGTCACCGTCACCGATGAACACGAACTGAATATCCTCCAACTGTCGGGCGGCCGCCGCAAGCTCCGGAACTCTCTTTTCGACATCCAGCCGACCCAGAAATCCGACTACCTGATCGCGCTCCTCGTAAGGGACCTGCACCGAAAATTGCTCGGTGTCGACGAACCGCGCCCCGTTCGTATGCAGTTTTGATTCGTATCGCTCCAATCCCAACTCTTCAGCCATCGTTGGCGTGTAGGTGATGATCGCATCCGCAAGCCAGTAATTTGCTCGTTCCAACAGAGCCACCGTACCGGCCAATACACGTGCCAGTATCGCTGGCATCGACTCCTCCCAGCGCAGCCGTA
>LFFM01002478.1_pt1 | contig 12176 bp, 9 predicted proteins | sample 643131 | NCBI WGS metagenome assembly LFFM01 (sample SAMN03777445, study PRJNA286221) | soda lake metagenome | biome: soda lake; feature: Kulunda steppe; material: water; isolation source: sample Tc-Br brine of Tanatar trona crystallizer | place: Russia: Kulunda steppe | collected 2011-07
AATTGCCGCCGGCGACCGTGTCGTGGTGGCTCCGGTCGCCGACGAACCGGCGCTCGATCCCGATCCGGGTACGAACGTGGCGGTCTTCGGCGGCCCGCCGGAGCGGCCCGAGACGACCCACTGGGAGACGGAGCTCTGGAGCGAGAACCCGGGGACGCCGCCGAGCGAGGTCGGACCCGACGATCCGGTGATCCGACGCGATGACGGAACGACCTCGCACCGAGCACTCCTCGCCGTCGGGGCCGACATCGTCTCCGACTACGGGATCGATCGGGACACCCGAGTCGTCCTTCGCGAGACGTTTGCGGAGCCGGATGCGGTCTCGGTCGGCGTTATCGCCCCTCTGTTGGCAGGTGGCATCCTGGTTCTCGATCGATCGATCGACCGGGAAAAAGGGGACCTTAGTGTCGTCCGTAATGCGAGCAGCGACGTTCCGGAGCCCGGACGGGTCGTTCTCCGGCAGCGCTAAGATGGATCGGATCGTCGGATGGCGTTCCCAAACAAGGAATCAGTCGTCCGCGGCGGTGGGCGTGACGACGTCCTCGCGGTCGTGGAGCAGACACGTCGACTCGTGGCCCTCCGCGTGTCGGGTTCGCTCCGGGGCCGTCCCCTCACACGGCGTCGTGAACTCCGACGCGAGCGTCTCGCCCGCCGCTTCGATGTCGCCGTCAGCCGCCCGGTCCAGAGCGGTTTCGAGCGTGGTTTCCGCGGAGGGGTCCGCCAGCTGGTCCTCGAGGTCGAACTCCGTCCGGAGCTGAGCTTTGATCCGGGCGTGATCGTCTCCGCTGCCGGACGCTCCGGCGTCGGCGAGGTTTTCGCGCATCGCTTCGATCTCTATCCCCCCGGAAACGAGTCGGTCACGGAGATTAAGCACTCCACGCCAGTTCGACTGGTCGATGTCGAGTCCGTCGGGTTGGATGACTCGATGACACCGTGTATGAAACCGACAGCCTGACGGCGGATTCGTCGGACTCGGAACGGTGCCTTTGAGCTCGATCCCCGTGGCTTTCGAACGGGGATCCGGTGTGGGTATCGCCGAAAGCAATGCCTCCGTATACGGATGTCGTGGATCGGCGAACACCTGTTCGGTCGGACCGATCTCGACTATCTCCCCGAGATACATGACGGCAACCCTGTCACACACCTTTTTTATAACCGACATATCGTGGCTGATCAACAGTAAGGAGAGATCGAACTCCTCCTGCAAGTCACTGATGAGGGACAGGATCTCCGCCTGGATCGACACGTCAAGCGCGGAGACGGGCTCGTCCGCAACGATGAGATCCGGATTCAACACGAGCGCTCTGGCGAGAGCGATCCGTTGTTTCTGTCCACCGGAAAACTCGTGTGGATACCGATCGTAGTCCGACGCCGACAGGCCGACTCGTTCGAGCAAGTCCTCGACGATCGCTCGTCGACGATGACGATCCGACATCCCGTGTACCTGCAGCATCTCGGCGACCGCGCTCCCCACTTTCACCCGGGGATCGAAGCTCGAGGAGGGGTCCTGGAAGATCATCTGTGCACCACGGCGGAACTCTTTCAACTCTTTGTCGGTGAATGTCGTGACGTCGTTCGAGTGCCTTCCCGAACCGTCCCGATTCCCTGCAGGCCGGCCCTGCCCGTTGAAGATCACCTCTCCCTCGGTTGGCTCTTCCAAACGAATGATCGATGTCGCAGCCGTCGACTTCCCGCAACCGGACTCACCCACGAGTCCGAGCGTCTCACCTCGCGCGATGTCGAAACTGATCCCATCGACAGCCTTGGCTGCACCGACTTGTCGATTGAACAATCCTTTCTTGATCGGGTAGTGCTTCTTCAATCCACGAACGGACAACAACGGCTCCTCAGTCATCGGCGGAAGACACCTCTGTACCGTCATCGTCGGATCGTGGTATTCCGCTTCGAACGATGGAGTCGTCACGACCCGGCTCATAGAACACACAGGACGCCTGTTGGCCCGGATTCACCTCGGTCTCTGGAGGCTGTTCCCCGTCGTGACATGGATCGATCGCGTGCCCGCACCTCGCGGCGAATCGACACCCATCCGGAGGGTCGTGGGGGTCCGGAAGGGTTCCCGGAATCCCACCCGTGTTACCGCCGATGTCGGGGAGACAATTCAATAGCTGTTGTGTGTACGGGTGTGCCGGGTGATCGAAGACGTCCAACACCCCCCCACGTTCCATCACTTTGCCGGCGTACATCACGACGATCCGATCCGCGATCTGGGCGACGACGCCGAGGTCGTGCGTGACGAACAGGACACCCATATCGAACTCCTCCTGGAGGTCGTCGAGCAGGCGGAGTATCTGTGCCTGTACCGTAACGTCGAGTGCGGTCGTCGGCTCGTCGGCAATCAACAGGTCGGGGTCGCCGACGAGTGCCATCGCGATCATCACCCGCTGCTTCTGCCCCCCGGAGAACTCGTGTGGATAGTCGTCGAACCGCGAGCTCGCGTTCGCGATACCGACCTTGTCAAGCAGATCCACCGCCTTTGCCCTCGCGTCCTCGTTGGAGACGTCACGATGGATCTGAAGGGCTTCCATGATCTGCCATCCGACGGTGTAACAGTGATTCATCGCGTCCTGCGGGTTCTGGAAGATGTGTGCGATCTCGTACCCGCGTACCTCCCGGAGATCGGGCTCGCTCATCTCGAGTAGCTCCCGGCCCTTGAACCGGACGGATCCCTCGACGTGTCCGGGTGGCGATTTGACGATCCGTGTTATCGATTCCGTGGCGACGGTCTTTCCGGAACCGGACTCGCCCACGATACAGACGGTCTCACCGCTATCAACGTTGAAATCGATCCCGTCGACTGCCGTCAGTATGCCGTTGTCGGTGCTGAACGTCGTCGTGAGGTCTTCGACCTCGAGTAATGGTTCTGCGGTGGACATTATTCGCTCTCGGCCTCCGCCTCGGGATTAAGTGCGTCCAACAGGGCGTCCCCGAGGAAATTGAACGCCAGGATGGTCAAGAACAGAACGATACCGGGTGCTAACACGATCCACGGTGCGAACGCCAAGTCACTACGTCCTGCCGAGATGAGCTGTCCCCACGAGGGGATGTTGGAGTCCCCGAGGCCCAGGAACGCCAGCTGGGCCTCGGCCAGCAGGAACCCCGGGATCAACAGCGTGAGCTGGGTGATGATGCTGCTCGCGGTGTTCGGAACGACGTGTTTACGCACGACACGATACGTGCCCGCTCCGCTGATACGACTCGCCTTGATGTACTCCTCTTCGGAGACGGACAGCGACTTGCTACGAACGTATCTCGCGGTTCCACCCCACGCGAACAGCGAGAACACGAGAATGAACATCCCGAGTCCAGCTCCGTAGATGTAGAGGATGAGCAGGAACATCAGAAGGGTCGGGAACGAGAGGACGATGTCGACGAACCGCATGAGTATCTCGTCGACCCAGCCGCCCGCGTACGCGCTGATGGTGCCGAAGGAGATGCCGATCGCTGCGACGATCGTCGTCGTGATGAACGCGATCTGCATGCTGATCGTCATCCCGTAGACGATGCTCGTAAAGACGCTCTTCCCGCCACGGGTCGTTCCGAGCGGGTATTCCCAGGTACCTTGGCACTGTCCACCGACGATGTCACCGACGCACGTGGCAACGTTGGCCGCGTCGATCGAGAGATACACCGGCGGTTGATGACCGATGAGGATGTCCTGTTCGGGCGCGCTCATCACGAGCGGACCGAACAGCCCGCCGACGAACACGATTCCCAGCCAGACCAGACTCACCACCGCGGGCCGATTTCGCTTGAACTCTCCCCAGTAATACTTCGTCATTCGCGGGTTCTGATAGAGCGGTAGGATCAAATAAAAGAAGAACAGCAGCAGGGTGAACACGAAGAAGTATTCCAGCGACTCCAGGTTCCTGCTCACCCCGATAAATTCGAACGTATCCGTGCGTTCACCAATGAATCGCCAGTCGTAGAGTCCCAACAGTAGGAGTGGTGTCGACGTGATCAACATTCCGATCGAGTTGATCGACAGATCCAACCGTCCGGACCGAGAGAGCTCGTTCCAATCGACCTGATCGAAGCGTTCCGGTTTTTGTGTTGCCATAGTTATTCCCTTGGATTATCTGTCATCGTAGCTGATCCGCGGATCGAGTACCGTGAATACGAGGTCCTCGACGAGGTTTCCGACGACCGCGATGAACGTGAACACGAGCGTCGACCCCAGTACGAGACTCGTGTCCTGTGCCACCAAGGCATTGAACGTCACGCGACCGAGTCCGGGGATCCCGAACACGACCTCGACGAGTAGCGATGACCCGAGGAACAACGCGAGGAGCTGTCCGACGAGCGTCGTCGAGAGCGGTACCAGTGTAGGTCTCATTACATGGTACGCATACGCCCGGAGCGGTGAGACGCCTTTAGCCTTCGCCGTTTTCATGAAATCCGCGTTCTGGAACTCGGCGGATTCGTTCCGTGAGACCCGCATCGTTGCACCGATCGATCCGGTGACGAGGACGAATACAGGGATAGTTAGCTGTATGACGTTTTCGATGCTGAACACCGGAACGCTCGTGTCGTACACCACCGGGATAACGTCGAGCCAGACCCCGAATATCAACAACAGGATGATTCCGAAAAAGAAGTTCGGGATAGCGTATCCGAAGAACGCGAATCCCGTCGCGGCGTGGTCCTTCCAACTGTACATGTTCGCGGCCGAATACACGCCGACGAGCGGACCGAGAAGAACAGTCAGGATCGTCCACGGAACGGAGTACTGAACGGTGTAGTACAGTCCCTCGTAGAGCGCTTCCGTCACGGGCTGGCTCCTGCTCTCGGCCCACCCCCAGTCGAGCGTGTACACGCTCTGTACGAAGTCGAAATAGCGAACGTAAAGTGGTTCGTTGAGGCCACGTAACTCTCGCTCACGTTCGGCTGCTGCCGCCGGATCGCCCCCTTGGAGCGCCGCCTGTGTTGCAGCTTCCTGCACCGATGGGTTCGGTGCGAACGCGAGGAGAAGAAACGTGATCGTCACGATGATCATCGATACGACTGCGGCCCACACGACACGCGCGGAAACGTACCTTCCGAATCCCATGTAAAGTGTTTAAGTATGGACGGCGTGGAGGTGATCCAGGTTCTACTCCTCGACCGGGTAGAACTCCGACCAACGAGGCTGCCAGGTGAAGTGGGTCTCCGCGAGCCCACGATAGATGCCGTCGATGATCTGCTGTTTGTCAACCGCTGCCGCGAGCGCTTGGCGGAACTCGGTTATCTGGAACAGGTTACCCGGGCCGGAATTCCATCCGTTATCACGCTGGTTCACGGAGATGATCGTGTTGAATGGCGTCGGTATCTCCCTGACCGTCACGTTCTCGTCCTGATCGTACGACTCGAACTGCTCCGGTGGGATCGCGGCCGAGTCGGCCTCACCAGTCTCGAGTGCCCCAAGACGAGATGCCTGTTCCTCGACGACACTGATTGACGCTGCCTCGAAGAGGGGTGCGTTCTCGAACTCGTCGGGACCCTCATCGATCTCCTGTAGGTAGTAGTCACCGTTTCGGGTGTATTCGGTTCCGGCGCCACGATCCCACTCGTCGAGGGTAAACGGGCCCAAATTCCCGGTGAACTGCAGTTCGAGTAGTTCCTCGTCCTGCTGTAGTCCCTCGACGTCCTCTTCCTCGACGTACGGTTCGACGAGGCCAAGCGGGATCGGGTACAGCAGCGGATCGAACGTCTCGGGCCAGAGCAGATTGGCCTCCGGAAGGGTTGCCTGGAACTCGAACTCCCCGGTCTGCTCGACTTCGACGCCAGTCCAGTTCTCCGTGGCTGCCGTGTTTGCCCACTCGCTCTGGTGGAGCTCCTGAATGAGGTACACGAAGTCCTCTGCAGTGACCTGTCCGTACGGGTCGCTGAACTCCAGGTTTTCGCGGACTTCGAACGTCCAGACCTCCCCTTCGTCAGTGGACATGTCGTATAGGAGGGGGAAGTAGTCCTGGTTCTCGTCGAACGTGTATCCCTGATCGAGTGCGCGCCCGATCGCCGTTCCAGCACCGGACTCGGTGTTGTAGAGCGGGTTCAGCGTCGTGAACCCGGCCGACGTCACGGTGTCGTACGAACCGGAGATATCCGTCGAATCGAAGTGCCAAGCCGGAAGGTCCCAGCCGTTCGCGAAGTTCTCGATCGGGCCGTTGAGATCCGGATTGTACCCGACGAGGTCATCGCCGAACACGAGCGTGATGTACGGCTGTTCACGCGCAAGGTTCTCGAAGATCTCGACGAATGCGTCCCGAAGTGTATCACGAGAGGTCGCCTGACGGGCCTCCGCGAACAGACCCGAGGCGTCGAACTCTGGGTAGTATCCGACCGGATTGTAGAAGGTGTTCGGTCCGTCGAAGAACACTTCGTTCGTGAGCGGGTTCAGCGGGTAGGTGTTCAGTCCGAACACGAGAGACATGTCCCACCCCTCGTTGCTGGTGACTGACTGCGGTCCGGGATTTTGTGGGGTCGGGGACTCCCACTCGACTTCCTCGCCGTTGACGGTATCAGTACCGCCTTCGGGTTCGGCCGTCCAGTACTCGTTGTTGAATCGGGTTCCATCGATCGCTTCGACCGAAACGTCTATACCCAAGTTCTCACCGAGCTCCTGTGCGATGAACTCCCCGGTGAGCTGTGAGGTTTCCTGGCCGGCGCTATGGAAGATCTCCAGCTCGACCTGATCACCATCAGGAGTGACGAGGTCGTCGCCGTCGAAGCTGTAGTCGTGTTCGGACTGTTCAAACGCTTCGCGAGCCAACGTACGTGCGACTTCCTCGCCGTAGAGACTGTCGACGCCGAATCGTGGGAAATCCGGGATATCAACGTCACCGTCTTCGGTCAGACCACCATCGTCCTCGTCCCCGTTATCGTCTCCACTTCCGTCGTCGTCACCGGGCCCCTCGTCATCAGAACATCCCGCGAGACTTGCTATCCCGCTTATTCCGAGCGCAGAAAGCCACTGGCGTCGGTTTATTCGTCTATCGGCATCGTTTCCATCAGTGTGTCGACGTGACATACAATCATCCATTAGTTACATACACAAAAAACATTAGGCTCGTTGACTGATGATCGAATGCTCAACGAAGTTTGGTTATGATTCGGAACCCTCTGATGGTTCGTGGGCGTGTAGTCTCCACTGTACTGTCCTATCGTCGACCACGATCTGGGACGTGATTTGCTCCCTCGTCGGTGAGTCTCGACCGGTGAGGATCCCAAAGCCCTAATCGCTGCCGATGAACGATCCCGTATGACTGACGTTCATTCGGCCCAGCGGGTCGGCGTACTCGCCGATTCGCAGAACCTGTATCACACGGCACAGAGCCTGTATTCACAAAACATCGACTACTCAGCGCTCTTGGAGGAGGCGGTCCGCGAGCGTTCGCTCGTCCGGGCAATCGCATACGTCATCCGGGCGGACTCTCCCGAGGAGGAGAGTTTCTTCGAGGCGCTCCGCGACATCGGGTTCGAGACCAAGATCAAGGACATCAAAACGTTCGCGGACGGCTCGAAGAAAGCGGACTGGGACGTCGGGATGAGCCTCGACGCGGTCACGCTGGCGAACCACGTCGATACGATGGTGCTCGTCACGGGTGACGGTGATTTCGCACGGCTCTGTTCACACCTTCGTCACGCGGGGGTCCGCGTCGAGGCGATGGGGTTCGCGAGCTCGACCGCCGACGAACTCGTCGACGCCGCCGACGAGTTCGTCGATCTCTCGGAGCGAACGGAGCGGTATCTCTTATGAACTGCCACTGAGCGGGCTACACGGAGACGAGGAGAACGCCCACGATTGCAGTCGTAGTAGATATCACAGTACTGTTTCGATGACGTCCGCGACCGCCGCGGCTGCCGCCTCGACTTCGCGGACACGAACGTACTCGCGTTCGGCATGAGCGACCGCGCCCTCGTCGTCGGCGAGGTCCCCCGGACCGAAGACCACCGTCGGGGCGGGCGCGAAGTACGACGCTTCCGTCGCCGCACCGAACGGGCGGATCGCGCCGCCGCGACCCGCCGGAACTCCCGCCGCCGCGCTCGATCGCCGAGCCGCGTCCGTGACCGTGTCGACGAACGGGTGATCCGGATCGGTCGAGAACGCCTCGAGGAACGGAGACTCACGTTCCGTGAGGGCGACCTCGACACCGACGTCTTCCGGCGTCCACGACCGAACCGAGGACGAGAGCGACGATCGGAACGCTTCGGCGGTCTCCGGCGGGACGCTCCGTCGGTCGACGGTGATCGCACAGTCGGCCGGTACCTGATTCGTCGCCGATCCCCCGTCGATACCGGTCGGAGTGAGCTTCGGCGCGCCCAGCTGTGGGTGCGTGTCGGCATCGTCATCGAACGTTCGGATCGCGGCGAGCGCGCCCTCCGCGGCCGCGACGGCGTTCGTTCCCGCGAACTCCGCCGCGTGGGCGGCGGTACCGGAGAGCTCGACACGCCCCTGGAACCGACCCTTCGCGGCCGTACAGACGTCGAGACCAGTGGGTTCGCCGACGAGGAACAGATCACCGTCGAGCCGATCGGTCGTTCCCGGAAGCTGACCGGTGAGCGACGCCGCGCCGAGCGAGAGCGCCTCCTCGTCCGGCGTCACCGCCAGCGTGAGTCGTCCGCGGGTCGGTTCGGCCGCGAGAAATCCGTACAGGAGCGCGGCGAGCGCGCCTTTCGCGTCACACGAGCCGCGACCGCGGATCACGTCCGATCGATCCCTCGCCGCCTCACTCGCTCCTTCGCTCCCGGCCGTCCCGTCGTCCGTCTCGCTCCTGGCCGTCCCGGGCACGGTTCGCCCGCGCTCGAACGGCACGTGCGGGGTGACGGTGTCGATGTGGGTGTTCAACACGAGAGTCGGCCCGTTCTCGGGTGACGACGAGACCGAACGAGCGAGAACACACCCTGCGTCGTCGACGCCGACGTCGGCATCGAATCGTTCGAGCGTCGCCACGAGCAGCTCTCGCATCTCGCTTACGTCCTCGTGAGAGGGCGTCGCGACTGCGTCTTCCAGAAACGTGGTCGGGTCGAACGGAACACCGTCTAGAGCGATCGAGCCACCTCTCGTCGGATCCGATCCCGCCGTCATTTCGGATCGGTCGTCATCGGGGATCGTTCACGACCCGTCCGGAGAACTCGTGTACGACCGGACCCGACAGGGTCGCGCACTCGCCGGGCGGTGCCGTGATCGTTAGCTCGCCGCCGGGGGGGCGGACCACGGCAGTGTTCCCGTCGATCCGTTCGAGACGGGCAGCAACGGCCGCGATCGCGACTGCACCCGTTCCACAGGACCGCGTCTCTCCCTCGACGCCTCGTTCGTATGTCCGCTGATCGATGGTCGGTGGACTCCCGGCGCCGGCCTCGCTGCCACCCGACCCACGGTCAACGACGGCTGCGAGGTTCACGTTTGCGCCCTCCGGGAAGACGTCCGCGTTGCGGACCGGCGGAGCGTCGGTCGCGAGATCGATCGAATCGATCCCGTCCGGTGCGGCGCGTCCGCCGTCAACGAACGCGACTGCATGGGGAACACCCGTGTTCACGGCAGTGACCGTCAGTCCCTCGATCGATTCCTCGATCAACGGACCGTCGCGCGCGACCGGGACGTCCCGGGGTGCGAACGCTGGCGTTCCCATCTCGATGGTCGCTTCGGTGCCGCCCTCGCTCACGGTCGCTCTGCGGGTTCCGGCCTGTGTATCGATCATGAACTCGTGGTCGCCGGTTCGATCGTGTGCCCAGCGGGCGACGACGCGAGCGCCGTTTCCACACATCGCAGCCGTCGAACCGTCCGGCTGCACGAGCGTCATCACGACCCGAGTCGGCCGGTACCGCGTCTCGATGCTTACGAACAGGACGCCGTCCGCGCCGCGTCGGCTCGCCGGGTCACTACCGAAGGACTCGGGATCCACCCCGGTCTCGCGGTCACAGTACGCCCGAGCGAACGCCGCCCGGTCCCGAACGCTCTCGGCGTCGGCATCGACGACCAGGAAGTCGTTACCGGTCCCGTGGTACTTCTCGATGGGAACGGCGTGGGTGCTCATTGGGACCAACCCCGCTTGTCGGTACCATCGCCGGTCCGTTCGGTGGCCGTCAGGTCGGCGAGAGTCTCCCGTCGTCGGGCGACCCTAGCCGTACCGTCATCGAGCGTGACCTCCGCGGGACGCGGTCGTGAGTTGTATTGCATTGCCATCTCGTATCCGTACGCGCCGACGATACCGACCGCAAGGTGGTCCCCACGGGCCGGTTCGGCGAGCGCTCGGTTCCTACAGAGCGTATCGCCGGTCTCACAGATAGGTCCGGCGACCGTGACAGGGGTTGCCGACCGCTTCTCGGGGTCCGGCTCGCCATCCGCCCCGCCGAGGGTTCGAATCGGGTGGTATGCGTCGTACATCGCCGGGCGCAGCAGGTCGGTCATCCCCGCGTCGACGCCGACGATAGTACCGTCCGGGGTCCGCTTGACGGTATTTACCCGTGTCAGGAGCACTCCAGCGTCGGCAACGACGTATCGACCGGGTTCGATCGCGAGGTCGACCCCGGACGGAAGCGGTGCGATCGCCTCGCGCGTCGCGTCCGCGACGCCGGGGAGGTCGAGTGGTGACGCATCCTCCTCGTAGGGGACGCCGAACCCCCCGCCGACGTCGACGTATTCGAGAGCGAGCGGCGTCGATCCGCTTCCGGCCGGCTCCGTCAGCTCCCGCGTTAGTTCGCCCATCCGAGCCACCAGCTCGCGGTGGCTGTCCAGCTGATCCGAGTCGATGCCGGAGCCAGCGTGCGCGTGGATCCCGACGACGTCGAACCGTTTCGCGGCTGTGCGGGCGACGTCCGCGGCGCGGTCGTATGGAATCCCGAACTTCGCGGCCGCCCCCGTCCGAACCTTCTCGTGATGACCCGCGCCGATGCCGGGGTTCACTCGGAGACAGACTCGACCGTCGTAGTCGCGCTCGGCCAACCGATCGAGGGTATCGACCGCGCCGACCGTGATCGTCAGTTCCGGCTCGGTCGAGGTGACGTCGACGACGTAGTCCAAGTCGCGAGCGGGAGGATTAACCGCGGTGTAGTGAAGCCGTCCTCCCTCGAAGCCGGCCGCGAGCGCGCGGTCGACCTCGCCAGCCGAGGCGCACTCCGCATCGAGCCCGGCGGCACGGACCGTCTCCAGAACTGCCCGCCCGGTGTGTGCCTTCACCGCGTACCGGACGTCCGCATCCGGAAAGGCGTCGAAAAGGCGCTCGCAGTTCTGCCGAACGCGGTCGAGGTCCTGAACGTACAGGGGCGTGTCGTGGTCGGCGGCGAGCTCGTGAAGCACGTCGCCGTCCCAGTCGCTCACGCGACGCACGGCGGGGTTGACGGACGATCCCGCGTTCCCGTCGGTCATTCGCGAAGCGCGTCCTCCCGGCGAGTCGCCTCCAGCGTCTCTTCCTCGACGTGTGTCGCGACCACGGCGGGCTTGTACGCGCCACCCTCGAACAGCTCGTGGTCGCCGATCGAGGACTCGACCATCCGCGTGAACGCGCGGCGCTTTGCGGGCAGGTGACCGTATATCACCTCCTCCTCGACGAGGTCGTAGACGGGGATCCGAGGCGTCAAGAGGGTGTTCTCGCCCACGATCGAGTTCTCGCCGATGCGGAATCCGCTCGTGACGCGACAGCCAGCACCGAGCGAGACGCCGTCCTCTATCACGACGGGCGCATCTTCGACCGGCTCGAGCACCCCGCCGATCAGGGTGTTCGCACCGATCTTGACGCCGGTTCCGATCTGCGCACACGAGCCGACGGTGTCACAGGAGTCGACGAGCGCACCGTCGTCGACGTACGCGCCCACGTTGACGAACGATGGACTCATCATGATACAGTCCTCGCCGAGATACGCGCCGCGCCGGATCGCGGTCCCGTCGGGAGTGTTTCGCGTGCCGCGCTCGCCGAGGTCATCGGTGTCTCGGAGCGGCAACACGTCGTAGTACGTGACCCCTCCGTACTCGCGTGCGTCCGTTTCGCGGAGCCCGAAGTTGAGCAGGATCCCGCGTTTGACCCACTCGTTGGCCGCCCAGCTGGTCACGTCGTCGCCGGTTTTTTCCGCCGCACGAACCTCGCCGGTCTCGAGCGACCGCAGGAACGCTTCGAGGATCGCGTCGTCGTCCGCCGTCGTTTCGGCTGCTGAGAGGCCGTTCTGATACCGCTGCCAGAGATCGG
>LFFM01002479.1_pt1 | contig 12174 bp, 12 predicted proteins | sample 643131 | NCBI WGS metagenome assembly LFFM01 (sample SAMN03777445, study PRJNA286221) | soda lake metagenome | biome: soda lake; feature: Kulunda steppe; material: water; isolation source: sample Tc-Br brine of Tanatar trona crystallizer | place: Russia: Kulunda steppe | collected 2011-07
CGCGGTGGGGTTGTGGGCCGTGCCAGTGCAGCCCCCGACCGAGATAGCGGGCTTCATCTACCCCCGCGAAGGGTGCGTATCCTTACCTCGGACTCGGTATCACAATCAACGAATGTCAGAACAATTAACGTTTCGCCGGTTGTCGGCTTCATCCCACGACTAAACTCGTGGGCTTTCGCCTCGAAACTCTGTAATGACAGGCGCGGATCCGAACGACGGGGACGTGCGTCTTCTGGTCTACTCGAGTCGCTCGCGGGCGTACTTCGCCAAAAGCGGAAGATCATCGAGATGGATCAGCTTCGCCATCGCGCGTTTTTCTCCCTGGTTCGCCTTTGCGAGCGTGTTATCGTCAGTTTGCCGGAGGTCCCGCATCAGCCGGTCGTAGCGCTCGTTCGGGGCGAGATACAGTAGCTCCGTAAGCATCAATCGCGCGTTCATTCGTGGGGCAACATCACGGTGCCAGAGCGTCTCGTAGATCGAGAGGCTCTCGGCGTCCGTGGGCTGGTCGGCGTCGGTGAGACACCGGTCGATAGCGGACGCGGCCGCCCGAGCCGACTTCATACCCTTGTGTATCCCCTCACCCCACAACGGATCAATCGTTGGAACCGTATCGCCGATGGCGAGGAACGAGTCAGTGTGCATCTGACCCGGGCGCTGGATGTGTGCGGAGCCGCGGTGAACTTTCCCGTCGATCTTCTCTGCCTCGTCGAATCGCGGATCCCGGTCGATCCACTCCTCGAGGTAGCCGTCGACGGTTTGTCCGTCCTCGGCGAACTCGCGGTGACGGTCGTTCTGGATGTAACAGATGCCGACCTTCGCTGAGTCTTCGCCTGTGGCAAAGATCCACGAGTACCCGCCGGGCGCAATCTCGTGATCGAGCCGGAGCATCATTGCGCGACGGAGGTCCGCGAACTCGGGGTGATCGAGGTCGACGCCGGTCATCTCGTACTCGATCCCGATCGCCTGGTTCTCGCGTTCGAGGTCGACGACGTCGAGCGCGCTCGCGATGGGAGCAGCCGGACCGGTAGCGTCGACGACGACATCGGCGTACACCTCCTCGTCGCCGGCGTATTTCACGCCCTCGATGACGCCGTCGTCGTCGAGGATCGGGCGCGATACCCGAGAATCGAACCGGTACTCTGCTCCTGACTCTCGGCCGTCCTCGACGAGGAACCGTTTAAAATCAGCGAACTCGAGGACGGCACCCGGTTGATAGGACTCGTAGTGGTCGTTCGGCGACTCCAACACGACGTTGTCGGTGTACGACATCACCACGTCGTCGGGAATCCCGAACGAGGCCATCATGGAGGGAAACGTCCCGGCCGTGGACTTGTTGCTCTGTCGCGGGAACTCGGCTTCCGATTCAGTTTCGAGAACGACGACGTCGTAGTTTCGGGCCGCCAGATCGCGGGCACATTGTGCGCCCGCCGGGCCGGCACCAGCGATGGCGACGTCGTAGCGGTCTGGCATACGCGTACATACGGACCCGCATAATTAGACTTGCCGGAACGAGACGGATATCGACGCGGAGCGGCCGCCGTCGACCGATTTTTGGCGGTATGAAAAGGACGGATTTCGAACGAAATCACGACCCATTCGTCTCGCGTGGTTGGTCGGTGACGGATCGAAAACGCGGTCGGAGAAACAGGCGATCGGATTGGGTCGCGTGGCGTCTCAGTAGAACTCCCGAACCAGATCGGTCGCACCCTCCGGCGCACCGTCCGGAAGCACCGACATGTCCTCGTCGACGCCGTGTTGTTCGTGGTACGGCACGGAGTTCTCATCCTGATAGAGGATACCCTGATACTCCTTATCAGAGTCGAGGATAACCTCCTTTGCGGCGTCACGGTCAGACGGATCGTGGTCTTCTTCTTTCAGATCGATGAGCGAGTCACGGAAGTAGTCGTACGTGTCTACGTCGTTGAACGTGACACACGGCGAATAGACGTTGACGAAGCCGAACCCGTCGTGTTCGACCGCTTTCTGGATGATCTCTTGGTGTCGCAGCGCGTCCGAGGAGAACGACTGAGCAATAAACGTCGCACCCGAGGCGAGCGCCAGCGCGTGTGGGTTCACGGGCGGTTGCTTCGGCCCATCAGGACTCGTTGATGTCTCGAAGTCCTCTCGGGAGGTCGGGGACGCCTGTCCCTTTGTCAGTCCGTAGATCCGGTTGTCCATCACGACGTAGGTCATGTCGACGTTGCGCCGAACGGCATGGACGAAGTGGCCCGCGCCGATGGAGTAGCCGTCGCCGTCGCCGCCGGCGACCATCACTTCGATGTCCGGTCGGGCCATCTTGACGCCGGTCCCAACCGGAAGCGCGCGGCCGTGGACGCCGTGAAGCGCGTAGCTGTGCATGTACGTACCGATCTTCCCGGAACAACCGATGCCGGCGACGACGAAGGTGTTGTCGGGATCGTTGCCCGTCTCCGCCAGCGCCTTCATCATCCCGTTCATCGTGCCGAAGTCGCCACATCCCGGACACCAGGTCGGTTGCTTGTCGGATTTGAAATCCGTGAATCGAATATCTGAGCTCATTGGTTACGCCTCCACCCCCGTCGTGAGGGTCGCTTTGATCTCCCCTGCGAGTTCGTCGGCCTTGAACCGCACGCCCGTGTACTTGTTCACGCGGTCGACGCGTTCGAGCACGTCGTGCTCGACGATATCCGCGAACTGTCCGGTCTCGTTACACTCGACAACGACGACGTTCTCCGAGGCCTCGACGGCGTCCGTGAGGTCAGGGCGTGGGAACACGTACGGGACGGAGAGCACTCGGACGTCGATCCCCTCGTCAGCGAGGAGTTCGAGCGCCTCGACGAGGGCCCCCTCGTTCGAACCCCACGTGATCACGAGGTTCTCCGCGTCGCCCTCGCCGAACTCGCGCGGGCTCCAGTCCTCTCGCTCGCGGGCGGTGTCGACCTTTCGGTTGCGCTTGTCGACCTGCTCGACGCGCATCTCGGTGTCCTCGGTCCGGCGTCCCTGCTCGTCGTGTTCGAGGCCGGTCGACATGTGTGCGCCGTCGGTGGTGCCGGGGAACGCGCGCGGCGAAATTCCGTCCTCGGTGATCTCGTGCGGTTGGAAGCCGCCTGACTCGTTGGTGTGGTCGGTAACCGTCGTCTCGTCCACGACGTTACCGCGGTCAATCTCCACCTCGTCCATGTCGAACGTATCCGGCGTGAACGTTTGCTCCGTGACTGCCATCGAGAGGTCGGCAGTGAGGTAGACGGGGATCTGGTACTTTTCGGCGAGGTTGAACGCCTCGACTGTCTTCCAGAAGCACTCGTCTATCGTCGTCGGCGCGAGCACGAATCGGGGGATCTCGCCGTGCCCGCCGTACAGCATGTGATTCAAGTCGCCCTGCTCCTGTTTCGTCGGCATCCCCGTCGAGGGACCGGACCGCATCACGTTACAGATGACGAGCGGCGTCTCAGAGGTGGCGATGAGTCCGAACGTCTCGGTCATCAGGTCGATCCCGGGACCGGAGGTGGCCGTCATCGAGCGTGCGCCTCCACGGGCGGCCCCGAGCGCCATGTTGATCGCGGACAGCTCGTCTTCCGCCTGTACGACATGGCCCCCGTACTGCTCGATACGCCCGGTGAGATACGTCATCACGTCGGTCGCGGGCGTGATCGGGTAGCCGGCGTAGAAGCGGCAGCCGGCGGCGATGGCACCCATCCCGATCGCCTCGTCGCCGTTGAGGAGGACGTAGTCCTCGTCGGTGGTCTCAAGCGCGTAGTCGAACTCGTGGTCGTACTCCTCGTCGACGTACGACTGGCCCGCGCGGGCAGCCTCTTTGTTGTTGTCGACGAGCTTCCGGCCTTTGTCGCCGAACCGCTTTTCGAGCGCGGAGTCGAGGTTCTCGATGGGGAAATCGGCGACCTCACAGGCTGCGCCGAGTGCGACGACGTTCCGCATGATCGCACCGCCGGCCTCCTCGGCGAGTCGTTTGAGTGGAACGTCGATCCCGATCATCCCCTCAGGAATTTCGACGTTTTGCATCGTCGTTCGCTCGCCGTCGTAGATGATCACGGACCCCTCGTGGAGCTCGTCGAGGTTCTCCTCGATTGTTCGCGGAGTCAACGCGATGAGTACGTCGAGCCGGTCAACGACGCTCTGTACCTTGTCGACGGAGGTCCGCACCTTATATGCGGTGTAGCCGCCTCGAATCCGCGAGGCGAAGTCCTTCGACGTGAACACGTGTCGACCCGCCCGAGAGAGCGCTTGCGCGAAGATCTTCCCGGTCGAGTCGATGCCGTCGCCGGCTTCCCCGCCGACGGCCCAGTTGAAGTCCGCTGCCATGCTATGAGGCAGTTTTCGCCGGACTCATCAAAAGACTTCTGGAAGGAGTGACTGTCTCGTTTTCAAACGAACGGACTGTTTTATTGATATAGGTTCAAATGTAGGTAGTATATACGCGACAATAGGGTAATAAGTGAACGATCGTTTTCCAGATCCCTCACGATCGACCCTTCCTGTCGCACCGGAGTTCGACGTTCGTCGAACCACCGATGGCCTCTAACCCGGGCAGGAGCGACGGCCCCCTCCCCGTGGTTTCGACACGGGCAGGACCGGCGTCGACGGGAACACGTTTGTGTCCGCCGACCGAATCTCTGGCATGGATACGACAGCGACGATTGACGCGGTCGAAACGGTCGGCCGTGATACGTACGCGCTCCGGTTTCACGCGCCGGACGGGTTCACGGCCGAACCCGGACAGTTCGTGAAACTCGGAACGGAAATAAACGGTGAGCACGTCGCCCGCTTTTATACTCTCTCTTCACCGACGGTCGGCGACACGTTCGAGGTCACGGTCGGTATCGATCCCGAGGAGGGCGGCGAGTTCTCCGCGTTCCTCGCCGACGCCGACGCTGGCACCGAAATGACGCTTGCGGGACCGTTCGGCGACCAGCACTACGCTGGTGAGTCCCGCGCGGTGGTCGTTGCCGGCGGCCCCGGCGTCGGGCCGGCGGTCGCCATCGCGGAGCGTGCCCTCGATGAGGGGGCCGAAGCTGCTATCGTCTACCGAGATGACGACGTGTCACACGAGACCCGCCTCGACGACCTTGCTGCCCGCGGCGCGACGATTCACCTCCTCGATGCCGATGACACGCTCGATGGCGCGGTCGCCGAGGTTCTGACCGGCGGCAACAACGAGACCGTCTTCGTCTACGGCTTCGCTGATCTGGTTGCCGACGCGGAAGCAGCGATCGAGGCCGCCGGCGGCGACGCAGATGCCGCGAAGGTCGAGAACTTCGGATAGCCCACCGGTCCGGCCGCGATCGATCCGCTTAATCCCGGGAACCCGCTGCGGTCGAGCGGGCAGACCGTGGCCGACGATCGGACAGTAGAGCCCGACGACGCGACTGAGAGCGACGCGTCCGGCGGGAACAGTTCGTCGCCTACCGGCGGTGCCGACGCCCAAGGAGCTGTTGCGACCGACGAACGCGAGGCGCTGGCGACGATCGCTCGCGGAGCCGTCGTCACCGGTGGTGCGGTCTCGGCACAACGGGCCTTGACGACCGCGACCGAGTTCGTGTTGACCCGCGGACTCGGCCCGGCCACGTACGGGGTCTACGCGTACGCGTGGCGGATCACGCAGGTACTGGTCCAGCTCGTTACCGTCGGGAGCGTGCCCGCACTCCAACGGTTTCTCCCGGCGGCGGGAGACGACCCCGGCCGCCGGTCACGGATCACGGGGTTAGCGTACGCGACCACGGTCGTGGCGGGACTCCTGATGGCCGCCGGGATCTGGTATGTCGCCCCGTGGATCAACGAGCGTACGGTTGCGGACCCCACGTTCACACCGACACTGCGACTGTTTGGGCCGCTTATCGGCCTTCTCGGTCTCGTGAGCATCGCCGCGGCCGTCTTTCGGGCGATCGGATCGGCGCGCGGGGAGGTTCTGTTCAACAAACTTCTTCGGCCGGGCGTCCGGCTCGTCGGTGCCGTGATCGCCCTTGTGCTCGGCTATTCGGTCGTTGGCGTCGCGGGGGCGATCGTTTTCGCGACGCTGCTGCTCGTCGTCTTCGGCCTCCCGATGTCGATCCGCGCAACCGGGATCAGACCGCGGTTCCGGGGCGCACGCCGGAACGTAGCCGAGTTCTACAACCACGCCGGACCCGTCGCGATGAGCAGTTTCGGTAAGGTGTTCCAGAACCGCGTCGATGTCCTGCTCGTCGGGGCGCTTCTCACCTCCGTTGCCGCCGGGGTGTACAACGTCGTCCTCGTGTTGATCTCGCTTGCGTGGATCCCGTTGCTCTCGTTTAACCAACTCCTTCCGCCTGTCGCGTCCGACCTCTATGCTGCCGACCGAATCGAGACGCTCAACGCGGTGTACGCCTCCGTGACGCGTCTGATAGTCACAACGGTCCTGCCAGTAATCGCGGTCCTCGGCGTCTACGGAGCGGAGCTGCTCGCCGTGTTCGGATCCGCGTACACCCGTGGATACTTCCCGCTCGTGGTGTATCTGGGCGGCGTGTTCGTCGGGAGCGCCGTCGGGGCGACCGGGTGGCTCCTCATGATGACCGACCACCAGTACGCCAGAATGATACTCGACTGGCTGCTCGCCGTTCTCAACGTCGCCCTCACCTACGTCTTCGTTCTCCAGTACGACCTCGTCGGGGCAGCCCTCGGAACGTCGGTGGCCATCGCCGTCCAAAACGGAGTACAGGTCCTGCTCCTCCGTCGGTTCGAAGGGTTATGGCCGTTCGACAGGACCTTCCTGACGCCGCTGGCGGCTGGGGGCGTCATGGTCGCCTGTATGCTCGCGGTCCGGGAGGCGCTTCCGGGCCTCGTCGCCGTTGCTGTCGGAACGCTCGTCGGTATTGCTGCCTACCTCGCGACGCACCGACTGCTCGGGGTCGATCCCCGAGACCGACTCGTCGTCGCCACGCTGGCTACGGAGTACCGCGAAACCCTCGCCGAGTGGTCCCCGATCGGGGGGCGCTAGGACTCCTCGCGGCACGCTTCGCGGTCTGACGCGAAGTACTCGACGAGCCGCTCGGCCGCCTCGACCGCACGCGGCGTCACCAGCGCGAATCGGATCCAGTCGTCGCGGGCGCTGCCGAACGTCTCTCCGGGCATCCCGGCAACGCCCGCCTCGTCTATCAGTCGCTTGACGTTCGCCATCGTTCCGGGGAACCCGTCGAACCGCGCAAGGATGTAGAACCCTCCGTCAGGACGCGTGTAGGCCGCGCCCGCCTCGTCGAGAGCGGCGGTGAACGCGTCGATCCGATCTGAGAGCAGCTCTCGCGTCTCGGCGTAGTAGTCGGCATCGGTAGCCGACAGCGCCTCCGAGACCGCGAACTGGGCCGGCCGCGACCCGGCGACGTTCACGAGCATATGTCTGGCCTTCGCGGGAAACGCGTGGTCGTCAGGAAACACGGCATATCCCACTCGAAACCCCGTGATTGCCATCGACTTCGAGAAGCCGCTCGTGACGATCACCCGGTCGGAGTCGAGCGTTAGCGCGGACTCGAAGCGCCCGGAGAAGTCGAAGTGGTCGTACACCTCGTCGACGACGACGAGCGCGTCGACCGCCTCGGCGATGTCGACAACCTCGCGGATACGGTCGATGTCGTACACTGCTCCCGTCGGGTTGTTCGGCGTATTTAACACGATCAGCGCGGTCTCGTCGCTCGCGGCCGCACGGATCGCGTCGAGGTCGAGACCGCCGTCGCGCTCGGTCGGAACGAGCGTCGGCTCCCCGCCGATCAGCTCGGTTTTGCCGGGATAGTACGGGTAGACTGGATCCATCAACAGCGCCTCCTCGCCCGCGTCACGCTCGAACGCACGGGCCATCCCGAGGTAGTTCGCCTCGCCCGTTCCGTTGGTGACAACGATCCGGTCGGGGTCGACGTTTCTACGGGCCGCGATCGACTCCCGGAGGTCCCGAAGCCCTTCGCTCGGCGGGTACTGAAACGCCTCCGATGGGCCGGTTGCGTACTCCGTCAGGGCGTCACGCAGGGCACCCGGCGGCTCCCAGTCGGGGTTGCCGCTCACCATGTCGATGACGTCGCCGTCAGCGGCCGCGGCGTACTCCATCACATGAAAGAACTTGGGCTCCTCGTACTCCATACCGACTTCTCGGTGGCCGTCGCCGTGGCTTTTTCGGGACACAGTTCGCGCACCCGATCCGTGCCTTTTGAGTCACGCCCCCCCGAGAGGTGAGCATGAACAAACGTGGCCACGTGTTGAACGCACTTTTGCTCGCCGTCGGGATCGGCTTCGTCCTTGAGCCCGGCGCCGACCTCGATACCGCCACGAAGGTCGGGCAGATCACCGTGCCGATCGTTCTCGGTGCCTTGTTTCCGGATGTCGATACCGCCTTCGGCAAACACCGGAAAACACTCCACAGCCTCCCGGTGCTCGCGGTGTTCCTCGCGTACCCGATTTTCTTCGACAATCTCCATTTCGTCTGGGTGGGCGTGCTCACCCACTACATCCTCGATCTGGTGGGGAGTCGTCGCGGAATCGCGCTGTTTCATCCACTCTCGGACAACGAGTTCTCACTCCCGTTCGGCGTGACGACGAGCAGTAAGTACGCCGACCTCGTGACCGTGATCATCACCGCGCTTGAAGTCGCTGCGTTCTGGGCAGTCCACACCTACGTCGTCGAACTCGACGTCGACCTCTCGGCAACAACCGCTGGACTGGGGATCTGACCGACGGTCACCAGCAGGCTCACTGGTATACGCTCACGTCGTCGAATCGACCCTCGTAGGCGACGTTTGAGGGGAGCGTCGGCTCGTCGCCCGAGAGAAACAGCCGATCGGCTTTGACCCACGTGTTCTCGTACGCGATGTGTGCGAATTCGACGAGTCCTCGAAGTCGATGGCTGATCCCGCCGCGATGGACGACCGTTCGTGGGCGTCGCTCACGAAACGCGCTGGCGACGGCGTCGGCGTCCGGGAGGTCCGCCTCGAACGCGGTCCAGGCCTCGCCGACCGTTCCGGGTAAATGGGCGTACGAGGAGCCGAACCCGGGACGGTCGACATCGGCGGCAATCCGCTGGGCACGGGCGTTCTGGTGGGGCAGAAGCTTGGTGTTGTACGTTTCGACCGCATCGATGCGGGCTGCGTGGGCTGTGATCTCCGGTCGGGTTAGTGACACGGTCGCAAACGCGGGATGGGGCACGAGCACGGCGGCGTCCTGTCGGTCGAACTCCGCCATCGCCCCCTCGAAGGTGATGTAGTCGGGGACCGGATCCGAGAGCCCGAGCGCAAGCAGATGGCGACGGTTCCCCCAGTCGCCGGTGAACACCTCTCGACCGGGAACAATCGTCAGGTCGTCGTCGGTGTAGCGGGCAGCACGCTCGCGGATCGTCGGCAGCCGCGTGAAGTGTGGCGCGTACACGAGCGCGTCAATTCCACGCTCCTTTGCGCGGGCGACGACGCGCTCGTCCAGCACCTTCACGTGGGTGTCGACACGCGTTCGGGGTCGGCTCACGGGACAGACTACCGTACAGCAACTCAAAGGCGTATCGTTCGCCGTCGGGGGAAACCGTTAACGCCCCCGGCAGGCACTATCTGGGTATGGTTCCTTGGGCGTGTGGGATCGACGGCTGTGACGCCGTCTTCGACGGCGTAGAGCCGCTCATCCTCCATCAGACGCGCGACCACCAGCGTCACGAGTGTAAAGTGTGTGGAACGATCGTTCCGGACGGCTACTTCGCCATCCGGCACACGTTCGACGAACACACCCGTGCCGAGTACGTTCGGGCATACGAGGCCGACTCGGGCGCTGTCCGCCGTCGTGAGAACGTGAAACGAGAGATAGAGACCGAAGCGGACCTCCAAGCGGTCGTCGATCGGCTAGACGGATCGGTGTAGCGGAGACGATCACCGACCAATCGCTCTCAGACCGGGTTCATTCCCCATTTGTTGATCTCATCTCGCCTCGGACCGACGGGTACACAAATGGGCCGCCACCAGTGTCGTTCATGGACGATATCGACGTCGAGCCGGTTGACCGTGTCGACGAGCCGGATGCCGACGACGACTCGGAGGTCGGCGACTCGGAGCGTACCGACTCTGACGCCGCCCTCACCGAGAGTGACGGAACCCGCCTCCCACAGGGTGTCGACGCGCCCGAATACGTGCTGTACGGTGGGAAGGGTGGCGTCGGAAAGACGACGATGGCGGCCGCAACCGGGTTGTCTTCGGCGGCTGGGGGCGTCCGGACGCTGGTCGTCTCCACGGACCCGGCACACTCGCTGTCGGATACGCTCGGGATCGATGTCCCCGCAGAGCCGGCACGAGTTCGCGATGACATGCCGCTTTTCGCAGCCGAGATCGATCCGGACGACGCGATGGATGAAGGGATGTTCGGAGCCGACGGCGACCCTCTCGGCGGAATGGGCGACATGGGCGACGCGATGGGCGGGATGATGGGCGGTGCTGGAGGAATGGCCGAGGACGCGGCCGAGGGGATGGACGAGGCACCCGGGTCGCTCTTTGGCGGGACGATGCCCGGCGCGGACGAGGCTGCGGCGATGCGGCAGCTGCTCGAGTACCTCGACGACACTCGGTTCGACCGCGTAATCGTCGACACCGCGCCAACAGGCCACACGCTGCGACTGCTTCAGCTGCCCGAGATTATGGACTCGATGATCGGCCGGGTGATGAAGCTCCGCCAGCGCTTTTCGGGGATGATGGACGGATTAAAAGGGATGTTCGGCGGCGACGACGGGGCTGATCCCTCCGCAGACCTTGAGGAGCTACAGTCCCGGATCGAGCGCCTCCGGGGGGTGTTACAGGACCCGACGCGTACAGATTTCCGCGTTGTGATGATCCCTGAGGAGATGAGCGTTGTCGAGTCCGAGCGACTGATCAGCCGGCTCGACGAGTTCGGAATCCCTGTCAACACGCTCGTCGTCAACCGCGTGATGGAGCGGGTGAGCGGCGTCGCCAACGTCGACCCCGACTGGATCGTCGAACCTGACCCCGAAAACTGTGAGTTCTGTGCCCGTCGGTGGGATGTTCAACAACAGGCCCTTCGTGGCGCGACCGACATGTTCCGCGGGCGCGAGGTAAAACGCGTCCCGCTGTTGGCAAACGAGGTGCGCGGCGAGGCCGCCCTGCGCGTCGTCGCTGCGTGTCTGGACTGAGACGAGCGGTCAAGGCGCGCAATATCATACTCTTGTCGTTCCGGATCCCGAGATACGTTTATATTCTCTTGTCGTCTTCCAGCACGTATGCCCGAAGAAGTTCTGTTTAAATCCGAGAGCGACCGAACCCGTGCCGAGATTGCCTCGTACCTTCGAACCGTTGCTGACGCGCTGGAGGCGGGCGACGACATCACGCTCACGGCCGGCGACCAGTCGGTAACGATGGACCCGCCTGCCCGCCCGACTTTTGAGGTAAAAGCCGAGCGAGAGGGTCCCGTCGACGGTGACGGCGAGTTGAGCGTTGAGTTCGAACTAGAGTGGGACGAGAACGCAAACGGAGAGGGCAGTGCCAGCGACCTCGAGATCGACTAACTCCGGCTAGTCGGAGTATGCCGTGGCCTCAACGAAGGCGTCTTCCGCCGAGAGCACGTCAAGTGTCTCTTCGACCTCGGCCCGAACCTCCCGAAGCCGATCCAGCACGTCCGCGTACTCCTCGTTCTCCGTCGCCCCCGACGCTTCGAGTGCTGCCTTCTTCGAGGCCAGCGCGAAGAAGCGTTGACTCCGCTCGTCGAACTCCGCCCGATAGAGCAGTACCTCGACGAGCGTGACGAGGTCTTCCCGCGTGACGGGCTTCGTTTTGTAATCGTCGAAGGGCATGTCGACGATATCGACGTCCGGTTCGACCGCGGTCAACATGGCGATCCGGGCATCGTATCCCTCGTCCCGAACGGCTTCGAGTACTTCGTTCCCGGACATGTCCGGCATTCGCCGGTCCAGCAACACTACGTCCACGGTCTCGTCCATCATCGAGAGTGCCTCCTCACCGCCGGTAGCAACGCGGACTCGGTACCTGTCGTCGAGATACACCTTATAAAGCTCCGCGAGGTCGGGCTCGTCATCGACGGCGAGCACCGTCGGCGGAGGGTCGTTGTCGTCTCCCGTCGACGCGTCGGCCACTGTCGGCCCGTCGTCGGTCATCGTCGACCCACTGAGGCCGGTCCAACGACCGTGCCGACCCGATACACGCTGATGAGGGATGCGGTTCGTCGGATCATATCACCGTATTC
>LFFM01002481.1_pt1 | contig 12170 bp, 12 predicted proteins | sample 643131 | NCBI WGS metagenome assembly LFFM01 (sample SAMN03777445, study PRJNA286221) | soda lake metagenome | biome: soda lake; feature: Kulunda steppe; material: water; isolation source: sample Tc-Br brine of Tanatar trona crystallizer | place: Russia: Kulunda steppe | collected 2011-07
TCGTAGACCAAACTGAGTTTGTCGCCCTCCCAGAGTTCGGTCCGTTCGGCGACATCTTTGATCGTCATTTCGCTTGCTGTTGTATACGACCGATCACCGGCCTGTTGGTACTGGTGGTCAGGAAGTACCCTGAGTGAGGAACCCAGATACTCGTCTTCGAGCCCATACATCCGGAGGTGGAAATCATCGAGCGTCGTGAACCGGCAGACGAGTCTGTCCAGTTCTGCCATCGTCGTTTCCGGTCTGACGACGATATCGTACCACTCGTCGCGCGCTCGACCCTTTTGTTTCCACCGCAGACGATAGCCGACGGTTCCGATCCGCTCTGAGACGTCATCATCGGCCTGTTCTTGTTCGGTCTCGACTGTGTCGATGGTATTCGACCAGCAGTACGAACAGATTTCGTCCGGTGCATCACCCTCAAACCCCTCTCTATCGATGTTGTGCTGCGCGACGAACTGCGAAAACGGAACTCTCTGGGATCGGAAGTCACGGTATCCCCGACTACACATCTTCTCTCCAGACCCACTGGATCCGAGCGACAAGAAACTCTCTCCATCCGCATCACCCGTTTTCATATCGATGATGTGTGCCACTGTTCCGCTTCCGGTCTCAATTATAAATCTGTCTGTTATGTCACTCATTTCTTTCAACTCAATTGTACTGCATACGGATGCCGTGGTCACGATACAGTTCGTAGAACGTGATGAAACGCTGGCGGGACGCTGACTGATCATCTGTGTGCTTCTCGTGGCGTTCACACTCCTCTAGAAGATCTGCTTTCTTTTCGGCTGGGAATGGGAACGAGACGCCGGACGTAATCGTAAACTCCTCATACTGCACTGGGCGGACAAACAGCAGTACACCGGGTTCTGCTGTCTGGCCGAGATTGATGTCGACTATCGAGACTGTATCGCCCCCTATCCGTAGATCAGTCACTTCTAGTCGGTTGGCAGATTCGTCGATGGCGGTAATCTCGAACAGTGATGTTTCAGCTTCGAGTGTGGCTTCCAGAATTGTTCGTTCTATCTCTGTCTCCCAGCGTTCCGCTTCAAAATACTGTTCAGCAGGGGTCTGATCTTCTCGACGGTACTCATAAAGCAGAAACTCAAAATGGACGGCCATATCTGTCTTGAAATCATACTCTACGTCAACTCCATTGTGCTCGATTCCGAGCGATTCAGCGGAGTCTAGAATGAGTTCTCTATCCGCATACGCCTGCAGAATTTTTGTGTTCAATTGTTGTCCTGCTTGTCTATACTGTTGATACCGATTACGATGACTCATTGATTTGCTATCGTGCGGGACTCGTGGTAGGTCTTACTCCCTGAGGACGGGTAATCCACTCGACAAAGTTGAAAACATGCCGAGACCGGGATTAGCCCCAACAGAAGCGGCGCAGAATCAAAGGAGTAGTCAGTTGGCTACGTAACCCATCATTCAAAAATTTTGAATAATACAAACAGTGGGTTACAGCTACAGCAGCCGATAGTGGAGCCGTAGCGCCATTGCTGAACTAGAGATCCCATCTTCGGGAGAACTCCCCTGCTAATTTCGAGAGAGAAAGAATATCCCCTTACGCCATCTTCACAAGCTGCTCCGCCAGCGATTCGAGTTCGTCGACCTCGTCAATAGTATCGAGCCATCGATTCGGTAACTCCGATGCTCCAAATCGAGCTCCGGTAACAGCACCCGCGATTGCACCGACAGTGTCTGTATCACCACCACGATTGACCGCGGTCACAATGCCGTCTTCAGCACTCGTGGCGGTCAGCCCGTCATGGAGTGCCGTTTGCAGTGAGTGGATGACGTATCCGGATGTCTCCAGTGTCTCAGGCGACTTGCCGTGGGCAATGGGTGTGAGGGCATCTATGAGCTCGTCTGGTGCGTTTGCATCCTCGTAGTCGATCGCATCCTGAAGCGGTGTGTCGACACCAGTGAGCAGTCCGGCAATGGTCAGGTTGAGAATTGCACAGCCGTAGGTGCAGCGTGGATCGGCGTGCGTAATGTGGGAGGACTGGCGGCTTACCTTGATGAGGTGATCGAAGTCGGTGGCGTACGGAATCGCGAGGGGACCACACCGCATTACGCTCCCGTTGCCTGCATTCTGTCCCTCAAGACTGTTCTCCCAGACAGTCTGGCCTGCTTTGTCCCATGGATCTCCATTTTTAAGTCGATTGAGCGCCTTCGACGTCATTATCCCTATGTCAAATGGGCCGCTGTCATACCAGTCGACGAATCTGGCAGCGACATCTGCTGGGTCAAAGTCCTGGTTCTCAACGAGGCTCCGTGCGATACACAGCGCCTGTTCGGTGTCGTCAGTAATCGTCCCCGCGGGCTGGTTCCAGGTTCCCTGACCGACCATCTCGGTTAATCGACCGTGGTCAGTTCTGATTTTCGCTGGTGATTGGAATTCGACTGGTCGGCCAAGTGCGTCTCCGCAAGCGAGGCCGAGTAGGATACCACGAGCGCCATCTGGGTTCATATGGGATGGAATGAATCGTCTTGGATAAATATGTGTTAGCAGTAACTAGTCGGGTTCCTTTCGTGTATGAGTGCAGTCGGAAACGGTGAGGGGTGGTCCTCACTCGACGACACACTGGGATGGTCATTGATCGAGTGCCCTATCGTCAATGTCGAGATCGAGATAAACCTCGGTTAGCCTGTTTGTACTGGTGGAGTTTCTAGTTCCAGTGTTCCCTGGCGAAGTTCTTCCATGAAATCCCAGGCATAATAGTGGTCCCAATTATCGACGTGTTTAAGGTTCAAATCGTCGATTACCATGTACTGTTCGGCTTCTGGAAATAGACGCTCTAAGATTTTCAGACGGGTTTCTCTCTCCGGCCAGTTCTCGTATCGGCCAGTTTGTTTGTCTTTTTTTCCAAAGGCGGAGATGTCACCTTTGAGTCGGCGCACTGACTCTACTGTTCCTGGGATATCTGCTTCGTCAACGAGAAGTTGATTTCCAGTCGCCCAGACCTCATGTGGTGTTTCTTCGTTCCAGTATCGAACATATTTGAGTGGGACGCCCTCTCGGTTGGGGTGTGGGTTGACATCGACGGTCCAGTCGCGGTCGAAGGCTAGAACAATCATTGGTGAACGGTGATTGAGTCAGACGTGAGCCGACTTTTGAGTACCATCGGAAGGAGTCGCGTTAGTCACGTTGAGGTGGATTTCATTGTTGTAACTCGCCAGCTTCATACAACTCTTTCATGAGTTGTTGGAACCACTCTTCTTCAGGAGATCGACCTTTCTCGGCGGGGTATGGGTCCATGTCGTAGGCTCCTGGTGGTTGTCCATCTCTCGTCGTCCCACAACTTGTACACTCCCATTCACCACAGGCCAAAGAGCCGCGGTAGATGTGTGTGGTCTCGGCGCACTGCTGGCAAAACATGCGTCGGGTGTCGTTTTGATCGGCTGTTGACCGTCGAGTCGTCCGCTGGTATAGGACCGCAGTGACTACCCAGAGCGGTTGGTCAGAGTCCGACCGAATGTTCTCGATAGTCTCGATATCTGCGTCGATTTGGACTGGTGTTCCGTCTTCAAGATAGATGTATACATCGCTGTCGTCGCTTACCTTCTGGGCTGATTCCTGGTGTGAATTCCCAGTCAACGAGTACACGGAGAGTGTGGGTGTCTTGCGGATCCCCGTTTTGTACAGTTCGGTTCCCTGTTCCGAGTCGAGTCGAACGGCATCTGGTAGCTCGCCGCTCCACTCTCGAACGAGTGTGCGTGAGGGTTCATCGTCGAAATCGTAGATCAGATCGAAGCTGTCTGGACTGTTCGATTGTTGATTCCGATGCCGGAAGGCTGCTGCTCCCAAGGAAACAGCGTGGTAGTAAGTTGTGCCAGGGACGACCGCGATGGCAACACGAGAAATGGACCACTGGTCGTCTACCGACCGAGAGGAGGGAGTATCTCGTTGGTGAGTATTGCATCGGGCCCTCGTTGGTGGAATTGCATCCCCACAGACCTCACAGTTCGAGACTGCTCCGACCGAATCGCTGTTGTTGAATTCGTCTACTTGGGTATTGTACTCCTGAGCGATATGATCCTGTGTCCCCGATTCGTCTGTATGTTCGTATGCCGATCTATTGTCGAGAGAATACGGGTCGCGGGCCACACCAAATCAATGTGATCCATCATAATAAAACATTCTTTTTGATAGATAGGATCGCCATTTTATCGAGGCGTTCACTGTAGTTCGGTACTCATACGTCTCATCCTGCCATAATTTCGGTCTGAAATATACGAGACAAATACCAAATCACGTTTTATAGGAATATGTCAATATGTGATTCCAACGAACCACCCCACGACATCTACTGGGTCGAGCCCTTGGTAATCGATGAGATCTCGGGCGATTACAGTGCCAGCTCGGTGCCTCAGTGGGTCGTTCCCGCGGGGTGGTTCTAAGGTTCGTGCCAACCATCTACTGTTGTCGGCTATTGTTCATCATAACTCAGTTTCCACTTTTTCAATTGCTGTATCAAGTATGTCGTTAATAACCGTCGCAACCTCAATATGCTCTCGTGTTGCCTGCTGCAACGTTTCATAATAGCTCCCAGGGAGGCCAGACTTCACAACAGAGTAGGTTTTGCCGGTGAGCCTCGGGTTTGAGTAGTCCATACCTGGCCCTTTGTCAATATCATATTGTCCAAGAAGTGGATCTAATTTGCTGCTAAACTGTTCGCTCATGAAGAGACTCTCAAATCGTTCACGATAGGGGCCTCCGTTCGGCATCCTCAATTGAAATGTGAGTTTACCATCGGTGAATGAGTCTTTATTACGTATGAGATGGACAAAATGGAGTCTTATCTCAGCATTATCTACTGCTAGTCCCCCATCCTGTCGCCACTTTGTATGATAAATTTGTCCGTACTGATTTGGATTCGTATGCCACTCTTCTCCCCAGTTATCAGGAATATATCCCTCTACAAATCGACGACGCCAATTCTGCTCTTCGTATTCATACACTGTGTTTAGTCCTTCTTCGGCTTCACGAATAGCGTCTTCGTGATCAAAGTACAATTGCATCTTCTCCTGTGCGGTCTGGATGTGCTCATCTTGAGTCATGTCTTGTTGAATCGTATCAAGGAAGTCGGTCAGCTGTGCTGTTGTTCTGGTTGGATAGCGGCCTTGGTTATTGAATAGTAGCGGTTCGAACCATTCTCTGATTTGATTCCAAGTGACGTCTACAAACTCGTCGGCCTTTGCTCCGGGCTGGTCTGGAAGCCTGATGTAGACGTAGTGGTGATCTCCCTCAGGGAATTTGGATTTCTGAGTTGACCCGATATATGGATCATTTACATAACGGTCTGTCTGCTCATCACCTTCCGACGAATAGAGCTTCAGTTCACAACAGATGAAGAACTCATCAGAGTCTCTAATTACAATGTCTGGGATGTTCCCGTTTGGTGACCCTACTTCATCATCTACACTAACGGTTTCAGAGACTCGCGTAGGCACCGCTCGACTGGACACGCTATTTATACCGTGGAGGAACTGTACAAGCGCATCAGTCCCTAGTCCGTGATTTGCATCTGGATTCAAAAAATACTGAAGATAATTTTGCCATGCACCTTCTATATCGGCTTGATTCTGGATCTGTAGTGTCGTCTTTGGGGGAGCTGCTGGTGACGGAATTTTGTTGATCGCTGTTTGAAAGTTTTCAAGTCTCTCCTTTGTTCCCGATACTGCCTTCTCTTCTACAGATGTTTCTAACAACACCAAATTATCTGATATTTGGAGGTTTTGTTTCTCAACCTGTGATTGAAGCTCCGAAAGGGAATTTGCAATGTCTGTGTCTTCATTCACTATTCAAAGGAATGAATAATGAGAACAAGAAACTAACGCTGATTGGGAAAAAACTTGCAATAGAGGTTGCTCATTTGCGAGCAGTGACTGTAATTTCACTATGTATACTCAGCTGTGAGCGTTGTTAGATTGACATTATGAAACCCGAAAGAAGCGCAAGAAGCACTCTATACGGGGTTCACAAGCCCACTCGAATAGGAGCGCAAAGTCGCTACCGATGATGAAGATGATACTCTCGCTGTTTGATCCGCTGCTGGAGATCTGAGAGTGACCGACTGAAAACTCTCTTTTCGTTCGAACACCGCCTCAGCCTCGATTTTCAATCCATAAAGTGCTAGGAATACAACGTGCAAAGCCGAGTTTGTTATTCAGTTGATGTGTTATACCACGACAAATTCATTATCGTCACTGTTGATGTATGTACAAATGTTCCCTGACCCACCTGAAAATGAAGACAAAACTGTATTTTGCCGGACCTGTAACGAATGGCAACATCCACGATCATCATGCGGCCGTGAAGAATCTCATGAGACGGTGTCAAAACCTGTACTAGAACTCATGCATCATGGCCCCTCTCGTAGCGAGATATTTGGGGGCGGAAATCTAAATCCAGAAGCTCGACGGGACCACTCCATCGCTAAATTCAACCCATCATCAAAACGGTCGGGTGTTCTCGGGGGGACGAAAGCAGTCTATTATCTAGAAGGTGACCACGAGCCTGATGCTGTAATCGAAAAGTGGATAGAAATTAATGCCGAGCAGTTTGAGTCGAATGGTGTTACAACAGAAAACGTCAGCCGAGCACTCGGGCACGGGACATTTGATACTGCTTGGCAAAATCTAAAACGAGAGAACGAATTCGATGCGTTGGAGACACCCAGCCGCGGCAACCGCGGAGAACAGGGAAGTCAGGAGATAGAGTGTCCGGTCTGCGGTGAAACTGTCGGTCAATTATCGAATCATCTACGAACTGAACATTAATCCATAACGCCGTCTGTTCTGGTATCAAGAGCGGCGGAATAATTTTTAATTAATCATAACTGGTAAATCAACATACCACTGGGACAATGTCTACACAATTGACTGCCGATCTGCATCTCCATACAACGGCCTCAGATGGTACTTTGACCATAGCTGAGCTTCCATCAGCCGCAAACCAGGCTGGTCTTGAATGGATCGCAGTCACCGACCACGACTGCGTCCACTCGGAGCTAACCGATCCAGTCTCTGTTCACGACGGCATCCATATCATTCGAGGGATCGAACTTCGAGTGCAAGCCCCAAATCAGCGATTGGATCTCTTAGGGTATGGCGTCGAGCCCACTCCCGAATTAACTGCTGAACTCGATCGGCTACAGTCCAATCGGATCAATCGAGCCCGAGAGATCATCGATCGGGTCGAATCGCATCTGGACGTGGATATCGATCTGGACCCTCATCCTGGAGTCGGCCGACCACATATTGCTCGTGCAATCGATGAGAGTGCGGCTCCCCACGACTACGATCAGGCATTTGCTGACCTCGTCGGCAACGACTGTCCGTGTTATGTGGCTCGTGACATAACTCCGCTCGACCGCGGCATTGAGTTACTTCGCGATGCCTGTCGTATTGTGGGCCTTGCTCATCCGTACCGCTACGACGACCCTGAGGCAGCACTGGCACATACGAGCGAACTTGATGCTGTTGAGCGATATTACCCATACGGTCACGAGGTCGATACCACACTAGTCGACCGTGCCATCGAACAGCACGGCTTGCTTGTCACTGGTGGGAGCGACGCCCACAAAAAAGCATTAGGAGCTGCGGGGCTCTCCCAATCTCAGTTCGAGAGCATTCAGACGTATTTTGAACTTTGATTCCTTGCATTCTGCGCGTCGTTGATCATCTGATTTGTCCGAGAGCCCAGCCAGCCGCTTGGCGAACTTCGTCGCTTGGGTCGTCATCTCTCCGCTCTTCGAGAGGGCCAGTGGCCTCCTGACTTTCGGTGTATCCCAGGGCCTGACAGATATTCACCCGAGTATCGACTCGCGTTTCAGCACTATCAGCATTGAGTGCTTCGATAAGATCATCCACGGCAGGCCGAACCTCCTCTGGATACTGCGATGCAATGTTTGCAAGGACGTATGTAGCGTTGTGTTGGGCATTCTCATCGCTATCATCAACGAGATTGATGATTTGATCGATATCATAAGTTAACTGCGCTGGGTAATTTTCAGAAAGGTCTGCCAGAAGCCCTACAGCATTCGTTCGCAATCGGGGGTTTGATTCGTTCAACAAGTCAATCATCGTCGGGATGGCAGTTTCAGCGACCTCTGGAAACTCTTTCCCGACGTATTCCAACGCTGCAATAACGTAGGCCCGCTTATCTGAATCCTCGTTTTCAACATACTCACAGAGATCTGACGCGACAGGAGCAACACTGTCTGGTTCTTCTTTGGCAATGTTGACTACTGCCTCAATCAGATCGTCTTCTTGCGGTGGGTCTTCACTGAGGAGCGTACTGAGTCGTGACACAGCATCACGCACCTCTTGTGGATATTCTTCCGACATAGCCAATACGAACTGAATGGCTTCTTCGAGAATACCGCCATCAGACGACGGGTCGAGAAGTAGCACTACGTCATCAACGACCGGGAGCCCCGCTTCGGGGTCGTTTTCGGCCAACATAGCAATGCAATTGAGAGCTCCGAACCGAGTCAAAATGGCATCGGCATCAAGTTTATCCGTCAGGATGGGGAGGATTTTCTCGATGTCGTCTGCCCGCTCGGGAATAATTCGTCCTAGCGCTACCAGTGCATGCATCTGTGCTTTCTCTTCCTCAGAATTGGTGAGTTCGACGAGCTCATCGATATCTGCACTCTCGGGATCACCACCGACAGTACCATCCAGATAGTCTGCGCGATGGACATCTGGCTTTCCTGCATACACCCACGACGAAGACCATCTCTCGCGGACGTCTTGCCAACAGTCCCGACAAAACCAATCAACGGCATCGCCTTCAGCACGCCCGGGTGTGACCATATCGACAACTGAGATCTCCTTCCCACACCGCACACACTCAATCGTGGTTTGGGGTTGGTATGTGTCTGGGATCCAGTCGGGGAGTTCATTCGACTCATCAAATCCCTCGACGTACCAGCTGGGTATGCCATCTTCATCACCGAGATAGTTTTCGCCAAATTCGACGACACCTGCTTCGGTCACTCGTAGATAGCCACTCTCAAACCCGTGAAAATCGATCAGATATGTCTCGCTGTCTTCCTGGAGGACGTTGATTTTATCGATCCCGTCGACCACCAACATCGGATCTGTGTACGAGGGACTTGTAGCAACGAGTTTGGTTGATTCTCCCGGCTCGTAGGGAGGTTCCAGTTCAAATCGCCCCTTCTCTTTGATTTCAGCCTCAGAAATATCGAAATACGTCATCCTTGTGATCAAAACATTATCTCATATTAATAATATTTCCTAAGCGGGGAACTGTCTAGTTGATCATATTATCGGAGAGATGAGCGCAGCACATCCCGACCGCTTCCCGGATGATGTCAGTGGTGGTTTCAAAGCTCGCTGGAACAGTGGGACGATCCTTACCAACGCACGAGGAAATTATGAGATGCGTGTGGTGAATGCAGGGGATCCGTCAGCGAACATGAAGTTGAATGTCTCGGTCCGCTGGGTCGATCCGCTCGACTGGACCGAAGACGATGTCGACGGCGCACTCTGTGCGGCCTGCTACAAAATCAACAATGGGAGCCGTGATGACCACAGAGCGGTCGTAGAGGTCTCAGAGAACTCGGATCTGGATGTCCGTGTGACCGACGATCAATTCAATACCGCTCTTGGAATTTTATATTCCCGTCGAAGACGCTACTGAACACCAAGTAGTCTGAGACACTTATGAGATCGTCGAAAGGGCCGGGGAGAGGGGGTCAGGAAATTTTGATAAAGGATATACTCACTGAGTTTTATATATTTAGAACGAAGTTTATACTACAATGTCTACTGATTCGGATGATTCCTATACAATCTATACAATAGGGTTCACGAAAAAGGGCGCAAAAACATTCTTCGGCCTCCTTGAAGACGCTGACATACAGCGCTTACTAGATGTTCGTATCAACAACCGGTCACAGCTTGCAGGATTCGCTAAACGAGATGATCTGAAATTCTTCCTTGAGGAGTTGCTTGATGCAGATTACGACCATCGTGAAACTCTGGCACCCAGTAAAGAGTTGCTCGATGCATGGCGTAATGACGAAATCGACTGGCCTGAATACGAGCGACAATTCAGACAACTATTGAATGATCGCAACGTGTCGGAATCACTTGATCCATCCCTGTTCGAAGAGCCTACCGTTCTTCTCTGCAGTGAACATGAACCGAAACATTGCCACCGACGACTTGTTATTGAGTATTTGGATGAACACTGGGGAGATATTGAGGGAATTCACTTAACGGGGTAATCTATGGGAGACAGCATCAGAATGGTCTGTCTCGCAAACTCAGAAAAACATGGGGAGCGCTGTTTAGCTGGTGTTCGAGTTGATACAGGCGGGTGGCTCCGACCTGTTTCTGACGACGATGGTTCAGGACTTTTAGAGATACAATACGAGACTGCCAGTGGCCATCACCCTGCGCCGCTTGATATTATATCAGTTAAGTTAGATCGGCAACGTCCGAAATATCATCAACCAGAAAACTGGGTTATATCTGGCGAGTCATGGGAGTTGATTGATACTGAACTCAGCCACCAAGCTGAATTAGCACTCAATGTGGCTCTACAACGTGAAGGTGCCATTTTATGTAATACAGATTCAAAAATTCCAAAACATGAACTAAAGGATATCCCCGTACTTCAGTCTTTAACGCTTGTATCACCTTCAAATCCGGAGTTCTACGTGCATGAGAAAGATGATGGCAAGGATCAACCACGAACCACCTTCGATTTCGACGGGCATGAATACGACTTTCCTATTACTGATCCACGGTGGCGACAACGAGTTCAACAAGATGGCAGGGGATCGCTACCATCGGCAGAAATGGTTGATGATGATAAAGAAATTCTGTTCACCATCAGCCTCGGTGAAGCACACGAGGGAAATTGTTACAAAATTGTTGCTGCGGTTTTTGCCATTGATTCAACACAACTGATTGATTTCTAATCGTCACTTGGCTCAACGTCTAAGTTCCCCCGGAGATATGCCAGAATTACGTCACCGTGACAACGTTTTGGCTTACACCAACACCCAAGCGTTTCACCGCGTAACTCCTCAACTGCCTCTCGAAATTCTTCGTCTTCTCGGATTTTCTTTTTGAAATAGGATTCATATTGGTCTACACTTTCGTCCCGGGTATAGTCTCCGCCATCTTTCTTCAGATGGAATGGGTTGCCAAATCGAGTGTCCCGGTCAATCATCCGAACATTCTCTTTACCGTGGCGACTTACATTCACGAGTTCCGTTTTTGGCTCTCCTGTTAGTGTAGACTGATATCCCATCTTTGGAACCTCTCTTTGGTCCTTGGTATTGGAAATAACGCCCAGATACTTAATAATTGCAGTGTAGTTATTCATAATTGCTAAATTCACGCTCTGAGTAGAGCAATAGACTGGTCGAGGTTCGCTGTGTTGCTCGGTCACTTGCGACGGGTACCGGAACAGTTCGATTACGACACTGGAGCCGTTCGACTGTGATTTACAATTGGAATCAGGCAGGTTACTCAGGAAACATGGTGTGTTACATCTCGATACTGGGGTCTGATACCAACGGCAATCTGAGAGGTAGCGTTTCGATCTACGCTCATTGCCATTGTAACCCACCTTTTTTAATTTTTGAATAGTTCTAATCGGTGGGTTACGACACTCAAGCTCAGTAGTTTGCTAATCTATCGGTTTAGATACTAATACGACCGCTGTCTGAAGTCGTACCGGATACTCAAACTATTCGAGGACCAAATCGAAGCAGTGGTTGATCAGATGGTCGGAGAGATGCTTGAGCAAGCTCGTAGTAGTTCTCAATCCGGTTACGAAAAGTTTGCTCCAGATTATGAGTATTGAGGCGTCTGAGACCCGTATAACACCGTTGAACGGCAGGCCCGTTGCAGAAACTATTCTGAATACGGTAATTACTATGAGTGTCAGTCTTCACCCAATAAATTCTGCTTACCACTTGACTCTCCACTGCCCATATCAGCATCTTCAGACCGTTTTGGCTGCTCCTGACGTTGCTGGTGGGCAGTTCGCCACTTCTGTGTAGCAGGGATACTGTCTGCCCCATGTTGGGTGTGACGTCTTCGAACCTGAATCAGTACGGGCGTGTTCATCGAATCCCCAGACACCACTGCTTGTCCTGGTGTAA
>LFFM01002482.1_pt1 | contig 12168 bp, 9 predicted proteins | sample 643131 | NCBI WGS metagenome assembly LFFM01 (sample SAMN03777445, study PRJNA286221) | soda lake metagenome | biome: soda lake; feature: Kulunda steppe; material: water; isolation source: sample Tc-Br brine of Tanatar trona crystallizer | place: Russia: Kulunda steppe | collected 2011-07
GCGGCCGTGGAACGTCGCGCTCGCGGGATCCTCGGCGTCGATCTCGAAGACGTCGACGTCGTCGGGTCCGGTCCCCGTCGCCGCCGCGAGCGCCCGGGCCGGCGGCAGCGCGAGCCCGTTGTCGGGCGCGACGATCGCGTGGGTGCCGGCACGGACGACGATCGCCGCCCGGTCGGTGCCGACGCCGGGATCGACGACCGCACAGTGGACCGCCGGCGGAAACTCCGGGAGGACGAATCGGAGCCAGAAGGCGGCCGCCCGCGGGTCGCCGCGGGGGAGGTCGTGAGCGACGTCGATCAGTTCGGCGTCGCTCTCGTGGCGGATGACGCCCTTCATCGCGGCCGGGTACGGCGAGCCGAAGTCGGTTGCGAGGGTGATCATGGACGGGGATGGGTGCAAAACGGTTAGGTGACGGGCTCAGCCGTCCGAGGGCGGGTTGGTCCCCTCGGTGTCGGTCTCGGCGATCCGGCGGAGCCGTTCGACGCCGTCGATCTCCTCGATCACGTCCACGACCGACGCCGGGACGAGTTCCTCCCAGTCGCGCCCATGGATCATTCGTTCACGAAGCTCCGTCCCCTCCAGCACGTCGCGCCGGAACATCGGAGAGCCCTTGACCTCGACGCCGGCCTCCTCGAACAGTCGAATCACGAGCGGGTTGTTCGAATACGCCACGTCGAAGCGCGGGCTCATGCTTTCGACGTGGCTCACCCAGACCGAGTTGCGATCCAAGTCCTCGATGGGGACGACGTAGGCGGTCACCGGCAGGTCCTTGACCGCCTTCGTCACCATCATCACGCGCTCGCCGGCGGTGAAGGGGTTCCGCGTGGTGTGGGAGTCGCCCGCCGATCCGATCCCCAAGACGAGCTCGTCGACGTCCTCGGCGATCTCCTCGACCATCCGCCGATGGCCGTCGTGAAACGGTTGGAAGCGTCCGATGTAGAACCCCCGCATGGATCCACGTAGCACGCGCTCCCTTTATAAATACGACGGGACGAGTCGATGACGGATTTCTCGGTTTATATCGCCTCTATCCGGCGGTTAGACGCTCGGTTACGTCGACGGCGCGGGGAGAAAGTATATCAGTGGCCCACCCTTCCTTTTCGGTAGCGAACATCGATTCTATGAGCAACGAAAAGGACACGAACGACCCGACGGACGGCGACGCTCCTGAGCCGGCTGACGACGGGAGCGACGGCGTTCCCTCGGGGAACGGAGAGGATCCAGCTCCCGAGGACTCCCCCATCGAGGAGCGTCCCGAGACTGATGACGGGACGGTCGGTGGCGACTCCCACGAGGGTTCGGTTTCGTCCGACGACGGCTCGGACCCATCCGACGACGGACCGGACCCGTCCGACGAGTCGGTCTGGGATGACGACGTCGTCATCGAGGAGGGCGAGGATGGGGCCGACGACGGGGCGTCCGAGCCGGACGCACCGATAGACGACGGCGACATCGACGACCTCGGCAGCACGGTCGAGGTCGAGGGAGCCGACATCGTCGACGATCCGGACGAGGACGATCTGCTCGGCGGTCTCAAGATCGACACCACCTCGGAGATCGAGATCCCCGATCGGTTGGTCGATCAGGTCATCGGCCAGGAGCACGCTCGCGACGTGATCATCAAGGCGGCCAAACAGCGCCGTCACGTGATGATGATCGGATCGCCGGGGACCGGGAAGTCGATGCTGGCGAAGGCGATGTCCGAGCTGCTCCCCAAAGAGGAGCTGCAGGACGTCTTAGTCTATCACAACCCCGACGACGGCAACAAGCCGAAGGTCCGAACGGTTCCGGCCGGCAAGGGCGAACAGATCGTCGACGCCCACAAGGAGGAAGCCCGCAAGCGCAACCAGATGCGGTCGCTGCTCATGTGGATCATCATCGCCGTGGTGTTGGGCTACGCGCTCATCATCGTCGGCCAGATCCTCATCGGCATCATCGCCGCGGGTGTGGTCTATCTCGTCTTCCGCTACCTGAACCGCGGCTCGGACGCGATGATCCCGAACCTGCTCGTCAACAACGGCGACACGAAGTCCGCGCCGTTCCGCGACTCGACGGGCGCCCACGCCGGCGCGCTGCTCGGCGACGTCCGCCACGACCCGTTCCAGTCCGGCGGAATGGAGACGCCGAGCCACGACCGCGTCGAGGCCGGCGCCATCCACAAGGCGAACAAGGGCGTGCTGTTCATCGACGAGATCAACACGCTCGACATTCGGAGCCAGCAGCATCTCATGACGGCGATCCAGGAAGGCGAGTTCTCCATTACGGGCCAGTCCGAGCGCTCCTCGGGCGCGATGGTCCAGACCGAGCCCGTCCCGACCGACTTCGTCATGATCGCGGCGGGGAACCTCGACGCGATGGAGAACATGCACCCGGCGCTCCGCTCGCGGATCAAGGGGTACGGCTACGAGGTGTACATGGAGGACACCATCGAGGATACCCCCGAGATGCGCCGGCAGTACGTCCGATTCATCGCCCAAGAGGTCGCAAAGGACGGCCGCCTGCCGGAGTTCACCGCGGAGGCGATCGAGGAGGTCATCCTCGAGGCCAAACGTCGCTCCGGCCGGAAGGGGCACCTCACGCTGCACTTCCGGAACCTCGGCGGGCTGGTCCGCGTCGCCGGCGACATCGCCCGCGGCGAGGACGCCGAGATGACCACGCGTGACCACGTGCTGTCCGCGAAGGGGCGCTCGCGCTCCATCGAACAGCAGCTCGCCGACGACTTCATCGAGCGCCGGAAGGACTACGAGCTGCAGGTCTCGGACGGCTACGTCGTCGGGCGCGTCAACGGCCTCGCCGTGATGGGCGAGGATTCCGGGATCATGCTGCCCGTCATGGCCGAGGTCGCTCCCTCACAGGGACCCGGCGAGGTGATCGCCACCGGCCAGTTGAAGGAGATGGCCCAGGAGTCGGTCTCGAACGTCTCCGCGATCATCAAGAAGTTCTCCGACGAGAACATCTCGGAGATGGACATCCACATCCAGTTCGTCCAGGCGGGCCAGCAGGGCGTCGACGGCGACTCCGCGTCGATCACGGTCGCGACCGCCGTAATCAGCGCGCTGGAGAACGTCGGCGTCGATCAGAGCCTCGCGATGACCGGATCGTTGTCGGTCCGCGGGGACGTGCTCCCGGTCGGCGGGGTCACTCACAAGATCGAGGCGGCCGCGAAGGCCGGCTGTACGCGGGTGATCATTCCGAAGGCCAACGAGCAGGACGTGATGATCGAAGACGAGTACGAGGAGATGGTGGAAGTGATCCCCGTTTCGCACATCAGCGAGGTGCTCGACATCGCGCTGGAGGGCGAAGGCGAGAAGGACTCGCTCGTCTCCCGGCTCAAGTCGATCACCGGCTCGGCGCTCAAGGATCAGGGGGTCTCGAAACCCTCCAGTCCGAGCCCGCAGTAGCCGGTATCGCTCCGGTTCACCCCTTCGTCGGTTCCTCACCACATGACTGACTGGACGACCTTCGGCGTCGGCATCGTGTTCCTCACGGTCGTCCTGTTGATCCTCACGCGTCGTTCACGGGAGGCGCTCGAACGGGCACACATCGTCGGCGTCGACGATCCCCCCGACCGAGACGGCCCGCCGCGAACTTTCGACCATCCGGACGCGGTCGATCGGAACTTCGACGACCTCGACACGACGGTCGGAAACGCCGCCGATCCGTTTCTCGAGGACGATTCGCGGGCACCCGGCGTCGACCGGAGCGAGGACGTCGGTGTCCCAGACGAGCCATCCGACGGTGACGACCGAACCGACTCTCCCGACGGCGATGGTCGACTCGGCACTCCCGACGGCGACGGCCGAACCGACGCTCCTTACCGCAACGATCGGACGGACGTTGGATCGTCGATCGACGGCCGCACGCCGAGGCTCACGACGGATCTCCTGCTCGTCAACGTCGCGTTCACGCAGGGGGCCGCGCTATCCGTGCTCGTCCTTCTCGCGTGGTGGACCGACGTTCCGGCGGCTGCGTTCGGACTCGTCGCGGCGGATCTCGCCGGACCGATCCTCCTCGCGGGTCTCGCGGCCGGCGTCGTCCTGTACGTCGGCAACGAGGTCGCCGCCGTACTCGGCCGGCGGGTCGGGGTGACCGCCTCCGAACGCCTCCGCGAGGCGATGGCGCCCGCCGACGCCCGCGGCTGGGCGTTCCTGCTTCTCGTCGTCCTCCCCGTCATCGCCGTCTTCGAGGAGGCGCTGTTTCGCGGGGCGCTGATCGGCGCGTTCGCGCTCGGCTTCGGGCTCGATCCGTGGGTGCTCGCGGTCGGCTCCTCCGTGCTGTTCGGACTGGGTCACGGGGCGCAGGGTCGGCTCGGCGTGCTCGTCACCGGCGCGCTCGGGTTCGTCCTCGCCGCGCTCTTCGTCCTCACGGGGAGCCTGCTTCTCGTCATCGTCGCTCATTACGTGATCAACGCCCTGGAGTTCGGCGTCCGTGAGGGGCTCGGGTGGGACCCCTCGCGCGGGGCGACGTGAGGGGACGGACCGAAACGGCCACCCGACGCGATCAGGACAGCTCGACGCGATCAGAACAGCCCGACGATCTCGCCGTCGACGACGCCGACCTCCTCGGCGGCGGGTTCGGCGGGAAGCCCCGGCATCGTCATCACGTCAGCCGTCTTGACGACGAGAAAGCCCGCACCCGCGGAGACGGAGACGTCACGGACCGTCAGGGTCCATCCCTCGGGGACACCCGTCCGCGAGGGATCGTCCGAAAGCGAGTACGGCGTCTTCGAGATACAGATCGGCAGGTCGCCGAAGCCGAGTTCGGCCAGTCGCTCAACGTCAGCACCCGCGCCGTCGACGAACTCGACGTCAGCGGCGCCGTAGACCTCGCGGGCGACCGTCGCGATCTTCTCCCCTATCGGGTCGTCGAGGTCGTACAGCGGCGTGAACGACCCGCCGCGGTCGGCTGCCCTCCGAACCCGTTCCGCGAGATCGAGCCCGCCCTCGCCGCCCGCCTCGAAGACCCGCGAGCGTGCGACCGGGACGTCCGCGTCGGCGAGTGCGGCCTCGACGGCGGCCAGCTCCGGTTCCGCGTCGTCCGGAAAGACGTTGATCGCGACGACCGCCGGAACGCCCATCGACTCGACGATCCGGACGTGTTCGAGGAGGTTCGGCACGCCACGGACGGCGGCGTCGGGGTCGGTCTCCGCGAGCCGATCGAAGTCGGCGGGCCACTGATCGAGTCCGTGGCGCTTCAACGCCCGGATGGACGCGACGACGACGGCGACGTCCGGCACCACCCCGCGACGGCCGACGATGTGGAGGAACTTCTCGGCGCCGAGATCCGCGCCGAACCCCGCTTCGGTGACGAGGTAGTCGGCGGTCGCCTCGCCGACTCGGTCGGCAACGAGCGTGTTCGTCCCGTGGGCGATGTTGGCGAACGGCCCGCCGTGGACGAACGCCGGAACCCCCTCGTTCGTCCGGACGAGATTGGGGCGGAACGCGTCCCGGAGCAGCGCTGTCGCCGCGCCCGCGACCTCCAGATCCCCGACCGTCACCGGCTCGTTCGCCTCGTCGTACGCGACGACGATCCGTCCGATCCGGGCCTCGAGGTCGTTGAGGTCCTTCGCGAGTCCGAGCACGGCCGTCAGCTCCGAGGCGGCGGTGATCACGTACTCGTCCTCCCGGGGGACGCCCGACGTCTCGCCGCCGAGACCGACCACGACGTTCCGGAGGGCACGATCGTTGCAGTCGACGGCACGGGGCCAGCGGACGCGACGCGGGTCGATCCCCAGCTCGTTGTCCTGATGCAGGTGGTTGTCGAGCGCCGCGGCGATCAGCCCGTGGGCGGACGTCAGCGCGTGGAGGTCGCCGGTGAAATGGAGGTTGATCGACTCCATCGGAAGCACCTGCGAACGTCCGCCGCCGGCCGCTCCGCCTTTGATCCCGAACACGGGCCCGAGCGAGGGTTCGCGGATGGCGACGGCCGCACGCTCCCCGAGCACCGCGAGCGCCTGTCCGAGGCCGACGGTGGTCACGGTCTTCCCCTCGCCTTTCGGCGTCGGGGTCATCCCCGTGACGAGGACGGTCCGGCCGGCGCCGTCGCGTCCCTTCCGGGTGCCGGTCCCGTCGGCGTCCGTCAGGGCCGACCGTACCGCGTCGAGCGTGAGCTTCCCCACGTCCGTTCCGCGCGGCTCGACGTCGTCGGGGTCGAGCCCGAGGTCGGCGGCGACGTCGTCGAGCGGCCTGAGCGTCGTCTCTCGAGCGATCTCGAGGTCGCTACGGCTCACATCGGAATCGGCGTCGTCGGGGGCCATGGTCGACGGTTCTCACGGGCCCCACATGAGCGTTCACCCGGCGGCGACGTCGACCGGGAGTCGAGGTCGCCGGACACGATCCGCGACGATCCTCGCAGGGCACGCCGACGCCGAATTCAGATCCCGAAGGTCGCCCGCAGCATGTCGCGGGTGCCCGGACCGAGCCCGACGGCGAGCACCGTGATGAGGAGCAGGAGGGTGTATCGCGGCGACTCCTCGAACATCTCGCCGTTGAACACCCAGACGACGAACGTTGCCGCCGCGAGCTTGACGAGGAGGAACGGCCAGGCATCCCCCGTGACCGCGACGACGGAGTCGGGCAACAGCCGGCCGGTCCAGTTCACGATCAGCTCGTTGACGACGTGTTTCGGGACGAGATTCGAGGTGCCCGTCAGTGCGGGCATCCAGTTGAGGCCGATGACGTTGGCGACGCCGTCGACCGCGTGTCCCCAGATGATGAGGAACCCGGCGAAGCCGGTCCCCTGGTTGATCGACGGCCGCCAGCCCTCGATGAGCTTCCAGACGCCCCACGTCGACAGCGTCGCGATGACGAGGGTCAACGCCATGATCTGCGGGTAGAAGGTTACGTAGTCCGTCGCGATCGCGAGGAACCCGAGATACCCGAGTGCCACCGCGAGGGCGACGGTCCCCATGCCAAAGAGCGCGTGGGCGTAGTCGTCGACGACCTCCCGATTCGCGAGCGCGTACGCGGCGAGCACGCACGCCAGCGTGACCGCGAAGACGGTGAAGTAGATGAACGGGCTGATGATCAGAGCGCTCCACGGGAACGGGATCAGCGGATCGACGCCGGCCCTGGTGGCGGCGATGCCCGCATCCTCGATGGTCCGAAGGGTCCCGCCGAAGAGCATGAACGGGAACAGCGCGTAGAAGAAGCGAAACTCAGTGCCGATGTCGAGCCGACGCAACAGGAGCACGACGCCCGACAACATGCCGAGAAGGATCACGACGTAGCTGAGCGTCGAGACGGTCGTGTATCCCGGGAACGCGACTATCTGCCCGGCCGCGACCGCGCTCGCACAGTCGGCCGAGGAGGTCAACAGCTCCGTCGATCCGCCCTCGCGAACCGCACACTGTGCCCCCTGTCCGTCGGCGGCGACGGGGCCCCAGAAGTATCGCCAGAGAAAGCCGTCGTACACCTGCCGAGGAAACAACAGCGAGCCGAACACGAGGATGCCCGTCACCGCGGCGACCGCCGCGGCCCACGCGCGCTCGGGACCGAGCCCGAGCCGATCCTCGACGAAAGCACTCATGCTCCACGTTCGGAGGGTGTCGGTGTTTAGCGTTCCGGTCGCGTGCGGGCAACGCGGCCGACCGCGGGCGATCGAGAAGGATCGTCCGCCGACGGGACGGCGCGTGACCGACGAGATTCGTCCGCCGACGGAGCGACGCGTGGCCGACGAGGTCGCCGTCTCAGATCGGCAGTCCGTCGGCCTCGTAGTCGGTGCCGAGGATGATCATCGTCTGTGACCGGGAGAACCCGTCCATGTCGGCGACGCGGTCGAACATCAACTCGCGGAGGCTGTCGGTGTCGCCGGCGACGACCTTCAACATCACGTCCCACTCCCCGGTCGTCAGGTGGATCTCGCGGACGCCCTCGATCTCGCGGAGTCGATCCAACGCGTCCTCCTCGCGCCCCTGTTCGACGCGCAGGCCGACGAGCGCGCTGACGCCGTAGCCGACCGCCTTGGCGTTCACCTTCGCGTGGTACCCCTCGATGACGCCGGCCTCCTCCATGCGGCCCACCCGGTCGTGCACCGTCGCACTCGACATGTCGATCCGGCGGGCGATCTCCGAGAACGGGGTCCGTGCGTCGGACTGGAGGATCCGCAGTATCTCCCGATCCGTGTCGTCCAGTTCCATGGTCGACCCTGGGGAGCGGCGACCTTTGCACTTGCGCCGGCCGTGCCGGCACGGCGATGCGTCGGTGCCGTATTTTAAGTTCCTTCCCGACCCCGAATCGACCATGCGAAGCTACACCGTCGGCCGGATCTGGGACATCCCGATCCGGATCAACGTCTCGTTGATCCTCTTTTTACCGCTGCTGGCGTACCTGATCGGCAGCGGGGAGGGGATCTCGCTGTACGCGGGCGTCATCGGGTCGCTCGCGGGAACCGAACTGGATCCCGCCGCACTCGCGGAGTTCCGGTGGCTGATCGGGACGCTCGCGGCGATCGGGCTCTTCGTCGGCGTCCTCCTTCACGAGCTCGGCCACGCGTGGATGGCCCGCCGGTACGGCATCGGGATCGAGTCGATCACGCTGTGGATCTTCGGCGGCGTCGCCGCGCTTGAGTCGATCCCGAAGGAGTGGAACCGCGAGTTCTGGATCGCGATCATCGGCCCGATCACGAGCGTCGCCGTCGGCGTCGTCTTCCTGCTCGGGCTGCAGGTCGTGCCGGCCTCCCAGCCCGTCCTATTGTTCGTCGTCGGTTGGCTCGGCCTGATAAACGTCGTCCTCGCCGTCTTCAACTGTATCCCGGCGTTCCCGATGGACGGCGGGCGGATCCTCCGCGCGTTGCTCGCGCGCAACCGACCGTACGCCTCCGCGACTCGCACCGCGGCCCGCGTCGGCGTCACCTTCGGACTCCTCTTCGTCGTCCTCGGCGTCCTCGCGTTCGATCTGATCCTGATCCTGGTCGGACTGTTCGTCTACGGCGCGGCGAAAAACGAGTCGCGGATCACCACGGTCGCCGACCTGCTTGAGGGCGTCACCGTCGCGGACCTCATGTCCCGTGACCCCGAGACGCTTCCCGCCGACACGACCCTGCAGGCGTTCGCCGACCGGATGTTCGCGAGTCGCCGAACGACCTTCCCGGTCGAACGCGACGGCGCACTCGTCGGCGTCGTGAGCCTCGGGGCACTAAAACGGGCCCGGAAGCTCGACCGCGAGACCGCCACCGTCGCCGAGATCCTCTCGGAGTCGCCCGTCCGGGTACGGGCCGAGGAGGACGCCTTCGAGGCGCTCGTCGCGATCAACACGGCCCGCGCGGAGTACGCGCTCGTCGAGGACGACGCCGGCGACGTCGTCGGGATCGTCACGCTCGCGGAGTTCGCCGAGACGATGCAGTTCGCCGCGACCGCGGGCAAGCCGGCCCGCGAGTCCCCGCTGGAGGAGGGGATCGTCTAGACTCCCCGCGGCGTACGGGCTCGAACGCCTCGGTGATCAAAAGGACCCGCCGCGGATCGCCTCCTCCGCGGCTGTGAGCGCATCGTCGGGGTCGAAGCCGTCGATGACCGCCTGCAGTTCACCATCGCCGGCGTCGGCCAGGTCCCGGGCATGGGCCGTCACGTTCGGGACCGCGCGGGCGACGTTGTCGACGATGGGAACGTCCGCGGTCCGTGGCGACCGGCTTCCGGGGTTCAGATCGATCACGATCTCGGATTTTCCCATCGCCGCCAGCGCCTCGGCGCGGTCGCCGTCCTCAAGCGGGACGACGACGACGTCCGCAGCGCCGATCCCGTCGGCGTCGACGGTTCCGCGGGCGTGTTCGAGTCCGGGGATCTCGCCGTCGCCGGTTAGCCCTTTTACCTCCGTCGCCCCGTGATCGCGGAGATGCTCGGCGATGGCCTTCATCCGGGCCGCCGTCCGGTTGAACAGGTTGACCTCGAGGTCGGCGTCGACGGCCCCCGCGAGCGCCACGACCTCGTCGGGGACGAGCGCGGCGACGTTCCCGTTGACGGAGATCACCGGATGATCGGCGGCGAGAAGGCGGGCGGCCGCGGCCCGGGCCGCGCGGTCGGCGCTCGGAAGCGTCCGCTCGCCGAGGAGGTAATCGAACGCCTCGCCGCGCCCCTGCGCGATGAGCCCCTGCTTCGAGGTGATCCCCTTCTCGACGCCAGCCTCGATCCGGTGGCGCGTCACGAGCGACGCGTACCGTGGGTGGTCCTCCGGGATCTCCGTCTCGGTCATACTCCCGCTTGGCGACGAGATCGTGATAAGTGCCGCGTTGCCGTCCCGATCGTGACAACTGCCGCGTTGCCGTCCCGTTCGTGTACGCCCCGCACCCGTTCGCCACAATAATTATGAACGATCGACACGTATCGCCGAACGACGATGAACCGCACTGGCAAGTACACCGTCGTGAAATCGTGTAACGACCACGGGGCCATGACGCTCCGTGAACACCCGCGCAACGGGACGTTCCACGTCGTCGAGTACGACGATCCCGAGGTACATTCGGAGCTGTCGCAGTTGGATGCGGGCTCCGTCGTCCACCTCGAACTCCGCCGCGCGGGACGGCGGGGGAACGCGTGGTGTGCGGAGGCCGCCCGTCCGACGGATGGCCGGTGAGTCCACACCGGCCGCTTTTAGCTGAATCAAGCCACCCCGATCCGCTCGTGGTAGCTACCGTGTTCATCCTCGAAGATGGCCATGATCTCGCCCATCGTGGCGTACGCCTTCACCGCCTCGACGATCGCGGGCATGACGTTCTCCCCGCTTCGGGTCGCCGTCCGAACCCCCTCCAACGTCTCGCCGACGACCGCCTCGTCGCGGTCGACCTTCACCGACTCCAGCCGTGAGAGCTGTCGGTCGCGGGTGGTCTCGTCGATCCGGAGGACGTCCGGTCGGGTGTCTTCTTCGACCGTGTAGGCGTTCACGCCCACGACCGTCTCCTCGCCGGCGTCGACGCGCTCCTGATACTCGTAGGAGGCCTCCTGGATCTCCCGATGGAAGTACCCCCGCTCGATGCCGGAGAGGACACCCGCACGGATCGACCCGTCGCCCATCGTCTCGATCTCCTCGAGGTACGCCAGCGTCGCCTCCTCGATCTCGTCGGTGAGCGCCTCGATCGCAAAGGAGCCGCCGAGCGGATCGACCGTGTCGGCGACGCCGGACTCCTCGGCGATGATCTGTTGGGTTCGTAACGCGACCCGGACGGCCCGCTCGGAGGGCAACGCGAGCGCCTCGTCGAAGGAGTTGGTGTGGAGGCTCTGGGTGCCACCGAGGACGCCCGCGAGCGCCTGGATCGTGACGCGCACGACGTTGTTCAGCGGCTGTTGGGCCGTCAGCGACTGCCCGGCGGTCTGGGTGTGGAACTTCAGCCGCTTTGCCGCCTCGGTCTCCGCGCCGTACGTCTCGTCCATCCGGCGTGCGTAGATCCGCCGGGCCGCCCGGAACTTCGCGACCTCCTCCAACAGCGAGTTGTGTGCGTTAAAGAAAAAGGAGAACTGCGGCGCGAACGCGTCGACGTCGAGCCCGCGGTCGAGACAGGCCTCGACGTACGCGAAGCCGTCCGCCAGCGTGAACGCCAGCTCCTGGGTCGCCGTCGAGCCGGCCTCGCGGATGTGGTAGCCCGAAACGGAGATGGGTTTGAACGCGGGGGTCTCTTCGACCGCGAACTCGATCGTGTCGACGACGAGATCGAGGGAGGGCTCCGGCGGGATCACCCACTCCTTCTGGGCGATGAACTCCTTCAGCATGTCGTTCTGGAGGGTGCCTCGCAGCTCCTCGCGCGGCACGCCCCGCTCGTCGGCGAGCGCGACGTACATCGCGTAGATCACCGGCGCGGAGGGGTTGATCGTAAAGGAGGTCGAGACGTCCGCCAGATCGATCCCCTCGAAGAGCACCTCCAGGTCACGCAGCGTATCGACGGCGACGCCCTCCTTGCCGACCTCGCCGAGCGCCATGTCGTCGTCGGAGTCGAGCCCCATGAGCGAGGGCATGTCGAAGGCCGTCGAGAGCCCGGTCTGGCCGTTCTCGATGAGGTAATGGAACCGGTCGTTGGTCTCCTCTGCCGTCCCGAACCCCGCGAACTGTCGCATCGTCCAGGTCCGTCCGCGGTACATCGTCGGATAGACGCCACGGGTGTACGGCGCCTCACCCGGCAAGCCGAGGTCGTCGCCGTAGTCGAGATCGGCGACGTCCGCGGGCGTGTAGAGCCGATCGACCTCCA
>LFFM01002484.1_pt1 | contig 12167 bp, 10 predicted proteins | sample 643131 | NCBI WGS metagenome assembly LFFM01 (sample SAMN03777445, study PRJNA286221) | soda lake metagenome | biome: soda lake; feature: Kulunda steppe; material: water; isolation source: sample Tc-Br brine of Tanatar trona crystallizer | place: Russia: Kulunda steppe | collected 2011-07
GGACGTCCCGGACGAACACGAACACCTCCTCGACTCCGCGCTCCAGGGGGAACCCCTCCACGTCTACCGGTCGATCGGCAACAACCCCGCCGTGCTCGCGGGGATGCGGGCGTACCTGCGGTCGCTGTGGAACGAGAGCGGCCTCACCGACCGCGAGCGCGAGTTCGTCATCCTCGCGACGGCGCGCGCGATCGATAGCCGCTACGAGTGGCACCAGCACGTCAACATCGCGCGCGACGTCGGCATCGACGACGACCGTATCGCCGCGGTCGGCGACCGCGACCTCGCCCGACTCGACGCCGACGAGCGGACCCTCGTCGAGTACGCGACCGCCGTCGTCGACGAGGCGGTCGACGCCGTCACCCACGCCGCGATCGCCGAGCTGTACGACGACGAGGAGATCGTCGGCATCGCCGCCACCGCGGGCGGGTACGCCGCCCTCGGGGCCCTCATCCGCGCGTTCGACCTCGAGTTAGAGTCGGGCGCGTCGTTCCACGGCTGGGACCCGCGGTAGCGCTCCGGGCCGCTCCGGGCCGCCCCGGGCCGCTCCGGGCCGCTCCGGGCCGATTCGGGCCGATCCGGAGCTCGCGGTCGCGCCCCGTGATCGCGTTGACTTCCCGGGATGAACCGACAGATACGATACGGGCGGTGCCGTACCGTGGGTATGACCGACACGACGGAGGCTGACGGCGTCGTCGCCGACTACGAGGAGACCGACGCCGAGCGAGTCCTCACCTTCTCGGCGGGCGGGCGCGTCGCGACCGTCGCCCAGAACGTCGACGGCTACGCGATGCTGAAGGTCAGGGCCGGCCCCGACGGCGACGAGCTAGAGCGCTACTACGGCTTCGACATGGCCCTCGACCACGCCGCTGAGGTGCTCGGGGTCGCCGTCGGCGACCTCCCCGTCCCGGACGCCGCCGCCGACATGGGGATGTGACGGACGCCCGAACCGACGCGACCGCGGACGACGCGGTGCGCCTGGCCACGACCCTCGCAGACCGCATCCACGAGGGCCTCGTGCGCCCGTACGCCGAGCGAGTGACCGCGATGCTCGCCGACGGGAGTGACGAAAGAAGGGGTGGTGACGGGGCCGGGGAGCACAGTGCGACGAAAAGCGGGGTCGAGGACACAGGGGCGGGTCCGGACCCGAAACTCCGCGCCGCGGCCGACGCCTGGGCCGCGTTCGTCCGCGAGGCGCACGGCGACGTGTTCGGCCGGATCGACGCCGCCCCCGACGAGGCGTTCGTCCACGCCCTCGCGTACGACTTCGCCGTCGCCCGGCTTCTCGACCGGGTCGAGACCGCCCTCCGGGTACGGATACGCAACCGGGAGGCGACGGCCAACACGGACGTGTTCCCCCTCGAGTTCGATCCGCTTCACGAGCACGTCGCGTCGGGCGGGGCGCTCGGGTCGCGCGAGGCGTTCGGATCGACGGACGCGCTCGGATCGACGGATGCACTCGAATCGACGGACGCGCTCGAACCGGTCGGATCGCTCCGTACCGCGGTCGACGGAGGGTTCCTCCGGGCGCTGTACGAGCGCACGGTTGACCGGTCCGTCCGGCTGGCGCTCGGGCAGTACTACACGCCGCGGGGGCTCGCGAGCGTCGCCGTCGACGCCCTCCCGGTCGCCGACCACGCCTCGGACCGGGTGTTGGACCCCGGCTGCGGGTCGGGGGTGTTCCTCGACGCGAGCCTCCGCGCGAAGCGGGCCGGGATCGAGGAGCCGGCGTCCCCTCCGGGATCCGGCGACCCCGCGGCGCTCGTCGCCACCCTCACCGACACCGTGGTCGGGTTCGACATCAATCCGGTCGCGGTGCGGAGCGCGAAGCTCCGCTACGCGCTCTCGATCGCCGACCTCCTCGCGGCGGACGGCGTCGAGGCCGTCGAACTCCCGGTCTTCCTCACCGATTCGGTCGGGCTCGCGGGCGGGATCGACGCGGAGGCGGGGTCCGGGATCCGGTTCGGGGACGGGCGGCTGGACCCGACCGCGGACCACCTCATCGGCAACCCGCCGTGGATCACGTGGGCGAACCTCCCCGAGTCGACCCGCGAGGCGTGGCGCGACGCGCACGTCGACCGGCTCGGGCTGCTCGCACACGAGGGCGCGGCGTCGCTGCTCGGCCACGCCAACGACGACGTCTCCGTCCCGTTCGTCTGGGTCTGTATCGATCGCTACCTCGCCGCGGGGGGCTCCGCGAGCGTCGTTCTCAAACGCGGACTGACGAAGGGGCCCTCCGGGCGGCTCTTCCGCGCGGGCGACGTGGGCGATCGGCCCGTGGCCGTCGAACGGGTCCAAGACCTGACCCGCCTCGACCCGTTCGGCGGGGACGTGACCCCGGACGCGTCCGTCTACACGCTGCGGGCCGACCGGGACACGACGTTTCCGGTGGACGCGACGTCGTGGTCGCGGCGGGGATCGGACCGGGGCCCCTCGTTCGCCAGCGCCCGGGCGATGTCCCGGACGTTGACCCGTGAGGGGACGGCGTACCGCCCGATCGACGGGGACGACCCGGCGGGCTCGTGGATCCGCGCGGACGCCGATCGGCGGGCCCTCGGGGAGTGTGCCGTGCCGATCAGACACGGCGTGAAGGACGACGCGGCGGCCGTGTTCGACGTCGACGAGGCGACGCTCGACGCGATCGAAGCGGATCGGGTGTTCCCCTACCTCAAGTCTCGACACGTCGTGAAGTACGGGCTGTTCGGTCACGACCGGCGGATCGTGCCGATGGACGAGGCGCACGCGGACAACGAGGCGGCGCTCGCGGCGTCGTGTCCGGCGACGTACGACTACCTCCGCGAGCGCCGCGAGGAGCTGGCGGCGCGGTCGTCGTCGTGGCTCGACTACGGCCCCTTCTACAACGTGTTCGGGCTCGGGGACTACACGTGGTCGCCGTACAAGGTGGTCTGGTGTCGGCTCGCGTTCAAGCCCCACTTCGTCGTCGTCTCGACCGTCACGGACGAGGCGCTCGGCGAGAAGCCGGTCGTCCCCGGCGACCACTGCATGTTCGTTCCGACCGACGACCGCGAGGAGGCGCACTTCCTCTGTGCGCTGCTCAACTCCGCGAGCTATCGGCGGGCGATCGAGGGCGTCACCGGCGGCGGCAAGTCCGGGCTCTCGAAGGCGGTCGTCTCGGAGCTGGCGCTCCCGCGGTACCCCGACACCGACGAGGCGCGGCGGCTCGCCGAGCTGTCGATGCGGGCCCACCGGATCGTCCCCGAGCACGTCGACGTGAGCAAGCGCGAGTACAACCGGACGACGATCGCGGAGCTGGAGCCGATCCAGGCGGCAATCGATCGGCTCGTCGAGGGGCTGCTCGCGGCCGGCTGTCTCCCGACTGATAGTTCCTCGATCGACGACTCTCCAACCGACGACCTCTCGACTGACGACTCTCCAACCGACGACTGACACGAGCCTCCCCGGTCGGCGGCAAGCGGTCGGCGGCAAGTGGTCGGGTCGAAACCACCCCGAAGTTGACGATCCGAAAGAACCGCGCGCGAGCCGAGGCGATCGGGGAACGAACGTCCAACCGGTATATCAAGCGGGGTCGAAACCGTGATCGGCGTCGGAACGGCCCGAATATATAATCAATATAAGGTACTTAAGTGGCGTTGAGTGGTGGCGATTTTCCGTTCCGGCCGGCGATCGTCGCCGTCGCGGTCGCGGGGATCGTCGCGATTGACGACACCTTTAAGTTCACGAACGTATTGGTGGCAGTCGATGACAGACATCACGGAGGCTTCGTCGGACACCCCGGCGGATCGAGTTCTTCCAGGGCACGATAGCTTCTAACATCGATATCGGTCCTGTACGGATCTTCGACACGACGTTACGAGACGGTGAACAGTCACCACGGACGTCGTTCAGCTACGACGAGAAACGCCGCATAGCGGCGACGCTGGACGACATGGGTACCCACGTCATCGAGGCGGGGTTCCCGGTGAACTCGGACGCGGAGTTCGAGGCCGTGAGCGATATCGCCGCCGCGACGGACACCACCGTCTGCGGGCTCGCCCGGGTCGTCGAGGGCGACATCGACGCCGCGATCGATTCGGGCGTCCAGTTGGTCCACGTGTTCGTCTCCACCAGCGACGTACAGCTGGAGGACTCGATGCACGCGACCCGCGAGGAGGCGAAAGACCGCGCCGTCGACGCCGTCCGCCAGGTGAAAGACGCCGGCGTCGAATGCATGTTCTCGCCGATGGACGCCACCCGGACCGACCCCGACTACCTGATCGACATCGTCGAGGCGGTCTCCGACGCCGGCACGGACTGGATCAACATCCCCGACACCTGCGGCGTCGGGATGCCGACCAGCTTCGGCAAGACGGTGAAGGCCGTGGTGGAGGCGACCGACGCGCGCGTCGACGTCCACACCCACGACGACTTCGGCATGGCCGCGGCGAACGCGGTCATGGGCTTCGAGAACGGCGCGGAGCAGGCGCAGGTGTCGGTCAACGGGATCGGCGAGCGCGCCGGCAACGCCGCCTACGAGGAGGTCGTGATGGCGGTCGAGTCGGTGTACGGCGTCGACACCGGGATCGACACGACCCAGATCACGGAGCTGGCCCGGATCGTCGAGGCCGCCTCGGACATCCCGGTGCCGGCGAACAAGCCCATCACCGGGCGGAACGCGTTCGCCCACGAGTCGGGCATCCACGCCGCCGGCGTCATCGAGAACGCCGACACGTTCGAGACCGGCGTGATGACCCCGGAGATGGTGGGCGCGGAGCGGGAGTTCGTGCTGGGCAAACACACCGGCACCCACAGCGTGCGAAAGCACCTGGTCGAGGCGGGCTTCGACCCGTCCGAGAGCGAGGTCCGCGCCATGACGAAACGCGTCAAGGAGTACGGCTCGGGCAAGCAGCAGGTAACCGCCGGCGACGTCGAGCGGTTCGCGCGTGAGGCGGGGATCGCCCGCGAGGACGAGGAGGTCAGGATCTGATGGCCTCCCCCGACGAGGCAGCCGACCCGGAGCGGCCGCGTTCGGGGTTCGTCCGACGACGCGGTGACGGATCCTCGATGAACACCCCGTTTCGGCCGACGGATCGCCGCAACGGTTGCTCGTCCCGACAGGGATTTATAGGTGGCATGCGTCTGCCGGAACGAGATGCGACGGCGAACCCAGGGCCGCACGATCGGTTCCGACGCGCGAGCCGTCGCCACGATCATCGTAGGGGTCTAACCCCCTACATCACCCCTTCCTCACCGACGCGACGTACCGACGAACGCCAGCGGTCGGGCCGGCTCCCGGCCGTGGTTTCGGCGTTCGGACCGAGCCACACCAGCGCAGGGAACATGCGCAGACACCACACGCCACCACGAACATGAGCGACACAGCAGCACAGCCACGAGAGGACCCCGACGGAACGGAGGACGGGGATCCCACGGACGAACGGACCGGCGCGGAGCCCGCAGAGCCCGCGCCGGACGCGGACGACGGACGCGGCACCGTGTCGACGGGCGCGGAGTCCGTCGTTGCCGCCCTGGAGGCCGCCGGCGCGGAGACCGCGTTCGGCGTGCAGGGCGGCGCGATCATGCCGGTTTACGACGCCCTGTACGGGTCCTCGATCCGACACGTGACGATGGCCCACGAACAGGGCGCGGCACACGCCGCCGACGCCTACGGGGTCGTGACGGGCGAGCCGGGACTCTGTCTGGCGACCTCCGGCCCCGGAGCGACGAACCTCGTCACCGGGATCGCCGACGCCGACATGGACTCCGACGCGATGCTCGCGCTGACCGGGCAGGTGCCGACCGAGTTCGTCGGCAACGACGCGTTCCAGGAGACCGACACCGTCGGCGTGACGCGCCCGGTGACGAAACACAACTACTTCGCGGGCGACGCGGACACCGTCGGCGACGTCGTCGGCGAGGCGTTCGAGCTGTCGCGGGTCGGTCGTCCCGGCCCGACGCTCGTCGACCTGCCGAAGGACGTCACCCTCGCCGAGACCGCGGAGACGCCCGGTCCGGCCGCGGCTCCCCCGGGAACCACGCCGGAGCCGAGCGCCGACCCCGACGCGGTCGCGGCGGCCGCCCGCGCCATCGAGGAGGCGGACCGACCGCTGTGTCTGTTCGGCGGCGGCGTCGTCAAGGCCGAGGCGAGCGGCGCGGCGCGGACGTTCGCGCGGACGTACGGGATCCCGGTGACGACGACGATGCCCGGGATCGGCACGTTCCCCGAGGACGACGAGCTCTGTCTCTCGTGGGCGGGGATGCACGGCACCGGCTACGCCAACATGGCGATCACTCACACGGACTGTCTGATCGCGGTCGGGACCCGGTTCGACGACCGGCTGACCGGCGGGATCGACACGTTCGCGCCCGAGGCGGAGGTCGTCCACGTCGACATCGATCCGGCGGAGATCTCGAAGAACGTGTACGCCGATTACCCGCTGATCGGCGACGCGGAGACCGTGTTGGACCAGCTCACGGCGGCGGTGCGGACGGAGCCCGACGCCGACCCGTGGCGCGAGCAGTGTCAGGAGTGGAAGGAGACGTACCCGCTCGCGTACGCGACGCCGGACGACGAGCCGCTCAAGCCGCAGTTCGTCGTCGAGGCGTTCGACGAGGCGACCGACGACGACACGATCGTCACCACGGGCGTCGGCCAACACCAGATGTGGGCCGCACAGTTCTGGACGTACACGGAGCCGCGGACGTGGGTGTCCTCACACGGGCTGGGGACGATGGGGTACGGCGTGCCCGCGGCGATCGGCGCGCGGCTCGCGGCCGACGCGACGGGCGAGCCGGATCGTGACGTGATCTGCTTCGACGGCGACGGCTCGTTCCTGATGACGCTACAGGAGCTCTCCGTCGCCGTGCGCGAGGAGATGAACGTCACGATCGCCGTGCTCAACAACGAGTACATCGGAATGGTCCGCCAGTGGCAGGACGCCTTCTTCGAGGGCCGCCACATGGCCTCGGAGTACAACTGGATGCCCGAGTTCGACAAGCTCGCCGAGGCGTTCGGCGCGCTCGGGATCCGCGTCGACGGCTACGACGAGGTCGCGCCCGCCATCGAGGAGGCGCTCTCGTACGACGGCCCGGCGGTGATCGACTTCCACGTCGACCCCGAGGAGAACGTGCTCCCGATGGTCCCGAGCGGCGGGGCGAACGGGCAGTTCGCGCTCTCGGAGGACCAGCTATGAGCGGCGACGAGACCACACAGGTCGTCGGCCCCGCGCCGGAGGACCGCCCGCACCCCGAGGGGCGACGCAACAGCGAGGGTCACCGGATCGACCCCGTGGTCGAGGCGGAACACCACGTCCGTCGCGCGGTCATCTCCGCGTTGGTCGAGGACGAGCCGGGCGTGCTCGCGCGCGTCTCCGGGCTCGTCTCCCGTCGGCAGTTCAACATCGAGAGCCTCACGGTGGGGCCGACGACCGTCGACGGCCACTCCCGCATCACGATGGTGGTCGAGGAGACTGACCCGGGGATCGACCAGATCGAAAAGCAGATGGCGAAGCTCAAACCCGTCATCTCGGTCGGCGAGGTGTCCGGCAACGCCGTCCGCTCCGAGCTGGTCCTGTTGAAGGTCCGCGGAGCGGAGCCGGACAAGGTCCACGCGGTGACGGAGATGTACGACGGGCAGACGCTCGACGCCGGGCCGCGGACGATCACGGTCCAACTGACGGGCGACGAGTCGAAGATCGACGACGCGCTCGACGCGTTCGACCAGTTCGGGATCATCGAGATCGCCCGGACCGGCCAGACGGCGCTGGCGCGCGGCGACGTCCCGACGGCACCAGGAGAGAAACCCGGAACGGCCGGCGAACCGACGACACCAGACGACAACTAATCACAGACACGATGACCGAAGACGACACTCAGACGTTCGACTCGACCGTATACTACGACGACGACGCGGACAGCGAACACATCGCACAGAAGACCGTGGCCGTGCTCGGCTACGGCTCGCAGGGACACGCACACGCACAGAACCTCGCCGACAGCGGGGTCGACGTCGTCGTGGGGCTCCGCGAGAGCAGCTCCTCGTGGGACGCCGCAGAGAGCGACGGGCTCCGCGTGGCGACGCCCGCCGACGCGGTCGCGGAGGCGGACATCGTGAGCGTGCTCGTGCCGGACACGGTCCAGCCGGACGTGTACGAGAACGCCATCGAGCCGAACCTCGAGGCCGGCGACACGCTGCAGTTCGCCCACGGGTTCAACATCCACTACAACCAGATCCAGCCGCCCGAGGACGTCGACGTGACGATGGTCGCGCCGAAGTCGCCGGGCCACCTGGTGCGCCGGAACTACGAGAACGACGAAGGGACCCCCGGACTGCTGGCCATTTATCAGGACGCGACGGGCGACGCCCACGACGAGGGGCTCGCGTACGCGGCCGCGATCGGCTGCACCCGCGCCGGCGTCGTGGAGACGTCCTTCCGCGAGGAGACCGAAACCGACCTGTTCGGCGAGCAAGCCGTCCTCTGTGGCGGCGTCACCTCGCTCGTCAAGCAGGGCTACGAGACGCTCGTCGACGCGGGCTACTCGCCCGAGATGGCGTACTTCGAGTGCTTGAACGAGCTGAAGCTCATCGTCGACCTGATGTACGAGGACGGGCTCGGCGGCATGTGGGACTCCGTCTCCGACACCGCCGAGTACGGCGGGCTGACCCAGGGCGACGTCGTCGTCGACGAGCACGCCCGCGAGAACATGGAGGAGGTCTTAGAGAAGGTCCAGGACGGGACGTTCGCCCGCGAGTGGATCGTCGAGAACCAGGCGGGCCGCCCGAACTACGAGCAGCTCCGGACCGCGGAGAAGAACCACGAGATCGAGGCGGTCGGCGAGGAGCTCCGCGGGCTGTTCGCCTGGCAGGAGGACGAGGAAGCCGACGACGAGAAAACCGAGGTGAAAGCCTGATGGGGGAGCGATCGACGACCGACCGATCGACGACCGACCGATCGACGACCGACCGATCGACGATGGGCGACGTCGACCACACGCCGCGAAACGCGGACGTGAACGACGTGTGGATCCGCGGCCCGGACGGCGCGGCCGGGACGGAGCGCACCGATGAGTAGCGGGACGCTGTACGACAAGGTGTGGGACCGACACCGGGTGGCGTCACTGCCGACCGGACAGGACCAGCTGTTCGTCGGCCTCCACCTCGTACACGAGGTGACGAGCCCGCAGGCGTTCGGGATGTTACGGGAGCGCGACCAGACGGTCGCCTTCCCGGAGCGCACGCACGCGACGGTCGACCACATCGTTCCGACGGGGAACCGCGACCGCCCGTACCGCGACGACGCCGCCGAGGAGATGATGGCTGAGCTGGAGGCGAACGTCCGCGGCTCCGGCATCGACTTCTCGGACCCCGACTCGGGGAACCAGGGGATCGTCCACGTCATCGGTCCGGAGCAGGGGCTCACCCAGCCCGGCATGACGATCGTCTGTGGCGACTCGCACACGTCGACACACGGCGCGTTCGGCGCGCTCGCGTTCGGGATCGGGACCTCACAGATCCGCGACGTGCTGGCGACCGGCTGTATCGCCATGGGGAAACAGCGGGTTCGGAAGATCGAGGTCACCGGCGAGCTCGGCGAGGGCGTCACGGCCAAGGACGTGATCCTCACGATCATCCGGGAGCTCGGGACGGACGGCGGCGTCGGCTACGTGTACGAGTACGCCGGCGAGGCCATCGAGAGCCTCGGGATGGAGGGGCGGATGTCGATCTGCAACATGTCGATCGAGGGCGGTGCCCGCGCGGGGTACGTCAACCCCGACGAGACCACCTACGAGTGGCTCCGGGAGACGGACGCCTTCGCCGATGACCCCGAAGCGTTCGAGGAGCTGAAGCCGTACTGGGAGTCCGTCGCCTCCGACGACGACGCGACGTACGACGACGTCGTGGTCATCGACGGCTCCGCGATCGAGCCGACGGTCACGTGGGGGACGACCCCCGGCCAGGGGATCGGCATCTCGGAACCGATCCCGGAGCCGGAGGACCTCCCCGCGGACAAACGGGACACCGCACGGCGCGCACAGAAACACATGCGCGTCGAGCCCGGCGAGACGATGGAGGGGTACGAGATCGACGTCGCCTTCCTCGGGTCGTGTACGAACGCCCGCCTGAAGGACCTGCGGGAGGCCGCGGCGTTCGTGAAGGGCCGGACCGTCGACGACGACGTGCGCGCGATGGTCGTTCCCGGCAGCCAGCGGGTCCAGCGGGCCGCGGAGGCCGAGGGGCTCGACGAGGTGTTCATCGAGGCCGGCTTCGACTGGCGCGAGCCCGGCTGTTCGATGTGTCTCGGCATGAACGACGACCAGCTGGAGGGCGACGAGGCGAGCGCCTCCTCCTCGAACCGGAACTTCGTCGGGCGACAGGGGTCGAAGGACGGGCGAACCGTTCTGATGAGTCCGATCATGGTCGCGGCGGCGGCGGTGACCGGCGAGGTCACCGACGTCCGCGAACTGACGGAGGTGACCGTCGCATGAGCGGCGACGTCGACCACTCCGGCTTCGCGGACGGCGACGCGCCCGCCGAGAAGGTGACGGACGTCTCGGGCACGGGAATCCCCGTGCGCGGCAACGACATCGACACCGACCAGATCATCCCGGCCCGGTTCATGAAGGTCGTCACGTTCGACGGGCTCGGACAGTTCTCGTTTTTCGATCAGCGGTTCGACGACGCGGACAACGAGAAGGACCACCCGTTCAACGAGGAGCGCTATCAGGGCGCGAACGTACTGGTCGTCAACGCCAACTTCGGCTGCGGCTCCTCGCGCGAGCACGCCCCGCAGGCGCTGATGCGCTGGGGGATCGACGCGGTCGTCGGCGAGTCGTTCGCGGAGATCTTCGCGGGCAACTGCCTCGCGCTCGGGATCCCCACGGTCACCGCGAGCGCCGCGGAGATCGAAGCGCTCCAGGACCACGTCGAGACGGCCCCCGACACGACCATCGACATCGACGTCGAGTCGGAGACGATCACGTACGGCGACACGGTCGTCGACGCGGAGGTGAGCGAGGCACAGCGAAAGGCGCTCGTCGAGGGCGTCTGGGACACCACGGCGCTGATGGGTGCGAACGAGGCGGCCGTCGCCGAGACGGCACGCTCGCTGCCGTACATCCCGGCGTCGGACGTACCCGACGAGGCCGGTGCTGACGGTCCGGCCGACGGCGCGGGGGACGACTGAATGGCCGAGGAGATCGTCGTCATCGAGGGCGACGGGATCGGCGGCGAGGTCGTCCCCGCCGCGATCGACGTACTGGACGCGGTTGCGGCGTCGAGCGATGCGATCGACGCGGACGGCTTCACCTACACGTACGCCGCGGCCGGTGACGCGGTGGAGGCGGAGACCGGCGAGGCGCTGCCGGCGGAGACGTACGAGGCGGCCGCGAACGCGGACGCGACGCTGTTCGGCGCGGCCGGCGAGACGGCCGCGGACGTCATCCTCCCGCTCCGCGACGCGGTCGGATCGTTCGTCAACGTGCGCCCGGCGAAGGCGTACCCCGGCGTCGACGCCGTGCGGCCGGAGACGGACGTCGTCTTCCTCCGTGAGAACACCGAAGGGGTGTATTCTGGCCACGAGGACCGGCTCTCCGAGGACCTCTCGACGCTGACGCGCGTCGTCACGTCGTCGGCGTCGCGCGAGCTCGCCGAGTTCGCCTGCGAGTTCGTCGCGGACGGGCGCGGCCCGGACCACCGCGACGGGTTCACGGTCGCACACAAGGCGAACGTGATGCGCGAGACCGACGGGCGGTTCCGCGAGGCGGTGCTGTCGGTCGCCGAGGAGCACGGCGTCGATGCCGACGAGGAGCTGATGGACGCGTTCGCGACGAAGCTCCCGCTCGACCCGACCCAGTACGGCGTCGTCGTCTGCGGGAACCTCGCGGGCGACGTGCTCTCCGATCTGGCAGCCGGGCTCGTCGGCGGGCTCGGACTGCTCCCGTCGGCCAACATCGGCCACGACAACGCGCTGTTCGAGCCGGTCCACGGGACCGCGCCCGACATCGCCGGCGAGGGGGTCGCGAACCCCACTGCCGCGATCCTGTCGGCGGCGATGCTACTCGAGTACCTCGGCTACGTCGACGAGGGGCAAGGCGTCCGCGACGCCGTCGAGGGCGTGTTGCGCGACGGCCCGCGGACCGGCGATCTCGGCGGCTCCGCGACGACCTCGGAGGTCACCGCGGCGATCGTCGAACGACTGTAAGGCGTCGCC
>LFFM01002487.1_pt1 | contig 12158 bp, 11 predicted proteins | sample 643131 | NCBI WGS metagenome assembly LFFM01 (sample SAMN03777445, study PRJNA286221) | soda lake metagenome | biome: soda lake; feature: Kulunda steppe; material: water; isolation source: sample Tc-Br brine of Tanatar trona crystallizer | place: Russia: Kulunda steppe | collected 2011-07
AGGTGCGGTGTCGTACCCATCTCGTACCAAAAAACACTTTTTAATGGCGATGTGATTTCGGGCCCAGAATGACTGAAACGATCGGAGAGCGGTCGATCCGCGTCCTCCACGTGGACGACGATCCCGGCTTCAGAGGTCTCGTCGAGGACTACCTGGAGCGGATCGACGAGAACGTGACGGTCGTTCCGGTCGCAAAGCCGCGCGACGTGGTCGAACGACTCGACGCCGACTCGTTCGACTGCGTGGTCAGCGACTACCAGATGCCACGGATGGACGGGCTCGAACTCCTCCGATCGGTCCGCGAGGAGTATCCGAACCTGCCGTTCGTGCTGTTCACGGGGAGGGGAAGCGAGGAGATCGCCTCCGAGGCGATCCGTGCCGGGGTCACCCACTATCTACAAAAGAACGGAGCCGAGTCGTACGAACTGCTCGCGAACCAGGTCCGAAACCTCGTCGATCAACGCCGCGCGGAACACCGGGCAAAGATCGCTCGAAACCGACTCCTGGAGCTGTACGAACAAACGGACGGGTTCTACAGTCTCGACGAGGACTGGGAGATCACGTACTGGAACCAACGGATCGCCGATCGGACCGGACGACCGCCCGACGACGTGATCGGTCGCGAGTTCTGGGAGGTGTTTCCGGAGGCGGTCGACACTCGTATCCACGATAGATTTCGGGAGGCGATGCGAACGGGCGAGCACGTCGAGTTGGAGATCGAGTACGAGCCACACGACTACTGGGCGGAGCTCCGTATCTATCCGGTCGACGACGTGCTGTTCGTCCACTCACGGGACATCTCCGAGAACAAGGAGCGGGAACGCGAGCTCCAGTATCGAAACGAGCTGCTCGAGTCGTTCGCGAGCACCGTCTCACACGACCTTCGGAACCCGTTGAACGTCGCGGAGGGGAACCTCCAGCTCGCCCAGCAGACGGGCGATTTCGATCACCTCGAGGAGGTCGCCTAGGCCCACAACCGGATGCGAAACCTGATCGACGAACTCCTCCACGTCGCTCGGGGGGACGAACTGGAGATCTCGAGGATATCGCTCGAGGGGATCACGGATCGAGCGTGGGACACAGTCACAACCGGCGGGACGGCGCTCGAGGTCGACGGTGACGTGCAGTTCGAGTGCTACGAGAGCCAGTTGCGTCGCCTCTTCGAGAACCTGTTCTGGAACGCGATCGATCACGGCTCGGCGAGGATCATCGAGGTAGGCCCGCTCGCGGACGGGTTCTACGTCGAGGACGACGGACGCGGGATCCCGCCGGACGAGCGCGACCGAGTCTTCGAGTCCGGCTTCTCGACGGACGAGCAGAGCCCGGGATACGGACTCTCCATCGTGCACGGCATCGTCGACATTCACGGCTGGGACGTCGACGTCGTGACCGGCGAGGACGGCGGTGCCAGGTTCGAGATCACCGGCGTGGAGGTGGAACGATGACGAGAACGCGGGTGGAACCATGACGGGAGAGGAGGTGCTGTATCGGATCGCGACGCGGGCGTCGGAGCTGGAGGAGCGGGACGTCGAAGAGCTTCCGCCGTTGGCGGACCGACTCGATCCCGACGCGCTGGTGTCGTTGGTCGATGCGGGCGTCAGACGGATCGAGTTCCGTTATCTCGACTACGTGGTCGTCATCGTCGACGGCGACGTCCGGTTGCGAGAGACCGACGAGTGCCCCGTATCCGCGCGCGACCGGCACGCCCGACGGGAAGGGTCCGTTTCGCGTCCGGGCGACGATGAGTGACGGTGGCCTCCGACGCTTCCTCCCCGCCGGCGTCGTGTGCAATCGTTGCCGCCATCGATGACGGGATCGCCGACCCCCGCGCCGGGTAGCCACAACACCCGCCACTATCCGTCCGGTATTACGGCCGGATCCCGTAGCCGGTCGCATGAGCGATCATCTGCATCTGAACCTCTTCACGATGAACTCGGTCGAGCACGTCTCGCCGGGATCGTGGACGTATCCGGGCGATCAGTCGGTGCGGTACACGGACCGGGAGTACTGGACCGAGGTCGCCCGGACGGCGGAGCGCGGCGGCTTCGACGCCGTCTTCTTCGCGGACGTTCGCGGGATCTACGACGTCTACGACGACGATCGCGAGACCGCCGTCGAGAAGGGCGTCCAGACGCCGGCGAACGACCCGCAGCTCGTCGTGCCGGCGATGGCCGAGGTGACCGACGACCTCGGCTTCGCCGTGACGCGGTCGACGACGTACACCCACCCGTACCAGCTCGCCCGCGAGTTCTCCACGCTCGATCACCTCACCGACGGGCGGATCGCGATCAACGTCGTCACGTCCTATCTGGAGTCCGCGGCGGCGAATCTCGGGCTCGACGAGCGAATGGACAAGGAGACGCGCTACGACCGGGCCGACGAGTTCCTCGACGTCTGTTACGCGCTCTGGGAGGACTCCTGGGAGGCCGACGCGGTCGAATACGACCGCGAGAGCGGCCGCTACACGGATCCCGGGAAGGTCCACGCGATCGATCACGACGGAGACCACTTCTCCGTGCCGGGTCCCCACGGCTGTGAACCCTCGCCACAGCGGACGCCCGTCGTCTATCAGGCCGGATCCTCCGACCGCGGCCGGGAGTTCGCGGCCGCCAACGCGGAGGCGGTCTTCGCCAGCCAACCCACCGAGGCGGGTGTTCGCGAGTACATGGAGGACGTGAAGGGACGTGCCGCGAACCACGGTCGTGATCCCGAGAGCCTCCGCTTTTTCATCGGCGTCGTGCCCGTCGTCGGCGAGACGGAGGCCATCGCCGAGGCGAAATACGAGAGCTATCGATCCCACGTCGACGTCGAGGCCACCCTCGCGCTGCTGTCGGGCTTTTTGGACATGGACCTCTCCGAACTCGACCCCGATCAGCGGGTCGAACACATCGAGACGGACGCGATCCAGGGGACGATGAACGCGTTCACCAAATCACAGCCCGATCGGGAGTGGACGGTGCGGGAAGTCGCGGAGTTCTGTGGATTGGGCACGACATCACCCACGATCGTCGGGACGCCCGAGCAGGTGGCTGACGAGCTCCAACACTGGCACGAGGAGGTGGGCGTCCACGGCTTCAACGTGAAGGAGGTCGTCCGTCCCGACTCGCTGCAGGACTTCGTCGACCTCGTCGTCCCCGAGCTACGCGATCGAGGGCTCGTTGCTCCCGCGGACGTCGACCCCGTTGGAGACACGCTTCGCGAGCGGCTGCTCGGTGAAGGGCAGCCGCGCCTTCGTGACGATCATCCAGCGAAACGGCCGGCCGAGGGGCGATGATGCTACGGACGTACGATCGATCAAACGCCCGACTCGGACGCCTTTATTAATCAAAGCATATACATTAGCATGAAGGATCTGCCGCCCCCGGCACCCTTAAGTACGTCCCAGCGTTCGTATCGGGTGACGCTTCGCTTGGAGGGCCGAAGCGTCAGCGGGGACCTATCGAACGGCACGCTCGCGCCACCTTTTCCCGGCGTGGGCGTGCCGTTCGTCTTTCGAAACCGTGAGCGGCCGCGCCGTCCGAACGCCGCGAGTGGGGGGACCGACGTCCGCTAGAGGCGCTCGCCCTGGTAGCTCCCGTCGTAGCTCCCGTCATGGTCGGCACGCGCCAGCACCAGCTGGGCGATCCGCGCGCCGGGTTCGATCTCGATCGGATGGCCGACCTGCAGCCGCCCCTCGCCGACGCCCTCGTAGCCCGCGTCCCAGACGGCGGTGTCGAGCATCGTCCCGTTCCGCAGCAGGGTCGATCGGGGATAGACGAAACCGACGTGACCCTCGGGAATCCGAACCGGTTCGCCGTACCTGACGACGTACGTGCCCGGGTCGAGACGATGGAGACCGTCGGTCGGCGTCAGCTCCCGGCGCTCCGCGACGCGCTTTTCGCTTCGACCGACCAACCCCACCTCCGTCGGTTCGAACACCGCATCGACGGTGAGATCGACGCCGTTCGGCTGTCGCTGGTCGTCGTCGAGCGCCGCCCCCGCGGCCTCCAGCGCGGACGCAACGTAGGCGCCTGATTCGTACATGGCTCACGGGAGCGTCCCCCGGCGCAAAACCGTGTCGTCATCGATCGGATCCCGTGAGGACGGCCCCATCGGCATATATATCCTTAAAACGATCCCGTTGTGTTCCATCCGCGTGGCCAGTGTCAACGTCCCCGCCTTCGTCCAAAAATTGCCGATGTGAGCGATCCCACACGGTCGATCTGGCGGAAAACTCGCGGGATTTATATCCGAGGCGAGGCGAGGTCGGATCGTTATGGGACAAACGATCGCGGAGCAGATCCTTGATGACCATCTCGTCGAGGGCGAGCTGACGCCCGGCGAGGAGATCGGCATCGAGATCGACCAGGTACTCACACAGGACACGACGGGAACGATGGTCTGGCTGCAGTTCGAGGCGCTCGGCATCGACGAGGTTCAGACCGAGCTCGCCGCGCAGTACTGCGACCACCAGACCTACCAGTTCGACTTCAAGAACACCGACGACCACCGCTTTCTCCGCTCGGCGGCGGGCACCTACGGCGCCTACTTCTCCCGGCCCGGCAACGGCATCTGCCACCAGGTTCACAAGGAGAACTTCGCGGCGCCCGGAAAGACCCTTTTAGGTTCCGACTCGCATACGCCGACCCCCGGTGGGCTCGGCCAGCTCGCGATCGGCGCCGGCGGACTCGACATCTCCGTCGCCATGGGCGGCGGCGCCTACTACGTCGAGATGCCCGAGATCGTCAACGTGCAGCTCGAAGGCGAGCTGCCCGAGTGGGCGACGGCGAAGGACGTCGCGCTTCACCTGCTCGGCGAGCTGACCGTCAAGGGCGGCGTCGGCAAGATCTTCGAGTACACCGGCCCCGGCGCCGAGTCGCTCTCGATCCCCGAGCGGACGACGATCACGAACCTCGGCACCGAGCTCGGCGCCACCTCCTCCATCTTCCCGACCGACGAGAAGACGAAGGAGTGGCTCGCCAAGCAGGGTCGCGAGGACGAGTTCGTCGATCTCGCGCCCGACGAGGACGCGGAGTACGCGGAGACGATCACCGTCGACCTCGACGAGCTCGAGCCGCTCATCGCCGCGCCGTCGATGCCCGACAAGGTCGTGCCCGTCCGCGAGGTCGCCGGCACCGACGTCGAACAGGTCATCATCGGCTCCTGTACGAACGGCGCCTACGAGGACATCCTCCCGGGCGCGAAGATGCTGGAGGGCCGCGAGGTCGCGAAACACACCGAGATGATCGTCGCACCCGGCTCCAAGCAGGCCTCCGAGATGCTCTCGCGAGAGGGTTGGACCGCCGAGATGATGGCGGCAGGAGTGAACTTCTCCGAGGCGACGTGTGGTGCCTGCATCGGCATCGGTCACGTTCCCGCCTCTGACTCCGTCTCGCTGCGGACCTTCAACCGCAACTTCGAGGGTCGATCCGGCATCGAGGACGACTCCGTCTACCTCTGTTCGCCCGAGGTCGCCACCGCGGCGGCCATCGCGGGCGAGATCGTCGATCCGCGCGACCTCGCCGATGAGCTCGGCGATCTGGAGGCGCCCGGCCTCGAGATGGGGACGAAGTACTCACCCGGGATGGGTCAGGACGACCCGGACATCATCACGCCCGAGGAGGCGATCGACGACGATCTCATCAAGGGTCCGAACATCGGCGACGTCCCGCTGCGCGACGCGCTGGAGGCCGACATCGGCGGTGAGGCGCTTCTCAAGATGGAGGACAACATCACCACCGACCACATCATTCCGGCGACGGCGGACATCCTGAAGTTCCGCTCGAACATCGACAAGCTCTCGGATTTCACCCTCTCGCGCGTCGACGACACCTTCGCGGACCGCGCACGGGCCGCCGACGGCGGCGTCCTCGTGGCCGGCGAGAACTACGGTCAGGGCTCCTCACGCGAGCATGCCGCGCTCTGTCCGATGTACCTCGGCATCGAGGCCGTCCTCGCACAGAGCTTCGCCCGCATCCACAAGGCGAACCTCTTCAACTTCGGGATCGTCCCGCTGGCGATCGACGCGGAAACGTACGACCGGCTCGAGGAGGGCGACGACGTCCAGATCGTCGACGACGTCGGAACGGCCGTCACCGAGGGGAAAGAGGAGTTCACCGTCAGCGTGAACGACGGCGAGTGGGAGTTCACCGCGGACCTCGACGCCTCCGAGCGCGAGCGCGAGATCCTCGCCTCCGGCGGCAAGCTCTCGTGGGTCAAGGCCCAGCACGGGGACGACTCCGGCGCCGCGCCCGCGGACGACTGAGAACGGCGTTCGGCCGCGGTTCGGTTCTTCTATGCTTTTTTGACGCCGGTCAGTCGTCGCGATAGACGTCGATCTCGGTCGCCGACCCCTCGTGGAGGATCCGATAGCCGTCGGCGGTCGTGATCACGCCACGGGTACTTTCCGCGGCCTCGCCGTACGGGCTCTCCTCGGCGTCGCCGCGCGCATACGAGCTCTGGTAGGGCGAACGGTACGGCGACGCCTCGACCGGATCCTCGAATCCTTCGGGCGGCAGGTAGATCCGTTCCCCCGAGGTCTCGGATCGGACGACGATCGCGAGATCACGCGTGCCCGTGACGTCGATCAGCGTCCGATCGTCGGTCACGCGCGTGTCGATGTCGATGTCTGCCATATCGGCCGTGCGTCAGCCAGCGGCTTAGGTGTGGCGACGACCGCAACGATCGTCGACCCGGAGCGGTGTCACGTCGCGGGCGGTCAGATCGCTGGCGTCGCGGGCGGTCAGATCGCTGGCGTCGCGGGCGGTCGAACTCCGGGCGTCGCGGGCGGTCGAACTCCGGGCGTCGCGGGCGGTCGAACTCCGGGGGCGTAGCCTTTTGTGCGGGCGCGCCGAAGCGGCGTTCGATGGACGTCACCGACCATGCCGAGGAGCTCGCCTCCGACCTCGGCGTTGACAAAGAGGAGGTCACGGCAGACCTACGGAACCTACTGGAGTACAGCGTCCCGCTCGACGAGGCCAAACAGAGCGTCCGGCGGAAACACGGCGGCGGAGGCGGCGGCTCCGGACCGACGCCCTCCAGCGTCGACGTCGACGGGATCACGACCGACCACGGCAACGTCACCGTCACCGTGCGCGTGCTGAGCGTCGGGACCCGAACGATACGGTATCAGGGCGACGACATCACGATCCGTGAGGGCGAGCTCGCCGACGGAAGCGGCCGGATCTCCTACACCGCCTGGCAGGACTTCGGGTTCGAGCCCGGCGACTCGCTGACCATCGGCAACGCGGGCGTCCGCGAGTGGGACGGTCGCCCCGAACTCAACCTCAACGAGTCGACGACGGTCGCCGTCGCGGACGGGACGGTTGCCGTCGACCACGAGATCGGCGGGGATCGAAAGCTGATCGACCTCGCGGCGGGCGACCGCGGCCGCAACGTCGAGGTTCGCGTGCTCGAGGTCGATTCGAAGACGATCTCCGGCCGTGACGGCGAGACGGAGATAACGGAGGGCGTCCTCGGCGACGAGACCGCGAAGCTCCCCTTCACGGACTGGCAGCCGAGAGCGGAGGTACAGGCGGGTGCCGACCTCCGGATCGAGGACGTCTACCTCCGGGAGTTCCGGGGCGTCCCCTCGATCAACCTCACCGAGTTCTCGACGGTGACGCCGCTTCCCGATCCGGTCGAGGTCGCCGACGACGCCCCGCGGCTCTCAGTCGCCGACGCGGTCGACTCCGGCGGGATGTTCGACGTCGAGGTCGTCGGCAACGTCCTCGAGATCCGCGACGGCTCCGGGCTCATCGAGCGCTGTCCGGAGTGCGGGCGTGTCGTGCAGGGCGGCCAGTGCCGGAGCCACGGGGCCGTCGACGCCGAGGACGACCTCCGCGTGAAGGCGATCCTCGATGACGGCACCGACACGGTCACCGTCGTCCTCGACGACGAGCTCACCGCCGAGGTGTACGGCGGCGGGCTGGAGGACGCGCTCGCGGCCGCGACGGAGGCGATGGACAAGGAGGTCGTCGCCGACGCCATCGCGGAGACGCTCGTCGGCCGAGCCTACCGGGTCCGCGGAAACCTCTCGGTCGACGACTACGGCGCCAACCTCGACGCCGCGGCGTTCGAGGTCGCGACGGACGACCCCGCGGACGCGGCGCGAGCCGCCCTCGCGGAGGTGGCCGAATGAGCGACGACGGCCCGGGCGCCCGGGAGGTCGCCTACCGCCCCTTCGCCGCGGAGTTCGACGACGCCTCCCTCTCGTACTCCGAAAGCGACGAGGAGCGCGCCCCGAACTACGTCGTGACGCCGACGGGCGCGCGGATCAATCGGCTGTTCGCCGTGGGCGTGCTCACCGAGGTCGAGCGGATCAACGACGACACCCGACGCGGCCGGATCGTCGACCCCTCCGGCGCGTTCGTCACCTACGCCGGCCAGTACCAGCCGGAAGCTCAGACGTTCCTCGAACGTGCGGAGACGCCCTCGTTCGTCGCGTTGACGGGAAAGGCCCGCACCTTCGAGCCGGAGGACTCCAACCGCGTGTTCACCTCCGTTCGACCGGAGAGCGCAAACGAGGTGGACGCCGACACCCGCGATAGATGGGTCGTCTCCGCGGCCGAGTCGACGCTCGACCGCCTCGCGGTCTTCGAGCTGGCACGGGAGTCCTCGCTTCGTGGAGACGAACTCCGGGCGGCACTGGAGGCCGGCGGGGCTCCCGCGTCGCTCGCGGCGGGCGTTCCGCTCGCGCTCGACCATTACGACACCTCACCCGCGTACGTCGAGGCGATCCGTCGGCTGGCCGTCGACGCGCTCGAACTGATCGCGGGCGACCGCAGCGAGGTTCGATCCCCGACGGTCGCCCCCGACGAGGGCGGCGACGTCGCCGTCGGCCCGCTTCCCGAGACCGACGTGGCCATCGTGGAGCCGGATGAGGGTGCGCCGGCGACGGGCGATCCGCCGGAATCCGTGGAAACCGCCGAGGAACCATCGGAGTCTCCGCCGGCGGGGTCGGCGTCGTCAGAAGCCACCGAGGAACCGTCGATCACGGGCGGGTCGTCCTCGGAAGATCCGGTCGCTGCGGAGGATCCGGTCGCTGCGGAAGATCCGGCCGCTGCGGAGGATCCGGCCGGCACTACGGCCTCCGTGGAGCCGGATGTGGACCCCGCCGACGCCGACGAGTTCGACGAACTCGATGACTCCGACGATGCCGACACGCTCGGTGACTTCGACGGGGACCCATCCATCGGCGAGAGTTCCGAGGAGAGCGGCACCGACGTGGACGAACCCGCCGAGGAGCCGGACGCGGACGAGGCCGACATCGACGTCTGCGACGAGATGTACGAGATCGACGACGACGAGCGCGATCGGATCGAATCGGAGTTCGGCACGGAGTTCTCGACCGGCTCCGAGGTCGACGATCCCGGCGAGGCCGACATCGACGCCCCCGAACCCGGCGACATGGACCCTGCGGCGCCGACGGATGCTGGGATGGCGGATGCTGAAGCGACGGACGCTTCGGGAACCGACTCGGCTGACGACGGCGATCTCGGCGACTTCGACGAGGAGGTATCCGACGAGACGGATGATGCGGACGCGGACGCCGAGACGTCGGCTTCGGACGCCGAGACGTCGGCTTCGGACGCCGAGACGGCGCCCGCGGACGTCGATCTGGAGGTCGTCGCCGTCGAAACGATGGCATCGCTCGACGACGGCGACGGGGCCGACCACGACGCGGTGGTTGACGCGGTCGTCTCCGAGTACGGCGTGGACGCGAGCGACGTCGAGGACGCCATCGAGGACGCGTTGATGAGCGGGAAGTGTTACGAACCCGGCGACGGGGTTCTCAAGGCGATCTGATGGCGCGATCCGTGATGGTGTGTGGTGGTGGCGCGCGTCGACCGCCGATGACCCGTGCCGACCGCTGATGGCACGGGTCGAACCGATCGTCGACGAACCGGCCGCGGTCGCCGACCTCGGCGCCGAGCGTGCGCTGTTCATCGCGGACGTCCACGCCGGCATCGAGGTCGGGCTCCGCTACGAGCGTGGCGTCGAGTTATCGAGCCGCGCGACGGAGCGTCGCGACCGTCTCCTGCGGCTGCTCGCGGAGACCGACGCCGATCGGCTCGTCGTCCTCGGCGACCTCGCCCATCGGATCGGCGCGCCCGACGGCGATGAGCACGATGAACTGGAGCGGCTGATCGGAGCGGTGACCGACCGCGTCCAGATGACGCTCGTCGAAGGGAACCACGACGCGGGCGTCGCCGAGTCGTTCGCGGAGGATCTCCACGTGATCGGTCCCGGCGGCGATCTGCTCGCTCCCGGCGGCTCGGCGGCCGACGATTCCGATGACGTCGATGGCGTCGGTACCGTCGGCGTCCTCCACGGGCATACATGGCCCGATCCCGGGCTGCTCGAGGCCGACGTGATCTGCATGGGACACGAGCACCCCCAAGTTCGACTCGAGGACCTCGTCGGCGGGTCCCGAACGGAGCGCGTCTGGCTGCGCGGCAGCGTCGATCTGCCGACGTTCGCGGACGAACGGTTCGGCGCCAAGAGCGACGCGGACGACGAGGGAGAAATCGATTCCGATGACCCGCCCGAACTCGTCGTCTTTCCGGCGTTCAACGAGCGATCCGGCGGGACGTGGGTCAACGTTGACGGCCAGTCGTTCCTCGCGCCGTTCCTTCCCGCGGCGTTGCCCGAAGGTGACGCGTATCTGCTCGACGGAACACGGCTCGGCGACTATCGGCGGGTGTAGCCCGCGCTTACACGACCGGATGGGATGGCTGGGTCCCCCGGTCCGGCGTCGGTGTCACTCGACCGGCCGGAACCGGAACCCGTCCCATTCCTGGCTGTCCGGCTCGCGGATGCCCGCGCCGGGCTCCCGGAGGTCGTCCGCGTACGTCGGTTCGACGCGGTCGCCGATGGCGACCGCGGGGGAGTCGCCGTCGGCGTCCGCGGCGATCTGTCCCAGCGCGCGAACCGGCGGGCCGTCGTAGCCGTCCCTCATCTCGAACTCGACGATCGCGAGCGTGTTCGGTTCACGAACGCCCGGCGGGGTCGCCGTCGACGTCGTCCACGTGACGATCGTCGCCTCGTGCTCGCGCAGGTCGACGGTTCCGGCTCGCTCGCTTCCGTCCGGCCCGACCGGGTGTGGCGGGTAGGTGATCGCGCCGTTCTCGTACCTTGCGGCCTCGAAGGCCGGTTCATCGCCCGATCCGTCAGTTCGCACCTCGTCCGCTCCGCTCGCTCGTTCGCCACCCGTTCCGTCCGTCCGTTTTTCGGTCGTGCGGTCGCTCATTGGCTTCCCTCCAGAATCGCGGTGGTGACGCAGTTGCCGAACCCGCCGACGTTACACGCGAGGCCGACGTCGGCCTCGACCTGCCGCGGACCGGCGTCGCCGATCACCTGTTTGTATATCTCGTAGACCTGTGCGACGCCGCTGGCGCCGAGCGGGTGGCCCTTGGATTTGAGCCCGCCGGAGGTATTGATCGGCAGGTCGCCGTCGCGGTCGGTGACGCCCGCCTCGACCGCCTTCCAGCCCTCGCCCTTCTCGAAGAAGCCGAGGTCCTCGCTCTGGAGGAACTCGAGGATGGTGAACATGTCGTGGAGCTCCGCGACGTCAACGTCGTCCGGTCCCATCCCCGCCATCTCGTACGCGACGTCGGCGGAGTCGACGACGCCACCCATCGTCGTCGGGTCCGCCCGCTCGTGGACGACGTGGGTGTCGGTCGCGCCGCCGATGCCGGCGATCACGGCGTACTCGTCGTCGGGGACGTACTCGGCGGCGACCGATTCGGGACAGAAGACGAGCGCGGCCGAGCCGTCCGTGATCGGGCAGAAGTCGTAAAGCCGCAGGGGGTCGGCGACGATCGGCGAGTCGAGGACGGTCTCGAGGTCGACCTCCTTGCGGAACTGTGCGTGGGGGTTGTCGACGCCGTTGCGGTGGTTCTTCACGGCGACCTTCCCGAGACTTTCGCGGGGCGCGTCGTAGGTGTCGAGGTAGAGTCGTGCGGTGAGCCCCGCGAAGGAGGGGAGCGTCACGCCGTGTTTGTACTCGACCGGATGGGTAAGCGATGCGATGACGTCCGTCGCCTCCGCCGTCGTCCGGTGGGTCATCTTCTCGCCGCCGACCAACATCGTGAGGTCGCTCGCGCCGGAGGCGATCGACTGCCAGGCGGCGTAGACGCCGGCGCCGCCCGAGGAGGACGTCTGGTCGATCCGTGCGG
>LFFM01002488.1_pt1 | contig 12155 bp, 10 predicted proteins | sample 643131 | NCBI WGS metagenome assembly LFFM01 (sample SAMN03777445, study PRJNA286221) | soda lake metagenome | biome: soda lake; feature: Kulunda steppe; material: water; isolation source: sample Tc-Br brine of Tanatar trona crystallizer | place: Russia: Kulunda steppe | collected 2011-07
CCGCTGTCGTACGCCGCAATCCTCGGCGGAACCCTCACGCTGATCGGCACCTCGACGAACCTCCTCGCCAGCGAGTTCGCGGCCACCTTGCTCTCACGCGGCCCGATCGGGATGTTCGAGTTCTCCGCGCTCGGGATACTGATCCTCCTCGTCGGAATCATCTATCTCATGACTGTCGGCCGACGGCTCACGCCGGCGCGAATTCCTGCTGATGCGGACCTCTTAGCAGAGTTCAAGCTGGATGAGTTTCTGACCCGACTTCGCATCCCGGCGGGGAGCGAGACGGTTGGCCTCACAGTCGACGAACTGCACGATGGGATCGGTACCGACGCGAGAGTGTTACAGCTCAGACGAAACGGAGAGACATTCCTCGCGGCCGATACCGATCAGCGACTCGAAGTCGGAGACATCCTCGTCGTCCATGGGACGCGTCCGGACGTGGACGTGTTCCGAGACGACTTCGACCTCAGGCGGCTCGGCGGAAAGCGGGTGGCGGACACGACACTCGACGATGACACGACAGCGGGAATTCTCGATAAGGCGGTCGTTCCCGAGACGTCGACGTTCGTCGGCGAGACGATCTCTGAGACGCGGCTTCAGGCGGTGTACGACACGTCCGTGCTCGCGATCAGGCGCGAGGGTGAACTGATCCGGACCGGGATCGACGATATCGAAGTCGCGGTCGGTGATCTGTTGCTGATCCAGACGACGCCGGAGTCGGAGGCGCACTTTGCAGAGTCCGGCGATCTCATCACAGTCGATGCGGAGACGCTGACTCGTCTCGCCGATGAGGAGCCCGAAACGATCGCCCCCCTCTCGCCGAGAACGCCGGTCGCGATCGCGATCATGGCCGGAGTCGTCGGCGCGGCCGCACTCGGGGTCTTGCCGATCGTCATCGCCGCGCTGGGCGGCGTGTTCGCGATGGTCATCACCGGCTGTCTTACACCCTCTGACGCATACGATGCCGTCTCGTGGAACGTCATCTTCCTGCTCGCCGGGGTGATTCCGCTCGGGCTGGCGATGGAGCAGACGGGCGGGGCGGGGCTCATCGCCGAGGCGCTGGTCGCGACCGGTGCGGTACTCCCGACCGTCGCGGTGCTGCTATTGTTCACGCTGGTTACCGGGCTGCTCGCGAACGTTATCACGCCGGTCGCGACGGTCGTGCTGATGATTCCGGTCGCGGTCGACGCGGCTTCACAGATAGGGGCGAATGGGTTCGCGTTCCTGCTCGCGGTGACGTTCGCGTCGGCGACTTCCTTCTCGACGCCAGTCGGGTACCAGACGAATCTGATGGTGTACGGTCCCGGCGGCTACGAGTTCACCGATTTCCTTCGGGTCGGCGGCCCGCTACAGATTCTGTTGGCGCTCGTGACGACCGCCGGTGTCGCCCTGATATGGGGGGTTTGACATCCTCCCCGCGCTAAAGCGCGAGGATTCCTCCGTTGAGGGGTTCGGCTACCGACCCACGGAGGCAACTTGCGGGTTTGTGCGCACTTCTTTGGGACTTTCGTGAGGGTATGGTTTCCCCGACCACCCGTGGTCGTCCCACTCGAATCGCACGGGCCGTGCCATCGGCCTGACTTCGTAACGATCGAGATCGCGTGCGAACGGAGAAGACGTCGCTCCCGACCGATCCGACAGGAGTATCGAGCGGAGCGGTCAGGCGTATACGACGATGATAACGGCGACAAACAGTAGCTCGCCGGCGACGAGAAGGATCGCGAGCAACCACTTGCGGTGAGCCCGCAGCCACCCAACCGAGCGCGTCCACGGCCCGGCCGATTGGGTCTCGTCGTCCGCGGGGCCGGCCACGTACGCTTCGTCGAGACGCCAGCCGGTGGCAGCGTCGTACGTCGCCGGAATTCGGGTCCCGACAAGTTCGTCGATATCGAGCGGCGAGACTCCCGCAGCGTCGAGAAAGGCGAGAAAGGCAGCGGAGTCGGCCAGCGACCCGTGTTTGGGCGCCGAGAACGTTTCCAGGTGCCGCTCTTCTCCGTGCTGGGGTTGAAGCTCCACGACGACCTCGTCGCCGGCCGATCGGACCGCAGTCACGACGAGTTCGCGCGCCTCGTCGTTGAGGTACGCCTCCCGAATCCGCCGTTTCACCTCGTCGTCGACGCCGGTCGACGCGATCGTGTGCCCGTCTCGGGAGGGTCGATCGGACATCCGTCGAACAGTAGGAGACGCGACCAAATAAGCGCGTGGCACGTCGAGGTGACTCCTTGTGGGGACGTTTCGGGCGGATTACGGAGAATCGAGGAGAAAGCCTCGCGCTTCAGCGCGGGGAGGATGTCAAGATGCGGAGAGAAGCGTTAGGTGCACGGGGCCAAACACAGAACTATGACTAATTCGATCGGCGGTGATGAGGTCGACGACGCGAGCGAACGAGACGGGAAGTACATCGACCGGGCGATCGAACTCGCCGAGGAGTCCGTTGAAATGGGGAACACTCCGTTTGGGGCGGTGATCGTCGTCGACGGGGAGATCGTCGGCGAGGGACACAACGAGACACGGACGAATAACGATCTGGCCGCCCACCCCGAGATGACACTTGCGCGGTGGGCCGGGAGAGAACTCGACGACGGGGAGCGCGAGCGATGTACGATGTACGCCAGCACCGAGCCGTGTCCCATGTGTGCGACGGCGATCCACTACGCCGGACTCGGCCGAGTCGTGTTCGGCGTTTCGGGAGCGACGCTGAACGAACTCACCGGCGATGTCGTCACGATCCCCTGCGAGGAGGTCGTTCGGCGAGCCGGCGGCGAGACGATCGTTGAGGGACCGGTCGCCGAAAGCGACGCGATGACTATTCACGAGTCCTTCTACGGAGAGCCGTAGCGTGAGCGTCTCGTCATCAGCAGCGCGGCAGTCATGACCGGTTCGTCACCCGCCACAGCCTCGCCTTCTATCGTCGCCGTCGGCGCCGCAGCAATCGACGAATGGTACGCCGTCAGCAACCTTCCCGAGCCCGACGGCGGGGCATACGCGAGCGAGGTGACGACCGCCTTCGGCGGAGTCGGAGCGAACGTCGCCGTCGCGCTCGATCGCCTCGGGCGTGACGTGAGTCTCGTCAGCCGAGTCGGCAGCGACGAGTACGGACGACTGGCCCGAGAGAACCTCGAAACCACTGGCATCGACGCGTCTCGTATCACGGTCGGCGACGATCCGAACACTCGGTCAGTGGTTCTCCGCGACCCAGGCGGCGAACGCGCGATCGTCACGGCCGGGGAGAGCTTCCGTGGACTCCGACTCGACGAGTTCGACCGGAGAGCGATCGCCACGGCAGACATCGTCTTTCTCACCGCCTATACGCCCGACCGGGTCGCGAAAGGCGTTCTCGACATCGTGAATGACGCCGTCGATCCGCCTCGGTTGGTTTTTGACCTCTCAGGACCCGTCGAAGAGCTGGTTGACCGTGGAACCGAGCCGGAGACGGTCCACCGGTACCTCCACCGCGCCGACCTGTTCGTCGCCGGTGACGTGGCGGCTACGGGCTACTTCGGCGACAGCGTCGCGGCGGTCGAGCGAGTCGCCGCGGCACAGCGGGCGCACGAACGGACTCGCAACCATAACCGCGGTGGAGCCGATCACGACTGCGGAGCCGACAACTGGCCGCGTGCCGTCTTCACGCACGGTGCCAGCGGGATGACCGTCATCGCCGACGGGGCAGTCGCCGAGTTCGACGCGTTCGATGTCGATGCCGTCGACGCGACAGGAGCCGGCGACGCCTTCGTTGCGGGCCTGATCGACCAGTGGCTCGCCGGCGACGCGGGCGTCGAATCCGGCGTTAGGTTCGCGGCCGCGGTCGCGGCGATCAACTGCACAGCGCGATTCACGCAGCCAGGGCTGCCGGACCGGGAGCGAGTCGAGACGTTCCTCGCTGATCGATCTCGCGGGGGGCGATAAACGCCTCCTTACCGGGCGTCGTCAGCACGCGATACCAGCGCTGCGACCCGTTCTTGATCGACCGGAGCCGTCGTCTCGCCGCCCGCTTTGAGCGCGGTGCCGACGATTGCGCCGTCGGCGACGCTCAGAACTTCGGCGACCGTGTCCGACCGCACCCCGCTCCCAACGAGTACCGGGGTGTCGAGGCCGTGCGACTCGCGCTCGGCCACGACGGCCGATAGCGCGTCCGCGTCCATCGCCTCGCCGGTTCCTCGTCCGGAGGCGATCACGGCGTCTGCGAGCCCGCGTTCGGCGGTGTCAGCGAACGACTCCGCCGTGTATCCCTCGGCCGAAAGCGGTGCGGAGTGTTTCACGTCGATGTCGGCGAACATACCGATGTCGACGCCAAGCCGCTCGCGGAGGCGGAGGGTCTCGTGGGCTCGCCCTTCGACCACTCCCTGATCCGTAACCCGCGCGCCGGTGTGGACATTCACGCGGACGTAGTCGGCACCGACCGCGCCGGCAACGGACACCGCTGCCGCCGCGTCGTTTCGGAGGACGTTGATTCCGAGTGGGAGGTCCGTTTCTGTAGCGACCGCGGTTGCGGCGCGTGTGACGGCCGCGACGACGTGTTTCGGCACGTTCTCCGGATAAAACGGCGCGTCACCGAAGTTCTCGATCATGATCCCGTCGACCCCGCCACGGTCGAGGGCCCGAGCGTCGCTTGCCGCCCGCTCGATTGCGGTTTCCATCGCGGCGGCGCCGTCTGTCTGCGCCTTCGGCGCGCCCGGAAGCGGCGGGAGATGTACCATCCCGATCACCGGCGTGTCCGTCTCGAACGTGGTCTCGAAATCCATGATCGACGAGAGACCCGCTCGCAGTATAAGCGTCCCCACAGCGTTTAGTCGCTCGGCGGCGAATCGGCGTCGACTGCAATGGGTCTCGACACAGACGCCAACGACCGGACCGGCGAGATGACGCTCGTGTTCTCGCTCGGCGCGGCGCGAGCGCTCGCCGACCCTGCCCGCGCCTTCGCCGACGCTCGGGAGTGGAGCCGGTACGTCGGGATCGTCGCCAACGAGGCGGACGCAGTCGAAGCATTCGTTCGCGACCACGGCGTTACGAACGACTACGAACTCAGGAGCTGGGACAAGTGGGGAACCCTCGGTGATATCCACGCCGAGACCGACACCCCCCGCTACGTGTTCGTCGGCACGTCGGCCGCGGACCGGCGGGTTGCAACCCACGTCGGCTACGAGTACCGTGACATTCGCGAGGCCGCCGAACTGGCGGAGTGGGAACGCAGCGATTCAGAACGCTCGGACGATCCCGGCATGTTCAGCCGTCTGCGGCGAGCGGTGATCGAGCGCTTACGCTGACGGCAAGCCGAGGGTTCGATCGGCGAGAACCGAGGATTCCGCTGTCGAGAGACGAGGGTTCGATTGGTGAGAGCCGAAGTGAGCGCGGCCGGTGATACTTATACTTCTCCGCCACGACCGTGCGAACGACATATGCAGATCGGCATCGTCTCCGACACGCACGATGATCTCGACGCCGTTGCGGCTGCTGTCGCGCTGTTCGACCGCGAAGGCGTCGGCACAGTCGTCCACTGTGGCGACTTTGTCGCCCCCTTTTCAGTGGCGCCGTTCGACAGCGGTGGCGCCGATGCGCCGGATTTCTACGCCGTCCGCGGCAACAACGACGGGGAGTGGGGAGTCCAGTCGACCGTCGAATCGTTTGGTACCTATCTCGGTGAGGCGGGGGCGCTCGCGATCGGTGGTGCCGAAATCGCGGTCACCCACGGAACGAGTCGAATCGTCGTCGACGCCCTGGTCGACTGCGGCGACTACGATTACGTGTTTCACGGCCACACCCACGCACACGGGATCGAGGAGCGAAACGGCACGGTCCGGGTGAACCCAGGCGGACTCCCGATCCCTGTCGACGGCGCGGACGACGTCTTTCGCGTCGCAATCCTCGATACATCCGAGTCGGGCGTCGACGCGGTGACGCACCACGAACTAGAGGGATAAACTCACCAACGAACGGCCACCATCCGCCGATCCCGAAACCGTCACCCGGAGTTTTATCGCCGTTCCCTCGCTGTGTATTCGTATGAGACACGCGCAGGGGCCGCTGCTGACTATCGACCTGACCGATCGGACGGCATCGACAGCGTCGATCGACGACCGACTCGCCGAGTTCGTCGGCGGTCGTGGACTCAACACCTCGCTCGCATACGACCGAATCCCGTTCGACGCCGACCCTCTCGGCCCGGAGAACCGCCTCTACTTCTCCACGGGGCCGATGCAGTACTCGACGACCTCTTATACCGGACGGATGGCCGCAACGGGGATCTCGCCGCTCACGAACGGAGTCCTCTCCTCAAACGCGGGTGGATTCCTCTCACGGAACTTCACCGGGGCGGGGTATGCCGCCGTCGAAATCGTCGGTGAGAGCGACGACCTGCTCGCCGTTCACGTGCGTGAGGTCGATGACGACGGGTCCCCAACCGTCGAGTTCGAGGAGGTCCCGGACCTCACAGAAGCAACGGTTTCAGCGATCTCCGATCGGCTCGCCGAAACCCACGACGTAGAGCCGGAACAGATTGCTTGCGTCGGTCCCGCGGGCGAAAACGAAGTGCGGTTCGCATCGATCATGACCTCCGACACGCGTGCGTTCGGCCGAGGAGGACTCGGTGCTGTTCTCGGCGGAAAGGGCGTGAAAGCGCTGACCTTCGACGGCGACGCCGCCACCGAACTCGACCTCGACTGGCCGGACGACGCCGGCGAGGTCCACCGCGAGGCGGCGACCTCGGACTCGATCATGAAACGACAGGGCACCGCGAGCGTGACGGAGCTCGCTAACGCGGTCGACGCGCTTCCGTCTTACTACTTTTCGGAAACCTCCTTCGAGGGCGCCGAAGGGATTTCAGGTGATCGAGTCGAAGAAAAAAAGTATAAAAAGGGCACCTGCTCACAGTGTGCGTTCGCCTGCAAACTCCCGACTCGCGACGAGGAGCAGGGAATCGAGACGGAGGGGCCGGAGTTCGAGACCGTGATGGCGTTCGGGTCCAACGCCGGCGTCGACGACATCGTCGACGTGATGGCCGCGAACGAGCTGTGTGACGAGCTCGGGATGGACACTATCTCTTGTGGCGACACGGTGTCGATGTTCTTAGAGAGCGAAGACGAGTTCGGTAACGCCGAGCTGGTCCGGTCGCTGGTCGAACAGATCGCCTACCGCGAGGGAGTCGGCGACAAGCTGGCAGAAGGGGTACATCGAGCCTGCGAGGAGTTCGGTGCCGATGACTGGAGCGTGAAGGGGATGGCCTTCCCCGGCCACGACGGCCGCAAGCTGAACGGGCAGGGGCTCGGATTTGCGACGTCGAACCGCGGTGCCGACCATATGTACGGGGAGTTCTACCCGTACGAATATCCGCTCGTCGACAAGGACCAAGCGCTCGATCCAAGCGGGTTGGCGGGGAAGCCGCCGAAGCTCGTCGCAAAGGAGAACCGCAACGCGGTGCTCGACTCGGCCGTTATCTGCAAGTTTTCACGCGGCGTCGTCACGGACGGCCGGCTCGCCAACCTACTCGACGCCGACTACGAGGATCTCCAGTCGCTCGGCGCGCGCGTCGTCGAATTGGAACGGGCGTTCAACAACGCCCGCGGATTCGACCGAACGGATGACACCGTCCCCTACGCGGACGCGATCGACGGCTTCGCGGACGGACTCTCGGAGTACTACGCGATCCGCGGCTGGAACGACGACGGAACGGTCCCGGGGCACGCCGGTGACATGGCTTCCGGGAGCGCCGACGACTGAAAGAACCAGCTCGACTCGCAACGGTCGACGGAGCCGAGAGTACTACTGTGCGGCGGTGACGTGATCGATCGCGTCGACGATAATATCCATCGCCGTGTCGGCCAGTTCTTCGGTGAGGACGAGCGGCGGCAGGAGTCGGAGCACGTTCCCGTGTCGGCCGGCAGTCCAAACGAGAACGCCGTGCTCGAAGCAGTACTGCTGGATCGCGTCGACTGCGTCCCCGTCGGGAGTACCGTTTGCGTCGACGAACTCCGCGCCGATGAACAGCCCGCGGCCGCGAACGTCGCCGAGTCGGTCGTTTCCTTCTGCGACCGTCCGGAGACGATTACGGAGGTGATCGCCCAGATCGCGAGCGTGCGCAAGTAGATCGTGTCCTTGGATGTACTCGATTGCGCGGGTTCCCGCCCGCATCGCGACCACGTGACCGCGGTACGTTCCGGCGTGGCCGCCCGCGTCCCACGTGTCTAGGTCCTCGTGGTAGATCGTCGCCGACAGCGGGAAGCCGACTCCGCCGAGCGCCTTCGCCGTCGTCATGATGTCGGGCGTGACACCCTCCCACTCGTTTGCCCACCACTGTCCCGACCGGCCGAGTCCGCTCTGAATCTCGTCGAAGATCAGCGGGATGTCGTTCGCGGTGGCGATCTCTCGAAGCCCTTTCAGGAACCCCTCGGGCGGGACGATGACGCCGCCCTCGCCTTGGATCGGTTCGACGAAGATGCCGGCGGGGTTCGCGAGCCCGCCGTACGGGTCCTCGATGATCTCTTGGACCTCTTTGAGCGCTCGCGCACACGAGGGGGCGCCACAGCAGTCGCCGGCGGAGCGCGGACAGACGGAGGCGGCGTCGCCGGATTCCGCGCGGTCGATGAACGGTGACGGGTACTTCGCGTGGACGACGTCGGGGATCAGGGGTGTGTAGTCGTCTTTGAACCCTTTGTTCGAGGTGAGTGCCATCGCACCGGAGGTCGCACCGTGGTAGCTTCCTCGGAAGGCGATCAGCCCGTCACCACCCGTGTTGTACTTCGCCAGTTTGATCGCGGCCTCGACCGCGTCGCTCCCGGTCGGCCCTCCGAAGACGACGCGACTCTCGCCGCGAAGCCCGGGCGGTGCGATCTCGTCGAGCTTCTCGATGAGCTCGATCCGTGCCTCGGTCGGGAAGTCGACGGTATGGACGAGCTTCTCGGTCTGTTCGCGGACCGCCTCCAACACGTAGGGGTTCGAGTGCCCGACGTTCAACACGCCGATGCCGGCGAACATATCGATGTACGTGTTGCCGTCGGCGTCGCGGATGGTGGCGCCTTTCCCTTCCTCGAACGCAACTGGAATATCCTTCGGGTACGCGACCGCGCTGCTGTCGATTCGCTGTTGTGTGTCTAACAGCGTCTGGCTCTTCGGGCCCGGAACCGAGCCGACGTCCGGGGCGTCGTCGAAATGGATCTCAGATATCGATGGTCCGACCATACCGACTGTTACGGCCGATTGATTTATATCTTGCTCACAGTTCCAGCTGCTAGCCAGAGATAGAATCTAATCCGAGATTTCTCATTGACTCACAACATGGTTCCGCGATCACACAGTGGATCACAACATAGTTTTACGACGTTCCGCGCGTCACGGGTCACGCTGCGGGAGGCGATCCATCGATTTCAGCGTCTCCATCTCGTAGCTTTTGAGTGGGTTTGAGTCCGCTTTGATCGTCGTGATGACGAGCGTTGAGCTCGTCCGAATGACGCCCGCAGTGCTCTGGAACTCTCGCATGAGTCGCTCGACGTGACTGCTGCTCGGGAGATGAGAGATCACGATGAAGTCGGTGTCGCCCATCGTGAAGTACACTTGTGAGACGCCCTCAATGGTACGAAGTTTATCGCCGACCCGTTCGTGATACCCCTCCTCGTACTCCGCATTCACCTGAGAGATGAGCCGCACACCGAGGCCGAGCGCGTCGGGGTCGAGGTCGTACAGGTCGTTCCGAACGACTCCCGCCTCTTTCAGCTTCTTGAGCCGATAATGAACCGTCGATTTCGGCACCCCGGTCTCGGCTTCGATGTGTTTCGGACTCGGGTTCCCGTCGTCCGACAGCGTCTTGAGTATCGCCAGATCGGTGTCGTCGAGAGTCGTCATCGGTGTCGGATACGTGGTCGGTGTCGTCGGTCAGCCGGTCGAGACGGTTGCCCCGTCAGTCGACATGACCGACGCTGCGCTCCGTCGGACGGGCGCGGCCGTTTTGCATCGAGGTTCGCGTCAACGTGCCACATATACATGCAGTATCGACGTGGCGTATATGAATCCGACGGTGGACGGGATCCGGACGCTGCGTCAGCGGTATGGGTCACGGAAGCGTCCGCGGAATCGACACGATGGAGCGTGCGAGTATCCAATTAATCGGTTATCTCGACGGAGTCGACGTCGCGGAACTCGAAGCGGGCACCACCGTTGTCGGCGTCGACCACGGAGAGCGTCCATCCGTGTGCATCGGCCACCTCGGAGACGATTTTGAGGCCGAATCCGGTCCCGTCTGGTTGGGTCGTGACTCCCGCATCGAACACTGTCTCGCGGATATCCGCCGGGATTCCCGGGCCGTCGTCAGCGACGTAGAAACCCGAGCCGTCGTCGAGAGCGCCCGTCTCGACGCGAACCGACGCGCTGCCATGAGTCACTGCGTTCGCAAAGAGGTTTTCGAGGGCTTGCCGAAGCCGGCTTCGATCCGCTTGGAACCGAAGATCGCCGGTGACGACGAGTTCAGCGTTTGCAGTGTCGACGCTCGCCCAGCACTCTTCGGCTAGCGTCGACAGCGACACGGTCTCGGTCTCGTCGATCGCGGAGCCCTGCTTGGCGAGCGTCAGCATGTCCTCGACAAGCGCGTCCATTCGGTCGAGCGAGCGAGCGACAGTATCGAGCTCCGACAGCTCTATCTGTTCCGCTACGAGCCGTTCACGCACCATCTCGAGGTTGCCGGCTGCAACGTTGAGCGGGCTCCGTAGATCGTGCGAGACGAGTCCGGCGAACTCCTCGAGTCGGTCCCGCTCGCGAGCGATCTCCTCTTCGCGGACCAGCAGCTGTCGCTCCCGCTCGATCCGGACGAAAACCATCGTCACCGTCGCCGCCCACAGGCGCGCGACCGCGAGGTCAGCGTCGTCGAACGCGTCTTTCTCCGTCGATCCGACGTTGATGACGCCGTACCGACCGAGCGGAAGGATGAGCTCGCTGCGGATCGGAGAGTCGGGGTTGTACTGGGCCGGGTCCGCATGCGTGTCCGAAATGTACTCGGGGGTACCGGAGTCGAACACCTGCCACGAAATACTCGATTCGTCGGCGTGAAACGTCGGGTGCTGACCGACGATCTTGCCGGCCGCTTCCGTCCAGACGACTGGATCGAGCACCTCTCGATCGTCGACGTACAGCCAGATCGCGGCGAGCGGATGGCCGAGCACCTCCTCGATATACTCGACTGCGGCTTTCGCGGCGACTTCCCTGTCGGTCGTTTTCAACAGATCCTGTGTCGCCTCGTGGAGCGCTTCCAGCGTCTGCGTTCGCCGGTGAAGTGCGGCCTCCTCTGCGCGCTCCGCGCTGACGTCGACAAGCGTGACGACGAGATACGTTTCGTCGCTGCTTTTAAACGGGCCGAGACTTACAACGACGGGGAGCTCACGACCGTCTGCGTGGCGTACCGTGAGATCGATTCCCGCAGCGATCGACCGCGGCTCGGGGTCAACGACGTATTGATGGAGTTCATCGCTGTTGGCGCTTCCGTCCGCGTCGTACAGTAGCGACTCAATTTCGGTTCCTTCCAGCTCTTCGGGCGCGTAGCCGAGCACGGTTTCGACACGGTTGTTTCCAGCGCGAATCACACCGGAGGCGTCGACGATCACGACCGCGTCCGGGATACCACCAAGCGCCTCTGGGAATCGCTCCATCGCTACTTCTCACTCGGCTCGTGGACGTGCCCGCACTCGGGACAGCGGACCTCTTCGCCCCGGAGGTCCGCGGAAGAGGTCCGCACCTCGCGCATCACTTCGCTGATACGGTCTTCGGCCTCCAGCTCGTCGGCGACGGCGAGATCGACGCCTTCGACTTCGAGCAGGAACTTCGAGACCTCCGTCACTTCGTACATCATCTCGTCTAAGTCCTCGGCGGTGAAGAAGCCCGACATCGCGCCGTAGAGGAACGTCGCACCCGCTTTCGTCACCTTCTCTTCGAAGGAGTAGCGCGCCTGGTTGACCGCCTGCGGAGTGTACGTGTCAGTCATGAAGGGAACGAGCTCGGGGAGGTTCTCACCGATCTTCGTCATCTCGACGCCGGTCTCGGTACGGAAGTCCGCACACAGCCGCGCGATCGCCCACTCGCGGGCGGTGATATACGTCCGGTCGCGGAGAAACTCGTTGACGCGCTCGTAACGGGCTCCATCCATTTTTTTGAACCGCTCGTACTTGCGAACCTCTCGGGGA
>LFFM01002489.1_pt1 | contig 12154 bp, 15 predicted proteins | sample 643131 | NCBI WGS metagenome assembly LFFM01 (sample SAMN03777445, study PRJNA286221) | soda lake metagenome | biome: soda lake; feature: Kulunda steppe; material: water; isolation source: sample Tc-Br brine of Tanatar trona crystallizer | place: Russia: Kulunda steppe | collected 2011-07
AGAACCGCGAGGGCGATACTGATTATACAACAGCAACTGGAGCGACGTACACCCCCGGTCGGGTGTACATTGACCTCCAGTGGTACTATAGCTCGTTCAGTTTGCGGAGGAGCTGACCCTCGTACTCCGCGTCGGCCCGGATCCCCTTCATCTCGAGGACGTTCCGTTCGAGCTTATCGAGCGCGACGCGGAAGGCCGTCTCGGAGCCGTACCCTTCGCCGGAGCCGGCGACCTGCCCGCGGTTCGTCCGGAGTCTGATCTGACAGTGGATCAGAGGCGTCCCGCGGAGCCGCTCTTTGTGTTCGCTGAACCGGACGTGAGCGTGGTGGACCTGCATATCCCGGTACTTGTCGGCGACCTTGGTGATCGCGTTCTGGATCGAATCGCGCGTGATAGTCTCGAGGAGATCGATGTTGGTGATCTGGACGTCCATGCTCTCCTCTTCGGTGTATGTCAGCGCACGCAGCACGTCCGTCTTCGTCAGGATCCCCGCGACCGTGGTGTCGTCGTCGTCCGGCGTGACGACGAGCCCGGCGTAGTCGTGTTCGAACATCCGCTCGACGGCCGTCGTCACCGATTCGCTCGCGGTGATCGTCTCGACCGGGCTGTTCATCAGGTCGTACACCGGTAGATCGAGCATTCGGTCCGTATCGCCCGAGCGGTCGCCCTTCTGTTGGCGCTCCATCGTGCGGACGGCGAAGTCGGCGATATCGTGGGTCGTCACCATACCGGAGAGCCGACCGTTCTCGTTGAGGACCGGAATCCGGGAGATGTCGTTCTCCCGGAGATAGTTGATCGCCTTCCCGAGGTGATCGTCCTCGCGCAGCAGGATGACCTCGTCCGTGTAGATCTGGTCGACGGTGAGCACGTCGAGGTTGTCGAGCACGGCTCGGAGGATCGCGTCCTCGGTGACGATACCCCAAAGAGAGTCGTTTTCGAAAACCGGCGCGACCTTCGTTCCCCCTTCGACGAGCATTCGTGCGACCTCACGGATCCCGTCCTCACGGCCGACGCGTGGGACGTTGCTTCGGGCCAACACACCCACCTTGGCGTCGTCCTCGATGTGTGATTGGAGGAGCTGTCGTTCCGTGATGATCCCCGTGTACCCGCCGTCTTCGGTCACGATGATCCCTTTCGGGTTCTCACGGTCGAAGATGGACCGTACCTTTCCGAGCCGCTCGTCGGCGTCCACCTCGACGTACTCGTCGGTGGCGATATCTGCGATGTTCATCTCTATTGGGGAACTTCGCCGTGACGGCTCTTGAAAGTACCTCACTGCCCCGCAGGATGGGACGTGGGGACTTACCGCTCGGCGAGCCGTTCACCGAGGCGATAAAAGGGCGGAAGCAACACGGTGTTGAGAACGCTAACGACGATCAACAGAACGGCGAGAACCGTATACGATCCGCCATCGACGATCGGCCACAGCCAGACGGCGACCGAGCCGGTGAGCAGGCCGAGCGACAGTCCCACGGCGGCGCCCTGCGTTCGTTCGAAGACGAGCGTTGCGAGCGCGAGGCCGCCGAGACCGAAAAAGAGAATCCCGTACGGCTGCGTACTGACGAAGTCGACGAGGAGGATCAACGCCCCCGAGAAGGCGGTCCCGTAGCTCACGAGTCGGATCTGCCGCTGTTGGCGGTCCGATCCGTCGGAATCGTCGCTCATAGCTCCCGCAGATCCTCGACGACTGCCGCACGGATCTCCGCGGCGGCCACTTCGTCGGCCCGGCGAACGATCTCGGCCTCCAGCGTCGCCGGTTCGACGGCCGTGCGGTGGCTGTGTGAGAGGACGATATGGAGGATCTCGGCGGGGAGACCCGCGTTCGCCGCGACGGCGACCCCGAAGTACGGATGGCCGAGCAGGTCGTCGATTTCGGTCGACTCCATCCCGTCGAACTCGTAGAGCTTCGAGACGTCGTGGACGAGCGCGCCGGCGACGACGACGTCGAGATCGATATCGAGCGCCGTTCGACGTCCGGCGAGCGAATCGACGAGTCCGACGGCACAGGCCGTGACGTCTCGGACGTGGCCCACGAGCGTCGCCTCGTCGGCCTCGAGGCCGAGCGATCGCTGTGCCGGCGGGAACCACGGAACCGTCCGGAGGTCCTCGATCGCGATATCGTTTTCGTCGGCCGCGTTCTTCCACGCCGAGGCGACGTTCGCTCTGAGCGTCCCGTCCTCGATGGTGCGTATTTCCGGGAAAACCGAATCGATGTCCATAGAGCCGACTCGTCGGCCACGACCTAAACAGTACGGAAGCGCAGTACGGGGGGAACCGACAGTCCCCGAGACGGGGAGCAGTGAAGCGACGATCGGCGCCGGTCAGTTTCGCTCGTTCCCGAGCCGGTAGCGATACGGCTGATCGCGGATGACTTCGACCTCGCCGATTTCGGCCTCCCGGCCGAGCACCGTCGCAACCCGGTGGGCGCTGTCGAACTCCTCGCCGTGTTCCTCGAGAATATCGAGGATCTCACGGGCGGTCAAGGGCTCGTCAGGGTCGGCCTCCGAGAGCACGGTTCGGATCCGTTCGAACTCACCCCGGCGTATGCGCATACACATACACAAGGCCTCCCATACCATAAGTATCCGTCAGACAAATGTCAGACGCAAGTTCGACAAAAACCGATAGACGGTGTCGGATTCGTCTGTCGGACGCAGGTGCGAGTGTCGTGAGACAAACCCTCGCGCTCGACGCTCAGATCGGCGTGTCGAACTCCGAATCGAACTCGCGTTCGCGGCGGTACTGCTCGACGAACGCCTCGACGTCGAACTCGAGCATCTCCCGTTCGAACTGTGCGGCCGTTTCGGCGTCACCGTGACTCGCGGCGTGTTCCATCAACTCGACGAGCAGTTCGACGACGACCTCGTGGAGGCGACGGGCGTCGAAATCACTCACCCACAGGAGGGCGTAGCCGACCCGCCCGTCCTCGGAGACGTCGGCGACCGCGACTGAGTCGGGGAACTCCTCTGTGACCATCCCCATGACGTGGGCGAGACCGAACTCGGGGAACTCGTCGGCCGTCTCGATGGCGGTCCGCAACACCTCGACGACCGATTCGGGGACGAACCGCGAGATCGGGTGAGCGTCGACGACGACGGCGTGCGTCGCTCCGCACTCGCAGTGTAGCTCCCGGAGACCCATATCGAGATCGACCGGGCGAACCGTCTCGCCGCAGGGAAGCTCCAGTTCGTCGTCGTCGCGTCCGGGTACGCGGGGCTCGGCCATTGTCCGTACTGGGCCGCCGATCCGGTTAAAAACAGCGTTCGGCTACCGCGAGAGATCGTCGGCACCGAGCGCCGCGTCGTAGGGATCTTTCTCGGCTTCCGGTTCCGCTCCGATCGCCTCGCCGGCTTCGTCGTCTATCTGGACGTACGCTCGGGTCACGACCGCGGCGCCGAACGCCGCCAACAGTCCGCCGACCGCTGCCGCGACGAGTACGCCTACGGTCGTCGAGACGAGACCGAAGACGGCGGAGCTGACCTGTTCGAGCCGTGAAACGACCACCAACACGAACCCGATGAGGAACACTTCGATGCGGTGTCCCTTCGTGAGCCGCCAGGAGTCGGCCATCGCCTGGACGAAGTTCTTGTCCTTGATCGCGATCTCCTGTCTGAGGAAGTAAAACAGGACGGCGAGGATGAGCCCGGGCAGGAGGAAAAACAGCGACCCGAGGATGATCAACCCCCAGACGACGATCTTGCCGACGAACCCGTTCAGCGTCGCCAGGAGGATGTTCTCGGCGGCGAGATCGCTCGGGATCGACCCCATCTCGTCGCTCGCGAAGACCCGGACGGCGACGATCGAGACCGCCTCCGCGAGGATCGCGATCGTCACCAGCCCCCCGAAAGCGGCTCCGGCGGAGAGCCCGAGCGCGAGCGGTGACGTCTCCCGGACGGTCTCGGACGCCGTCTCGAACTCGGCGATCATCTCCTCGTACTCCGCCGCTGACATTCCCAGTTCTTCCGGGGAAGCGGCCCCGACGACCGAGAGGGCCGAATCGAGGAGCGCGACGGAGAGCGTCTGAAACATTGCGGTCGTGAGGAGGGCGATGCTGGCGAAGAGCCCGGCTAAAATCAGGCCGTTCTTCGCGACCGTGCGGGAGGCCCCTTCGCGGAGCGCTTGACCGATATCGAGACCCATACCCCATCCGCCGTCCGCCGGCCTCTTAAGGGTAGCCGAATCGTCCGTGGCCGATAAATACGCACGATAAGATTCGTTGTCAGGTACCCGCCGGATCCAGCGCCCGAGTGTCGCCTTTGACTACTTGAACATAGGCGTTCGAAAACCACCTCCGAACTGAAGACGCGCCGCGCTGTGTCTCCGGCTTGGCGTTGCGATTACCGACTCTGAACGCGGAGACGATCCGGGCGTCCGATCAACGCACCCGTCTCTCTGACAAGCGTCTCCCAGAAGCACTTCTTCATAACGTCGTGGATCGAGGCCACCGCTACGCTATCTATTGATTCTCACCAGTCTCCCGCGTCGTGTTCGTCCCGATACCGCTGATAGTAGGCCTTTTCGACGGTTCGGAGATCGAAGTCGCCGGGGTTCCGTTCGCGGAGTTCCGCGAGAATCTTTGGATAGTCGGTGACGCGCATACCCCGATCCTCGCCGAAGAACTCGTGAACGATATACCGGTCACCGACAGCGTAGCTTTTCGGGTCGTAAAATCGAAGGACGACCGTCGCGGTCGCCCCACCGATACCCGGAATCGACTGTAACGTCTTCAACTTGAGTACCGGATCGTCGACCAGAAACGCGGCCTCGCTGACCCGCCGAATAAACTCGTCGGAAACGGAGTTCACCTTCTCGATATTCAAATCGCGTCGTCCCTTCTGACCGTTCAGTTTCCACCGGACGACGTCTTCGAGTTGATCCCGGGTCATATATCTCTGTTCGGTGAGGTCCTCGTTGAGCCGCTGTTCAATCCTCCGAAGGTCGTCGTCGTAGACCTCGTCGTAACGGTCGCTCCAGCGTCGGATCTCGTCGGCGTTCATACACTACAGTTACCTAACAGTCGTATAGGTCTCCCGACACAGTCATAGCGCCACTATCAAGTAACTCTCCGTGACTGTAGCTCTGATCGGACGGTTGAGAAGCATCCGCGCGAGCAACGCGATCGTCCGGCTGTTTTCCCCCAAGTTTTTGCGACGAGTTGGTTGCGGGCCGACGGCCCGCGACCGTATGGCGCGGCGGCTGGGCCGTCACGCGGTTCCCGCAGCGCGCTCGAAGAGCGCACGAGGAATCCCGAGGGAGTAAAAAGCGGTAGTGCGCGGGACCGGATTCGAACCGGATGAAGACGCGCTCTCTTCGCTGCCTGCGTCTTTCAGGGTTCAAATCCGCTCCGTCCGCTATTCGTCCTCACTGTCGTTCGGACAGGATATGCGCGGGACCGGATTTGAACCGGAGGAAGACGGTTGTGCTCGCTCACTTCGTTCGCTGCGCGCACTGCGACTTCCAGGGTTCAAACCCGCTCCTGCTCCCTCACTGCAAACTGCTCGCTACGCTCGCAGTTTTTGTTCAGTGCGCGGGACCGGATTTGAACCGGCGGACCCCTACGGGACAGCGTCCTAAGCGCTGCGCCTTTGGCCTGGCTCGGCAACCCGCGCGCACTCGGACGTACCGGAGTGACCCAAAAATAGCTGTCGTTACTGGCCGATCCGCTCGCGGACGCTGGCAACGAGTCCCTCGAAATCGTTCAGCGGTTCGATCGCAGAGATCGCGTCGCCGACGGCGATCTCGCCGGGCGATTCGACACGGGCACAGATCCCGCCCCGACCGTCGCCCAGCGCCCGCATCAACCCCTCTTCGTCGTTCAGCTGCTCGATATACCGACACGGCGGCCGCGGACGGGTCCCCTCGAAGACGGCGTCGCCGAGGCGGAACCGACACCCCAGCAGATCGTGGACGTCCCCGCCGCGGATCACGAGGTTCCGGCGGTGCTGTCCGCCCCCGAGATCGATCCCCGCCTGCTGTTCGATCGTCTCGATCGCTTCGGCCTGAACCAGCGTGACTTCACAGACGTCGAACGGGGAGTAATGGCCCTGCCCGGTACAGTATCGGTCCCCCGCCAGTCCGCCCGAAACGGCGTCGATCGACTCCCGTCGACGCATCGGTTCGCCGCCGGCCTCAGTCAGGTAAATCGCCTCGAGACGCATACCGACGCTACGGTTTCGCGCGTTTAAACGACATCGACACGGATTCGGCGACACCAAGACATATCAATCAGGGCGGAAGAGACACCAGTATGCGACCGATTCACGCCTCCCAGCGAGTTGCGGTTCTCGCCGATTCACAGAACCTCTATCACACCGCCCACAGCCTCTATTCGCGAAACATCGACTACACCGAACTGCTTTCGGCCGCCGTCGATGACCGCCATCTCGTCCGTGCGATCGCGTACGTGATCCGGGCGGACTCACCGGCCGAGGAGGATTTCTTCGAGGCGCTTCACGACATCGGCTTCGAGACGAAGATCAAGGACATAAAGACCTTCGCCGACGGATCCCAGAAAGCCAACTGGGACCTCGGGATGTGTCTGGACGCGGTCACGCTGGCACCGAAGGTCGACACGGTCGTACTCTGTAGTGGCGACGGTGATTTCGCCCGACTATGCACGCATCTCCGTCACGAGGGCGTCCGCACCGAAGTGGTCGGATTCGGTTCCTCGATGGCCGAGGAGCTCGTCGAGGTCGCTGACTCGGTGATCGATCTCAGCGAGGACGACGATCGGTTCCTCCTGTAGTCGTTCACCGATCCGACGGCTCGTCGCCTGCTCGAAATCCGTGGATACCTGGTTCGGATGGCCGTTACTGTCCGATCTCGACCGATCCGAGCGCCGTCTCGAGCGCGTCCGACAGTTCCTCGAACCGATCCATCGACATCGAGTCGGTCGTTACCCAGACGCCATGACCGCCCTCGATGACCCGTGTCAGATAGCCGTCCTCGAACATCCGGATCGTCGCGCGGTACTCGCCGAGCTGTGAGTTCCTGTAGAGACCGTCGGCTCTGAATCCGTTTCGTTCGACCTCGGCGAACCCGACGAGATCGGCCGTCCGATCGAGGTCGGACCGAAGATAGATCTGTTCGACTTCGTCCTCGGTGAAATAAGTGATACTCCGAAGTTCGTCACCGACGGCCGTCCGACAGATACTCAATAGCTCTCCGGACAGCGTCGAGTCGAGATGGTCACCGTTCATACTACAGTTTCATATGTCTCAATCATATAACTTGCCGACATCCCGTCCGCTACGGGGGTCCACACCGAACACCCGCGGGACCACTGCTCCCTACGTCTGGACGAACTCGACGTCGGTAATCTCGAAGCGGGCGCCGCCCTCGGCGCTTTCGGATAGATCGATCTTCCAGCCGTGGGTTTCGACGATCTCTTTGACGATCGAGAGTCCGATCCCGCTGCCACCCGGCTGTGTCGAGAATCCGAGCTCGAAGAGCCGATCCCGATCGTCCTCCGGGAGGCCCGGACCGTCGTCAGCTATATAAAACCCGTTCGCGAGCTCGCCGATCCTGACGGTCACGGACCCCTCTCCACCCGATCGCCCGTGTTCGAGGCTGTTGTGTATCAAATTCTCGAAGAGCTGTTTCAGGCGACCCTCGTCGGCCCGTATCGATCTATCGGCGTCGACAGCGAGCTGTCCGCCGGACGTCTCGACGTTCTTCCAGCTACTTTCCGCGATTGCTGAGAGCGATACGGGTACGAGATCGATCGCGGAGCCGCCCTCCCGGGCGAGTGTGAGCAGATCGTCGATCAGCGTCTCCATCCGTTCGAGCGCGTTCTCCGCCTCGACCAGGTGTTCGCTGTCGCACTCCCCTCTCGCGAGTTTCAACCGACCGTTGGCGACGCTCAGGGGGTTCCGGAGGTCGTGGGAGACGACGGACGTGAACTGATCGAGCTGTTCGTTTTTTCGCTCGACGGTCTCCTGTTGCCGCACCCGATAGAGCGCGGCTTCCGCCGCGGCCACGAGCAACCGGGCGAGTTCGATATCCGATTTGTCGAGTTCGTCCGTGCCCGATTCGGCGATACTGATCGTCCCGTATTCGCCGATCGGAAGACTGACCGATCCGCTGGCGTCCGGCGGAAAGAAGTCGTCGTCGACTCCGCTGACGTCCTCGTACGTCAGCGTTTTATTCCGTTCGTACGCCCGACCCGCCACCCCCTTCCCGATCGGGTAGTCGGGACGTTCGCCGTACCGCTGTTTCGCTTGCTCGGTAACCGCGATCGGAACCAACATCCCACGCTCCTCGTCGAGCAACCGAACGACGATGTTCGGATAGTCGAGAATATCGCGGGCCGCCGCGGCGGTGATCTCACAGATCTCTTCGGGGGAATCGGCACGGAACAGGCGCGTAGCACGTTCGTTCAACTCCGTCAACATCCCGAGCCGGGTTTCCTGTTCGCGCTGGTGGGTGAGGCGGTCGAAGACCGCCGCCGCGTTGGTAGTCAGGATCGACGCCAGCTGGATATCGGTCTCATCGAAGACCGACGGCTCGAACTCCGTGATCGTCAAGACGCCGTGTTCGCCGATCGGTAAATAAGCCCCCGCGCGAGCGCCGTGACGCCGCTTTTGGTCCCTGAGTTGGGTAACGTCGTCGTAGACGATCGGTTCCCCCCGCTCGAACGCCAGCCCGGCGGTCTCCTCACCGACTCTGTAGGTCGGTCGCTCCGAGAGATCGGACGGCAGTTCCTCACTGACCAGTGCGACCGGTTCCAGCCGGGTACCGTCTTCGGAAAGCAGCCGCACCACGTTGTTCGAGTAGCCCAGGACAGTTTCGGCCGCCTCACCGATCATCTCGGCGGCTCCCTGCCTGCTTTCCGCGGAGAGGATCCGCCTCGTGGAATCGTGGAGCTGTTTTAATATCCGCTCGCGCTCTTTGCGTTCCGTGATGTCACGGGTGTAAACGACGATCCCGCCGACGGCGTCATCGTCCAGGAGGTTCCGGCCGCGGGTCTCGAGCCAGCGCCACTCCCCCTCGCTGTTCTCGAAGCGCGCCTCGACGGTCAACTGAGACGACTGGGTCCCGAGAAGGTCGTCGAACTCTCCGAGGATCGCTTCTCGGTCGTCCGGGTGAACGTGGCCGATCGCCGGATCCCCGAGGAGGTCGTCCGGCCGGTACCCGAGAACGCGTTGGACGGACGGGCTTACGTATTCGAAACGCCCCTCGCGATCGAGAACCGTGAACACGTCCGAAGACTCCTCGATCAGGCGTCGATATCGGCGTTGGGTCGCTTCAAGTGAGGCCTCGGCCCGGTACTGGGCGACGGCGTTCTCGATCCGGTTTGCCAGCACCGTGTACTGGCTGGTTCCGGTTCCCTTACGGAGATAATCCGTTACGCCTGCGGAGATCGCCTCGCTTGCGATCTCCTCGGAGCCTTTGCCGGTATAGAGAATGAACGGGAGATCGGGGTATTCCCTGCGGACGGCTCCCAGAAGCTCGATACCGTTCCGACCGGGCATGTCGTAATCCGAGACCACACAGTCGAACGATCCTTCGGCGAGTCGATCGAGCGCATCGGAGGGATCCGTCACCGATAGAACGTCGATCAGTTCCGTTTCACGCTCCAGAAACGTGGCTACTACGTCCACGAGATCCGGATCGTCATCGACATGAAGAACGTGGATCGGTTGTGTCATATCGGACCGTGATCAGGCCGCTGGTTGCCGAGCATCCGACCGAGGAGATCCCGAGAACTGAGCCGCAACGCGAACGGACAGTTCACCGCCCGCGTCGACGGAGGCATCCGACATATTAAATGGGCATTGATTGGGGGCGATAAAGTATGTTCGGTTACTCTCTCGGTGGATCAGTCTCGAAAGAGAAAACGCCCGGTGTTACGCGCGTCGAGGCTGTCGATCTCACGGCTTGGAGACGCACACCTCTCCGGGACGGGCTGCGAGAAATCGCTCCGGGAGCGCTCGACCGTCGAAGTGGTCGTCGATGAGGTTAGCGAGTGTCTCGACGATGGCCGAACGAGCGCGGACCGACGAACCTGCAGTATGCGGTGTCGTCACGACCTGTTCGAACGAGAGCAGCGGCGAGTCCGGTGAAAGCGGCTCCTCCTCGAAGACGTCCAGTCCCGCACCCGCGATCTCCCCAGAGTTTAGTGCGTCGACCAGTGCGTCGGTCTCGACGATCGGTCCGCGCGTCGCGTTCACGAGAACGGCGTCGGACGACAGCCGTTCGAGCGCGTCGCGGTCGATCAGACCTCGCGTCTCTGCCGTGAGCTCGGCGGCGATCAGAAGCGAATCGGCGGACTCGAGCACCGTCTCGAAATCGACGAGTTCGGCCCCGGTGAGATCCGTATCGATGTCGTGGACGTACGGGTCGTACGCCAGGATATCGGCGTCGAAGCCGGCGAGCAACCGGGCGATCCGGCTTCCGACGTTTCCGAACCCGATCAGCCCGCAGGTCGTATCGGTCACGGGCGTCGCACTCGGGACCGCATCGCGCCACTCCCCGTTCTCGAGGGCGAGCCGGCCCGGTCGGAGGTTGCGGCGAACCGCAAGCAGAAGCGTCACGGCGTGTTCGGCGACCGAAAGCGCGTTCAACCCGGGGGTGTAGGCGACCGTCGTGCCGAGATCGGCCGCCGCCTCGAGATCGACGTTGTCGATCCCGGTCCCGACCTTCGCGACCATGGGGAGCCCCGTCTCCGAGAGGACACGGCGAGTCACCTTCAGTCGTGACGTCGTCACCAGGACGTCGATCCCTTCCAGTGCCTCGATCAGTTCGGTCTCGTCGAGTGTTCCCGCCGCGGCCACGTCGGCCGCGTGTTCGAGTGACTCGGACAGTACCGAGCGGGGCTTTACGTCCTGATCGATCAACACGCGTATTGTGTCGGTCATTGTCGTTCACCATGAGCCACTGCCGTTAAATTCCCTCCGGCTTCCGATGTTCGTCGAGGCAGTCGTCTTTCCCGGGTACACTCGTCAGTCCAGTCGCGTCGAATCGGTGAACGGCCGGCGGACGGGTGTACTCGATCGGGATCCACGCGTCGCCCTCGATCCGAAAGACGATTTCGTACTCCGTTCGACCGTTTTCGGTGTGTCGACCGTCGGGATTCGAACCGACACGCCTGGTAACACTGAGCCGGGAGGGGCTCACCTTCTCGAAGACGAACCGCCCGTCGGCCTCGGTAGCGACCACGGATCGCTCGTTGGGTGACATCGCGTCGACCGAGTCGATATCGAGCTGTCGAAAGATCGGTTTTATCCTGTCCATGCCGCGACACCACGGGTTGGGTCCCCCTATTCGATATAAATCTTGGCTCCGACCCGTTTTGCCGGACGACTTCGGAACGTTGAGGATCGTTCCGGACGATGACTCGGCATGCTCGAACGCGTCCGGTCCGCGCTTCGGACCGCCTGGCCGATCATCGGATCGGCCTACCTCCTCTATCTGGCGCTGCAGCCGCCACCGGTCAGATACGTCGGAATCGGCGGGCTGGTGGTCGTCACACCGCTTCTGTTCGGATGGGCGCTCGGGCGGCTGTTCGGGATCGGCCCGTGGGCCGACACGGAGTGAATCAGGGTTTGTGCGTGAAGATGAACGCCCGCTCGTCCTCGACGCCGACACAGAGATCGAGCTGCTTCGAGAGGTTGAGGCTCGTCGGGTTCTGCTTGCAGACGACGAGATCGTCGAACGGCTTCTCGCAGGCCGGACATGCCACGGAGACGGTGTTCTGGTAGGTCTTGATCGCCGGGTTCTCCTCGCGCGGCGTCAGGGACGCCAATAGCTCGTCTGTATCGAGGTCCATGTTCGATACACAGAGGCCTCCCTCTTCAATCTCGCGGGACTATATATCGTGTCGTGCGATGGACCGAGAAACGGGGACAGCGGAGCACGAAGCGAATCGAGAACTGAGTCGGCCCACGGTTTGATACCTAAGGAGATAGAACCTCCGAAAATGAGCGATCGTGGCGTCTCCAGTCCGGTCGGCGTGATACTGCTGCTCGGTATCACGATAACCGCCGTGACGGCGCTGTTTTTGGTGGGTGGGACCGTACTCAGCGACACGCGCGGGGACGCCGAGCGGTCACAGACCGAGAACGCCATGTCCCAGTTCAGTTCGAAGGCCAGCCTGGTCGGTCTCGGTGAGGCGGGCGATCAGCGGTTCGCGATGGGTCGGCTTTCGGAGGGG
>LFFM01002490.1_pt1 | contig 12153 bp, 9 predicted proteins | sample 643131 | NCBI WGS metagenome assembly LFFM01 (sample SAMN03777445, study PRJNA286221) | soda lake metagenome | biome: soda lake; feature: Kulunda steppe; material: water; isolation source: sample Tc-Br brine of Tanatar trona crystallizer | place: Russia: Kulunda steppe | collected 2011-07
GACCGTGTTTTGAGTCATAATCGGACTCGTCCATGGTTGGCCGGATCTCGGTGTAGTAGAAGTCGACTAACTCACTGAGTGACTTGCGGGACCACTGGTACTGAGATTCGCTCACGGGAAGGACCTCGCTGTGTTTCGGGGTGATTTGATATCGTCCATTTTCTTGGAGTAGCGTTTATCATACTATTATCTAATACTTCTGGTTAGCTACTTGTCCGAATGGGACAAACAGCTAAGTAAGTATGTGTGCTGATATCTGAGAAAAATGCATAAATCATATGATGCTATAGAAAATTTGGGGCGGTGAAATCCGAATGGCAGTTCTCACGTTCACGAGGTAGCGACTTTCTCGGCAGCGTTATTGGCAAATGAGGAGTGAATCTGAGTAAAAATCGGCCTCTCAGACAGCCATCGTTAGGTACACCAAATTAAACAGTGAAAACTACATAACAGCAAAAAGATACCTCTACCGGCGGGCTGACTCAAATCCGGATATTACCTGTCGGGTATCAACACCTGATCAAGCATCTCCAAGAAGCGTTTGAGCGTAATTCGTGGCTTTGTTCGCGTTTCTATCACGCCGATACGCCCCTGCGTCAGAAAGTCCACCAGCAACCAGTGATTGTAGATCACGCAAGCGAACGCGAAATTGAACCATCTGATTTCGAAGGCCTTTGAGGTCTCCATGCCACACTGCTTGATCGACGAGTAGCTATTCTCGATGGTCGCACAGTTGTCGTAGCGTTCGATCTTCCGCGCAGTTTCCTGCCGCTCAATCCGTAGCTCGTCGCTCACTGCAAGGTTCGTAATAAACGGCTGCGGGCCTGAAACCGTGTCAGTATCGTCGTCCGGTGGTAGTATCACCAGATTCATTGTGACACGGGTGTTACTCACTTCGCCTTTGTCTTGACCGTAGATCGCGTACTCCTCTTGACGAACATCTGTACGTCTCGATCGTCTTCCTCGAAGCCACGTTTGATGGCGTCGACATCGGAGAAAGCAAGTCTCGTCACGGTGTGTTTCCGCGACAATCACAATTCTCCGGCCTGAAATCCTATGTTTGGATTCTCTCGTTTTGAATCGAGGAAGGAGGTCAATAGGCATGATTGCATGTCTGAAAGGACAACTAATGATAATTGTAGTAGTAAGCATAGAATAACTGTATTAACAACCGAATAACGGACAAAGTAATGTATGAATAAAGCAAATGTTCCGAATTCACAGTTTCAGTTTCGTAGTAGACAAAACCGAGAGACTACTGGTTCAACAGCGACTAAATGGATTCGATCCGTGGATAGCTGTCGTCGAGCTTCTGTGCATCTTCCTCCAGCAGCGCGACGACCAGATACTCAGAGTAGCTATCGAGATACTTGACGATCTGGGCAATCCGATCGGCATCGACTGCCTCGATCGAGTCCAAGAGCATGAACGGAACGTGGTCATACACCTCATGGACCAGATAGCCTGCCAGTGCGAACACGAGCCCGGTAATCTCCCGTTCGCTCTCGCTGAGGTGGTCGACGACGTCCTCGTAGACCGCACCTGAGTCAGTGCTGCGGACGACGTGGAGGTCAAACTGGTCTTTCATGACTTTGCGTCGTCCCTCCCGAACCTCCGTTTCGGTGCGCTCGATCCAGATTCGTTCGAGGTTCTCGTAGCTGAGCCGATCCAACAGCGCGTCCATATGCGAGTTGAACAGCTCGACTGCTTCGGCTTGCAGATCCTTGATTTTCGTCCGCAGTGACGCCAGTTCTTCGGTGATACGTTCGCGCTCCCGTTCAAGCTGTTCGCGATCGTCGAGTCTGGCTTCTGCGTCGGCGATTTCAGTTTCAATGTCTTCGAGATCAGAGTTGAGCCGTTCGATCTTGACCTCGATCTGGGAGGTCTCCTTTTGAAGACTGAGTATCTCACTCTGTTCGAACTCTTCGAGTTCCTCGACCTCGGATTCGAGGGCCTCAATTTCCGACTGCAGCTCTTTTCGCTGCTCTTCGAGATCATCCAGTGTCGCCGTCCGATCGTCGATTTCGGCTTCAACGTTTGCGAGTTTTCGCTGAAGGCGGTCGTGGGCTCGTTGGGCCTGTGTAAGTGAGGATTTCTCCTCTTGGAGCTCGTCGATCTGGCTCTGAAGCGTCTTTCGTTCGTCCGTCTTGTCATTGCGCACGCCTCGCAGGTCCTCTATCATGGATTCGATCGTGGTCGTCTCGACGGTACTCCCACAGGTCCAGCAGGTAACCTGATTCGAGTCAGCCACCAGCTGGTCGGTGATCTCGCCGCCGGTCGACTCGTCGTCCTGCTGGAGCTGTTGGCGAACGGAGGTCGAGTCCTCCGCAAGGAAATTCTCATTGAACTGGATAATCGACTGCAGCTCGCTGACAGTCGAGTCGATCTGTTGTATCTGTCCACGAAGCTGCTGGACCTTCTGTTCGATCTCCGAGACCCGACTGTCGGAGATCGGGTCGTAGCTCTCTAACTCTTCGGTCAACTCCTCGCGATCGGCTTCGAGACTCTCGATACTCTCTTTTTCCGATGTGATTCGGTTTTTCACCCGCTGGTACTCTTGGCGTGTCTGGCTCAACGTATCGATCTTCGATTCGTATTCGTCCTTCTGTTTGCGGGTTTCGTCGACAGTCGCGTTGAGAGACTCGATCTGACTGTTTTTGTCGGCCAGTTCCGCTTCTTTCTCCTCTATTTTCGCTTCGAGCTCCTGTTTTTCCGCTTCCAGTTGCGGAAGTTCGTCTTCGAGGGAATCGAGACGCTGTAACTGGGTGTCGATATCGTCTCGCTCAGCCTGCAAGGCGCCGATTTCCCGCTCTATTTCCGCCGTGTCGACGGGCCGCATAATAAGTTCCCGCAGGTTATCGCCTCTCGCGACGGCTTGGCGTGCCTTATTATTTTCGAGCAAAAAGGCAAACAGATCGGCGAGAATTGGATCCTCGAGATATGGCTCCCCACCGTAAGAGAGCGTCCCGTTGTGTCTCGATATCGTCCGTGTGTACTCTTCAGTTCCTATCTTGAGCGTCACTTCCCCCTGTTCGGCATCTGATTTAAGTGTCGCCTGTTCGCTTCCACAGACTGCCATCAGTGCCTGGAGGAATGATGTTCTGTTCGTTGCGTTTCTTCCAACGAGAATGTTGGTTCCGGGATCCAATGCGAGCGAAGCGTGATCGATCCCGCCAATGTTCATAATTTCAATATCAGTAGTCCGTTTATCAGGAGTTGTTTGACTCATTCTAGTCAATGATATCGTAGACCAGTAAAAAAATAAATCGATATGAGGTTAGGTATGACAAATATATGGTTGTCATAGACTTACAGAAAATTTTTTCACCAACCACAGTTGATAAATAAGTCGTGCGGACACAGTGTTGATTAAGTTAGGACGGCAAAAGGTCTATTGATGTCATTCACAATCGCATCCCCCGCGGTCCAACAATGCGGTGACTTCAAACTGTCGACCACAGTCTGTGCACTGTACCTGCACGGAACTAAATATCTGAAACTCTCCGAGATCAATACGGTCCGTGTTTCGTAGTGTCGAGAGCGTCTGATCGGCCACAGCCCGCTCCCGACTTTTAAGCCGCTGTAGCTCTTCAAGACGTTTGTTGATGATTTCATCTACGTCAGGCTTGTCGTACGTCTTTTGTCGGTGTTTCGTAAGATAGGTGTGGATCGCCTGTCGACTGACGAAATCCGAACGTAACTCTTCGATATCAATGCCGTGTTCGCTGAGACGATTTTCGGCCTGGATTCGCGTTCCGCTCGTTACGTCTTCGTCCGTAAGCAGCTCGTACATATTTTCTATCTCTCCAGGGAGCATGTCTACTCGTTTTTCATCAAGTTGTGATTCAAGCAACTGCTTGTTGAAAAAATCGGTGAGCTGCCGGAGACTCATTCGGTTATTCTCAGCTGTCCATCTGCTCACTAACTCGTCCCCGAGTGTCGAAAAATCGTATTTACCAAGCACGCGTGCTACTTTGCCGTTTCGCCCAACTGATCTCTTGGTACTATTGGTCATCGCTTGTTAATGGGACGAAGTAAATAAAACGGTTCTGGTTCGTTGCCACTCTATCTATGACAAATCTACGAGTGTCATGATATTATTCATCAGTCGAGAGTGGATATCTTGGCAAAAGCAACCTCAGTCGATCACATCGGGTTAGAGGAAGTGTCTGTTTGGACGTAGTGTGAAACAGAACTAAACAGACAATCAGATCGAAAAAGAGCATCTACTTAATTTTGTCGTCAACAGCCTTGATGAAGAGCTTCCAATAGTTCTCGGAGAAAACGTAGACGTCTCGACAGAGAAGTTCTACGAAGCCCTCGCTGGCGCCAGCGCCAGCGGGACCTCTTTCAATCATATCTGCGAGACGACCGAAGACTCTCCACACGCCAATACCGTCGTGGACACCTTATCGATCAGTTTGACCTCGATACTGTTGAGCAGTTTGGAGATACGCTGCTCCAACAGAATACCATCGGGACGCTTCCTGACCGGCCGGTGGAGGCCGTCGCCGACCTCCACCTCGACCCTACTACGGTGATGAAGACGAGACAGAAGCTTTCTACTCCTCACTAGCCAAACGTGGAGCGACTACGTTTCACACCTATGCGACACTGTACGCACATGTGCGTAACAAACATCGACAGTTCCGTGAAATCGTCCTAATGTTCGCCATCTCAAACATAGAAACACTATGTGAGCCGCTCTAACTATAATCTAGAATCTATTCAACAGAGCAGAATATAAGCTCTGAAGCAACAACTCTATTGTCACAACACGCCATTCAGTGACAACTGTTTTGCTTAGGAACTCTCACGCAGTTTGACTCAACCATACTTCGAAATGTCAATATCTATGGAATTTTATCAGGTCAGAACGCGACAGGTGTAGTAGGTCACTCTCAACTCTCATGGTTTCTGTACTGATCGGCAAGTACTCCCGATCTGTAGCTTCAATCCTTGTAGTATAGTTGAAGAGTTCGATTACTGCTTTGAGCGGTTGGTTGAGTAGAACGAAGTTGCTGAGGAGTTGATTGAGTGCCTAAACCTGAGCGAACCGTTCCAACAGCGGTAAGCTGTGGAACATCTCTTCGGCGTACTCAAGGACGAGTACTAGAGAGTTAAATTCACTAAGAGCGGTCTTGAACGGGTTGGAATACAAGTATTTGTAGCTCTGATCAACCGATAACTAATCTCGGTGGCCAAATGTAAATAAAATCTTGATAAAAGACTACAATCAATTAGAGAATATTGTATTTTGTAATATATTCCATGTATTGAAGGGGGAAAAACCTCGACAAATTGAATTCCTTTTATTCTGGTCAACAGAATATTGATACGCTGATCTAATTGGGATGCTGTTCGACAATAAAGCGTCGAGGGGCTCGGCCGAAATTATATTACTCTCCATTCGGCAACCCCCGATAGTTTCTGACCAAAGGGAGGGAGGTCTTTGTGCATATTCGCTTCTGCCTAGTCAGAGGCACTAATGCGTCTAATTCCGCCAGTATACTGAAGAGCATTGCTTGCTATCACCCTAAAAAATATTCTGTTCTAGTAAATACATATTTTGCGAATAATCTAACACAATGTCCGGTGCCAATATAATAAATAATGTCGCTAGTTATCCGTACTCCTGATGGTAGAGGTACCAAAATCTCGGTCTGTCTGAAGCGAGGTTGCTTAGACGAATCTGTGATTATATCTTGTCGGGGAACGTCTGTTGTTTTTCGATGCTTCTTCTTTACCCGAGTTAATCCTCTAACCCTGCTCAGTCTCGTGAAGAAATACATCGCCAAATGTGACCGCTACTGGAAGTACTCGCCTGTGCCTTGATCGCATGGGTGTATAACAGATGCTTCTTTGATCTCTGACTCCATAATGTAATCACCAACTACAAGTTTGAAAATTATATTAAATATAAAAAGCAATCCACATTACCTCACGACTAAGATCTAATAATAACCCTTAATTGGTTTTGTTAGATAAAATATTCACATATGTGGTGTGAATAATACAACAAGTAAATAATTATTTTGTTGTACAGAACTACTATATATTGGGAGTTCTATAGTGTAATGTATGAGTTCCAATGTCCCGGTCCACGCGGTTGAGACTACTTTACAGATTGCACAGGCTCTACAAGAATATGATCGAGTTGGTGTAACAGAATTAGCATCGGAGCTTGGTATCCCACAGAGTACTGTATTTAATCATCTTAACACCCTTGAAAAAAATGAATTTGTTATAAAAGAAAACGGTGGCTACCGGCTTAGTTGTCGGTTTCTCAAGATGGGCGCAAAAGCACGCTCTTTCTACAACGTTCATGATATTGCCCGTCAGGAAATTAATCAGTTGGCTGAGTCGACTGGTGAAATATCGGCCCTTCTTATCGAGGAACATGGTGGTGGGATATTCCTTCATCGTTCTGAGGGGAAAGACGCTGTTCACATTGATAGCTACACTGGTCAGCGCATCCACCTTCATGGGGCGGCTCTGGGTAAAGCGATTCTTGCTTCCCTCCCTCGTAAGAAAGTTGTCGAAATCATCGACCAGCGTGGGCTCCCACCTCTGACAGAGAATACTATCACTGATCGCGAGGTGCTTTTTGAAGAACTCGATCAAGTCTCAGCTGAAGGTATCGCATATGATGACGAGGAGCGGCTTAACGGTCTAAGAAGCGTCGCAGCTCCTATCACTGGCGATAGTGGTCGACCCCCCGCTGCAATAAGCATTGCAGGTCCGACTAGTCGTGTACAGGACGATCAATTTAAAAAAGAATATCCGTCGAAACTTTCTGAGGTGGCCAAGGTCATTGAACTTGGTTTAATCTATTCATGAGCGAAGGCACCCTATAAAAGTCCTGTAGCAGCAAATCAGGGCGTGTCATAGAATCTATCTCATAGCTTCTCACAGCCCGGTTCGTTATCTCGCTCGTGGTTGGTGATTGCAACGACGAGTCGGAGACATAGCGCGAGGAACACCTCTGTTCGTGCATGGACGCGCCCGAGGCCGCAGTGCTTGACTGCGTCGTTGGTTGGTTCGACTGTCCGGTTGTTGTACGTCTCGTCCAAGAGAGATCGTTTTAGCTGAACGTCCTTGCTGTGTTCGGTGATTTGATCTTCGATCCTGTATTCGATGTCTTTCGAGTCGTCAGTGTTTCGTGGATTGTATGGGGCGATTGGCATGACTCCTGCGGCCAACAGGTGGTCGTGTCAATCGAGAATATCTTGGGCACTATCTCCAAGGATCCAGATTGGTGTATTGACCGTAAGCGCGTCACTCGCGACGCGAACCACCGTCTCTTTGTCTGCTTGTTTGGCATGTGTGACCTCTGATGCGATCGGGATCTGTGCGCCGGCTGAAACGATCCAACAGCCGAAGCTGTAGTGTACCCTTCAGCTGTTGCATCGTAGTTCCATGAGGCAGCGTTGATATACTGGATCGCCTCGCTGTGGGCTGAATCGTTTGAGTACGTTGAGTCTCTCACAGACATCGTCGATGACGTGTTTGAGGTCGGTGAGAAAGAGGTCAATCGTGTCTCTGGATAGTGTTTGTCGAGTCCAAATATACCAAACGAGGCCGTGCAGTTCTCGCGCAACTGGCCGTGTGTCGTAGATGTCCTTGTAGTAGCAGTGTAGAAAGCCGCGAAAGAGATCTAATGGCTGGTGAACTCGTGTTCGCCCTTCGAAACGGGAGCGTACACGTCGTACAACAGCAGAAGGACGAGAATGGAAACGGAGACGTGCTGCCGAGTGTGCTGGAATCCAGCGACGTGTCATTCTGAAACAATCCGCCGGCGTTCGTATCTCAAACTCGTGGATGAATCGGTCCTTTCTTATCTGTCAACCGTCCTCCTTCACAGCCGTTACTGACGGCCACCACCTCGCTAATTATGCTGAGAGCAATCTCGACTGGCGCGCCACCACCAAGATCGAGTCCAACAGGTGTCGCGATCCGTCTAAGATCCGCTTCCGAAGTCCGTTCGGTTGCTTCTTGAATCTCTTCGAACCGCTTGCGAGGCCCCATTACTCCGACATAGGGGACGGCAGTCTCTTCGAGAAGGGTCTCGAGGGCAAGCTGGTCGTCGATGAGGTTGTGTGACATCAAAACCACATAACTGCTCTCTGCGGAGGTGACGGCATCAGTAATGTCGGTGGGATGACCGGTTCTGACGTGATCGGCATTCGGAAACGCTGACGGTTCGATCTCGCGCGCGGAATAGACAACCACCTCGAATCCGGTCTGATTCGCGATCCGTACGACCGGTGAGATATCGTTTTGATTTCCAAAGAGGATGAGTTCGCTTACCGGTTTAACTCCGTCGATCATTACCCTAACCACCCCTCTCCCAGTATCTACTGACACCGTCCGCGCTCGTCCGGTGTTGTGGATTTCATCGATCGCCGCCTCTATCTTGTCGACGATCGAATCAGAAACCTGTTGCCGATCAGGAACTGCGTGACGCTTTCTATCCTCGTCGACAACGGTTCGACTCCCGACGGGAATCGCTGGAGCCTCGGACTCGATGACGGTTACGACCGTCTGGGGTGTCTTCTCACTGAGCGTCTCCAGTGATGCATCCCAGCTCCCGTCAAGAGGCTCCAGGAAAACATCGATGACACCGTTACATCCGAGCCCGAGGCCCCACGTTTCATCGTCGTCGTCCATTAGGTCGAAAACCGTTGTCCGGGGTCTATCGTCCTCGAGTACTTCGGACGCCAGATTGATTACTGGGTCCTCGAGACAGCCGGCAGTGACCGCGCCAGTTGCCGATCCATCTGGGGATACGAGCATCTTAGCTCCCGGACGTCGATACGCGGTTCCCTCAACGGCAGCGACAGTCGCGACCACCACCTCTTCATTTTGGGTTCGGGCTGACCGCATCCGCTCCCGCAATGATTTTTCCGTTCCACTCCAGAGATTTTCTGTTTGTGTACTATTCATAATAGCAATCTAGTTTGGGCCTTATTTATTCTTTCGTGGCTACGCAATGCACGGACTCGTGTCGATGTGTGCTCCTGAACTGCTGATGTGTGGTCAATGCTACCCGTTCTCTGAATCGGTGTGGTCTGGGTTATACTGGTCACGAACCACGGAGAGGGCCCTTCGAGAATCTTATTAAAGATGCCTCGCTCTGCGAAAACACTTCGAGAGGTTTCGCATGGCTGTGTTTGAATCCGAACACCGTTGCGCTCTCAATAGATTTTCCACAGGCTCCAGAACTTCTAACATCACTGTCCAAATGTAAACGTAAACCCGAAACACATCTACGATCAGTCAGATGAAATCGGATTACGCAACAGATTCTCCAAGTAAAAATCTATAATACTGTGGAGAATATTTGGTTATCTAAGCGATTCATGTCCGATTCACAGAGAGTGGTGACAGCATTGGGTGGTAATGCGTTGCAGAACCCGGATCACAGTGGAAAATACGTGCAACAGATCGAGGCGGTTCGTGGGACTGTAGAGATTCTTGTCGATCTCCTCGGCACGGGACACGAGTTGATACTAACCCACGGAAACGGCCCACAGATCGGAAGAATCTACAGACAGAACTTGGAGGCAGCTGACGTTACCCCCCGCATGCCCCTGTTCGTCTGTGGCGCACAAACCCAGGGGTTTATTGGCAATATGATTCAGACTGCGTTCATGTCCGAGTTTGAACACCGGGGGATGAGACGCCGGTGTGTCGCGCTCGTGACACCGGTCATCGTCGACGAGAACGACGAAGCCTTTGAGAACCCGACTAAACCCATCGGCCCGTTCTTGTCCAACAAACAGGCGTCGGAGTTACGAAACGACGCAGGTACCGAAATCCGCGAGTTCGATCGGGGGTACCGCCAGGTTGTGCCGTCTCCGGAACCGGTGAACATCTACGGCGTCAGGAGTGTCGAACAGGTACTCGGTCACGGGAACGTCCCAGTTGTCGCCGGTGGTGGCGGCGTCCCCGTCGTCGAGACCGCGTCTGGATTCGAGGGCGTCAACGCTGTCATCGACAAGGATCTGGCCGGTGCTCGCCTCGCTGACAAAGTCGACGCAGACATCTATCTGATTCTCACCGATGTCCCGAGGGTAGCGCTCAACTACGGAGAACCCGACCAGACAGATCTCGAATCGGTGACAACCGACGAGATGCGGGGTTACATCGACGAGGGTCACTTCGCTCGCGGCAGTATGTACGAGAAAGTCGACGCTGTCTGTCGCTTCGTGGAGAACGGCTCAGATCGGCGTGCGATCATTACTAGCCTTGATCTCGCAAAGCAAGCACTCGAAGGAGAGGCCGGGACCCACATCCACTCTAGTGATTAATGCGTGGATACCGTCGATCCCGGGTGACGGATGCAGGGGCCGGTGCGTGTGAGCGATGGAACTCCGTACTGGATTCGTTTCGTAACGGGGAGTCAACGCCGCGAGAGGTCGGGACGCTACTGCAGGTGTACGATCGATCGGCCTACCTCGATTTCTCATCGGGCATTGTCGATGCAAACAAGACGCGGGGGCCGCCGCTCGTATTGCTGGCTGGTTCCGCGTTTACAGGCCCTCTCGCTACCTGTCTCGACTTCGGTTCCACCAACTCGTTTCCTGCAGACGCCATCGAGGCAGGTGATGCCTGCACGCTTCGACCGGCTGCAGGCATATCGGAAGATACGTTCGTGCTCTCAATTGGCCCCACATTCGATGTCGACATCGATCCATCGGTGTTCCGACAGCCGGTACCCCGACTGGAACAGTACGCCGATCTCGAGGAGATCGAACGGAACAGACCAGTCTGTCGACAGGCGGAAAGGCTGCTCAGCTGGCTTGAGAAGTCATCATTCGACGACGGACTCGGCTGGACTCCCCAACTTATGCGGGCTGTAGATGGGACTGGTGGTGAGCAGTTTCGCGAACTTTCGGCGGCGTGGGTATCGTGGCTAGCTGGCGAGCACGACGAGTTTCCAGCGTCGTGCGGACTGGATCTGTTGGGACGTGGTCCGGGTGCGACCCCGACCGGTGACGACTTTCTCTCCGGTGTGCTACTTGCGCTGGCCCGAACCAGGTCAGGCGCGATCGACGAGCGTATCTGGGAAGCGGGCAGCCGACTCGTCGACGCTTCGACCGAACGGACGACCACGATCAGCTCTGCGCTGCTCGCCCAGGCAGCTAGAGGGCGAACCTCGGAGACGATGGAAGATGGGTTACAGACGGTGCTTTCCTATTCGACCACGGAGATGCCTCCGGACGAGATTCTGGCCATGATGCAACTGGGGCACACGTCTGGCAGGGACACACTGCTCGGTATGTTGTTTTTCGTGTTGTTGGTTGCCCCCAGCCTTTAGCCCTCCAGCGTTTTCAAGAGATCCTCCGTCCATCTGAGCAACCATTCGTCGAACTGGAATCGGGCCGCACATTGCATACCAAGCGGGAGGCCATCGACAGTGCCCGCCGGGAGCGTGACGGTAGGTAGCCCGCTGTGTGTCCACGGGATGTTCATCACCGGATCACCGGTGTCGTCGAGCCCTTCGGGGGCTGGGCCGGGGGCGCTCGGCGAGACCAGCACGTCGACATCCTGCTCGTGCATCGCCGACTCGATGACAACGCGCAAGGACTCCCTTCCAGCGCGGGCTTTCGCATGCTCCCGGATCGAGACATCGTATCCCTCCTCGATAAGCGCGACCAGCTCTGGCCCGTAGTCGTTCTCATAGGATCTGTACCACTGCTCGTGAACCATCGCAGCGTCGGCCGCGACCATCTGATGGTGACGCTCGTTGATCTCCATGATCTCGTCGAACAGCGTGAATCGCGTGACGTCATAGTCCTCTTTGAGCGTCTCGACCTGATGTTCGAACGCTTCGATTGTCTCTGGCTCTGCCTGCTCGAGATACGCTCCCGATGGAACACCAATCTTCGGATCGGACACAGACGGAACCGGTCGCCAGTCGGGATAGAACCTCGAAGCAGCGAGTCGGGCCCCTGAAACATCCTGGGTAAAAAAGCCGACGTGGTCTGCCGACGGCGAGAGGGGTATGACGCCCTCTGTCGAAACGCGCCCGAAACTCGGCTTGACACCGACGACGCCACAGAACGAGGCGGGTCTGGCGATAGAGCCGTACGTTTGTGTACCCAGTGCCAACGGACAGAGGCCTGCCGCGACCGCGGCGGCCGATCC
>LFFM01002492.1_pt1 | contig 12144 bp, 7 predicted proteins | sample 643131 | NCBI WGS metagenome assembly LFFM01 (sample SAMN03777445, study PRJNA286221) | soda lake metagenome | biome: soda lake; feature: Kulunda steppe; material: water; isolation source: sample Tc-Br brine of Tanatar trona crystallizer | place: Russia: Kulunda steppe | collected 2011-07
CTTTCAGCCGAACCCTTTGTGGGTTTGAAGCCCCTGCAAAAACTCCTCGTTAGGGTCGTATGTCGTCTTTCAGCCGAACCCTTTGTGGGTTTGAAGCTCTATATCGAAACACGCAACGCGGCATCGAGTGCCCTTTCAGCCGAACCCCTTGTGGGTTTGAAACTCCTTTGAAAGTAAGAATACTCTGCATACAATACCTGTACAGCCAATTCTGTGAGCGTTTCGCTCATGATGTGAAATAATCGATCTCAACAGCGCAATGAAAAAGTTATTTGCTGAGTTGCATCCGAACATCGGAGGGAAGCATTGATTGAATCTGATCGACCGTCATCTGATATGCATCATGCATCTCTTCGGGCGTCCATGTTCGCTTGGAATTGACGTTCGTGAAGAACAATGTCACAGACACATCTCGTTCAGGGTCAGCTTGCTGGAGTGCAGCCGCATAAGCCATTACTTGTGGCTCGTGATGTGTTGCTCTCCGATCAAGGAATGCTTCGATCGACTCATGCTCACGTCTCCGATCGGTTTTGTAATCTACGATGTGGTACGAGTCTTCTGTGACAATGAGGTGGTCAATATAACCAGAAATCTCACCGCCCGGAATTGATAGTTCGATCGGGAACTCGTCGTAGCTCTGAAGTATGGCTGTCTGATTGTGTAGTCCATCAAGAAATGCAATCGATCGATCTGCAGCCGTTGTAATCGATTCAAACTCATCATCCCGTAGGGTGGGGATATCCTCACTGGATGCGTGTTCTTCCCGAATGACTTGTTGAATGAATGGTTCCCACTGTTCTCGTGGAGGCTGCATCTCACAGAGTCGATGGACTGCCTGACCGAATACAGCCGCAGAGATTGAATCGTCTGTATCGGTCGATTCGAATTCGACATCATAATCGAAGTCGTCGGTTGCAACAGTTCGGATCCGTTTTGGTTGTAAGTCACGACTCAGTTTTGCACTCCCATCAGCAAGACGACTCAACACAGACGCAGAAACCAGTACTTCCCACGGTTGTTCGTATTCGAATGCCGATCGTTGCGTGTTTGGTATAACAGGTTCAGTCTCGTCGTCGTATGATCCTGATTCGGGTGGGAGACGAACAGTGAATGTTCCTTTCGATGCCTCTCCATCGAGTTCGTAGCGAAGTGCCCTCGTGAACGAGCCATCTGTTTCGAGTTGCTCCCATGAAGATACTGCAGTATCATCCAGACCGAACAGTGCGGGGAGGATCCAGTCTCGCATTGACGATGGCTCCATCGGGTCGGCTGGCTCCACACCCGTCGGATCGTCTTCGTCTACAGTATGGCGTCCAGTAAGAATGAGGTGGTCTTCGGCTCTCGTACACGCAACGTACAAGATCCGTTTTTCTTCTGCCCGCTCTTCTGCACGACGCCGTTCTTTGGCAATGTGGCGCATCAACGTTCCACGGTTTTTCTCGCCCCAGTCTCCGGGGACATTAAGACCAAGAATCGGACGACGCTCATCATCGATTTGTACAAGTTCGAATTCAACAGAGCCATTACTAATTCGCCCCCGATCGGTGAATCCCTTGCTCAATCCGGGGACAACGACAACCGGGAACTCTTGACCTTTTGCTTCGTGTACCGTCATGATCCGGACACCGCGTCCGCCATCTGAAATATTCGCTTCTGCCTCAGTTCGTCCTTGGTCTGACTGTTCGGATAGTCGTGCAACGACTCGCTCGATACTTGAGACACCAGTAACATCGAACTCTCTGAGCTTTTCGCTGAATTTGTCGACATTCGCAACGGCAGCAACCCCGCGCTCATCGGCAGCAACGGCTGTGATATATCCGGTTTCTTCAAAGATCCGATCGGCGAGGTCAACCCAGTTATCAACCCGCGATATGGTCGTGCTGTCAGCAATTCCAGCATACTCACGCCAGCGTTTGAGATCTGTGGCGACAGTGCGTATCTCTGCACCCTCCGCCTGCTGAATATCCTCCCACAGCGATCCTGTCGGATCACGTACACGAGCGATTGTCTCATCATCAAGCCCACAGAGTGGCGATCGAAGTGTTGCATAGAGCGAGATCTCATTTGATGGATCAGCAAGCACACGGAACAGACTGACGAGCGATCGAATTTCTGGTGTTTCGAAGAATCCCTCACCTTTGATTACAGTGTACGGAACCGATGCAGTCCGTAACGCTCGCTCATAGTCTTTCAGATCACTCCGCGATCGTATGAGTACAGCAACGTCTTCAGGGACGACTTTCCGACTCGTGGCTTCATCACCACCCGCTGTATTGTCGGCACTAACTTGTGTATCGCTATTCAACAGCCTTGCAATTCTAGTAGCGATCACCGTTGCTTCGATGTCTGCAGGTTCGGATTCCGGAAGCTCATATAGGATATGATCATGATCAAGAAATCTGGTTCGGAGTTCGCTATCAACCGGGACCGGGATATACTCAACGACGGGGCCCACATTGGACTTGCTCTCACGCCCAGCACGCAACGGACCAGCAGTTGCTTCATAAGCCTCAGAGCCACCATAGCCGAACACGCGATCGAAAAGTCCGTTAATAGCACTAAGCGTTTCTGGCAGTGTTCGGAAGTTTGTTATCAGCGGTGGCCCATCGTCGGGCGTCTCGTTTTCCGCGTTCGCCTTGGCAAGCGCAGTACGTGCCGTGTCGAAGACGGTGACATCTGCATCACGGAATCTGTAGATACTCTGTTTTGTATCCCCAACGAGAAACACGTTATCGGGAGTGAATTGGTTCTCATCTGAGACAAGCGCTTTGACGAGTCGCCACTGCCGATCGTTCGTGTCTTGAAACTCATCTACCATAACGTATTGAAGATCGGATCGAAGCTGTGCAACGGCGTCAGAGTCGCTCTCCAAGAATTTAATCGTGAGTCTGATCAAGTCGTTATAATCAACCACACCCTGTCGTCGTTTCTGCTGGTCGTATCGTTCAAGGGCTGTCTGTACGAGTGATGCGAGTGCGGTCAGCAGCTGGTACGCATCACGATCAGGAGTAACATCTGCATCGATCGGTTGTTCGGTTGGTTGGACTGTCTCCAGAAGCCCGGTCATTGCTTCGATGTATTGCGTCTCAATTTCACCGGTACTCGTTCGGAAGCCTTTCTTTCCGAAGTATGTCCCATCGGCATATCCTTCGTTGTCACCGTTTGTCAGTATATCACAAAGTTCAATACAGAGTGACAACTGCTCAAATGGAGTAGTCGATTGCGGTGGTAGATGTTCTACTCCCTCATTCCAATCCAAGAGTGGCTGACCAACCCTCTTTGCGGACTGTTTGCCGATCGAGTTGTACACATCGTTGTTACGGAGGAGTTCACACAGTGTATTGAGGTCCTCTTCGATGTCGCTGAGTAGTGTCTCTGGGTTACCATTGAACGGGTGTAGCGAAACAAGGGCAGCCTCGTATTCAGCTTTATTTTGGAATTTGTGGATTTCATCAACCCACGTTTCAGTCATATCACGTTCCGACATAAGATCGCAAAGTACGCTAATGAGTTTTTGTCGGTCGAATAGTGGTGCGAGCGTTCGTGCTTCGTCTGGCTCTGACTCAATAAGTTCTGTAACGACGTTGGCAGCGAGAAGTGACGCCTCGTCTTCTTCAAGTACATCGAATTTCGGATCAATCTCTTGATGAGTTATTGCATACTCCTGCAGTATTCGGTTACAGAAGCCATGCATTGTGTGGATGTAACTTGACGCTACACCGTCTGCTGCTGCTCGCCAGAGCTTCCATCGCTCTGGGTCTGTAATTGTGTCTAGTCGGTCACGAATCTTCGATCGAATAGACTCTTTCAAATCCTCTGCTGCACGCTCAGTAAACGTTGTCACGACGATACGTTCTGTAAGCGATCGTGCATCGTCGGTCTCCGTAATTTGTTCAATATCTGCTGGAACTCGATACGGTGGCTCCTCGGGCTTGGTTGTGTTGACTACTGAGTCGGGACCGTCAAGATGGACCCGTAGAATGGTAAGATATCGTTCTGTCAGTGTTGTTGTCTTCCCGGTGCCTGCACCTGCCTCTACACTTACATTTCGATCGATCGTTCGCGCAGCGGCTTGCTGTTCGGTCTCTAATGTAAACCCTTGTTTCTCATTCATTGATTGTCTCCCTCCGTTACCGGAACGTACGTCGGAATCTCATCACGATCGATCGCGTTACTAATTTCATGACGTTGATGGCTTCGAACGTCACACATCTCCCGGTAATCACAGTACTCACATCCTGCTTTTGAGGGATCAAGAACAGTTGGATGGAACGAACCCTCGTTGATTGCTATTGAAATCTGTTCAATACGATCAGCCACATCACCGTGCAGGAAGGCCTGAAACTCATCACGGGTTTCATATGTGAGTGTTCGATACCGTTTTAATGGATCTGCCGTGTGCTGTTTGTAATAACTGGCATCTGCCTCCGAACCAATGGTCCCTGCCCAATAAGAGATCGACGAACTCGGGTTCACGCGATAGTACGCTGCACCGATGGGTTCAGCATCAAGCGCCTTTTCGGCCATTAGGAGATATGCAGAAAGCTGGAACGCACTTCCTTCGATGCTATTGGTTTCGTTTGGGGTTTTCCCTGTTTTGTAATCGTATGCAATGATTCCCCCGTCGGACGTCATATCAATCCGATCGATCTTTCCGTGCAACGACGCGGTCGTGCCGGAGAGTTGAATTGGACCAGGTGAGATACGCGTCACATCCGGGTTCCCACTGAGACCAACGTGGGCTTCGAAATATGATGGGTCTGCATTCGTGGCTGACAGCTTTGCTTCAGCATCAAGAAATCGACGAAAGAGTCCTGCAGGCCCGTCGGGATCGCCATAGATATTCTCCGAATCATGGAGTCCGTCGAATAGCGATGTAAGCCAGCTACTATGAAACGCTGTTTGATTGACATCTAACGTAGTGAGGTGTTCTACCGCAACTTCATACAGTACTAATTGTGCCGCATCCAGTGTTGCTTCAGTGACCGAGGTGTTTCCCTGATCAATCCACGTTCGATAAAACGTCTCTAACACGCCATGGACATATTTCCCGGTATCGAGCGCATCCAACTCGATTGTCACATTCTCGTCCGATTCAATATTCAACACAGATTGTGCGTAGAATTTGAACCCACACGCCGCATACGTCTCCAATGTGCTAGGGCTCAGTGGTGCGTCAGGGTCTCGGAGTTGTTGAACTGCATCAGGTGAGAGGCGTCCATCGAATTGGCTGACATCGGGCTTCCGACGTGCTGATGCAAGTCTCACACCACGTTTGAGTCGCTCAGAGACATTCGCAGTGGGAACGTGAATATCGAACTCATCCACACTGGAGATAATTTGCGATGGATCAACCCCATCTGTTTCTAATGCAACGGCGAGCGATCGATAGATTTCTTCTCGTGTAGCAGGTTCAACTGTAGGTCCATCACTGGATGTTGGTTCAATTCTGGTAACTCGTTGTAACTCCTCCAGTACGTCCGCATGAACATAATCATCACCGTTTGCATTACGTTCAGGAACGGATAGGGAAACTTCTGCATCACCAGTGAGTAGTAATCCGAACGTGTATCGTGTGCGTTGGATGGGATCTACCGCTTCGAATTCTCGGTGTGCATCGTTCAACGATCGAGTGAATGCCGGACGTCGTACTGGTGACGGTGTATGTTCAGTTGTTAGACCGGGAACGAATACGTGTGTATATGGATTCGAAATCGCTTCTGTTGGACTACAGACTCTGACGCTGTTTGTTGCTCGGCCGACTGTAGTTTCAATCGACACTTGTTCAAGTGCTCGATGTAGTGCTGCTGCATCACATTCGCTATTGATTGTCGCCAGTGACGAACAAACGTTTGAGAGGATCGATAACGCCGAAGACTCCTGTATCCGTTCTTGCTCGGAAAGAATACAATCGTCGGTCAATTTGTCTTCGTGTTTGTCAACGGGGATACCAAGAGATGCTAACAGTGTGCCTTTTGCCGATGTGGGGTTCGCAGTATTAACAAATCGTTCGCATGCCCCCACCACACGTTCAATCGCTTGGCTGGCAGGCCGATCGAGTCGTGATTGGAGCGTATCGATACGGGTTGATTCTAACAAGTCTGCTTCGCGTATGATTGCTGACGAGTCGGCTGGGGTGTTGAGATCAACCAGTGGATTTGCGAGCAGCCGACACAACGGAGCCTGTCGGTTGGGGTTTCGACCAAGCTCGAGTGATGCTTCAATCATATCACCGATTAGTGTAGAAAAGAACGGTCTCGTCAGATCGTACTGAATCGGGACGTCAGCAGCAGTAAGAGCCTGTCCAATACGTTCGGTATACGTATCTGTATCATATACTGCGACACAGATTTCGTCTGGGCATACTCTATCAGCAATGAGCGATCGTATCTTTCGAGCAATACCCGATGACTCATGCCGAACAGTCGGGTATGATTGGAGAGTAAAATTGGACTCTACCGCTTCGATTCGTGGTTTATCCGATTGATAACGATACAGACTCTTTGCGATCGCCTGCCCCGATCGTTGAGTAGTTGCCTCTGCATGATTTTCTGCAGTGAGTGGTTTGAAATCTAACGTCTTGTACCACTCTGAGACACGCGATAGAGTCAAATCGATTCCAGTTGGTGGTTTTGTCTCAGACGCTCGGGGACAAACAACAGCGGTATCAAAGTCAGTGGCGAGTGCATCAATAAGATCACGCTCAAGCGGGGAGAGTGTTTGAAATGCCCCGACAACGACGACTTCTGTCTCCGTTAGCTCCATTGGGACGATGTTGTCACTGTTTCGAATGACATGCAGGTACCGTTCACTCCGGAACGTTTTCTTGGTATCGAACTGCTGTTTTCGGACCGTTTGTACTTGTTCGACAAATGTAGAGAGTGAGTCTGCAAGATGTTCGACACCGACATCGATTAATCGGCTTTTGACTGTTGCCGGTGAATCTAAACCTGCGAATTCTAAGAGTGTGAGTAATTCTTCGGTGTGTTCGATGAGCCCAACAGATGGATCTCCATCTACGTATAATGGGTTGCGTGGTTGGTTAATTCGAGTAAGGGCTGCTTCGACAATCCAGCGGCGCTCTTCGCTTGAAATGAATGTTGAGTCACCCTCGTATGTTGACGCCTCATACAGCCGATCGACGACCGAATCGAATTGAGTAGTATGTAGGGCAAGTTTCGATCCATAATCATCCCATGCCTCAACAAGAGTTTCTCTGTGTACTTCGGGAGGAGATATGTACAATACTGAATGCGGAAGCCCAGATGTCCGATCGGAGGCCCAGCATAGGGCTTCTTTCCTTGCTTGACAAGGATTATGTAATGAAAATAGACGCCTGTTTGTCATTATTCGACAACTCGCCGAACTATTACCTGAATCTTCCGGCTACTGAATATATTGAAAAGATTAGACCCGTTGCTACTGCCATCGTATACATTGGTGCAAAAATCCCACAGTCTTCCTCAAATTTCACATTCTAAACCAAGCCGCCGTTCGACCGATCGTTTTTCTTGACACCAGCTCTTGATTTTCTAATTCAACAAGTCGTAAATAAACCCCTGACCGGGAGAGACCAACTGTCTCACCAATCTCTGCAGTCGATGCAGGTTGGAGGTCAGCCACAGCGTTCAAAATATCTTTATCAGAGACCTTCTCACTAAATTTCCCGCTGTTGGAGTCACGATCCCGATCGGTCATAAGCTCATGTAGACTTAGATTGCTCACCATTTTAATTTAGGCGATAGTTTTATATCCACTCACTATGTAGTGAATGGTAAGCCCGAGAAATTGCTCATGGTTCGGAAATGAGCCGGTGTAGAGGCACCGACTCTTGGGTGTATAAACCCATGAATGAGAAAGAGAATGCAGATAATCAATCTGTCGACGAACAGTGTACCGGTCATGAACAGTCCAAACTAGTAGAATTTTCACCGAAAAGTGACGTCCTGCTCACTGATGGCGGTGAGACAAAACATACCGAATTGAACAATCTCACCCCATCAGTACGGACATTCATAAAATCCGATCGGGATAATAAATGTGAGAAGTGTGGGGCCGAAGAAACAGAGGAGCTGCAGTTAGAAATTCATCATATAAAACCACAATCAGAGGGTGGAACCCACGATCCAGATAATTTGAAACTACTCTGCATGGATTGTCACGATGATGTGCACGGACGGAGACGTCGAACTGAGCGGAGTCCGGAACCATTACCACCGCACACGAAGCCGAATGATACAGACAAACAAGTTATTGAGGTCATTGAACGATTAGGCCCAGTTGAGACCAAAGAAGTCGCCGAATTGACAGACTACACTTACGAACACATGCGCCGTACTCTCTGGAAACTAGCCGGTGAGAAGCTCATACTTCGTACGGTCGACAACAAGTGGGATACGACAGAATCAGAGTCAGAAGGTATCTCTGGGATTCCTGATACAACAAGCAGCGCGCGCAAGGCTGGCCGTGATGAAGTTATCCGACAAATGGCTGCTCATGGACTCTCACGATCAGAGATCAGTGACATTACAGATCTAAGCAGTTCGACGGTTGATCTTGCGATACATCGTGCTCGGTCTCGTCGCCTCATTAATGAGCAAACTGAAAAGATCGACGTCCCAACAATTGCGAGCCAGTTGATGTCAATCGTTCGTATGCTTGACCACTCTGAGCAACACTACGAGTCCATATAATCGCTGATCGCTAATTGTTTTTGAAAAGTTTTCAACGCAATAATCTCATGCAACCAGGTGGCTCAGACACTGTTAGTATGTTGACTGACGACCGTTGTTTGATTACCAGATTTTATGACTGATCTACTGGTTGCATCCAGATATCCTCGGTCGTATTCGGGTTCGGGGTAGACGGATACTATAGTTTGATCATAGTTTGAGTCAATCGCATAGATCGGTTTTAGTACGACTCTATTGCTGGATTCGAGCATTTTTAACGGTTCATCTGGGAGCGCTTGGGGGATTGTTATCCTGCCACCACTGTGTAATCCAGCATCAAAGTCGTCAACATCTACTCCAACTATGTTGTTTTCAGACACGGCTTCAAGTGATTCAATCTGGGCTGCGTCTGTGCCTCCGAGCACAACCTTGTTTTGATCGCTATGGTAGTACCAGATCGTTTTGATCCAACCGACCAATTTAAATCCCAACTCTGTCACGAGATCTCTTGGTAGTTGTATTTGATTATTATCTGACCTTGTTGCTCTGTACTCATCTGGTTGATGGGTCATATTTAGCTTCTTTTTTTACAAGAATATAAGCACATTCGCATGTGTTTATATACAACATTCAAAACATCAATTACTGGTTATCATCTGAACTATTTGCGTTACGCTGATAACCTATTTCTCATTAAACACCATTAATTACTGTAAAATAAATTACTTATTATCTCATATGACATATTTATGAGTAATTCAATTTTAGTCTGGCAGAATCCCAAATCGTGGGATATCAGCAGTTTATTTTCAAATTTAATCATATCAAAACCATAACAAAAATTAACACTACTCTTGCTATCGATTTTGGTTTTCATCTATCTATCCGTTTGTCAGAACATTAACACAGACATTAGTAATATTGTCAAATGTTAATTTATATCTATTATTATACCATTCCGTTTAAAATGTCTACACCACGCCCCCGTTAAAATTTTTAGTGTCCCTCTATCTGGATTACCAATCAACATTAAAAGCACATACATGGTGTATTTTAGTCAATTGTCTGAGTGAATTAGGTATATAAGTTTAGTGAATTAACAAATTTACTATTATCGAAATTTCGTTATTATGTCGTATATATCATTCCAGAAAATACGTTAATTAAACATGTTTACTAATTGGTAGTTCTTATTCATATACCCCCCTAACCGGTTATTATGTCCGAGAGATGCAGCGGCTCATACAAAAGCTGGCCACACGATTTGGCTTCTTTACAACAAATTGGTATTGAAATTCTTGAGCAATGGAAAGAACAACACCCTCACTCGCCAAGATACTACCCACGAGCGAGTTGGCTAAATAATAATGGCTACTCAAATCTTCGTTGGATCCTACAAAACAAGCATGACATGACCGTTGAGGAGTTTTTTGTGTGGATCACTGCAGCAGGTGGGCCAAAAGATAATGAGTGGTACATAACAGATATCGAGACAATCGAGCGTCTCAACGCATATATCAATGATCAAGAAGAGTGCCGAAACTGGGCTCAATCAACAAAGCGCTCGAATAAATCCCGAATCAATGAAGTCTTACGAAGGTTCAGTGAAGAATTCGACCGAGATGACATCATATCGATCGCAAACAATCCAGAGCTCCAAACAGAGGTCTATGATGCATTTAAACAAGTTGCAAAAAACCTGAGAGCTGATTTCGAGTCAGATGATTCAGTCTTTCAGTATCTCCGCGCGTGCCATCGCTTTATTGAATGGTTGGATAGGTCGAGCAGAATCGGCTATGATCCAATGTCAGGGCTTGAAAAAGAGTTCAGATGGTCTTGGAATCGGGATGTAAAGACACTAACTGGTGCTGACGTGCGTAAATTATGGATTGCGGCAGAAAGCGATGAGGAGCGGGTGATGGTGATCGGGTACTGCCTCTGGGGTCTTAGGGCAGGAGAACTACCTTCGTCGCACACTGGAATGCTTGATCTTGAAAACGGAAAGATCCATTTCGAGAGCTTCCAGCGGAAGAATGGCCCAGGATCTGTTAAAATCATGTATGGTTTCAATAGCCTTGCGAGATTACTCGACAAGCGCGCACGCAAAGATGGTTGGAACGGATATTTCTTTCCGAGTTCAAAGAACAACCGAAATGGTCTAACCGGTGGACGGATGCGTAAACTATTCAAAGACTTGTGCAAAAAAGCCGGTGTAACTGTAGACGGTGTCACACCGACCCCAAAATATGGTCGATCGTTTTATTACAATCTTCTCGCAGAAGCTGAAATGGACTTGTTAAAAACAGCCGGGAAAATTGCAGCCGAACAAGGAGCCAGCGATGCCCAATCGGTACGTGACCATTACTTGACAGACAGCACGCAGGACCGTTATCGTCGGTTATTTGTTCAACAACAAATCAAGCAAATCCTTCCAGACAGTGCACATATCAAAAATCAGGAAGCGTTGGAGATTGACCGTTCTCTTGATTATTACTTATAGGTTAAGTTGACATGGCCTCCTCAAATAAAGTTGATATAATAAAACAGAAGCTCGCAGATGATCCGCAAGATGAGTTCATAGAGCTCCTTGCATCAACAGTTGTGGAGGAGATGGGTGACCAATTTCCTGAGCTCAAACTCCAATCTCGCGTAATTCGGGACGTGATTGAAGAGTTCCGCGAAAAGAAACTTGATGAGATCCAGTCAAAGAGACAGTATAATCGAAAAATCAGTTATATCAAATCGTATTTTGAAGCTGAGGTCACTACCACTCTGACTGACAAATTAAATAGCGAGGACATTGAGCGCTATGCAAAGTGGCGGAAATATGAGTCACTACACCGAGATGATCCGTTGTCTGATACCACCCTGAGAGACGATATGTATCTTTTCAGAGAATTTGTTGAATATTTAGCTGAACATAAACTCATTCCACTTCGTCTAATAAGATCGATCGACATTCCCCAGGTTGATTATGAAGGGGGTGAGGGAGTTGATCAAAAAGTACTGGAGCCAGATAGTGCTAAGACGCTACTCAATTATCTACGTAAATACCACTATGCTGACGTTGAGCATGTGGTCATGGAGTTGTTATGTGACGCTGGATGTCGAAAAGGCGGGCTTTTTGGACGCGATCTCCTAGACTTCGATTCAGATAAAAATGTTTTACATTTTCGTCATAGAGAAGAAACCCCATTAAAAAAGGCCGATCGAAGCGAGCGTGAGGTTAAACTCAAAACAGAAACAGCCGAAGTTGTACAGGACTATATTGAAAATAGGCGACCTGATACCACCGATGAATTTGGTCGGGAACCTCTACTTACAAAAGGTGAAGGTCGGCTGAGCCGATCGACAATCCAAAAAATTGCATACAAGTGGACGAGGCCGTGTGTTGTTGGTCTTGACTGTCCGCACGATCGTGACCCAGAGGAGTGTGAGGCTGCTCAAAAAAATAATGCGGCGTATCAGTGTC
>LFFM01002493.1_pt1 | contig 12142 bp, 11 predicted proteins | sample 643131 | NCBI WGS metagenome assembly LFFM01 (sample SAMN03777445, study PRJNA286221) | soda lake metagenome | biome: soda lake; feature: Kulunda steppe; material: water; isolation source: sample Tc-Br brine of Tanatar trona crystallizer | place: Russia: Kulunda steppe | collected 2011-07
GATCTCATCGATGTCGCTGTCGAAGCCGGATCGGATGCGGTAAAGTTCCAGACGTTCCGCGCGGAAGATCTGTATGTCGAAGACAGTGGTGAGGTCGAATATCTCGACGACGACCGCTCGATCTACGACATTATCGAGTCGATGGAGATGCCACACGAGTGGATTCCGAAGCTTCACGACTACTGTCGTGAGCAGGAGATATACTTTCTGTCGACACCGTTCGACGAGCGCTCGGCGGAGGTGCTTTCGGAGTATGTCCCCGCATGGAAAGTTGCGAGCTACACCAGTAGCCACCATCCGTTCCTCCGAGAGCTCGCGGAGTCAGAGAAACCGATTATTATGTCGACCGGAGCCCACGACCTTGCCGAGGTTCGGGAGTCCGTCGAGGTGTTACAGAACACCGGTGTATCGGGGCTTGCACTGCTCCAGTGTGTGGCTGCCTATCCGACCCCGCTGGAAGATAGTAATGTAAAGGTGGTCGAGACCCTCGCAGACGAGTTCGGTGTTCCCGCCGGGCTCTCGGATCATACGCTTGACCCAGTGACTGCCCCTGCGGCCGCCGTCGCACTAGGAGCGAGTGTTGTCGAGAAACATTTCACGCTTGATAAGACGATGGAGGGGCCCGACCACGAGTTTGCACTCGAGCCGGACGAACTTACCGAGATGGTGACTGCAGTTCGGAACACCGAGGCCGCACTCGGGACAGGTGAAAAATACGTGCTCAATGTCGAGTCCGAACTCCACGACAAGGCTCGGCGCGCAGTCCATGCTATCGACGATATTTCCGTTGGGGAGGAGTTTACCACTGAGAACGTGAAGGTGCTCCGACCGGGTAAACAGGATGCCGGACTTCATCCCAAATTCTACGACGAGCTACTGGGGAAGACTGCTGCTCGTGACATTGATCGGAGTGATGGTGTACAGTGGGAGGATGTGGAAAACTACAGGTCGTAACTGTACTCTTTCCACTCTCCGTCACGCCCACACTGTTGGAACCCACATGCTTCGAACAATTGTTTCGAGGCTCGGTTATTTTGGTGAATCTCAGCGATCAGTGGCGTCCGATGATTAAACCGCTCACAGAGCCACCTGAGTGCCCCCGTTGCTACACCATGTCCGTGGGATGAAAAGTCACCAAGATATATGCTTACCTCCTCATTTTCCGTGATACTGACAACACCAACTCGTCGATCCTCGTAGTGAATAACAAAATCGTGACGATCTTCGTCTCGTGATTTGTACCATGACAGGTGGGAATCCCATTCAAGAGGACTGTCCTGTCTGCGAAAATGACGGTAAATCTTTGGATTCGACCGCCATGCAAATACAAGTTCGAGATCCTCCATTTCAATCGGCGTAATCCGGATCGGATTCGTGCGTTCGGCCAGTTTCTTACAGGGCTCACAGAGCGCACGTGTCTCGTCTGTGGTCACCATTGGTTGGCCGCAGTTATTGCATGCAGACATTGACGTGCTACAGGTTTGTTCACACTCGTATATATACGACCCTCCTAATTTGAACTCCTAGCAACTATATAATTGGTTCAATTAGATAGTGGCATGTCTGTACTTTGTGTAGTCGCCCACCCTGACGATGAAGTGCTCGGTATTGGTGGTACGCTCGCCCGCCATGCAGCCGACGGTGAGGATGTTCATATCTGTATCCTCTCTGACGGTGTGACTTCCCGATACGATGATACTAGTGCTGCCGACGAGGAGATCCAACAGCGTCGCCAGCGAGCCCAACGGGCAGCCGACACACTTGGTGCAACCGTTAGTCTTCTTGAGTTCCCTGACAACAGTTTCGACACTGTGCCACTGCTGGATATCGTCCAGACTATTGAAGCCGAAATTTCGGAACACACTCCTGATGTCGTCTACACACACCACTACGGCGATCTCAATGTCGACCACGAACTCACCTGTCGGGCGACGATCACCGCCACACGCCCGTTGGCCGACAGTAATATCGACCGCGTGCTCGCCTTTGAGACGCTTTCTGCATCGGAGTGGTCAGTCCCGAGCCCCGATAACGCATTCCAGCCAACCTCCTTCGTCGACATTAGTGACCATCTTGCAACAAAAACCGAGGCTCTCTCGGTGTATGAGGCCGAACTTCGAGATCAACCCCATCCGCGAACTGTCGACACGATTGAAAAGAACACCGAGGTGTGGGGGAGCAAAGCTGGTGTAACAGCGGCTGAACCGTTCGAGTTGCTTCGGGAAGTTCGGCGTTAACGGGCGTATTGCCTCAGTCGTGGACGAACACTTTGAGATAGCGCGTGTCAATGCGTTCGCCAGCGACCGAAAACCGTACAGCGACCGTGTGTGTTCCCGTCTCTGTAGGTTCGTAGACAACCGTCTCCCGGTAGTCGTCGGCCACAGCGACTACCGATTCGAAAATATTCGCACCGTCAAGTGTGACCGACACGCTGAGATCGAACGCCGAGCCAGCAAACGAGACGAGTGTCAATTTACCATTTTCGCCGAGTCTGAGATTTGTGTCGAACGTCGTCGGGGATTCTGAACCACGGATACCGGTGTAGTGCCACTCATCGGGAGCGTGCTGTCGACCCAGCGTCTCGCCTATTGAGAGCCCTACCTCGGATGCGTAGCAGTCAGCCCACTGAGAGGGCCTGTCGTCGGGCTTGAGACGCGTGAGACGGATCGCTCCGCTTCCTGTGCAGACATCGACCCCTTCGCCTGGAATAATCTCAATAATTTCGCCGGGGACAGCGTCTCCGACCGAGGTGTCGACTGGTGTTGCCTCCCAGACGGTGAGCTTTGTCTCCTGGTAGAAGGTGTACGCCCAGGGATACGGATCGGTCTGGGCCCGAATCCAATCGTACTGAGCGTCGGGCTCGCGGTGCCAGTCGATGATGCCATCCTGAGGTTGCCTGCGCGGTCGGTAGCTCGCTGCTGACAGCGACTGGGGCTTGGTATCGACAGCTCCGGCTTCGAGGTCGGTCCGTACAGAAGTGGTCAGTCGGCATGCTTCGCTGGCCAGTGCGTCGAAGACCGTCCCGATATCGTCCCGCTGCTTAACTGGGATCGACCCCTGGGCGAGCACGTCGCCAGCATCGACACCAGGTTCATAGTGGAACAGCGAGATCCACACCTCATCTGCGCCGTCGATCAGGCTCCAGTTTACAGGAGCCCCTCCTCGACCCTCGGGGAGCCGACTGGAATGGAAGCCGAGGAAGCCGCGGTTAGGTATGTCCAGGATCTTCTTGTCAATGATCTGTGACCACCCACCACAGAAACAGAGATCCGGATCAAGCGAGTCGAGCCACTCGAACGTCTCGGTACTGTTGATATCCTCTGTTTCGTGAATCTGACACGCGGTATCGGCTACAAGTTCGGAAACAGAGACGAAGTTAGCCTGCTTTGCGGCTAACTCACTAGCCGGAACAAGTGCCCCAATCACGTTCCACCCCTCCGCAAGGGTATGTCGGAGCAGATGACGGGCTAACTTTCGGTTCCCAACAATAACTGTCCGCATTATACCTCGTCCTTGGTAGCCGGATAGATACAGTCACCGATCCAGTTCGCAACTGTTGAGCCGTTCATGGTTTTATTCTACATGCTCTGTGATTGCCGTTGCGACCCGTTCTGTTCCGCCACCATCCACGAGTTGACGTCCCTTCTGCCGTCGTCTACGCCGCATCCCAGTGTTTTGTACGTACTCCGTGATTGCATTCCGGAACGTATCTTCGTCGTCGCCGCACTGTAGTACCGTTGCGGTGTCTCGTTGATAGAGTGCCGCTGCTATCGGTTCTTGGTTATCGACAACTGGAATACTCACAATCGGTGTTCCGAGCGCGAGGAGTTCATAGGTGGTACTACTGGCCGTGCTCACTGCAATGTCGGCTGCAAACATTCGGTCGACCAGATCATCGGGATCGCGCATGACACGCACGTCGGCGTCAGTTTCGGTCGCTGCCGTCCGAACTGCCTGTTCCTGTGCGTCCGAACAGCCCGGCCCGACAATGGCATCGACTCGAAGATCAAGGCCGTCGAAGGCCCGAACCACCGTTGGCGTCAGTCCGCCGATATCGCTCCCGCCCATGGTGATGATGGCTCGCTCTATGTGTTCCCGCCACGGTGGTTCGTTGGCTGCCAGTTCTCGGATCTGCCGTCGCAAAAGCACGTACTCAGTACCAAGACAGGTCTTCGGTGGGTCACCAACGAACTCGTAGTCCAGATCTGACGCATACAGGTTCCCGTTGATGAATAACTCAGCACAGACTGCGTGTCGGGCGTCGTCCTGTAGCACTGCGAGTAGGGCTTGTGTTCGAATTTCCTGTTGATAGGAGGTGTCGACCGGGTATGCATCGATGAACACTACATCTGGTGATGAAGTTGCGAGCCATTGGACAAACGCTTTGGGATCATCTCGTGACGAGAGTTTGACGATGTCGACTTGATCTGGGAAGACTGACTCCGCTGATTTCGGTGTAGCTGTCGCGACAGTTATTGTATTATTCTGAGTAAGTAGTTCTTCGGCGAGCGAACTCGTTCGAATGAGGTGGCCGTAACCGATTTGTGGGCCACCGTCTACGCGAATTACAATATGCATGTCTGTTGTGTCACCAGACACTGTACCCGCCATCTACCACGAGAGAGTGACCAGTAATATACGATGCAGACTCAGACGCCAAAAACGCTACAGTATCTGCTATTTCATCTGGTTCAGCTAATCGACCGAGCAGTGTTTTCTCGCTATATGCTTTCACAAACTCTGATTTTTGTCTTTCTTCTGACTGAACCCCTCCTGCAACAACTACATTAACGCGTGTTTCCGGACGCCACTGAGTAGCCAGAGAACGGGCTAATCCTTCCATTGCTGATTTCACCGCTGCATAATGGATTGGCGTGGGCGGCATTTCGCTGGGATAAATGCGGTCGTCGACACCTTGTCTCGCGTAGATTGATGACATGAATGTTAGACTGTCAAGTGAGTGCCCTTCAGGTGCCTGTAAATGCAAAGTACGTGTGAGCAAGACATGACCTGCAATATCGACCTCAAATAGATGCGAGAATTCCTTGTGTGTGAGTTTATTAAATTCCGGGCCGAGAGCGCCTCGTGCTGATGCGTTAGCAACAATCTTTGTGGGATAGAGGTCTGCTTCTAAAAGAGTCTCTACTGCAGTATGAATAGAATCTGGTTCTTGGAGATTAAGTTCTATTGGAACCCATTTATCCTCGGTGTAATTTGAGTTCTTACGCTCGCAAAATTGATCGACAGTGTCGAAATCCCTTGATGTGATAACAACTGTTTCTCCAATGTCCACAAACCGCTCTGCGATTGCTTTTCCTAGTAGTCCAGATCCCCCTGTGATGAGCACCACTTTCTCAATCGCGGTCATTCCCAGGTGCCCTCACGTTGCTTGAGTAAGCCTTCTGTGATGTCGAACTCGTATCTCGTTCCCACATGGATTGAGCGTCTCCGAGGGATTTCGAAGGCTCCGCATTTTTCACCGAAAAAGTTACCCTCGTCATGGAGTGCCGAGAAGTCAGCTATTTTAATAGACCCGTTCGGACGATATTTATCGGGCAACAGAGGGCGTTCTTTCATATATTTGTCTCCGAAGTGCATTTGCCAATATCCGTCTTCTTTTTCTTCCATTGCCCAATGGAAATAGTGTGGATCAATGTGTGTGACAGAGACAACGAAGTTGTAGTCTCCATTCTCATATTCTTCTATTACATCAGTGATATCTGATGGGATTCGAAGGGGAGACGTAGGCTGCAACAACACGAGCGTTTCGTATTCGGCCCCTTCTTCAGCGAGAGATTCTGCAAGGTGCTGAGCAGGCTGGTGAGACGGAACCTGGTTGCCACAAAGCTCATTCGGCATTAGATATGGAACGGTACCACCATATTCACGCGCGACATCTGCGATTTCTTCGTCATTGGTAGCTACATACACCTCGTTAAATAATTCTGTTTTTTGTGCAGCCTGAATCGAGTATGAGATCATTGGCTCCCCATCCAAATCAAGAACATTTTTTTGGGGTAGTCGTTTGCTACCTCCACGGGCAGGCACGACACATAGATAATCGGATGACATCAAGACTCAATTTTTTCAGTACACACTAAATATAATCGATTTTGATATGTTTTCCATCTTTAGCTGATTGTAGTGCTGCTAGTGCGACTTGCAGATCTTTATATCCGTCTTCAAGATCACATATCGTCTCATGCCGTGATTTCACACACGACAAGAAATGGTCTAGTTCATCAACGTACATTTCGTTGGTATCCCAATCCGGGAGGTTATGTGTTTTCCACTTCTGTTCTTTTGGTGTATATTCTTCCACAGTATGCTGATCAAGATCCCATTTCAGAGTACCATTGTCTCCGATAACTTTACACGAACGAGACGACGGCTGTTGAACGTAATCTACGTGAATCTTACAGAGTGTTCCATTTTCCATCTCAAGAACGATTTCTGCAATATCCTCTACATCAACGTTAAGATGTGAGCGTGAGGAAGTCATTGCTGTCACTTTCTTCACCTCACCGAATAACCAGCGACAGTAATTCAACTCGTGGATATAATCAAGAATCGCTCCACCGCCCATCTCCGGATTGGCACTGTACATCTCTTGATAATCTTCATATGGGTGCCAATCTGGGAGGTAACTTCCTGCCTCTATCTGGACTGAGAGTGGTGTTCCGATAACGTCTTTTTCGAGTAACTTTCTGATTTTTTTGATCCCTGGCTGAAAACGGAAATTGTATCCGACGAAGGTGATAAGACTAGATTCTTTTGTTTTATTAATTAGTTTAGGCACATTCTCCTGTGTATGTGAAAGTGGTTTTTCGATGAATAAATCAACACCAGCAACAGCGAGTTTCCACGCTACTTGTACATGAACATGGTTCGGAACTGCAACAATACCAAAATCAGGATTCTGTTGGGAGAGTGCGTCGTCTATCTCTGGATATGTTTCTGTTGCGCCGCCTTCCTTGGCTTCTGACCGTGCTTTTTTATCCCTGTCGACACCAATAATCTCTTTCACACCTAGTTTTGCTGCATTCCTAATGTGTCGTTGACCAATTGACCCGCATCCTACAATAATTCCTGAATTGGGTGATTTCATTTATTTATATGATTTTGCTCTATATCATCTTTGGTTTTGCGCGACACGTCTGCTATTTTTGATGTTAGGTCTGTTTCGTCAATATAGTCGATAACCGATCGAATATCCTGACTTTTTTTGGGTAGTGATGAATAAATTTCATTGAGATAGAAGTAATCAGCGGCCTCATCAAGCACTAATTCGATGTCTGTCCGACCTTGGTAGTGGTCTTGTTCAAAAACCTCGGCGGCGGTGACGTTCTGCACCGAGAATTTACTAAGGTTTTCTAGATAATACGGGGTTACATGCTCTCTCTCGTGAGGTTCGGTTGCGTTGGCCGCTACCTTGTCAAAACTACGCTTTGTGAATACTTCAACATCTAAACCCAGTGGAAATGTTCGGTCCAGCTTGTTCGTCAGGTAATCAATTTCTCCACTGTTCATTTCTTCTAACATATGGTCAATTACTTCTGGGCTAATAAATACACAATCTCCAGCAATTCTAACAATGAGTTCTGCATTAGCTTCGACTGCAGCGTTGTACATCCGTCCTAATACATTGAGTTCATCACCACAATAGACGGATACTCCTAATTTCCGAGCTTTTTCAACGATGACAAGGTCTTGCTTTTTTTCAGATGTAGCTACTACGACTTCGTCTATCTTTTTTGCCTGCTTAACTCGATTTATTACATGAGTGAGTGCTTCGTTCCTTCCTAAATGGATCAGCATTTTTCCGGGTAATCGTGATGAGCCCATGCGCGCTTGAATTATCGCTACGGTTTTCATTGTATATGTTCTCGTGTGGTGTGGTTTATTACTTTGTGATCACTATCTGTCGGGTTTTTAATCAACAGCTAATTTTGTTTGTATTCTTTGACGGTATACTTGAATCCACTTATCACATTTGATTCAGTCTCACGGATCACGTCAGCACCAAAGGTGGGTGCATCTGTTTGATCACGTTGTCAGTGGATTCTGTCGTTGTTGTAGTACAGGTTCAATTACGATTTGCTGGATATAACTGCCGTAGTTTGATGCGAGCATCGTCGGTCGTGAACTGCCAATTGATATCCGCTTTGTTTTCGTTGCGAGTACGTTCCCGACGCAGCTACGCTCCGTTCGGAGGTCGCTGCGTCGGGAATACGCCGATCAAAACACTGTCCACAGGGCACTGAATTAGATTTCAGCCATGTTCAGCCAACTCCCTCTTTTTCATGTGTAGTGGAACTCGAATCGATCAAGATACGCTTTCGCTTGCTCTGGTGGAAAACTGGTAGAAGGCAGCCGGTTTGTGCGTGTTGGGTTGATCCATCACAACCCGGATGCAATCCGCATCCGGGTTGTGAACATCCGCCAGTTCGACCATGCGGTCGATCCATTCGGTCGTCCGCCGTTGCTCTGTAACCTCGACAGCTACCTAGCCAGTTAACGGTTCAGTGGTGATGTGGAGTTGCTGTTTCCCGTTGCGTTCGTAACGGTGATCGACACGAGCGACCGCTCCCGGTTCGGCCAGGAGCTGATCGCGTTCATACCCACGAAGTGCCTGATAGATTCGTCAAAACAGATGACTGGACGAGTTTCGTCGTATGGTTCGTGGTAGAGAGCGATGACATCTTCCATTAGTAAACGAAGGCAGTGCCCTGTTCGGGTGGAATTTCCCAGTAGCTATAGAGATCTACTTTGTGCCCACCAGTCGAAATGAACCACTCAAGCGTCCTTCGTTCCTCATTTGAGAGATCAACAACGTGCTGCTTTCGTCCCATTCCTATAGATACACCTGCAGAGTGATTAAACTAAGTAGTCTACATCTGAAGCTACACTAAGCAGTTTCTTCTATAATAAGTCCTAGATTCAGAATTCGATGTGCACTAGATATTGTCTTATTAGACAAATCCCCAATTTTCTGTTCATTCACTAATTCGTTAATGTGGTCTAGGTCTTCGATACAATTTTCTGCATCATTTGGCAAGTAATCAATAACAGCTTGGACTGTTTCTTCGAAAACTCCTTTTTTTTCACGTAAGATGGTTTTACCCAGACGATATTTTGGGTAATTATATGATTCATTTCTAGGCATATCTTTCGCACTCTTTTTGTACGCTCTTCTGAAGTTCATCTTAGACACTTCATTTATGTATGCGTAGACTTCCTTTTTTGGGTCTATAACTTCTTTAACACCCCTTTTCTTTTTAAATCCATATGTCATTATCGGACCCCACATAGCAGGATGATGCAAAAATACACGATGAGAAATGTTACCACCAGTTGAGGAAGCATTAGCCTGATAACCTAGAAAATTCATTTTTTTTGAAGACCTTCCATTTACATTTTTAAATTTATGCATTTTTTTGACTTCATCTATAATAGAATTCTGTTCTGCTTCCTTAATTATGTTAGGGTGGCGAGTTGATAGTATTCCCGCATTATGTCCGAATTTTGAACTATCACCTGATACGTCTGTGAATATTGTGGGAATCAACAATGCATAAATTAATTGCAGAATTTGACTTTCAGAATAATGGTCCATAAACTGCACGTTCGTAGCAATATATTTTATTAGCTTCTTTATATTAATGTCCAGTGGTAAGTTAGTGCCTGTTTGGTTATGTCTCATGCCTATCTTAATTGCTGCATCGAAATTTTGTCCTGATAAGAGTATATCGGTCACACCTGATGAAATTATAAACCATGAAGGTGAATTAAATGGTACAAAGTTTTTCTTAGCATTCTTCAGTACTAACTCTTTTGCTTGATCCTCATATGTCTTTGACTCAATTAGCTTGATATCCAAATTGAGCCTATTTCCTGTTGAAACCGCTCTGTGGCCGCTATTCGAGCTAGGGCCCCGATCTATTGTAATACCAGTAGCTACATCTCCGAGTTCCTGCTTAAGTGCTAATAACAAAGCTGTGCTATCTGCACCGCCAGAATACATTACATTAATTGATTTATTAGTGTTTTTTAATTTTTGAGCTGTAGACTTAATCGCTGTTTCAAAACTATTACTGCTCCCCAAATCGCCATAGAACATTCGATTTTGGATTTTACCATTAGTCATCTCATAATAACAGGCAGGTAACAAACTTGTTATTCCACAAAATGGGGTTGTTATAGGGGTTCTCATAGATAGATTTTTATTTATATATCTGCGGGTGATTATAGGGTCGAGTTTTATTGATGATGAGGGTATCTCAGCTAATGCATCACATAGATCTCTATGAATTTTGTTGTTATTGCTATCAGTAACATATCCCCCAGAAAACCCTGGTGAAAACACATACAACGCATCTTCTCCGTCGAAATCACCTAAGACATAATCTCCTGCAGATGATGTCGCTTCTTCTCGTAAATACTCGGAAAGTGATGAGTTCTCATATGCTATTTTTGTTTGAGTGGCTGATTTGTGATACGGACCACCGTTAATTATTAATTCACTCGTCATTTTTACTAATTGGTTTCAGTTTATATGTGTCCGTGATTCCGGAAACTCTTGATATGGAAGTTGATGTAAGATCAGCCACATCATTCATTTTTTTCATATTTAATCCAATCTCTTTAATACTAATGCCTGGGAATTTTTGGAAACGCTGACCGGACAACGTCGGATAAGTTTCAAAGTATTGGTTGTCTGAGACCACCTCCATTTTTGACAATTTTTCAAAGTAGTATTTTCCCAATGGTGAATATACGAAGGACTCAAATTTTGATTCAATGTCTGGTAATATTCTTTGTCGATTTTTTGAAAGAGGTTTTCTTCCCCCATTATCAATAATATTATCAATCGTTAGTGCCATCTTTTTGCTAGCCAACCCTTGGGAATAATTTTCGAACCATGAATCCAATATCTTTTGTGACTCATCGATTGTTTTATAATCAATGTTGCCATATATATGTTTTTCTATCAAATCAACCAATTTATTTTCATTTTTGATAGTAAGTGAAACTGAATTCGGTAACTGGGAAGGTTTATATGTGTCAACAGGGTCGTAAGCAATTACCATTTTATCCATCATTCGTGCTTCAATACCAGTTGTACAACCATTATGAATTACAACAGACGCATTGTAAATCCATTCACGAACGTCTCCAGAAAATATAACTTCAATATTTTCATAGTCTTTTGATAAATCATAGTATATTTTTTCGCTTTCTGAGGGGTGAGGTCGTATAATAAATGTAACATTGGGGAGTTTTTCTGAAAGTAACTCACATGCAGCACAAAAATTTTTCATTGTTTCAAGCTGCCCTGGATATAATTGCTTATTATATTTGTTTCTTTGATAATGATTGACTTTCGAAAAATTAGTATTAATAAGAACATACGGAGTGTATTTTTTCGTATTCAAATCTGACTCAGCGTAAAAACCCCTAATGGAAGGATGAAGTAGATCGAATCTAGGGTTTCCAGATGATATTATGTTTGTCTTTTCACCAATTCGTTTTATGATTTCTTCTTTCTGTTTCCTACCCCAACAAAAGTATACGTCCACCATTTCCAACGTAGTAGGCTCAATTCGATTCGTGAAATCTGTAATATCATCAAAAACCGCACCTTCGGTATCTAGAACGCCAACGCTTCTACCATTTTTCTGCAAATACTCTATATTTTTTGTTCTCTTTTCGCCATAAGCTCCAAGTACTAAATAAAAATCGGGGTCTATTTTTTCAATATTTTTTCGTAGTCCTCTTTCGTCGCCTATAATAACATCATGACCTAAATTCAGCAGATTGAGACCTAGCCACAATTTACCGTGGAATTCGCGTGATTTTGTTTCAATAGGTAAACCAATTATTGCCATGTTGAATTTCAGAAGGGGTTCAAAATTTAAATACTTTGCATTTATCGGGTGCTTGTCTGTTGTTGTGAATTATTGGCTCTATTGACCACTAAGCAGCGTCGGAATAAGTCGGTACGCTCTTGTGGCGTAGATTGTTGGTGAGTCATAGTGCAGCGTCGAGGATGGTTTTCAGAGCTTCTTCTCCTGGCTTTCGATAGACGCGACGGCGAAGCTGAAACGCTCTGAGGTACGGTGTAAGTTTGTCCTTCGAGACA
>LFFM01002494.1_pt1 | contig 12141 bp, 9 predicted proteins | sample 643131 | NCBI WGS metagenome assembly LFFM01 (sample SAMN03777445, study PRJNA286221) | soda lake metagenome | biome: soda lake; feature: Kulunda steppe; material: water; isolation source: sample Tc-Br brine of Tanatar trona crystallizer | place: Russia: Kulunda steppe | collected 2011-07
CCAGGAGAAGATGTTCCGTCGTTCCGGGGTTCGCCTGAAACTGATGCCCCCTACGTCTGGATTTGTGATGAGTTCTACGAGGTCTCATCCGGTGGGAGTACACAGGTCATCAACGACCAGGAACTTCAGATTGCATTTGATACACCGCTTCCAAAAGGATTCGACGACCGTCAACTCGCAATTGAAGCTGCAAAAGACCACATCAGAACACAGTTTGTCCGGATTGGCGTTTCTGCCGATGAGGTTGAACTCAGCGTTCTCACCGTGACGGATGATGGTGAGGAAGTTCCACTGGAATGATAATCAACTCGTTTAGCCCCATCACCGCCGGCATCCCGGACCCTTATTATACTAGGTGTATATATTCCTAATATATGATGTTCGAGCACCCAGCATTCGATTCGCATGAACAGGTCGTCCACGCATCGGACGAAGAAACCGGGTTAACCGCAATTATCGCAGTCCACGATACCACGCTTGGCCCTGGTCTTGGTGGAACTCGTATGCGCGCGTATGATTCGGAGGAGGCCGCGCTCAATGATGTGCTTAGGCTCTCATCAGCGATGACCGCCAAGGCTGCTGCTGCCGATTTAGAGCTCGGTGGGGGAAAAGCCGTCATTATCGGTGAGCCTGAAAAGAAAGATGAGGCATTACTGCGTGCGTATGGTCGCGCGGTGGACCGGCTAGCAGGTCGGTACATCACGTCCGTTGATGTGAACACAGATGTTTCCGATATGGATATTATCGCTGACGAAACACCGTATGTTACTGGGAGAAGCGATGGACTCGGTGATCCCTCACCAATTACAGCACAGGGGGTCATGTATGGCATACGAGCCTGTATCGAACAGGTCACTGGCCGACAATCGCTCGCTGATGTTCACGTTGCAATCCAGGGGCTCGGCAAAGTTGGGACAAATCTGGCGGAAGAGCTGTTAGACCGAGGAGCGACAGTTTCAGTGACTGATATTCACGATGACCATCTTGAACCGTTCGAAGAGGTTTCCGATGCCCGGATTGTCGAACCGGACAGCATCTACGATGTTGACTGTGACGTATTCGCTCCGTGTGCGTTTGGCGGGGCCGTTAACGACGAGACCATCCCACGGCTTAACTGCGATATCGTCGCCGGCGCAGCGAACAATATACTCGCTTCCGAATCCCGGCATTCTCAGGTACTCCATGACAACGATATGCTGTATGTACCGGACTATGTTCTCAATGCGGGCGGCCTGATTACCGTCGCAACGGAGTATTTCGGAGGAACCAGAGAAGAAGCGTTTGCCGAGGCACAACAGATTGAATCTCGCGTGCACCGACTCATCGAGCAGGCAAAAGAACAGGACATTACCGTTCTCGAAAGCGCACAACGGTACGTCGAAAACCGCCTAGCGACTACCTCTCAGCAACCAACACAAGCCGTCAGTAGCCGATAACCCGGTTACAGGGAGTCGACGAACGAACGGATTTCATCGATGACATCATGTGCGACCGGTGAACCCGGTTCGGAATACTCCGCTGGAACGGAGTCTCCCTCTCCCGGCTGGAACCGGTGGTTGAGTCCTTCGAAGACAGTAATCTCTACATCATCTCGCTCATCAAGTACCTCCCGCCAGATTTCGAGGTCATCCTCGACTGTGACCTGATAATCTCGCCCCCCTTGGACGAGCAACTGTGGCACAGCAAGTTCAGCAGCAGCCGCAGTATGGTCATACTCGGCTACCGACTCGTAATATGGACGACCGCCAAGGTTGTTGACGACCTCACCATCTTCAATCTCAAGCGTTCGTATCTGTTCGGCTATGGCCTCAACCTCTTCGAGCAACTCTGCTTCGTCATCAGTGAGTTCCCCATCGAGCGTCAGGAGATACTCCTGCTGGGCAACAATGGCATCAGCGATTGACCGACCCAGCGGCGCGAGCATGACTGAACCCGCAACACCATCCGCTCGCTCTGCTATCCGTGGTGCAACCGTTCCACCAAAACTGTGACCCGCGACAACTAGGTGGTCGTCTGCTACCGCCTCGTGAGCTTGTAGCGTATCGAGGGCAGCAACTGCATCATCAGTGACAACCTCGTCAATAGTCAACTCGGCGAGGTCAACATCGCAGGCAAACGTACGCTTGTCATATCGTAAGACTGCAATGCCTTGTGATGCCAGCCCCTGTGCCAACTCCTTATATGGTCGGTTTGGGCCTGTCATCAAATCGCGGTCAATCGGACCATTGCCGTGGACGATAACGACGCCAGGAACCGGGTCGTCCGCTTCAGGTATCGAAAGGGTGCCTCCGAGAGTGCACGAATCGGATGCAGAAACTGCAACTTCCTCCTCGAAAAACGCCTCTTCGTCGACATACTCGGGTGCGCTCCAGTCACCCATTGGCGGAATGAAAAAGCCGGCAACATCACGTTCACCCTCGCGGAACTCAACGATGAACTCCTGTGGGCCATCCGGAAAACGTGCAGTGACGGTAACGACCTCAAATCCATCGAACAGTCCCTCATACTGCGCGGAAAGAATATCTTCGGCTTCACCCCGCTGAATTTCAAGGTCGTTCCAGGCTGAGTCGATGACAGCCGAATCAAGCTGTACAGAAACTTCCTCAGCGATGCGCTCGTCCACTTCCTCGTATTCGGCCCGGTTAGCATACCCGACAAATTCGAGCGCAAGCGCTTCGTACTCTGTGGGAGACGGTGGTGAGTCGGGTTCAGTCGGTTCGCTATCGTTATTCGCGTCGTCTTCATCGCCGTCATCACTCCCAAAACAGCCTGCCAGCTACACGCCTAAAGCGACAGTACCGCCGCGAAGGAGCGTCCGCCGCGTTGAGGTCATTTCAGTATCCGAGGGGTTATCCATATTGGAACAGTCGCTGTCGAGAGTAAAAAGGACAGAGATACGATTTCCAGGAATTCGTTGTACCGTCTTACTACGTATTCAATCGGCAGCAACCTCGCCTGAGCCAGTTACCGCATTCGGGTCCTGAATCCAGAGGTCACCGAACAGTTCATCCTGGCGAAGGCGAACTGTCCCACGGTGGGAAAGAAAGAGCAATCCGAGGAAGGTATCCACACGCGAGCCACCGGCCTTGGACACCTCCTTGAACAGCACCTCCTTTCGACCGCGGTCATATTGCTCTCTCACAGCAGTTCTGACGTTATCAATGACCGCCTCAATATCCTCGCCGTGGACCTTACCCGTGACATCCTCTTCAGTTGGTTCGTCATCGGCGCGGAACTGGTCTGCAGACCGGTAATCCATCTGTTGTGTGCCCCGCTGGAAACCCCCCGGTGAGTTGCTGGTATCGTATTCTCTGGACTCTTTCCACCAGTTGTCCCGTTCTGCGCTCCGCAGTTCCCGAACCAGTTCATCAAGCGTCTGTGGCATCCCCCGGGCCCGTTTCCGTTCAAGTCGCCGGTCCATTTCACGCTCGAGCGTGGCAAACGGGTCCGGTTCATCAAACGGCGTCTCAGAGCCCTCAAGTGCCCGCTCCCACGGCTCCGGTTCCTCGTCTTCGGGCTCGTCCTCGGACATCAGCGCATCGCCTTTCATCCGGAGCAGGACACTGGCATAAAACAACGCTCGACCGGAGGTTCGCAGGTCGGACTCATCCAGCCGGTCAAGGAACTTATCCGTCACTTCGACGATGTCGATATCCCACGGGTCAATCTCGTTATCCTTTGCCAGTTGGACAAGGACTTCCACCGGTTCGACAGTGTCTTCATCTCTAGCTTTCTCTTCACTAGCTTCTCCTTCAGTTTCCGGACTCTCCCCGTTCGTTCTTGGTGAGCCAAACGGACTGTCACCGGCGCTGTCAGCTGGTCGTTCCCTATCTTCGTGGCCGGTGATATCGAGCGGTATCTCCTCAGTCATCCGCCGGCACCTCGCCACCAGAAAGGTCAATTCCTGTCACCGATGAAACGTTGTTTTCTTGCATTGTCACACCGATTGCGCGCTCTGACCGGTCGAGCATTGCTGAGCGGTGAGAGACGACGACAAACTGTGCTTCGCCAGCGAGTTCATCAACCATCTCGCCGACCAGGTCAGCATTCGCTGCATCGAGGAAGGCATCGACCTCATCCAGCGCATAAAATGGTGCCGGGTTGTGTCGCTGGATGGCGAAAATGAATGCAAGCGCCGTCAACGATTTCTCGCCGCCGCTCATCGCATTAAGGCGTTGAATTGGCTTATCGCCCGGCTGAGCTTTCATCGTGAGCCCGCCATCAAACGGGTCCTCCTCGTTTTCGAGGTGGAGTCTGCCGGTCCCGTTCGAGAGTCGCTCAAAGATATCCTGAAACTGTTCGTCGATGGCCTCGTAGGCATCCATGAACGTCTCTTTTTTCCGTGCCTCGTACGATTCGATTCGCTCACGGATACCATCGGCCTCCTCGACGAGGATTGCCTTCTTTTCGCGGAACTCCTCGAGTTCCTCGTGAACGCGGTCGTACTCCTCGATAGCCAGCATGTTCACTGGCTCAAGTGCAGACATTTCGCCTTCGAGGCGTTGAATCTCTGCTTCGACTTCTTCGTGGTCCGGTACCTCCTCTGGGTCGTACTCACCGACCTCCGCTTCTAGCTCATCTATTTCCCAGTCAAGGCGTTCGTGGTCCTCTTGTAGGTCTTTTAGTGCGCTCTCAACGTCTGTAACCTTATCCTTGGCATTATCGCGTTTCCGTCTCGCCGTTTCGACTTCCTCACGCAGTTCGCTACGCTCTTCTTTCAGCTCTTTCAACTCCTCTTCGAGGTCTGCAACTTCCGCTTCTTTTGTCTCCAGAAGCTCCTCTTTCTCTACAATCTGTCCCTCAAGCTCCTCGATACGTTCTTCTGCAGCATCCTGTTTGTCGGCGGCAGACTCAATATCTTCACGAAGGGTTTCGATAGCTTCCTCTGCGTACTCGCGTTCGAGTTCCAGCTTTTCGAGCTCCGAGTCGAATTCGCTGACACGACGTTCGAGGTCATCGATGTCCTCGCGGATGGTCTCGGCTTTTGCTGAGAGTTCAGGGAGGTCCGAATCGGCAACTTCGGCTTCAAGTTCGGCGATTGTCTCCTCAATCACTGCAATCTCGTCGTTTTGCTCGGCAATGGCAGCCTCCAGTTCGTCCATCTGGTCGGAAACTGATTTGCGGTCGTCTTCTATCTCCGAAAGCTCGGCTTCGAGCCGTTCAATTCTTTCGCGTTCATCCGTGATTTCGCGCTGTCGCTTTTCAATTTCGGATTCGAGCTCCCGAACTTTCTCTGCGGCATCTGACTCCTTCTCGCGTGCATCATCGAGACGTTCTTCGACATCCCGAAGGTCAGTTCGAACCGACTGTCGTTCGGTTTCGAGGTCGTTAATTTTGGCTGCCACGCGTTCAAGTTGGCCCTCACTGCCTGCGAAAGAGTATCGTGACCCCTTGCTCGACCCACCAGTCATCGCTCCGGATTTTTCGACCAGGTCACCATCGAGAGTGACGATACGGTAATTCCCCATCAGCTCTCGGGCTGTCTCGATACTGTCAACAACCAGCGTATCTCCAAGCACGTACGAAAAGACGCCCGAGTATTCGGGGTCAAAATCAACGAGGTTAATGGCAAAATCAACGACTCCATCATGCTCGGGAAGCGATGGAAGTGACCGCTGGTGCATTTCAGTCAGGGGAAGGAATGTTGCCCGTCCTGCATTCCGAGATTTGAGATACTCGATACAGTGCTGGCCGATGCCGTCATCGTCGACGACAACGTTTGCCATCCGACCGCCAGCAGCCGTCTCACAGGCAGTTGCATACTGGTCCATAACACTACCGAGTTGTGCAACGGTCCCGTGAACGCCATCAACATCTGCATTGAGTATGCTCGTCACCGCACGGCCGTAGGAGCTGTCACCTGATTGGCCTGCCTTGGCCTCAAGTTCCGCATATTGCTGTTGGGCAGCGCTGATTTCGTCTTTGATATCGTTTAGCGTGCTCTGGAGTTCCCGCTTTTCATCGCGCAGGTCATCGACGACTTCCTCCATCGTTTCGCGGTTAGCTTTCGCCTTCTCGAGTTCGAGTTCGAAATCCTCGATTTCGGATTCGATATCTGGGATTCTCCCCTCGATTCGCTCGATTTCCTCGCGTTTTTCCCGCTGCTCGTTTGACCGGCGGCGCGCTTCATCGAGAAGCCGGTCTTGTTCTCGTTGGAGGTCGTTTTTCTCGGATTTTGCAGCTTCAAGCGCCTGTTTTCGGTCCTGGAGTTCGTTTTTGACCTCTTCGAACTCGTCGCCGACTTCGTCAATCTGTTTCTCGACGGTTTCGAGCGTTGATTCTTTCTCCTGAATCGTCGCCGCAATCGATGATTTTTCAACTTTCGTCTCACGAATGTCGGATTCGAGGTCGTCAATTTCCTCCTGTTTTCGGTCAATCTTCACAAACGCCTGTCTGCGCTCAGCTTCGGCTTCCTCGATACGTTCTTCAGCAGCCTCGATAGCATCGTCGATACGTGCGATATCCCCTTTGATTTCCTCGATTTCTCGCTTGATTTCGAGCTGTTCGTCCTCGCCCTTTCGCTCGATTTCCTCGTTGAGTTCGGCTAACTCATCTTCTAACTCCATCAGGGTTTCCTGATGCTCATCGAGAGTCGACTGTCGTGTTGAAAGCTCTTCTTCTCGCTCGGAAATCTTCGCTTTCAGCGACTCACGTTCAGCACGTTTATCCTCAAGTTCGGCGGCTTTACGATACCCTTCGTAGGTTTCTTTTTCGTCTCGTAGGTCCTGGTAGCGAAGGGCAGTCTCTCGCTCGTCTTCGAGCTGTTCGAGACGGTCCGCTTTCTCTTCGATACGAAGGTCGGCCTCATCGATGTGGTCTTCAACTGCATCGAGTTCCTCGAAGGCATCCTCTTTTTTGGCATCAAACTCCGCAACACCAGCGATTTCGTCGATAATCTGGCGGCGGTTGCCGGGGGTCATGTTGATAATCTCGGTGACATCGCCCTGCATGACGACGTTATATCCTTCCGGCGTGACACCAGCGGCAGCGAGTAAATCTCGGATATCAGAGAGGTTCACCGAGCGACCGTTGATATAATAATAAGAGTAATAGTTTTCTTCGGTCTCTTTGACTCGTCGTTTGATGCTGATTTCGTCGATGTCCCCGACATCTTCGGTCCCGGTCGCTGTGACGACTTGTCCCCGTTCGAGCGTTCTATCGCTGTTATCTAATACGACTTCGACGCTTGCTTCGCGTTCGCCCTGAAATGATTCTCCTTCCTGATGACCAGGATTGTAGATGAGGTCAGGCAATTTCTCAGCACGTATTCCGGACGTTCGTGCCAGTCCTAACGCGAAGAGAATAGAGTCGATAACGTTCGACTTGCCCGAGCCGTTCGGGCCAGTGACGGTGGTAAAGTCCTCGTAAAACGGCAAGCGGGTCTTCCGACCAAAGCTCTTGAAGTTGTCAAGGACGAGCTCTTTGATATACATGGGGATGCTCGTGGAGGAGTCGCGGCCTCACGCGATGATGATGTCGTCCGTCTCCTCCGTGTTATCCGTGCTGTTGTCGCCCTGGGGTTTAGTTTCTTCGCTGGCAGCCTCTGCTTGTTCAACAGATTTCTCAATCTCGTCTGTGTCTTCTTCTTTCTCACTTGCTGGAACGAACCCGAGGTCAGCATCGGAAGCGTTCTCCAACTCTCGGATACGAACTTTGCATTCGATAAGTTCGTCTGTCAGCCCTTCGACTGATGCTTCAAGCTCCTGTACGCGAGATTCAAGTTCCTCAACCCGGTTCGGGCACATATCTGCAACAATTTTCCCGGCTTACATAAACCTGTGTCAGACATCCATCCGAACGCTGATACGAACTGTGGTATCATACCACACTGGCAATCCGGTCAACGGAACAATTGATAGTTCTCACGCAAGACGGGTGGTGACGAATCTATCACAGCTTCCGTCGACCGGTATACCTCTGTTTTGCCTGTGTCAACGCAGCCTGTGCGCTTGCTGCGTCTTTGAGTCCTGACCCGGTAATCACGCCAACAGCCGTCTCGGAGGGGTCTATAAGGTCTCGTTCACGTGCTGTGTGAATCCCTGCGATGACCGCAGCGCTGGCCGGTTCTGCGAAAATACCTTCCGTGCGGCCAAGCCGTCGGATGGAATTGGTGATTGCATCCTCGGAAGCAAGAACGCTTGTTCCATCACTTTCTGCAAGTGCGTGGCAGGCCTCTTCAAGACGGTGTGGTTCCTGGACGTCGATACTGTCCGCTTGCGTCTTCTCTCCCGAGCAGTTGGACGGGTCCGCTTTGACACTATCGCTGGTGGCGTATCGCTCGTGAAACGCATCATGAATTGTTGTCGCGCCTCGTGTCTGGACGCCGAGCATCCGTGGTGCCTCTTCAATAAACCCGAGTTTTGAAGCAAGGAAGAGACCCTTCCAGGCACCAGCCAGCGTCCCACCGTTGCCCATTGGCATGACAACCCAGTCAGCATCGGGGCAATCAGCGGAGATTTCAAATCCAAGCGTGGCTGCGCCCGCGGCGGTAAACGGGGAAGCACCTGCACTACGGTCAAGCCATCCCTCATTTGCGACGGTCTCTGCACACGCGTTGAATGCAGTGGCGTAGGTGCCATCAATTCTGTTGACTGTTGCGCCATAGATTTCTGGTTGAACAGCCTTCGTCTGCGGAGTAGTGGTCGGAACAAACAACCGACAATCGAGTCCCGCACGGGCAGTATACGCGGCAATCGATGCTGCTGCGTTACCCGTCGAGGCACACGCAATCGTATCGTGTCCCTGTTCGCGGGCATACGTTGCTAACACGGCGCTTCCCCGGTCTTTTGTTGACCCGCTCGGTAGTTGTCCTTCGAGTTTTAATCGAAGGTCGATATCGAGTTCACCGCCCAACCTGTTTGCAGTGATGCAGTCTGTATCTCCTTCCCCAAGCGTGACTGGCTGTGCCCCTGTCACCGGGAGTAACGGACGATACGACCAGATATCTCCGGTATCGGCTACAAGCGAACTAAGAGTTGTTTGGAGTCTCTTATAGTCATATGACAGATGAACATGCCCGAGACAGCTATGCGTGGTTGCCGAGTCAGAGCAGCAACTGTCCCCCGAACGACCAAGCGGTTCACCGGGGGAAAACCGGTTCCCACACCTGTCACACACCAGCCTGACACCGGGTTCCATCTATCGAACAGGGGGACCTACAGCCCTATATGCTTTCCCGAACGTTTCGCTGTTGGAATCCGGACCCTTCATATCTCTCCTCCCCAACGTGATGCGTATGTCGTTACAGGTTCGGAGACGCCTGGGGCTGGCTGATATTATCACGCTTTTCAATGTGGTGATTGGCACGGTTGCCATGGCCGTTGCTGTTCTTGGCGAAGTACAGCTGGTCGCACAACTGATTTTGTTGGCTGCGGTTGCCGACGGACTCGACGGAATTGTTGCCCGGTTTCGTGGTGGGACGGAGGTCGGTCCGTTTCTCGATTCAATCGCAGATATCGTCTCGTTCGGAACGACACCGGCTCTTTTTGTGTTCGTTGCCGTCCGTGAGGAGTGGGGTCCGCTTTCGGAAAGCCCTGAACTGTTTGCACTCGCCGCAGCAGTCGCATCAATGTTCGTCGTCTTTTCCGTGCTCCGGACCGCCTTATACACGGTCTTTGTCGGAGAAAACGAAACACGACCGGGGATTCAGAACACGCTCGGTGGAACAATTCTAGCTGCCGGCTATCTGGCCGGAATAACCATGGTTCCAGTCTTGCTTGCAGCAACCGCAGTCCTGTCTGTGCTGATGGTTGCTCCGTTCCCGTACCCTAAATTATTGAACCGCGATGCGTTTGCGATGAGTATTATCCAGTTCGGAGCTATCCTCGTGCCGACGGTTGCCAACCGGCTGTTCCCACGACTGTTGCTCGTCGCAGCGCTTGCGTATCTGCTTCTTGCGCCACGATATTATTGGGGAGAAAAATAGGCATAGCCTTCACTGATTGGGCGAGAACTCCCACCCAGTAAAGAGTGATACTACCGGACGTAAGCTATTGAACAATCTCGCCACCCCCAGGGGTGGCGAGTATGGTAACGAAGTTACGTCCGGCAGTATGAGGAAAACGAGTTACGATGGTTGTTCGCGGTTGACCACAGTATCGAACAAATCCAAGACGAATGCCCGCATGTCGGGGAGCCACCTGCTGAGATATAGAAATCCGACCACTGCAGCGAGAATGACGAAGGTTTGTCCGATTGCCACCTCCGCAATGAGGTAGGTGACATCTAGCGTGTTGCTGGCACCGATTAGCGGTCCAAACCAGTCCCTAGCCATGGCTGCCCCAACGAATACAATTCGAACGCTGTTGATAAGAGCAACTGCGACGAGTACAAACGCCAGCCCGATGGCTCGGTTACGCCATGACGTTCGTGTCGCCAGGACAAGCCCTGAAAAGAGTGCAAACGCGTCGATTCCCGTGCACCCACGGGTAATTGTAATGTTCCCTCCGTTAGCGAAGCCAAGCCGGTACATGCCGCCGGTGGATGCCGAGGGCTCGATAACTGCCTGAATGCCCAGCCAACCAAAAAGGTGAGTGAACTGGTTGGCAAGCGCCTCCTGTAATGCAAGTTCCAGCGCAGGTACAAGTTCGAACGGAACCAGCACAAGCAGTGTTACAGCGGCGGTTGTCGTCAACTGGGGTGCCCGTTCCCAGTTCCGAGAATGCAGCAAAATTGCATAGAGACAGAGTATGGATGCGGCGGTTGCGATAAGCGCCCAGAAATACTGGTCAGTTCTCCCGGCAGTCACGTACCTGATGGCCAACCAAACAAGCGTCACGATAACGAAAGAGAATCCCCCAAGACTCAGATACCGACCACGGCATTCGTCTCCGAATGCAAACAGAACTGAACCGAACACTAACAACACAGTACTACCAAGCAGCGACAGATCAAAGATGGTGAACATCATTGCGTCTGTTTGACTGGGTTCATTCCAGCGGGTGGATAGCCTATTGACCGAACCTATCCCAGGCGCGTGCGAGAAGTGCGCCGGCACCAAGGCCAAGGCCAACGGCAGGTAACGTCATTCCTGGAACGCCGTAATCGTCGTCCCGTGAGTCGGTGGCATTCTCGTCTTCCTCTGGCGTGTTCTCCGTCTTGGTTTCCTCATCGAACGTCTCGATAACCTCTGGTATGACACCGACATCAGGTTGGTAGTGGTGGCTGTGGTCATCAAGTTGTTTCTCGTGGTCCGTATAATTGGCCGGCGGCTCCCCATCACATCCGTCGTTACCGATAGCGCGGGAGAACTCATACGTCGTAAACGCCCAGTCCAGAATCGTATCGTCCTCCATCCAGAAATTCTCTGCGTGCTGGACGACGCGCTCGATCGCTGGCCCGTATCTGCCGTCCATTGCAACGGAATCATTTTCGATAGCACCGGCAAGGAAAATGGCGCTGGTGAGAATGTTATACTCTTCTCGGTGGTCGAGTTCTAGCAGTGTTTCGGCGACAACACGAGCACCGAGAGAATGGCCTTGCAACCGAACTGTCGTGTCAGGGTTATCCTCCTTGAAATCGACGAGGAACTGGGCTAGTTTTGGTGCGTTTTTGTCAGCGATATCCTTCGCGTTCCACCAGGCATAGCTTGAATCCCAGACGAGACCGCTTACGGTTCCATCGTAGTCTTGCTCCTCGTAGGCTTCTTTCGTTAGTTTGACTCGGCGCTTACCACATTCAGAGCCGTTCTGCCAGCCATGACAGTGGATAACGAGTTCATCCGGGTTATCCGGGAATGGCGTACCTATCCTATCATACTCCGTTTTGGCATGGCCATCAACTAACTGAACACTCCCCATCCAGTCCGTATCAATGTGGTCTGCTGTATAGACTGCAGTTGGGTCTTCTTCGACATCACAGTCTCCGCTTTTATCACCTGAATCACCAGCGGTGGCTGGCTGTGTGGTTACGGCTGCTCCAGCGAACACGGTTCCTGCTGTCCCCACCCCTTTGAGGACTCCACGTCTCGATATCCGTCTTGCACTGTCCCGCCCTTCATTTCCCCCCGCATACTGAGCAGTATGTCGGAAAGAAAGCATATAAAGCTATCTTCCACATTTGTTATTAAAATTGATACTTGTAAGAGGGAGCATTTTGTACCCTTTCAAGCCATGTATCGGTACAACATACCAAGACGTTGGG
>LFFM01002495.1_pt1 | contig 12139 bp, 10 predicted proteins | sample 643131 | NCBI WGS metagenome assembly LFFM01 (sample SAMN03777445, study PRJNA286221) | soda lake metagenome | biome: soda lake; feature: Kulunda steppe; material: water; isolation source: sample Tc-Br brine of Tanatar trona crystallizer | place: Russia: Kulunda steppe | collected 2011-07
GTCCGAGTCCGTGCCAGATAGCGTCGATCAGCCGAGCCTCCCCGTCGGCCGCGGGGTCCGTTTCCGGCCACCCGTGAGCGATGGCGTCCTCCAACGCCGCGAGCGAGTGGTTCTCGAAGTTGTTGACCCCGCGGAACGACTCCAGTGCGTCGCGCTCCGCCTCGCCGAACGACGCGGACGGCTCGCCGTCGACGAACCCGAGCTCCGCGAGCGTTCCCGTCACCGCCTCGGCGACATCCCCGTCTACGGACACGGGGTCGTCCGGCTCCGCCCGCGAGAGCAGCGTCACGTCGTACAGCTTGAACACCCGTTCGAGCTCCGCGATCGGGTCCTCGTGGTCGTCCACCCTGACGTCGATCCACCGGTCGTTCCGGCCGTCGTACCCCCCGTCGGGCTTGGCGACGTACAGCGCGGCCGACTGTTTCCCGCGCGAGTCACCGCCCGCCTCGTCGCCCGCGAACAGCGCCGCGAGTAACCGCTCCGGGAGGTCGCCATCCTCCGACTCGTACGCCTCCGCCATCGCCGTCAGGGTGGCCTCGTTCTCCAAGATGTTCCCCTGGACCGTATAGGTCTCTCCCTGTTGGTCGCCGGCAACATCGAGACAGTCCTCACCGGTGTACGCCGCGACTGACCCGTCCGCGCCGACGACGCCCACCTGCCGGCTCGCCGCCTCCTCGTCGTCCTCGACGAGGGCGTCGATCGCCTCCGCGGCGGTGTACCCCTCGCGGAGCAGGTCGAGTCCGTCCGGGCCGTACGCGACGTTCGCGAAGCTCTGCGTTGCGATCGCGCCCGCGTCCGCGGCCGCGAACGGAACGACGGAGCCGACGCTGACGAACTTCGACTGGACGGCGACGCCGACGGCTTCCGTTTCAGGGTCGTGTGCGACGATCGAGAAGGTCATACCGGATCCGGCGACCGCCGTAGACAAAAGCGTTCAGGCGGCGGTAGTCGGGTGGCACATCGTCGGCAGTCGCGAATCTGGTGTACCGTCGGTGGTCGCGGAGCCGTCGTACCGTGTCGTTACGTGTCCTCGTCGAGTGCCTGCCACGAGAGCCGCGGGTTGCGGGCGGCGTCGGCCTGGTCGATCCGGGCGGCGGCGGTCCGGTTGGGCGCGGTTTCGAGCGACTCGTCATCGTCCGCGTACGCCGCGTTGAACGCGGCCGCGAGGTCGTCGAGCGACGATCGGCTCTCGATCTCCGTCGGTTCGGTCAGCATCGCCTCCGGGACCATCTCCGGCCACTTGGTGGTCGGCGGATGGACGCCGAAATCGAGCATCCGCTTGGCGATGTCAGCTGCATCCCGGTCGCCCGCCGTTGCCGCGAACTCGTGATGGAACGGCTCGAACGGCACGTCGAGATCGATCCGCTCGGCGAGATAGTTGGCGTTGAGCACGGCCTTCGCTGCGGCGTCCGACAGCCCCTCGTCACCGAGCCGTGCGATGTACGCGTACGCCTTTATCAGGACCTGCCAGTTCCCCTCGAACCCGTGGACCTTTCCGATCGACTCGGACGGCGTGAACCGCTCGTAGCCGGTTCCCGTCTCCGACTCCCGAACCCGCGGACCGGGCAGGAACGGCGCGAGCTCGTCCGTGACGCCCACGGGACCCGCACCGGGCCCGCCGCCGCCGTGCGGGGTCGCGAACGTCTTGTGGACGTTGTAATGCATCACGTCGAACCCCATGTCGCCGGGGCGGCCTCGGCCGAGGAGCGCGTTGAGGTTCGCGCCGTCGTAGTACAACAGCCCGCCCGCGTCGTGGACGAGGTCGGCTATCGCTTCGATATCTCGCTCGAACAGCCCCACCGTGTTCGGGTTCGTCAACATGAGGGCGGCGGTGTCGTCGCCGACGGCCGCCTCCAAGGCCTCGAAATCGACGCGACCGTCCTCACCGGACGGGAGCTCGACGACGTCGTATCCGGCGAGCGCGGCCGTCGCGAAGTTGGTCCCGTGTGCCGACGCCGGGATGACGACCTCCGACCGGTCGTTCCCGTGTCGCTCGTGGTACGCCTTCGCGATCAGGATCCCGGTGAACTCCCCGGCCGCGCCCGCCGGTGGTTGGAGCGTCACGGCGTCCATCCCGCCGATGTCCGCGAGGAACCCTTGGAGGCGATGCTGTAGCTCGAGGTTCCCCTGAAGGGTCCGGTCCGGGCGGTCTGGATGGACCGCCGCGTTCGGGTCGGCGGCGATGTCCTCGGTGAACTTCGGGTTGTACTTCATCGTACAGCTCCCGAGGGGGTACGGGCCCGAGTCGATCGCCCAGTTCATCTGCGAGAGTCGAGTGTAGTGCCGGGCGATCTCCGGCTCGGAGACGTCCGGCAGCGTCAGCTCGTCGCGCGTGAGGTCGTCGGGGAGCGGCGAGGACGCGGTGACGTCCACGGTCGCTTCTCCCTTCTCCGAGAGCAGCGGCTCTCGAACCGATCCCTCTTCACGGGCGTATCGTGCTTGATCGTGGATCATCTCAGATCACCTCCTCGAACGCGGCGACGAGGCCGTCGGCCCTGTCGGCGTTCAGGTCGGTCACACACACCTGTATCAGGTGTTCCCCGACGACGTGGACCGCGAACCCCTCGTCCGCCAGGTCGCCAGCCACGGCGGCGGCCGGCTGGTCGGTCCGCACGACGAACTCGCGGAAATGGTGTCGGTCGTGAACCGGCGCTTTCGCGCCCGAGAGGTCGTCGATCCGCCCGGCGAGCGCCGCGGCGTCGCGGACGCAGTCGTTCGCGAGCTCGACGAGCCCGTCCGGCCCCAGCGACGCCGCGTGGATCGCCGCGCGGAGCGCCACCCAGGCTTGGTTCGTACAGATGTTCGAGGTCGCCCGCTCCTTGCGGATGTGCTGTTCGCGGGTCTGGAGCGTGAGGGTGAACGCGCGGTCGCCGTTGGCGTCCTCCCCCGCTCCGACGAGCCGCCCGGGGACCTGCCGGAGGAACTCCTCGCGACACGCGAACACGCCGAGCCCCATCCCGTAGGCCGTCGGCAGCCCGAGCACGCCGGCCTCGCCGACGACGACGTCGGCCCCGACGCTCGCCGGCTCCTCGAGAACCGAGAGCGCGACGACGTCCGCGCCGAGCGTGAACAGCGCGTCGTGCTCGCTCGCGAGGTCGCCGACCGCCGAGAGCCGTTCCTCGATACAGCCACGGACCGTCGGGTTCTCCGCGTACACCATGACGACGTCGTCGCCAAGGCGGTCAGCGAGCGCGTCGACGTCGACGATGCCGTCGTCCATCGGATACGATTCGACGGTCAGATCCGCGCCCGCACAGTAGTTCTCCAGGACGGCCGCCTTGCCCTCGCGGAGGTGTTCGGGGACGACGACGACGTCGCCGCTCGTCGAGCGAACACGGTCCGCGAGCGTCGCGGCCTCCGCGAGGCCGGTCGCCGCGTCGTACATCGAGCAGTTGGCGACCGGGAGCCCGGTCAGCTCGACGAGCATCGACTGGTACTCGAACAGCACCTGTAGGAAGCCCTGTGAGACCTCCGGCTGGTACTGCGTGTAGCTCGTGATGAACTCCGCGCGGTCCGAGAGGTGATCGACGACGCTCGGAACGTAGTGGCCGTAGTGCCCCCGACCGAGGAACTCGACGAGGTCGTCGTTGCGGTCGAACAGCTGGGCGCACTCCCGGCGTATCCCCCGCTCGCTCCGGGGATCGATCCCGAACTCGCCGTCGAACGCGACCGTTTCGGGAATATCGAACAGGGCTTCCTCGTCGTCGACGTCGATCGCATCGAGCATCGCCGCGGTGTCGGCGTCGGTGTGAGGCGCATAGGGGCTACCGCTCACCGTCGCTCACCTCGTCGTCCGTCGGTGCCCGACTGACGGCCGGCGTGGCCGCGGGCGGATGTGTGTCGTGTCATGTATCTGTGGGCCCTCACGCGATCTGCTCGTCGTACTCGCTCGGGTCGAGCAGTTCCGCGAAGTCGACGCCGTCGCTCGGCTCGACTTCGATCATCCAGCCGTCACCGTACGGGTCGTCATTGACCAGCTCGGGGCTGTCGAACAGCGCCTCGTTGACTGCGACGACCTCGCCAGAGACGGGCGAATAGAGGTCGGAAACCGCCTTGATCGACTCAACGACACCGAACGCCTCGCCTGCCGTGACCTCGTCGCCGGCCGCCGGAAGTTCGACGAACACCACGTCGCCCAGCTCGTCTTGAGCGAACGCGGAGATACCGACCCGAACGGTGTCGCCGTCCGCAGTCGTCCATTCGTGCGATTCCAGGTACCGTAACTCGTCGGGAACTTCGAAGCTCATTGTAGGGTGTCTCGTGGTCCCTGTTCCCACCCGATCGCGACGAATTCAACGGGCGTCACGGCGAGCACGGCCGATACCACGCAGGGCACGGCCGGGACCGCGACGAGCGTGACTGGGTCGCCGGCGGGTACGGTGTCGCGGTCGTCATCAGGTGGGAACGGTCCACGGTTCGCGTACGTAACCCTTCCGAGGACGAGGAAATAAAAGGTGTGTTCCCGGCGGTCCGTCCCGCTTCACTGTTCACGGTCGGCGGCGTCCGTCCGAGGTCCGGAAGACGATTCTCAGTCCCGCCAGCTGTGTTCCGGCTGCCAGTCGAGCAGCGCGTCCGCCTTCGAGAGGTCGACGATCCCTTCCGTGCCGTTGAACCCCTCGAACCCGTCCCGTCGTTCGGCGTCGGGATAGAACGCCTCGACCACCTCGGTAGTGGGTGCGTCGGCAGTCGTGTCGCCCGCGACGGCCCAGAACGCCTCGTGGCCCTCGAACTCCGCCTCGACGGCCTTCCGCGCGATCCGCGTCGCGTCCGCGACGGCGAGGTACGAGAACAGCACCTCCCGGCCGGTGGCGGGGTGGACGTCGGCGAGCGCGTCGAGCGACCGATCGGCCTCCCGGAACTGTTCACGCATCTCCTCGTCGGTCGTCACCCAGGGGTATCGCAGCGAGGCGATCGTCAGGTCACAGGAAGGCCGTCGGCCGAACCCGTCGGCGGTCACCTCCATGGCGTGTTTCGCGATCCCGTAGGCGTCGTCCGGCGTCCGCGGGTGGTCCTCGTCGACCGGGAGGTACCGAACGTCGGCCGGCCGCTCCTGATGTTCGCTGCCTATCGCGTTGATGCTGGAGGGGAGCACGACGGACTCCAGTCCGAGCGCGTCCGCGGCCTCGAGGACGTGTGCCGCCGACAACACGTTACTCTCGTACACGCGATGGTCCGCGTTGCGGTAGGGGTTCGGGATCGTCCCCATGTGGATGACCGCGTCCGCGTCGTACTTCGCGAGCGCGCCGTACGTCTCGCCGGCGTCGAGGAGGTCAGTCGTGACGTACCGGTCCGAGACCTCCTCGCGTCGTTTCCCCCGAGACACGTTCACCGTCTCGTAGCCGTGCTCGGAGCAGTGTTCGAGTATTGCTTCGCCGATCTTGCCGTTTCCGCCAGTTACCGCGATCGTGTCGAGCGTCATGATGGTATTGTGAATGCGATGATGTGTTCGAGTTGTGAGTGCGTATCCGAGCCGAGATCTGTTCGAGCCGAGAGCGGGCGTTCGCGCTACTCCAGGAGGCCCTTGATGTAGCCGATGGCGAACAGCCGCCCCATGTCCGTGTACCCAGCCATGGCGTCCTCGCGGTCCTGTTCACCGACCATCCGCGGGACGTGGTCGGGGCGGATCGGCCCGTCGAACCCCGCGTCCAGATACGCCTCGATGGCGGCTTTCATGTCCGTCGGCCCCTCGTCGTGCCACGTCTCCACGAACTTCCGCTCGTCGCCCTCGACGTCGCGGAAGTGGACGAAGTGGATCCGGTCGCCGAACTCGCGGATCGCCTCGACGGTGTCGCCGGCCATCGCCGAGAAGTTCCCTTGACAGAACGTGACGCCGTGGCGCTCGCTGTCGTGAAGTGACAGGATCCGGCGGTAGTCCTCAACCGACTGGACGATCCGCGGCACGCCACGAACGGGCGAGGTCGGCGGGTCGTCGGGGTGGAGGGCGAGGTTCACGCCGTACTCCTCGGCGACGGGAACGACCTCGTCGAGGAAGTACTCGAGGTTCTCCCACAGCTCCGCCTCGGTGATGTCCGCGGCCGCGTGGTCCGGGGCCCGCTCCATCCACTCGTGGTCGTAGCCGATCCGCTGGGAATCCCCGCGACCGGGAACCGAGTCGGAGGTCCGGATGACGCCGAGCGGGTTCTCGGTCCACACCCAACAGTAGGTGTCGATACCGAGCCGCCCCATGTTCTCGATCAGCGTTTTCACCGTCTCGATCTCCGCGTCTCGACCGTCTTCCCCGAGAACCGTCTTCTCCATCGGCGGGCGGTCCTCGACGACATCGAGCGAGAACCCGTGGTCCGCGAACCGAGTGACCGTGCGCTGGAGGGTGTCGTACTCCCACCAGTCGTCGACGCCCCAGAAGCGGACGACTGCGGTGTCGAGTCCGAGCTGTTTCGCGATGGTCCACCGCCGGTCGGGGCGCGGCGGAAGCATCACGGTCGGGTCCATGTCGGTGCCACCGGCGGTGTCGCTCCCGCCGGCGATGTCGGTTCCGTCGTCGGTGTCGTGGTTCGTAGTCATGCGGATCGGTGTGTGTCGGGGAGGGTAATCGGCATCGGTTCGTGCTCCGTTCGTCGCCGGCCGGTGACCGTCACGGCTCCCGCGCTTCCGCACGCAGTCGGGTCGACCGGTGCCGCTCGTAGCCCGCACCGAGCGGGTGATAGTCGGGTTCGACGCCAGGCGGATCCGGGGCCACGAGCCCGCCACCGGCGTCGGGGGCGAGCCGCTTCTCGTACCAGACGCCCGCCGGCCCCCGGTACAGGTCGGTCCGAACCGCGAGTCGGCGGGTCCACTCGTCGAGACGCGCCGCCTCGTCGGCGTCGTCGCGGGCGGCCGCGCGCTCCGCCAGCGCCGCGGACGCGCCGATCGCCTCCGCGAGCGCCCAGCCGTACCGGTCGGCGACGATCGGTGTCCCGTCCGCCTCGTGGGTGTACACGAAGCCGTTCTCCGTCCACCCGTGATCGACCGCGGCGTCGAACAGCTCGCGCCCGCGTTCGTACCACCCGCCTCGACCACCGGAGGAGCCACCCACCGTCGGCGGGGCCGCCCCGTACCGGTCCAGCAGCGCGAGGAACTTCGCCCACTCCGCGTGGTGGCCCGGCTGGTACCCCGGCGGGCGGAACTGGTGGCGCGGCTCGTCCGCGTTGTACCCGAAGTCGTGGTCCCACCCGTCGGTGTAGTGTTCCCACAACAGGCCGTCCGTCTCGGCCGCGAGGTCGACCGTGATCGTCTCTGCGAGGTGACGGGCGCGGTCGAGGTAACTCTCCTCACCGGTCGCCTCGTACGCCGCGAGGTACGCCTCACAGGCGTGCATGTTCGCGTTCTGGCCGCGGTACGCCTCCTGCTCTGTCCAGTCCGGACCACAGTCGCTCCTGAGCATCCCGGCGTCGTCGCGGAACCGCTCCTCGATCAGCGCGTGGGTCCGCTCCAAGTCGGCTGCGGCCCCTTCGATCCCGGCGTCCGTCGCGCGGGCGTACGCGAGGAGGACGAACGCGTGACCGTACGCCGACCGAGTCCGGTCGACCGGGTCGCCGTCGGCGTCGACGATGAGATGATAGCCCCCGTCCGCTCCTCGGTGGGCCTCTCGGAGGAACCGGAGGCCGTGCTCGGCGGCGTCGACACACCACTCCGGGCCGTCGGCGAGCACCCCGACCGCGAAGTTCGCAACGGACCGACTGGTGGCGACGAGGTGACGCCGGTCGTCGGTGTAGTGGTTCCCGGTTCGGGGGTGCAGGAGTCGGTATCCGGCGTCGGCGATCACGTCCGGGTACTGCACCCGGAGCGTCGCGAGGACGCCGGCTCTGGTGGTTTCGGATCGATCCCGCAGCGCGTCGGTGTCGGCGGCGCGCCCGTCGTCCGGCGCGCCGTCGGCGCGTGTGTGCTGGTTCGGTGGCATTAATCCGTTATTCATTGTCATCGCATGGGCTACGTCGTTCTGACGGTTTTCAGGTCGTTGCCTTGGAGATGAGTCTCAAGTACATCCCGATAAGAAGAAGCGTACAATGACGAGTGACGACCACAGAGAAGCTGGACAGACCGAGTACAACGACGCTGAACGCGTCGTCGACACCCAAGCACACACCGGTGAAGGGCCACTGTGGCATCCCGAAGAGGAGCAACTGTACTGGGTCGACATCCCGGCAGGTCGGTTGTACGCCTACGACCCGGTCACCGACGAGAACGCGGTCGTCTACGAGACGAACGGTGCGCCGATCGGTGGATACACGATCGAGGCCGACGGCGCGCTCGCACTGTTCACCCACGGGCGGATCGAGCGGTTCGTTCCCGGGACGGCGGGGACGGAAGTCGTCCACGAGATCGACGCCGACACCCGGTTCAACGACGTGATCGCCGACCCTGAGGGGCGGGTATTCGCGGGAACGATGCCAGGGCCCGACGCGCTCGGCGAGCTGTACCGGATCGATCCCGACGGCTCGACACGAGTCGTCGTCGACGGACTCGATATCCCGAACGGGATGGGGTTCTCCCGCGACCGCGGAACGTTCTATCTCACCGAATCGGAGGCACGGGCGATCTACGCGTTCGAGTATGACCGGGCGACCGGACGGATATCCGACCGCCGCACGTTCCGTGAAACTCCCGAAGGCGACGGCGTCCCGGACGGCTTGACCGTCGACGACGAGGACCACGTCTGGTCGGCGCGCTGGAACGGGGGTCGAGTCGTCCGATACACGCCGGCTGGCGAACCGGTCGGGGCCGTTAAGCTCCCGGCGCGGAAGGTCGCATCCGTCACGTTCGGCGGTCCCGACGCCGCCGACCTCTACTGTACGACCGCGCTGACTGACGGCGACCGTGAGGTCGAGGGCGACGGCGCGGGCGCGCTGTTTCGGATCCCCCACGTCGGCGGCGGCGTGCCGGAGTTCCGATCACGGATCGCCTGAGCGCTGGGCACCCACCCGCGAGTGACCGAGCCTCGCGAACGACGGGTCCCCGCGACGGAACCCGGCGATTTATTCGTGGGCCGGCCGGAGCGCGAGCATGCTGATCACGCTGGAGGGGCTGGACGGGAGCGGCAAGACGACGGTCTGGGAGGCGCTTCACGATGTCTACCCCGATGCGGTGTTCACCCGCGAGCCGACGGACAGCTGGTACGGTGACGCCGTCTACCGCTCTATCGGCGACGAGGACGCCGACCCGCTCGCCGAGCTCTTCCTGTACACCGCCGACCACGCGGACCACCTCGCCAACACCGTGCGTCCCGCGCTGCACGACGGGGAGCTCATCGTCTCCGACCGCTACTCCGACTCGCGGTTCGCCTATCAGGCCGCGAGCCTGGCGGCGAGCGATATCGACATCGCACGCCCCATGGAGTACATCCGGGGGGTTCACAGCGCCTTCTCGCGGCCGCCGGATGCGACGATCTATCTCGACCTAGACGCACGGACGGCGGTCGAGCGGTCCGGCCGAACCGACAAGTACGAGCGGGACGGCTACCTCTCCGCGGTCCGCGAGAACTACGAACGGCTCGTCGAAGCCGAACCCGAGCGGTTCGTCCGTGTTGACGCCACCCGATCTCCGGAGGAAGTGATCGAGGCGGTCGAGGGTGCGTTCGCGGACATACTCGACGGGACCGAGCACGACGCACGGGAGTAACGGGATCGTCAGGGGTCCTCAGGGGTGTCGATGGCGGCCACGCGTACGATCAGCGGTCGCGTCTGCCGAGTTCGATCGCCGCATATCCGAAGTAGTCGCCGCATGTACGAAGTAGTCACCGCGTATCCGAACTAGTCGCCGCGTGTCCGGGGGGATCACCGTGTGTCCGGCAGCTCGTACTCGTCGGGCGGCTCGATGTAGAGGTAATCGATCGCAGCGCCGAGGACCGCCGGAAGCACCACGAGAAGGAGGATCACGACGGTTGGGCTCCGGAGGTCGATCCCGGCCCCGACGCCGAAAAACCCCGCAAACAGCAGGGTTGACACGAGGAGCAATGTCGGCGTCAGGATCACCGTGTACAGGACCCATCCCCAAGACGTCGACAGCCGGAGTCGGAAAAAGCGCGTCGTCACGCCGGCCAGAAACGTGTGAAACGCCACCAGCGCGAGGACGAGCGCGAAGCCGAACAGCGCGATCATCGCAGCGAACCACCTACCCGACTCGCGGCCCCGTCCGCCGGTCGCTCGTGCCGCCACGCTCCGGTTCTCGCGGCCATCAGAACGCCCCGCCCTCGGCGTCCCCACCTTGGCGTCTCGCGGACGAAATCAGCCCCGAGACCGGTTCAGTGTACTCGTATCCGGGAATAATACCCTGCACGTACGTTCCCTCGACGAAATCGATCAGCGCGCCGGCGTCATCCACGCCACGGCGCTCGTTGCTGTCGGTCAGTTCGAAGCGAACGACGACCTCGTCGTCCGCGCGTCCGACATCAGGGTCGAACGCGTGGTCTCCCCGCGTGACGCCGCCCACGTCGACGACCCGTCGTTCGAACGTCTCGAACCAGCCGGTTTCGACGACGTCCGCCACGTCGTCCGTCGTCACGGCCGACAACGTCGGTACACGAACGCTGACGGAGAACCGGAGCCGACCGTCCTCGGCGGACGCGACGGTCACCGTCCCGTCGAACGCGGTCGTCTCCGAGCTCCACACCGCCGCACTCGGCTCCTCGTCGTCCGTCGCTGCTCCGGCGTCTGCCTCTCTAACCCCGTCCGTCGCCGCTCCCGCATCCTTCTTCCCGTCCCCACCCGTCTCCCCATCCCCGTCCGTCTCCTCGTCCTCATCCGTCTTCCCCTGCGTTACGCCTGCGGCAGCGGGTTCGAAGGACCCGTGACCGCTGAAAGCGCGGCGAACACGCCCGGGAACAGCGGGGGTGTTTTCGGTGTCTCGCTCGAGGTCGCTCATACCGATAGTTGGGTCCGCGGACTCAAAAACGCGCCGGGAGTTCGGTCCGGAGCCCTACACCGGCGGCGATCGTCACCGGTAGTGGCACGCGGCTCCGGTACTGGTGTTCCTTTGTACCCTGGCCGGTGATCGGTGGTATGGCAGACCGATTTCACTCCACGGAGGGACTGATCGACGCGCTCGCCGACGCGTCGTTCGACCGCCCGCCCGCGCTCGTCAGTAACGCGCACGTGACGGGACTCGGGGTCGCCCGCGCGCTCGACGCCCACGACGTGCCGGTGATCGCGCTCGACCGTCCCGCCGACGAGCCCGGTGGAACGGCGATGGACAACGGTACCGCCGTCCGCCACGACGGGCTGGCTCCACCGTCCGATGCCGTCGATTTCGCCGGTGCGGCCACCTACCCCCTCGACGACCTCGACGGCTTTCGCACGGACGTGGAAGCGATCGTCGACGCCGCGGGAACTGAGGCGGTCGCGTTCGGCTGTATGGACGAGTGGGCGCTCGCGTACGCCGAGGCCGACCCGGACGGGGTCCGACTCCCCTACGCGGGGATCGACACCGTCGACGACGTGTTGAACAAGTCGCGGCTGTACGCGACCTGCGACGAGCTGGGTGTGCCGTACCCCGAGACGTATCGTCTCGGCGGCGGCGACGGCCCGCGCTCGGTTGACGAGTCGGCGCTCGCCGACGCCGCCGACGCGCTCGGGTTCCCGCTCGTGGTGAAGCCCGCGCGGAAACGCGAGTTCGAGGAGGCGTTCGGAACGAACGTGCTCGAGGCCGCGGACCACGAGGCGCTCGAGGAGACCGTCGCGGCCGCGGCCGCCGAGGGCGTCGAAGTGATGGCGCAAAAGCGCGTCGACGTCGCGACCGGCGAGGACCGTTCGCTGGCGTCGTACGTCCCGCCGTCGGGAGTGGACGACGCGCTCGCGGTGGTCGGCAACGCCGTCGTCCGGCACCCGCTCCAGTTCGGCACGTCGTGTCTGGTCGAGACCGTCGTCGACCCGGAGATCGAGGCGCGAGCACTTGGCGTCCTCGACGACGCGGGCTACCACGGGATCAGCGAGGCGGAGTTCGTCTACGATCGCGAGCGCGAGGAGTACCTACTGATCGACGTTAACACCCGCCCCTGGAAGTGGATCTCGCTGCCGGTCGCGGCCGGCGCGAACCTCCCGATGGCCGCGTACGCCGCAGTCACCGACGTCGAGTACGAGTCGCCGGGGATCGAGCCCACACGCTGGGTGTACCTCCGCGATTATTTGGCCGGGCTCTCGGGCGGGAA
>LFFM01002496.1_pt1 | contig 12138 bp, 11 predicted proteins | sample 643131 | NCBI WGS metagenome assembly LFFM01 (sample SAMN03777445, study PRJNA286221) | soda lake metagenome | biome: soda lake; feature: Kulunda steppe; material: water; isolation source: sample Tc-Br brine of Tanatar trona crystallizer | place: Russia: Kulunda steppe | collected 2011-07
AGCTGTACATCCAGCTCGGCGTCCGCTACGGCTCCGAGGAGGGCAACGAGGTCGCCCGCCAGCTGATGACGCACATCAACCACGAGTCGAAGTGGACCTCCCACGAGCTCGCCGAGGAGCGTGGCGTGTTCAACGACTGGGAGGAGTCGAAGTACGCCGACCCCACCGAGTACGCTGACTGGTTCGAGCACCACACGGGCCTCGACGCCGACGAGTGGGCGGACGGCTTCCCGATCCGCAACCACAACACGACGACCATCGCCCCGACGGGCACGACGTCGATGATCGGCAACACGACGGGCGGCTGTGAGCCCATCTACAACGTCGCCTACTACAAGAACGTCAGCGACGACGTCCAGGGCGACGAGATGCTCGTCGAGTTCGACGACTACTTCCTCCGAACGCTGGAGGAAAACGACATCGACGTCGCGGCGGTCAAGCGGGAGGCACAGGAGCAGATGGCCGAAAACGAGTTCGACGGCGTCGAGGGACTCTCGACGGTGCCGAACGCCATCGGCGAGCTGTTCGTCGTCACCGGCGACCTCGCGGGCAAGGAGCACGCGGCGGTCCAGTGTGCCTGCCAGCAGGGCGTCGACTCCGCCATCTCGAAGACCTGCAACTTCCCGAACTCCGCCTCGCTCGAGGACATGGACGAGGTCTACCGCTACATCTACGACAACGGCGGGAAGGGCGTCACCGTCTACCGCGACGGCACCCGCTCGAAGCAGGTGCTGACGACGCGCGCGAAGAACACGGAGTTCGCCGACGAAAGCGAGGCGGTCGAGACGATCGTCGAGGGCATCGAGGAGGTCTTCGGCGGTCTCGAGGCGTTCCTCGAGAACGACGAGGTTCGAGCGGCACTCGACGCGGAGATCGAGAGCCTGCTCGAGGCGAGCGACGACCCGACGATCGACTACACGGAGACGCGACCGCGCCCCGACTCCCTGTCGGGCGTGACCCAGCGCGTCGAGACGGGGTACGGCAAGCTCTACGTCACGATCAACGAGGAGGAGAACGGCCGGCCGTTCGAGCTGTTCGCGAACATCGGCCACTCCGGCGGCTACACCAACTCCTTCACGGAGGCGCTCGCGAAGGTCATCTCGACGGCGCTCCGCTCGGGCGTCGATCCCGAGGAGATCGTCGACGAGCTGCAGGGCACCCGGAGCCCGAAGGTCGCTTGGGACAAAGGCGAGCAGATCCAGTCGATCCCGGACGCCATCGGCACGGCGCTTCGGCGCTACCTCGACGACGAGATCGACAAGGGGATCCCCCAACAGCAGAGCCTCGACGACGTCGACGCGGGGGTCGCCGACGGGGAGGCCGTCGACGCGGACGTCGGTGCCTCTCCGACGGAACAGACCGACGGCGGCGCGGTCGCCGCGGACGCCGACGATGCGACCGACGCGCTCATCGCGGCCGGCGAGTCGCCCGAGTGTCCCGACTGCGGAAGCATGAACCTCTACTACTCCGAGGGCTGCAAGACCTGCGAGTCATGCGGCTGGTCGGAGTGTTGAGGACGTAGCTCCCGCCCCCGATTCGGCTCGTCTTTTTGGCCCAAGGAGAGGAGGAGTTAAATACGCCCCGCGCGGCCGGGATCGACGTCGATGGCGTCGACCGGGCAGACGTCGACACAGAGCATGCAGTCGATACACTGGTCCTCGTTCGTCGGGTTCGCCTTGATCTCGGACTCGGGGTGGCCCGGCGTGTCGACCCACTCGAAGACGTCGACGGGGCAGTCCTCCAGACAGGCGCCGTCCGCGAGACAGATGTCGAAGTCGACGGCGACGTGCGTCCCGCGGATCCCGAGGGTCTCGGGCGGATCGACGGGGCCCCACACCGCCACGCCGTGCTCCTCGTCGACCTGCTCGCGGTTGTCCTCGAAGTTCGGATCGATGGCCATGGTTGTCGTATAACTCTCCCTTCGGTACTTAACTTCGACGGCGACGAGAATCGGCGGTCCGAAGGCGACGAGGGGCGGCGATCCGGCGGCGACGAGGGGCGGCGATCCGGCGGCGACGAGGGGCGGCGATCCGGCGGCGACCCGGCTAGGGATGCGCGTAGTAGGTGACGAGTTCCTCCTCGCCGGTCGGTCCGTCCGCCGCGCGGGTCGGAGCGGGATCGAACGCGTCGATCCGAACGAAGCCGACGCGCTCGAACTGGACGACATCGTCGATGTCGGCGTCGGCGATGGCGGGTTCGGCGTGGCCGCGAACGTCGCCCTCGGCGGTGCGCACCAGCGTCTCGAGGCTCTCCTCGTCGGGGACCCAGTGAACGACGTCGACGTCGCCCTCCCGGACGACGGAGATGTCGTCGCCCACGTACTCGAAGGCGTCCCGGACGTGCCGCACGCAGCCGAATCCCTTGAGCCAGACGCGGTCGCCGTGGGTCGGGAGGTCCGACTCCTCCAGCCGGACGCGGCCGGCGGGAACGGTGCGGGTGCCGCGGTCCTCGTGGTCCGGATGCCGCGGCGGGTGGCCGGCCTCCGGGCCGCCGATCACGTCGCGAACCACTGCGGGATCCATCTCACGGTCGCGAACGAGGAAGTACCGGTCCGCGTCATCGTCGACGAGATCGCGGTTGTTCGCGTAGACCGACGACATCGCGAGGTCGACGTCGGACGTCGACATGCCGAGCTCGGTCATCGACTCCACGATGGCCTCCCCGCGGATGCCGCGGCGGCGGACCGACTGCAGCGTGGGCGCTCTGGGGTCGTCCCACCCCGTCAGCTCGCCCGCGTCGATCAGCTCCTTGATAGTCGAGGTGGAGAGCTTCACGTCGTACTCGTCGACCTGGACGTGTCCCCAGTGGAGCACCTCGGGGTACTCCCAATCGAAGTAGTCGTAGACGAACCGCTGGCGCTTCGCGGAGTCCTGAAGATCGATGCCGCGGATGATGTGGGTAACGCCGGTGAGGTGGTCGTCGATCCCGGACTGGAAATCAAGCATCGGCCAGCAGCGGTAGTCGGCCGCCTCCGGGCGAGGATGCGGCGTGTCGATCATCCGGAAGGCGACCCAGTCGCGCAGCGCGGGGTTTTTGTGCTCGATGTCGGTTTTCACGCGAAGGACCATCTCGCCGGCGTCGTACTCGCCGTCGACCATCGCCTCGAACTCCTCGCGGACCGTCTCCGGGTCCTTCCCGCGGTTTGGCGACGGCTCGCCCGCGTTCTTCAGCTCGGAGAACTCCTCGGCGGGAAGGTCACAGGTGTACGCGCCGCATAGATCGATCAGCTCGCGGGCGTGATCGTAGTAGGTCTCCAGCCGGCCGGATGCCCTGAGCACGCGGTCGGGCTCGAAGCCGAGGTACTCGATGTCCTCGAGGATGGCGTCGTACGCATCGAGGTCGGGCCGTTTCGTCTCGGGATCGGTGTCATCGAACCGACAGATGAACTCACCGTCGTACCGTTCCTTGTAGGTCCCGATGACGGCGGGCATTCGGGCGTGGCCCATGTGCCACGGCCCGTTCGGGTTGGGGGCGGCGCGCATGACGACCGATCCCTCCTCGGCGTTCGGGAGCTCCGGAAGCGTGTGCTCGTCCGTCTCGGCTTCCGTCTCGAGCTTCTCGACGAGCTCCGGGGCGATCTCGGCGAGTCGCTCGCGACGTGCGGGCTCGTCCATTCCCGCCACCTCGGCGACGATCGGACCGAGCACGCCCGGGATCTCGTCACCGTGCGGTCGGAACTCGGGGTTTTCGCCCATCAGCGGACCCATGATGGCGCCCACGTCCGGGTCGCTGCCGTGTTTGAGCGCGTTGAACAGCGCGGCTCGCTCACCGGCGGCCTCGACGCGCTCACGGAGTTGGTCGTCCATTACCCACGACTTGTGTGGGTTCGCTCAAAAACGCCGCGGAAACGGTGCCGTCTCGACCGTGTCGACGGTGCGCCGAAAACGCCGGTGGGGGGCTACGGCGACGCGGCCGAGGCACGGGGCATCGTCGCCGCGTTTCGATCGGGTCGACTCGCGCGGGTCCGTCGACGCTCGTCGCTCCGAACCGCGGGTAGGGGCAAGACGCACGTCAGACGCCGAGCGACTTAACTTGTCGAGACCGTTCACGCCATCGAGCGACCGTCACGAGCGTGAACGGTCGAGATCGTTAAGTGCGTGTGTTACATACTATCATGGAATCGAACGGCCGGTTCAGGAGGTTCTTTGCCGTGCGCGTCGTCCGCAGCGACATGGATGAGGAGAGTTGCCGATGGTAGAGCCGATGAGTCGGGAGGAGCGTGACTCCGGCAACCGGAAGATCCAGGTCGGATTTCTCCTGTTGGTGACGGCGTCGCCGCCGCTGATGCTGTTTTTGGGCGACCCAACGCCTTCCCAACTGGTCGCGGCGACGGCCGCCGGGCTGGTGCTCGGACTGTTGTTGCTGCGGTACCTGCGTGGACTCGCCGCGGAGTTCACGCCGGGACCGCGTCGGTAGCGTCGGCGAAAGGGCGGTCTCGACGTGGATCGAGGGGTGGATCCCTGTGGTTCACCGCCACGGATTCAGCAGGCGTGCGTCGAACCTGTCGGTGCGGACGAGCCCGACGCCGAACGCCAGCGCGACGAGCGCGGGAACGTAGTTGCCGAACCAGACGTTGATCGCCCCCCAGAGGATCACGAAACTGACCATGTCGTCGAGCATGAACTCACAGCTCGTCAGTCGCTCCTGGAGCCGCGTCCGGTCGAACGCGCGGTCGAGCGCGACGACCGCGACCGTCGCCGAAAGCACCCAACCGGCGTAGTTCGAGAGCGGCACGCCGTAGAAGGCGCCGCCGCCGAAGTCCCAGAAGCCGAGCGCGACCGCGCCGGGATCCAAGACGACGTCCATCGTCACGACGGCGGGAATGACGACGAGCAGGCGCAACCAGCCGTTCGCCGCGCGCGATCCTAAAAGCAGCAGACAAAGCAGGTAGGCGTTCATCACGAGCGGGATGAAGAAGACGGGTAGCGCCAGCGGCACGCCCCCGAGCATCGGTCCGAGGCTGATCGTGTACTCGAAGGTGCCGTATGGCCACCCCGTTCGCACGCCGAGATGCTCGATGAAGTAGGTGTACGCGACCAGCAGCCCGATCCAGCCGACGGCCCGGCGGTCGAGAAGCGGCAACACGCCGACGACGAGCGGCGAGCGCATCACGAGGACGCCAAAGAGGACGAACCACGGATTGAACGCGAGCGGGTCCGGGATCCATCCCTCCGCGCTGCCGACGAGCGTGATCGCGCCGACCGCAGGGAACAACACGGCGATGGTGAACCGGTTCTCGCGAACGATCCGGTCGAGCAGCGACTCGGCCTCCGGGCGCGCGTCCGGCAACCGATCGAGAACCGTGCCGGCATCGCCCGGGGTCTCGGCCTCGGCGCCCGGCATCAGAGCACCTCCCAGAGCGGGTAGACCCGCCAGAGACCGCCCATCGAGAGCAGGGTTCCGACGACAGTGTTCACGGCCGGGAACCACCAGTAGGCGCGCGCGACGTCGACCGAGGAGAGCGCGACCCACGAGACGAAGACCGGATAGACCCCGAGCAGCGCCCCGAGTCGGACGTCGACCGCCGCGAAGGCGGCCGCGGCGCCAGCCCAGCAGGCAAAACAGTAGGCGTAGGTTCGTCCCTCGCCGAGGGCGGTCGCCGTCGTCCGTATTCCGGCCCTTCGGTCCGGCTCGATGTCTGGAATCGCCGAGAACGTGTGCATGCCCATCGTCCAGAGCCACGCGCCGACGAGCGCCGCCGCGGGCGGATGGGCGCCCGCGACGGCCGCGTACGCCGCGGCACCCGGCAGGACGTAGAGACCGTTCGAGACGGAATCGAGGACGGGCGTGGTTTTAAACCGCAGCGGCGGCGCGCTGTAGCCGACGGCGAGCACGAAGAACCCGACGAGGTACGGCCACGCGACCGGCGGCGTGATCGCGAAGGTCATTAGGCCGAGCAGGCCGGCGGTGACGACGGCGAGGGCGACGAGCCGGTCCCCGTGCCACCGTTCCTCCCGATCGCCCGCCTTCTTCGGATTCAACTCGTCGATGTCGGCGTCGTAGACGTCGTTGACGCCGTAGAGAAGGACGTTCGCCGGCACCAGGAAGTACGCGGCGAGCGCGACCGTCGTCGGCGTGATCAGCCCGGAGACGTCGCCGATGCCGTAGGTGACGCCGACCGCGACCGGGCCGGCGAGGTACAGCCAGAACCGCGGCCGCGAGAGCACCACCAGATAGCGAAGGCGGTCGCGGACGCCGCCGTAGGCGTCGTCGTCGGAGCGGCCGCCGTCCCGTCCGTCCGTCAGTTCCCGGGCGTCGTCCCGTCCGTCCATCGGATCGTGTGCGTCCGTCGGATCGTGTGATTCGCGTCCGTCCATCGGATCGTGTCCAGTCCCGATCACGGTCCCGCTCACGTGTTCTTTGCGACCCGGTCCGCGGTCAGTTCGCCGCTGATGAGACACATCGGAACGCCGATACCCGGCGTCGTCGTCGCTCCCGTGAAGTAGAGGCCGTCGACGGTCGAGGAGGCGTGCGGGGGCCGGAACAGCGACGTCTGTCGCAGCGTGTGTGCGAGCCCGAGCGCGGAGCCCTGATAGCTGTTGTAGCGGTCGGCGAAGTCCGCGACGCAGAACGTCTCCTCGAAGACGATCCGGTCACGGAGGTCGGTGCCCGTGTTCTCGGCGACGTCGTCGAGGACGAGGTCGCGGTAGCGCTCGCGGATCTCGGGGGTGTCCTCCAGCCCGGGCGCGATGGGCACGAGCGCGAAGAGGTTGCTGTGGCCCTCCGGGGCGACCGTGTCGTCCGTCTTCGAGGGGACACAGAGGTAGTAGGCCGGGTCGTCGGGCCACTCGGGGTCGTCGAAGATCTGCGCGAAGTGCTGCTGCCAGTCCGTCGGCAACACGAGCGTGTGGTGGGCCAGCTCCTCGACGTCGCCCTCGACGCCGAGGTACAACAGGAACGCCGAGGGCGCGTAGGTCCGTGACTTCCAGTAATCCTGCGTGTACTGACGTTTCTCGGGCGGAAGCAGCGCCTGTTCGGTGTGGACGTAGTCGGCGTTCGAGACGACGAGGTCCGCGAGGTAGCGGGTCGTCGTGCCGCCGTCGGCGGCGCTCGCCGGATCCCCGGCGGCGCCCGCAGCCTCGCCCGGCGCGCCGCCCACGACCCCTCCGGGGCCGCCCGCGACGTCGACCGCGAAGGCGCCGCGACGGCCCTCGATGGCGGTGACCTCGGCGTCGGTGACGAACTCGACGCCGAGCTCCTCGCCGAGCTCGACGATGCCGTCGACGACCGCGCCGATCCCGCCGTCGGGATAGTAGACGCCCATGTTGAAATCGACGTGGCTCATCAGGTTGTAGAGCGCCGGCGTGTTCGTCGGCGACCCGCCGAGAAAGACCAGCGTGTACTGCATCAGCTGCTGGAGCTTCGGGTGCTCGAAGTAGTCCTCGACGTGTCCCTGCATCTTGCCCAGAAGCGAGAGCCCCCACGAGTAGCGGAGCACGTCGCGGTCGACGTAGTCGCGCAGCCGGGGACGGTCCTCGTAGACGAAGTGTTCCATCCCGATCTCGTAGGTTCGCTTCGACTCCGCGAGGTAGGCGTCGAGCGCGTCGCCCGCCCCGGGCTCGTAGGACTCGAACAGCTCGCGGTTCGCCTCCAGCTCGGGGAGCACGTCGACGCGGTCGCCGTCCTTCCAGAAGACGCGGTAGTGCGGATCGAGCCGCGAGAGCGTGTAGTAGTCCTCCGGCGAGCGGCCGAAATGGCCGAAGAAGCGCTCGAACACGTCCGGCATGAGATACCACGAGGGGCCCATGTCGAACCGGAAGCCGTCGACCTCCAGTCTGCTTGCGCGCCCGCCCAACTGTTCGTTCTTCTCGAGGAGGGTGACGTCCGCGCCGGCGTCTGCGAGATAACAGGCGGTCGAGAGGCCGCCGAATCCGCCACCGATCACCACGACGGATTCGCCTGCCACGGCGTCCATCTCCGGGACCTCGTTCATACGTTATCGTAGGGCGGCATCGGTATAAAGGCCGGCGGGACGAGGCCGTTCCGTTCCGCGGATCTCGCGTGCTCGACGGCTTCGGAGAAACGAGGAGAAGGCCTCGCGTTTCAGCGCGGGGAGGATGTCAATCGAACCCCTCCGGCGGTCGCCGGTGGTCGGTCTCCTGCTCGACGGCGTACGCGAGCTCGAGGAGCCGCCGCTCGTCGAAGGGGCGGCCGAGCAGCTCGACGCCGACCGGGACGCCGCCCGCGAAACCCGCCTGCACGACGACCGCGGGGAGTCCGGTGTGGGCGGCCAGCTCACAGCGCATCTCCTCGAACGGCTGAAGCTCGGGCATCCGTACGGGCGGCACGGTCGCCGGCGGATACGCGACCGCGTCGAGGTCGTCGACGACGAGCCGGTCGATCGTCTCCGTTCGCATGACCTCCCGCTGGACGAGCGCCCGTAGGTAGTCCGGATCCTCCCGTAGCCCGTCGACGTCGACGTCGAGGATGCCGAGGTCGCGGATCCGATCCTCGATGCTCGGCGCCATCGTCCCGGTCTCGACGAGTTCCGCGAGCGAGTCGACCGACGCGGCGTCGCCGATCTCCGCGAGGTAGCGGTCGACGTCGCGTTTGAACTCGTTGCCCACGACCCGCGCGTCGGCGAGGTCGTCGTCGTCCACGACCGTCACGGGATCCACGAGGGTCGCGCCGGCGGCTTCACACGCCTCGAGGGTCGCGTCGACCGTCTCCGCGACCCGTCCGGCGTCCCCGTCGGGCACGTTCTCCGGATCCGTCGGCTCGAACCAGTTGCGGACGACGCCGATCCGCGCCCCGTCGAGCGCGCCGGCGTCGAGATCGGCGGCGTAGCCCGACTCGGGAACCCGATCGACCCCGCGGGCGGTGATCGGATCCGCCGGATCGTAGCCGACCATCGCGTCCAACGTGCGGGCGGCGTCCCTGACGGTTCGGGCGATCGGGCCGGCCGTGTCCTGCGTGAGCGAGAGCGGGACGATCCCGGTTCGGCTCACGAGTCCCATCGTCGGCCTGACGCCGACGAGGTTCGTGAACGCCGGCGGCGACCGAACCGACGAACAGGTGTCGGTCCCCGTGCCGATCGCGGCGAGGTTGCTCGCGACGGCGACCGCGGTGCCGCCGCTGGAGCCCGAGGGGCGGCGGTCCGTGTCGTACGGGTTGTGCGTCTCCCCGCCGAGCGAGCTGATCGTGTCGGTGCCGAAGGAGAGCTCCTGGAGGTTCGCCTTGCCGATCACGATCGCGCCGGCCTCGCGAAGCCGCTCGACGACGGCGGCGTTACGCGGCGGGACGACGTCCGCGAGCGCCGCCGAGCCGGCGGTCGTCGGCATGTCCGCGGTGTCGTGGTTGTCCTTCACCGCGACCGGGATCCCGTGAAGCGGTCCGGTGAGCCCCTCCTCGTCGAACCGTTCGTCCAGCTCGCGGGCCCGCTCGCGGGCGTCGGCGTTCACGTGGAGGTACGCGCCGAGTTCGTCGTCGTATCGGTCGATCCGGTCGAGGTAGGCGTCGACGAGCGCGGCTGCAGTCAGCGTGCCCGCCGCGAACGCGTCGTGGATCGCCTCGACGGTCGTCTCGACCGGATCGACCCCGTCCTCGTCGGAGTGGACGCTCATTCGAACGACGACTCGCGCGAACGGGTTCAACGTTTTCGTCCCGGCGGTCGGATACGCCTAAGTCGTCGTCGCCCGAAACACCAATCAGCACATGGATCCGACGGTGGCGATCACGGGAGCGACGCGCGGGATCGGACGAGCGATCGCGGACGCCTTCGCGGACGCGGGGGCGTTCGTCGCCGTCTCCGGTCGCGACGGCGACGCGGTCGAGACGGTCGTCGACGAACTGAACGCGGGAAGCGACGAGGGGAGCGCGTGGGGCGCGCGCGTCGACGTGCGCGACGAGTACGACCTCGAACGGTTCTTCGAGGGCATCGCCCGGGAGGCCGGGCCGGTCGACGTCGTGTTCGCGAACGCCGCCGTCCTCCACGGCGACCCCGGCGAGCGGCCGGTCGACGAGGTCTCCTACAGCGGCTACGACGACACCATGCGGACGAACGCGCGCGGCGTCTTCGCGACGCTGCGCGAGTCCCTCCCGCACCTCGCGGCCGACGCCAGACTGATCGTTCCCTCGGGCTCGGTCGCGGCGGAATCGAAGCCGGGGATGGGCGCGTACGCGGTCTCGAAGGCCGCGGCGGAGGCGGTCGCACGCGGGTTCGCCGCCGACGTCGAGCAGACGGTCGGCGTCGTCGATCCGGGGCTCGTCGCGACCGACCTCACCGGCATGGAGCGCGCACGCGACCCCGAAAGCGTCGCCCCGCTTTTCGTCTGGGCCGCGACCGATGCACCGGCCGAGGACCTGAACGGGAGCCGACTGGGGCTTCGCGAGTGGAAGCAGGCGACGCGGTGACGCTCCCGCGCGCGGTCACTCGCCCGTGATCTCCCGGGCGGCCGCGAGCGCCTCCTCGTGGAGGTGGCCGTTGGAGGCGACGAGGCCGGTCGAGTCGTGACGCCAGCGGTCGCCCGCGAGATCGGTGACGCGACCGCCGGCCTGCCGGACGACGAAGACGCCGGCGACGCCGTCCCACGGGTTGACCCGCACGTTGGTGAGCGTCGCCTCCAGACCGCCGGCGGCGACCGTCGGTAACACCACCTGCGCGGAGCCGAACCGTCGCATGTCACCGAACCGCGTTACGATCGCCTCGCAGGCGCGGGCGTACTCGTCGCGCGCGTCGAAGTCCCACCAGACCGTCGGGTCGACGGCCGCCCGGCGGGGCTCCGTGACGTCGCTGACGGCGATCGGCTCGCCGTTGCGGGACGCGCCGTCGGCGTTGGCGGTGTAGACGTCGCCGAGGGCGGGACAGACGATGGCGGCGGCGACGGGTTCGCCGTCGACGACCGCGGCGACCGCCGTCGCCCACGTCCGGATCCCGCGGACGTAGTTGTGCGTGCCGTCGATGGGGTCGATCACCCACGCGGGACCCGCCTCCGGCACCGTCTTGCGCTCGTCCTCCTCCTCGCCGACGACCGCGTCGTCCGGGAACGACTCACGGATCGTCTCGATGACGCGACGCTGTGCCGTCCGGTCCGCCTCGGTGACGACGTCGTCCTCGCCCTTCGTCTCCACCGTGATGTCGGTCCGGAACCGGTCGTGAGCCACGGCCGCGCCGGCGCGCGCGGCACGCTCGGCGACCGCGGCCCGCGACGCGGGATCCGACGAACGACCCGGGACGGAGACGTCTCGATCGGTCATGGGTCGGATCGATTCCCCGGATGCGTATAAACGTCGATTCCGGTGCCGGGCCCGTTCGTCCCCGGCGGTCCGTCGTCGATCCGGCGAGCGTCACCTCGCCGTCAGTATTAACTCGATTTCGAATCCGAGTACCTTTAAGGGGGTCGGCCCGATACGTTCGTCCATGGAACCCGAAGAAGCCGTCCGACAACTCGAGTACGCCATCGACGCCAGCCTCGACGAGGAGGGACGACGCAGCGCCGCGGGCTACCGGCCCACCTTCGAGCGCGTCGCCGACCGCGCCGACGGATCGGCCGTCTACACGCTGGCGGGTGACCTGACGGACCGCGTCTTCGCCGGCGACCGCCCCTCCCCCGCGGAGGCGAACGACGTGGCCGACCGCGTCCTCGACGACCGGATGTACACCGACGGCGGCACGTAGGCGCGACACGCGGGCACGGCACGCGGACGCGTCGCGATCGACCCCCTCCGTTCTCTTTCCCTCGGACGCATCCCCCGGAGCGGCGTCCCCGGCCGTGAGAACCGATCGATCGCCCCACCGAATCACCAGTTTCGCGGACGGAACACGCGCAAAGCGGGAGCGTTCGGCTCCCCATGCCGAGGTTGCGGGCGTCGATCCACCGGAGACGTCGGCGTCGACGGGCCGGGAGCGTGCTCGTTCGGATCGACGCGCTACCGCGGCATGCGTCCGACGAGCAGGAGCGTGAGCACGACGATGGCAACGAGCGCAAGGATGCCGAGGAGTCCCGACGGGCTGAAGTCCTCGGGGACGTCGATGCCGGGTGCGACCGTGAGCACCGTGAGCAGGAGGATCAGCGCGGCGAGGGCCGCGAGAACGGTCGTCGTGCGGGGGAGTCGCATACGGCGTACGAGGGGACCCGGGGTCGAAAGTAATGAGTCATCGATGCGGCATCGAGCAGTCGTTACGGTGGGGTTTGGGGG
>LFFM01002497.1_pt1 | contig 12129 bp, 16 predicted proteins | sample 643131 | NCBI WGS metagenome assembly LFFM01 (sample SAMN03777445, study PRJNA286221) | soda lake metagenome | biome: soda lake; feature: Kulunda steppe; material: water; isolation source: sample Tc-Br brine of Tanatar trona crystallizer | place: Russia: Kulunda steppe | collected 2011-07
AGACACGAGTGTAGTCCGCGTTTCCGACGATACGGAGGTACGCGTCGCCAACGAGTAACACCAGCGCGAACCCGCAGGTCGCGGCAATCGCGGCAGCAACGAGGAGGATCGGCAGCGCGAACGGGACTCCTGCGCGGTCAAGCGCGACCGTCACGCCGGTCCGAGGCGTTCCGAGCGCGACGAGCGCGAACAGCGCGAATATGGTGTGGGCGGTGGTGCAAACACCGCAAAAACAAACAGTTTTTTCACCCCTGCGGCCGCGGATGCGTGTGAGGGATCCCCTCATGGCAACCACCCCACGCGATCGGCTTGCAAACGAGAAGGATAGAATCCGCGACCTCCCCGAGCAAGGGTACTGTTCGTCCGAAACGACCGACGCACTCCTTGAGTTTGGCGAAGCGTTGGACTCCGAAAAGGTCCGACACAAGTACCGCGACGGGAGTGGGAACGTGAAGACGCTTCAACCCCGCTCGATTGACCGATATTTGAGCTGCCTCCGGATTTGCGTGAAGGACGGATTAGACCTCCTTGATACGACCGCCGAGGAGTTCAACGCGCTCATGGATACGATGCACGACGATGAGGGTAAGGCAAAGACAACCGTTCAAGGCTACCAAGCCGCCGGCGAGGCGTTCTTTCGCTACCACAGTCAGATTGGAGTCGATCCGGAGGATATCAACCATTACGGCACGCGCTCCGAACCACGGCATGATGAACACGATATGTTCACGCCGGAGGATATCGAAGCGCTCCGGCAAGCCGTTGGTGAAACAAAGACGCCCGTTAGGAACCGCGCACTTCTTGAATTACTCATCTTTACCGGGCAACGGATCGGTGCGTTGGTCACGCTCCGGATTGGTGACGTACAATTCAACGAGGGTAACCACGGGTACATCTATCTGAACGAGGAGTACGACAAGGCCAACGGCGGGCTGAAAGGCGCGCTCAATCGCGGCAAGAAGCGGCCGATGTTTGGCGCGACAAAGTACGTCCGCGACTGGATTCAATACCACCCGAAAGGCGGCGACGATCCGGATCCTGATGCGTGGCTGTTCATCGGCGACCCGTCACACTGGAAGACCGATCCGGACGATCACTGGGCGAAGGTGTCGGCCGATCAAACGCTCCGCCGGATTGGTGAGTATGCCGACGTTGACAAGCCCGTCAATCCACACAACTTCCGTCACTACTGTGCGACGGTTCTCTACCGTGATTACGACATTGACCGTGATACGATCCGAATGCTCCTCGGTCACGTCCGCGGTAGCTCCGCATTAGAGGAGGTATATTCACACCTGTTTGAAGACGATTACATCCAGAAAGCCGAGGAGCAAATGGGCTACCGCGAGAAAGAAGATCGCAACCCGTTCACTCCGGAGACGTGCCCGACGTGCGGGGAGCTACTTGACGACGATGCAAAGGCTTGTCCGGGTTGTGGCGCGGTCTTCACGCCCGATGCACAGTCGGCACAGGAACAGCTCAAAGATCAAAAGAAAGAATCCTATCGCGAAGCCGGCCGCGCGGGCGACATGGATGCGTTTGACGATATTGAAGACGTGGATGAGTTGCTGGAAAACCCGGCCGTCAAAGAAGCGCTAATCAAGAAGCTGCAAGAGGATTAGTCGTCAGAATTGATTAGGTGCTGTTCAATTAGGTCATCCATTTCGTTGACCTGAATTTCCCGATCCAACTTGTCTGAAAGTCGGTCATGTAGTTCCTGATATTCGGATCTGGATAGTGGCATATCTTTTTGCCACTTCTCTAATGGATCGGTGTGTACCTCAATATCTTCCGTTAGTTCCAACTCGGCAGAAACATCTTGGATGCGGACGCCGTGGTGATCCGCTTCTGCCTTTCGGATCGCATTCTCTAAAATAGACTTGACAAACTCATCGGAGTCCATTCCATTCAGTTTGTAGCCGCGGTATGCCATTCCGATAATAGCTTCAATTTCACTCGTTTCCTTCGGCATCTTCATTTGGTATGCTGACTCATCGGGTGCGGATTCAGGGAGCCGAGTGTAATCTTCAAATAGTGTTTCTAACATTCCGTCTTCGGCTACCTCATTGAACACCTTCAATTCAAATAGCGCCCCCTTGATTCGTGCCCGAATTTGTGATTCTGTGGCATATTTTGAGTTTTGCGTGTTAGGCTCATGGTTGCCGTGGAGGTACGACCGTTGCAAATCGGTTAGGAACCGCCCCTTTGATCGCTCGGAAGTCATCTTAACGTATTCTCGTTAAGGCGCTTTGTACTTTTACCTTATGGTGCTTCGTACAAATTAGCATGAGTAAGGCACCAACTCGCGTCCTGCAGCAAGGGCGTGTGACGATCCCGGCGGACGTGCGCCGGGACTTAGAGCTTCAGCCCGGTGATTACGTCGTTATTGACGTGAAGCCGCTGGAGGACTCTCAGTAATGAGTCGGAACAGCACGGCCGCGTTGGGGCGCGGCCACGGCAAAGGTGGGGTTGACGAACACGGGCAGGTGATTCGCCTATGAGTCACAAGGACCGCCGGCGACAAAAGTCTAACTCCCGCCGTTTGGCGTTGGATATCGGTAATTCGTGGCGTGAGGTTGCTGGCAACTGCCACGTTGATCCGGAAGGCCACGAGAAGCGCGGTGATTCTGATGAGTAAGGTTGCTACGCGTAACGACGACGTTGCTGCCGAGATTGAACAGCGACGCGACGCACTTGAGCGGCTTGCGGATTCGGAGTATCCGATCGCCGACACCGCGGCCGCACTCCTTGAGGTTGCGGAGGAACGCCGATGAGCCGGGCGGAAAGTCCCAACCGCACGGGCACGGACCCGTACGAAAACGTCCCCGATGAGTTGAAAGGGCGCGATCAATGGCTCTTGTGGGATTCGTCGGCCGAGACGCCGCGCCGGCCGCACTGGAAGGGCGACTTCCAGATTAGTTGGTCCGATCCGCAGGCATGGCACTCCTTTGAGAAAGCCGTTCAAGCCGCCCGCTCACGCGAGACGTGGGGGATCGGCTACGTGACGGCCGCCGATAACGGCGACTATCCTGCAGGTGCCTTCGGGGTGATTGACATTGACGGCGGCGTTACCGACAGTGGCGACCTGAAAGAGTGGGTGCCGAGCTTGGATCGGTTCAGCAAAGCGGCGACCTACATCGAGCGGTCCCCGAGCGGCACGGGGATCCACATCCCGATTGACGGGAGTAAGGTGCCTGATTGGTGGTCGGATAGCCAAATCGGCGATCATGAAGGCGTTGACGTGTTGACTAACAAGTTCTGCACCTTCACCGGCGATACGTTGCCGGAGTCGGGGAGTGCGATCGCCGCGATCGACCCTACGCCGTGGTTGTTTGACGCCTATGAGGAACTACGCGGTGAGCCGCCGCGACTGAACGACGCCGCCGGCGCGTCCGATGAGTTTGACGGGGACGAATGGCTTGATGAGTCCGACGTTGAGGAAGCTCTAAGCCATATTGATCCGGACGTTGCACATTCGGAGTGGGTCCGCCTTGCCTACGCGGTTCACGACTACGATAGTGGAAGCCGCGGGCGGTCGCTCTTTGAGTCGTGGTCGCAACGCGGATCCAAGTACGACGCCGCCGCCGAGAACCAGATTGAATCGATTTGGTCCGACGCGTCCGCCGGCGCGGGTGTGAGCGTTGCGACGCTCGTACACAACGCGAAAGAAGCCGGTTGGTCGCCGCCGTCGTCAACCCGTCCGGACCCATCGAAGCGGGACGCGCCGCGATCGGTAACGCTGCGTCCGGGCGAGCTGCAGGCGTACGCCGGCCTTGGTGAAGACGGGGAGATATCCGACCTCAACGACCGGCAGAAAGCGGCGTACACTTGGGAGTTGATCAAAGCGTCCGAGGAGTGTTACGTCCGCGTAAGCCGCGAGAACGGCGCGCTGTGGGCCTACGATTCGGAACGTGGCACATGGAACGCGGACGGCGAACGCGCCTTAGCACAAGCCGCACGGAAGACGCTCGGCGCAGTAAACTACGGCGGCAACGTGCTTGAGGAGCTAAAGAATCAAGCCGCGGCAGATCCCACCGTTGAGGTTTCAACGGATACGTTCGGCCTTGACCCCGGAACGCTCGCCGTCAAAAACGGGTTGCTGGATTTAGAAAAAGCGGCTCGGGACGATCCGAACGCGCTCCGGGAGTTGCGGCCGGACGATTACGCACAGACGCGGCTCCCGGTTGACTACAACCCCGACGCGGACGGGGAGTGGAAGCCGTTCGTTGGTGAGGTTGTTGAGAACGAAATGATTGACGCCGTTCAGGAATACATCGGCTACTGCCTACACCGGGACGCGACCTTTGAGCGTGCTCTTCTCCTTGTTGGTGGCGGAGCCAACGGCAAGAGCACATTTCTTGAGACGATCGGCGCGCTCCTCGGCGACGGCAACACGACCAACATTAGTCCATACGACTTTGGGGATAAGCCGAGCAAAGCCGAGTTGCACGGTGGGTTAGCCAACATAGCGGCCGACCTATCCAGCGGTTCGATTACTGGCCGAAGCCTCGGAGAGTTCAAGAAGCTCACCGGCGGCGACGCCGTGACGGCAAAGCGATTGTATAAGGATCCGTTCAAGTTCACGTACACGGGCGGGATGCTGTTCGCGGCGAATGAAGTGCCGGACGTGCCCGTGAGCGACGACGACACCGCGTTTTGGCGGCGTTGGATTATCGTTCAGTTTGATAATTACTTCCCCGAGGGATCGGACCGGCGCGATCCCATGCTCGGCGACCGCCTGCAGGAACCCGAGAACTTGTCCGCCGTTCTCAACTGGGCGATTGAAGGATGGACGCGACTCATGGAACGCGGCGAGTTCACGAACGTGCCGGGGTCGCCCGACGACACACGACGCAAGTGGCAAACGTGGGGCGACAGTCTCGATTACTTCTTGTCCAACGTTGCCGAGCACGACCCGGACGCGCCGAATATCACGACGGGAGAGGCGTGGGACGTGTACCGCCGTTGGTGCCGGGAGAACGGTGAGGATCCGGTCGGGCAAAACAAGTTCACCAACGCCGCGCGGGATTCGGGTGCCGACCTTGGGTATGTGAGTAGCGTCCGAACGGATCGGCACGCGACGCCCTACCGCGGTTACAAGAACTTTGGAACCGTTGACGGCGAAACCGATCCAATCGATGTAATCTCGGGGTCGGACGGCAGTGACGACGACGACGATGACACCGAACCCCGCTCGATTGACGATTACGACGATGGAAGCGCGCCGACCGGAAAAACGGCCGACAAGAGCGGTTCAGACACGCCCGACCCCAAGGGTGAAGGCACGGAGGATCCGGCTCCAGCACCCGATAGTTCGGGCGTTGGCTACCCGTCGCTTCTTGCGGACGTACAAGCGACGTACACCGACGGCGACACACTCACACCGGACGCCGTTGCCGAGCGGATCGACAAGTCGGAACGCTACGCCGAGTTAGGGCTGGCGTGGTTGTGCGACGACTTTGACGGCGATGTATTGACCCGCGAATCCGAGGGGGTGTACCAGTACCATGAGTAGGGAGCCGTGGCGGATGCGGTGCCCGGAGGGTCACACTGGATTCAGTTACCGGACCACCCGCGGAGTGATCCGGTGCCGCACTTGTGGGGAGGAGTACGCCCGCAAGTGGGACGCGAAACGCGAGGTGTTCGTGCCCGTATGACCGGGCTGTGGATGAAGGGGGGCGTGGCGACCTCACCAGACACACAGTGCCCGGTGGACTCCTCAAGCAAGGCCTTCGCGTATCTATCGCGCGCTCAAAAGGCGTGGGAACAATTCACGCGGAGTCTACCGATCCACGCGCGGTTTTCAGTACGATGCTCATGCAGTTCTTTCGGAGCATCATTGAATCGGCGTACAACCGACTGCAGACCAAACACGACGACACAATGAGCGACTACATGACCCGAGGTAACGCACACGACGATCCGGAGCCATTCGCCGAGGAGGGCTTCAACGACGGTGGGATTCACTCACTCAACACGGGTGTCCCGACAGGCGAAAAAGTGCTGGAAGGTGCCATCAAGATCAAAACGACGCTGGAAGGGCGGGGATCCATCAACACGGATGAGTCCGTTGAAGATGCGATGCCAACCGCGACGGAAGCGCAACCACGCGCCTACCAGTATTACGCGCGTTGTGGCCCCGTGGCGAGCACGCACGACGATCTGCACTGGCGGTCGGCGTGGAAGCTTGCCGACGACGCGCCGGCGTACAAGTCCGACGCGTGGAAGGCCGAAGCGTCACAGCTCGATATTCCCGAGCACGACGGGTTCACGCCGAAGATTGTCAAACGCTTCTACGCCTATCTTGAGGACATTCGTGATAGGGACGATCGCCCGGCTCACCGCGAGGAGTTGATCGGTGAAGCCGCCGGCGTACGCGCGAGAGAACGCCAATACGACACGGCGTTTCGCTACCTGAAACAGTTTGACGGGATCGAACCGCCCGCGCGGGACGGTCCGGCGTGGGTTCACGTTGACGAACGGGAGCCGGTTGAACAGACTGCCACGGGGGAGAGCCATGTCTAACAAGGGCGAGAATACAAACCGCCACAAATCGGAAATTAAGACGCGAGACGCCCCAACGGAGGCAAACAATGTCCAATAAGATTCACTGGGAGATCCCCGAGCACGCACCCGCGCTCGCCGGCGAGCGGTTGACGCTTGAGTTTGACGACGACGAGTTTGAAACGATTGAGTCGGCGATCGAACAGGCGGGCGTGGAACCGGAACAGTTCATTATCAAGGCCGATGAGTGGGGTGAGACGTACACCGACCACCGCAACCAAGCTGTGGCCGAGCACGGACCCCGCTACGTCCCCGTGGACGGTGCCAAAGAGACGCTGGCTAAGGTACAGAAACAGACGCTTGAGAACCACATTAAGGTCTTCGCACAGTATTACGTTGGCGACGAATACCCCACAATGGAGGTGTTCGCATAGATGTCCGTGGACGTTGCCGAGATTGTGGTCCGGGCGACCGCGGACATTGACGACGCGGAGAAGGGACTTGACGACGTTGAGGAGGGGGTGAGCGACGCCAAAGAGGAGATGGACGACGCCGCCGATTCGTTCGGCGACCTGCAGAAACGATTCACCGGCGCTATGGGTGCGATTGTAGGCGGGATCGCAACATCCACCGGATTCCTCCTCGGGACGGTCCCCGTGCTCCAAGAAACGATGAGCGCGCTCGGCGCATCGATTCAATCCGTGGGGCTACGCCTTGACGAGATCATTCGCCCGGCATTCCAGCGTGTGAACGACCTCATCTTTTCGTTTGCCGACTTCATGCACGACGCCGAAGGTGCGACCGGGATGCTCGCCAACGGGATCGCCGTGTTGGCTCCGATCGTGGTTGGTATCGCCGGCGCGCTCGCAACGTGGTCCGTGAAAGCGTTCGGTGTGGTCGGCGCACTCGCCAAGCTCGGGACTGCGGTGAAGGTCGCCGCCGGTGCGTTGCTCGCACTTCTCAAAGTTGGGGTGGCCGTAATCAGTTGGCCGGTTGCCCTTGCTGCCGGATTGGCGCTTTTGGCGTTTATGTTCAGATCCGAGATTGCGAACGCCGTCGGCGTCGCCCTTGACGCACTACGCGATATCGCTTCGTGGTTCATCGATGCGGCCAGTGACGCCGTGAATTGGGGCGCGGACCTCGTTCGGGGGTGGGCGTCCGGGTTCATGTCATGGGTTGGCCGCGCCACCGATCGCGTCCGGAATCTCGCCGGGCGCGTCCGTGACATTTTCACCGGCCTCGTTGAGAGTGCCGTTGATTGGGGACGTGACCTCATTCGGCGCTTCATTTCAGGAATTACGTCCAACGCCTTGCGTGTCGGCGACGCGATCGGTGGCATCGAGCTTGCGGGCGGTGTGACGGTCGGTGACGTTGCCGGGGAGGTTGGTGCCAACGTGGAAGCAGGTGCGGACGCCGGCGGTGAGTTCATCGGTGGCGTTGGGAACGGTGCTGCGAACGTGTACCTCAACGGGCGGAAAGTCTCCGATGAGAACGGGCGCTTTAGCAAAGACCGACTCACCCGGCGGGGTGGATGATAATGAGCGATTCAACCACTGCCGTCGCACACGCGGGGATCGTCGCGGGCGTTCTCTTGTGGGTCGTTGGGTCGGTGTACGCTGGCTTCAACGGCAGTCTGGATGCGACAAGCGTTGTATGGCTCATGGCGTGGGTTCTCTTGCCCGTTTCCGTGGGGGTCCACGCCGGCGTGACCGACCCCGACCGCCCGATGTTTACGGTCGGTATGACGCTCGTATCGGCAGCTCCAATCCTCGGCGTGTTGCCCGCGTGCTACTATCTCGGATACACTCACGACCACTAATCATGTCCACAGAACACAAAGCGATCAACCTGTACGACGACCAGATACCGGCCTACAAGAACGCGAAAAGTGCGGTGTTAGCGAACACGGACGAATCGATGACCGAAGGGGAGATTATCCAAGCACTTGCCGAGGCATACACGGGGTGGTCGGCATGACCACGATCTTCCCGTCAATCCAGCCCTCTCACCGTGACCGACGCGACGACGAGGAGGAATCCGAACCCATGCGAACGCCGGGTGCGGACGACCCCGACGACTTCCCCGACGACGACGAAGACGATGAGTAGCCTTCCAAGCTTAGACGACGCCACGAATCGGGTGAAAAGCACGGTCCAATCCAGCAAGTCAAGCGTGTTGTGGTGGATCCCCGATCCGATCCCGTGTGACAAGTGCGGGCTGCAGTGTGAAGCCTCTCGGGCATACGATCCGGATACGGCCGCGTTCCACGCCGAGCACAACGGCAAAGTGCCGACGTGGTACTGTGAGGATTGTGATACGCATTACCGTCGGGAGGAACGGTAACGCACCCTGACCTATTTCCAACTGGATTGAAAATGACTGACACAATGGCCGACTCACCCGGAATGATTCGCAAAGCGTTCGGCGTGTTCTCACTCCTTGTCGGTGCCCTCCTTGTGCTGCTCATGGCCCGACAAGCGTGGTTATGGACCGTGACTGCCGACTTGTTTTACCTTACGTCAGGCGGGTTCTATGCCGTTCTGACGGCACTGTGTGCGGCGGGTGTTGCGTGGGGCTTCCGGCGCGGGGAAGCCGCCGACCAACTGTTTACCGCCGGCGTCGCACCGCTCATGTCTGTGGTCTTCCTTGGCGCGTTATACTACTGGATGACCGGCCTTGTCATCGGCTCGGATCGACTTGCTACCGCGGCCGGGGTCGGCCTTATGGCAACCGGAGTCGTGCTCGGGGCGTTGCTCTTTGGGATCCCATACACCGCCCGCAAAGTTGGCACACATTCGTAGGACTCTCGCCGTTCGTTCTTTCAAAGGGGGAACAATTACGCGGCTCAAGTTCTAAGTGACAGATAGGCCGGGAGTAGCCGACAGATAAGCACCATTCACCTCGGGTGAACGCCCGGAAAACCCACCTTCACAACACTATGCCCCACGATCACGCCGACTACGAAATCATGATCGAACAGCTGGACAAGAGTATCGATATCATGATGAGCAAGATCGAAGACGGCCGGATCCGCGATCCCGACAAGGAGCGGGTTCGGATTCAGTATCACAAAGTGCTCAAAGACACGATCGCCACAAGGACGGACGTGGTGGAACAGCGTGACTTACAGGATATGGCCGAGACTATTGAGGAGATTCAAGCCGAGCGCGCGACGGCATGAGCACACCCACCCGCCGGCAGATTGAAAAGCAAGTCAGCCAACTTGCCGAACAGTCGTCGCGCCACGACTCCGGCAACCTAAGCGTGTTGTGGGGTGCTGCCGACCCCGAGCGACGACCGGACGGGTTGACGTGGGTGCCCGAAACGAACACGCTCACATACGACCTGTGGGACGCACAACGCGACGCACTGGATACCGTCAATAACGACGACGTGGACTTGACGGCGTTTCTTGCTGGCTACGGGAGCGGAAAGACGCTGTTCGGTGCCCGGTGGATCATCAAACAGGCGATCGAATACCCCGGTTCCCGCTTCTTGGTCATGGGGATCGACTTCCAGAAAGCGCGTGACACAACGTTTCGCGTGCTGTTCGAGCAACTACCGGGCGAGCGGACGGGCGTGGTCACAAGTTCCTACAACGGTCCGGAAGCGTCCCCGATCGTTGACGACTACAACCGGCAGAACCACCGACTCACGCTTGTCAACGATACCGTGATTAAGCTCGGGAGCGCGGATCGGTGGAACCGCTACGCCGGCGACGAATACGGCGGGGTTTGGTGCGACGAACCCTCACACTACAACGACCTGCATAACCTCTTGGAGATGATCGGCTCACGACTCCGCGGCGTTCAGGGTCCGAAAGCGCAACTGTGGACGCTCACCGGCAACGGCCAAAACGACGCTTTCGATATCCTTGAGCGCGGCGTTGACGACGGCGGCGACGCGCTCGGGTTGAACATTGAGACGATCCGGGCGAGCACGCTGCAGAACCCGTATCTTGACGACGCCGACAAGGAACGGTTTGAACGGCAGTATGGCAACACAAGTCGGGAGGGGCAAGCCCTTCACGGCGGGTTTGCCGCCGGCGGGGGCAACCTCCTTTCGCGCGATCAACTCGCGTTCATCGATGCGGGCGACCTCGGCGAGCGCAACTTCCGCTTTCGGCTCGGCGTTGACCTTGCGTACGTCTCCTCAAAACGCCGGGCGAAAGCCACCGATTCGGACTATACGGCCGTCGTGTGCGCCGCCGTCGATCCACAAGAGAAGCGGGCGTACCTGATTGACGTGGCGCGGGAGCGTGGTCTTACCCTTCGGGAAAGCCTCGGCTTTGTCTCTCGGGTGGCGAACACGGTTCCGAACCCCACGGTCATGATCGAAGACGTGGGGGCACAAACGTGGTTCATCCAAGAAGCGCGCGAAAGCGTCCCCGGAACGATCGAAGCCGTCACACCAAAGCAAAGCAAAGAGGAGCGGATCCAAGACATGAGCATCCTGTTTGAACGCGGCGACGCCACGATCGTCAACCGGGAGCTGGACGATAATCTCGGCTACGATCCGCGGTGGCGGTCGTTCGTTCGTGAGTGGGTCCAGTTCGGTTCTGACGGCAACTCCCCCGACCTCCTTGACGCCGCTTACTACGCGCTTCATAATCTCAAGCTCGGCGACTACGGCCAAGGCCCGCAAGTCTTCTCGGGATCCTACAAGCGTGGCGGCGAGAAGCCGTCACTCTCAAAACGGTTGTAACCGCCCCGGATCTTTTCCGCCGGCGATCCCGCTCGCCCGCCCGGCTACATTCCTCAACCCCCGACTACGGATATTCAAGCGTCTAAGGCTACTCAACTATCGGTATCTTGGGGGTGTAGTCGGTGTAGTCGGGGGTGAAGTAAAACTCGTGATTGTGAGAGAGTAGAACCGTCTTAGGCAGTAGTATATTGTAGAAAAGAAGGTTGGGGGGTCCCCCCGACTACACCGGCTACATTCTTGTTGAAAAGAATGATGAGGCGACCGGCTTTCATCCCGGTATGCCAACTGTTTCATCGGTCGCATTAGGCGGCTTACAGGCAGTCGCTTTGTTAGCTGCAGTGGTTGTTGCCGGTTCAAGATTGTTGATCGCTGGATTGGACCCCCACCCGGAGCAAGATGAGGAAAATGTGTGGGTCGCAAAAGTGATTGCATACGGTGCAATTGTCTCACTGATTGCCTTTTTTGTGGCCGCGGTTCTGTTCATTATCGGATTGATGGGTGCCTACGGAATGCCCCCCTTGTTGGATCTGGCGTTCATTTTCCTCCTCCTCGGCGTAATGGTGTTTGCCGTGCCGATGGCCCTACTGATATTCACCAAGCGGAACCAAGGTAAACTGCCGTCGCTTAATTCCCCTTGAGAGTCTGATTGTGGGGCTATGGTGGCGGTGTTGGAAAAGATAACCAAGTTACTAAACGACTGCCGAGCCATTGATTCACTACCGGGAGTGTTGGGGTGGTTGCCTATCGCTCCCGGCATAGATTTGTTTTTGCTGTGTACGCAGTAATGCACATATGGTGTTAGCCGTGTTGGCGCCGCTCGTGGCGACGACGAACCCGCGGTCGGCTTCGGATCGCGGCACTGCCGGGAGGGCTGCGACGGCTGCGATGGCGGCCGATACGCCCGGAACGTAGCCGACGACC
>LFFM01002498.1_pt1 | contig 12127 bp, 9 predicted proteins | sample 643131 | NCBI WGS metagenome assembly LFFM01 (sample SAMN03777445, study PRJNA286221) | soda lake metagenome | biome: soda lake; feature: Kulunda steppe; material: water; isolation source: sample Tc-Br brine of Tanatar trona crystallizer | place: Russia: Kulunda steppe | collected 2011-07
CCGGCTGTCTCAAGCAGGTACCGGCCTGCTTCGGGCGTGAGGTGGCAAAGATACGCTTGAATAACGTTCCCGTTCTTGTCAAGTGGATACCGCTCTTGTTCTTTTCGTACCTCGGGCTTCTGTAGTTTCTCTCGAATTTCCGGTAGTGGGAGCGGTTCGTCAAGACTGGTTGTATCGACATCAACCCGATAATACTCGCCGCCTTCCATTTCGGTGAGTCGTGCTTCGGTCGTGACGACAGAGTACGCACGGATTGCTTGGTTAGTGTAGTGGAATACAATATCGCCTGTTTCGAGGACCGTCAGGTCGCGCTGCCACTTCGTATCCTGTGAACGGAGAAATTCATCGTTGAATTCGACCTCGCGGTTCTGGTTCACCCAGTAAAACGCGGCGTCGTCAACATCGACACCTGGTGTACTCTCAGTTTCAGCCGGTTCGCCCGAGTCAGGTTCTACCGGCTGTGCTGTCTCGATACCAAGCCGATCAGCAAGGTCAATCTCACCGTCTTTGTGCTTGTGGAAGGCGTAGTTTGCTACTTGGAAATCTGTTGCCCACTGCGGTACAGCGCTGAGATGGGATCGAACGTCGTGTGCTTCGAACAACTCCTCAACGATATTAATGAAGTCGTTGTAACGGCTTATAGAGGTCGTATTGGAATTCGGTGGGTCGTAATTCAGCGCAGTGAGTGTTTCTACTGCTCGATCGTTCAGAACAGCAAATGTTTCTGGGTCGATAGCTGCGAGTGCTTCAGTCGCGGCTGCCATCCCGAATCCAGGCAGCTCTAATACAGGTTCCAGTGTCCCGGACGTGACCGCCTCTTCGAACGTGTCTGCAACTTCGTCTGCCGTCAGATCCTCGAATATTCGGTCTGCCTTCCGATCTGCATACCGGCTTACGAACCAAGGTAACGTATCAAGCCATTCGGCAAAACGTCCACGAGATGGGTCGTCGAGGAACGTCTGTGCAAATTCCTGTCGGTATTTGATTTCACTCCAGTACTCATCCAGCTCATCAGTTGGTCGTGGAGAGTCCGATTCGGTGCCGTCTTGATTTACGAGATCCTGCCGTTCAATCCAATTGAAGAAGCTATCTAGGTGGCGGAAATCCTCTTCGAACGGGTAGGAATCTCGCACCGTCCGGAATTTCTCGGTATCTTCGACGTACTGGTCCAACTGTCCGGACATCGCATAGTCGAAGTATGTCTCCATTCCAGTTCGTGATCGGTCGTTACTGATAGGGTATTTTGTGGGATGGAGAAAATACAGGATCGCAGAGACGATACCGGCCTGAACTCGATCAATATCTAACGCAGCAAATTCCTCGATCGCATCGTCAATGGTTTCTTTATCATCGGCGTCGATGACAGCGGCCAGAAACTCATAGGTCTCCTCTTCATAGCCTTCGATTGGCACCGAGTACGTCCCTTTCCCAACGATACCTGTCCCCTCATCGATGCGATTCTTGATTTCGGTCTTCGAAGCCGGATCGATCTCAAGATCGTCGATCCGCTCTTTCTTCATTCCCGGACTCAGCGCGTTGTCATTCTGACACAGGTTGTACACTGTTCGCATCGCATACTCATCTATCTTGCCGGTGTCAACGATCGCACGTATAAGTGTCTGTACGGTCTCAGATGTGTTCCTGACGTGTGCTTTGTCCTGTTCCCAATCCTTTCGGGCGACGTACTCCTGTACGAGAGCGTCAAGATCAAGCGACGAGTCAGGTTCGCTCATTATTCACACACCGACACGTTGAGCTCATAAATGCGTGCCGGTGAACACACGTCAAGAGCAGTCGCTGCAACACGATGTCCCGATCCAGTTTACGAGAGGCTCTTGCCTAATCGAGTGAAGCGATTATTTGGTATGTGATAGGGACTGATACTGGCCGCTGAATCTAGAGGTTGTATGCAGCACAGAGGGGTTATTTAATTCACCTCTCATAGCCGAAATCTGTCGCTGACAGCAGGTTTGCGCGAATTCGGATAATTTTTCCGTTGTAAGCCACTCTAACACGGTGGAGACTGATTTTAAGCCACTTAGACTCGTATCACCAGCTATGCAACCATCAGTCCTCACCCGAGTATTGTGCCGGGCCGATTTAATGCGCGGCCAGATCACGTTACTGAAAGTGCTTTACGAACGGGATGAGCCAATCGGTCGTGGCGAACTCGCGGAGAAACTCCGAGGTGAACTACACCAAGACCCTGAGCGAAGCCTAACAGGTGTTCTGGGAGCCTTCGGCAAGCGGATCAACGCGACCAACGACATTCCGGGGAGCCCCGGCACTAAGACGTTCATCAAGCGAGAACGGATCAACGGTGAGACACATTATTCGTTGCGACCGGAAGCACGAGAAGCGATCAAGAATGTGCCCAGACTGATTGAAAAATTCGACGAACCCTGGAGCGATCTACTGGAACCAGACACCAAGATCAAGGTGAGTGATCTCTACCCCACGTCTGAGTAACGCTCTTCTGAAGTCGAAAAGAGAGCAGAGCTTTGGGGGAATATCAATACAGAGATGCTGTTAGCTAATGTTGGGGAAGCAGTTTTTGCACGGCCTTGATGCTGATTCTCTTGCCTCGTTTTCGTCAATAGCCGTGGCCTTGTCTCCAGCGCAAGCCTCGCTCTTGTGATAGATGTCACCGGGGTAGTCTGTCACTCTGTAGTATGACATAAGTACACAATTGGAAAGGTTCTTATTAAATCTGGTTTCACAACAACGACAAAGTCTAGATTGGGAAATCTGTCTGTCTTTTGTCTCTGTAGCATCGGTGTTCGGTTAAGCCCTATCCGACGGTTCTGAGTGTTTTGAACGTCGATCAATTTCATCGTGCACGCCCGACTCAGTCGATCTCAAAGCGCGGAAAATATTACTGAGAGTGTTAACCGAACACGAATGGTCTCTGTAGTCAAAATCAGGCGAAGGACTATGATCATGCTGAGTATGCGCTGTGTATTCAGCATTCGCCGTCCTAATGAGTCCTAGACAAGTTGGTTTCCAACAATGAATAGAGAACGTAAGTTGTGTTATCGCGGCGGTCAGGTCCGGATCTCGCCGATGAAGAACGCGGTCGTGTAGGTGATCCGCAGAGCCTGTCCGACGGCGACACTGCCGAGTAGGACGGCGAGGATGGCGAGGAACCCGACGATGTCCACCGCCTCAATGAGGAAGCCGGGGTCGGCACCACCCCCAAGTACGTCGGTGATAACGGGTCCGAGAACTCCCACTCCGGCTATCACAGCGAGCCCGACCACGATGAGCCCGTACTCCAGCGCGACTCGGATCACGGTGAACCCGGCAACGGACGCCGGTGCGTCCCGAACGACACGGATGGCAACCTTCAGAGCGTCAACCGCGGGGTCTCCCTCGACGGCCACAGCGGGAAACAGGAACTGGGCGACCATCGCACAGCAGAAGTAGACGCCGCCGAACACGACCAAAAGAAGGCCGAATGCGGCGGCAGTGGCGATCTCGGGGAGAGCAACGGCGCTCGTCACGAGCGTACCCGCGATGACGAGCACGATCATGAGTGCGAACAGCACAAAGAACGCGGCGAGCCACAAGACGACGAGCAGCGCGTACGCGCCGAGCAGCGAGAGCCAGCGCTCTCGGACAAGGTTGACCCCGACTTCGGTCGATAGCGACCTGGTTGAGAGGCCGTGGTCGGCGACCGCGTACGCGGCTCCGAGACCGAAGGCTAACACGGGAATCCCCAGTATCCAACCGAGAATGGGAACCACGCTGATGACGACCGACGCGGTGAGTGCGATCATCCCGAGGGCCCCTACCACCGCGAGCGTGGCGGGCGTTCGATCGGCAAGTCGGCGAATGCTGCGGAGAGAGCTGAGTGCGGGTCCCATACGTCATCGTGCGTGACCGACACTGTAGAAGTTCGGATTGGAGCCGGAAACGGCCCCGATTACCGAGGTTGTGGTTGTCGGTTCGGTACGCCTCAGGTGGCCATGGTTGAATAGATCTTAGTGGACACGTACGTCTCGCCAGCCAAGCAAATGCGGCTAGGATAATGAGCAAAGAGCAGGTACCGACCGATCACTTCTCTGGGAATCAGCTGTTAGTCATACGATATTTTGTCATATAATTCAGCACAAGCCTCATGTCTGGATTGACGTGCTTCAACAGGGTCAATCCGTGTTTCTGCGGACGTTCTATCACTACACTAATCGGCACCCCCATATCATAGCTAGTTTCAAGATAGAAATATGATCTTGTGGCTGAGTTCAATAGAGCATAAATCAACAGTTCGTGAACCATCCGTGCCAAATCCGGAGCAGTTTCAACTCTTAGCGGATTCAAGTCGCTGTAATGCCCTGTGGTATTTGATTTGACGCTCAGCAGTTTCTTCAGTAACTTCTGAAAGGCGTGTGAGATCCATGTTGTCTTTGATGTCTGCCTCTTTGACGTGGCGAGCGATCTCGTTCTGTGCGCAGCGCGGAATAAATTCCTCAACGTACGCCTCACCCTTACGTTTCGTCAGCGCATCGACAGCGTCACGCACATCTGACCCGAATTCATCCTCAATACATTCGAGTTCGTACTCAGAATCCTCAACAACATCGTGAAGAACCGCAACGATCCGTTCCGTCTCGGAGTCCATCTGTTCCATTAGGCGAAGTGGATGTCGGATATAGGTCGCGCCCGCTTTGTCGGTATCACCAGTATGCGCAGTCAACGCGATTTCAATCGCACGCTCTAAATCGTTCATAATGGAAACTACACACGCATCAACATAATTGATGGCGAGGGATCTGTGGAGCCACCGATTTTTCCTCGTTTCTCTGAAGGGTGTCAAGGTTAGAGCGTGGTATTGTGGAGAGCAGCGAAGGCCGTAAGCCAGGATCTGGTAGACTTGGCGGTGCTATGGAAGGAAATCGGTGGTAGAAGCGTCTGGTTCGGTATTTGAAGATCACGAATCAGGCTTCGATGAGCGAGCGATTTCCCCACGTTTCACGCTCTTACTCGCAGTCTAGGAGTTTGAGTGGCCAGTCGTACCACGGGCCGCGGTCGGCCCGCACCAGCGGGCAACCGCGGCACGGTTCAAGCACATTTTCAAAAACAAGAGCGCATCGAGGCCTGACCGGCCGGGAGAGACCTCAACAGCAAGCACTTCGAATGGTTCACAGTCGACTACCGCCCAGAAGTAGTGATCGATGCGGTCGATCTTGACTCGAGTTATGGACCGTATTCCTGAGACCACTTTTCAGGATTTTCAAGCTTGTCCTGCAGATACGGTAATCCATCCTGAAGCGGCACCAGTTCTGCTCCAAGGAAGTTATTCCTCAAATAAATCGTCGTCATTTGTTTCGAATCATACATAAGAGGTTCATTACACGTGCCGCAAACACTAAACGGCACTAGGATCGTCTCATCATCTCTCTCTATTTTGATCCTGTGATCTGGTGTGAAGATCTGTACGTATTCTTCCGGATTATCTATGTCTCCAGCACAGACCGTGATGATGAACCTGCTCGGATTTTCAAGCGCCGGACAGTGATTAAAAAATATTGCGGAAATGGAGTCGAACTCATCTACTATTTTCTCAACAACAGTCTCCAGCTCAACGTCAACACCTGTCTCGTCTAGCAGTCGTCCTATTGTTTCCTCGACTGTTTGTTCGTCGTTCCGTGCACGTTCCTCAAGCCGCTTTTCAAGCGGATTGGTTATTTGTGTCATCGCAGCGGGGCAAATGCGCTACCCGACTTAAAAGGTTAGCCTTATAGCCGTTTGACGGTACTGAAACAAAGAATGCACTGCCTCTTATCCGTGAATACGGGAGTGGTATTTAAATAAAGATGTGTGCCACATATACCAGCTGAAGTTTGGACTGTTTCAGTTGCCAATACTGTAATAGAGGTTTCTGGATTCCCCACGTCGGGCGCTGTCACGTTCTGTGGATTTGAAACCTGATGGGCCGATAAAGAACTACCCACCCTACTCGTTCACGACCGTATCGCCGAGTAATCCGGTTGATCTGACAGAAGAACGCTGTAGGAATGTCTGAGACTATCGCTAATGATGGCAAAACCAGGCGGACATCAAAAATATACGTGGTGTTTGCGAGAGACGATGTATGGATAGACTTATCTCCGAGATTGAAGAACACGAACTCCGATCCGTATGGGAGAACGAAGAGCGGGATTTCACCCGATGGCTGACGGAGAACATTGACTTACTGGGTGCGGAACTTGGGATTGAAATCGAAGACGCACGCGCTGAAGAAGCGATTGGGGATTTCTCTGCAGACATCGTCGCTCGGGAGATGAACACTGGTGAGACAGTTGTCATCGAAAACCAGTATAGCAAAACAGATCACGACCACTTGGGCAAGCTGCTGACGTACTCGGCCGGCAGACGAGCTGGTTTCACCATGTGGCTGGCAGAGGAATTCCGGCCGGAACACCGAAGTGTGTTGGAATGGCTCAACGAAAGTGGGCCGAAGGACGTGAAATTCTTCGCCATCAGGCCACGTGTGGTGAGTATTGAGGGCTCTGACAAGCGAGGATTTGAATTCGAAGTTGTAGTTGAGCCGAACGACTGGGAGCGAGAATTGACTGATGAAGAATCGCTCACGGAGACAGAAAAGGCCTACAAGGAATTCTTCGGGGACTTGGTTGAGGCGTACGCTGAACAGCGAACAAGTTGGTACAAACTGACGCCCGGACCGCGCGGGTATATGACCTTCAGCGCGGGAATTTCTGGGGTCAGTTTTGGCTGGGTGTTCCATCAAGGCCCCGAGTTCTCGATTGAACTGTATATTTCGACTTCGAAAAAGGAGCGAAACGAAGCGATCTTTGAAACGCTCCAGGATGACCGCGAGGAAATCGAATCGAATCTGGATGTCGAACTCGTGTGGCAACAGCTGCCTGAAAAGCAGGCCTGTCGGATCAAATGGCCCCAGCCGATCGAAGGGAAGATCACTGACCTAAGCCCTGAGCAACAGGCCAAGTTGATTGAGTGGGGTGTAGATGCTATGGATATATTCCAAGATGAGTTCGAACCACGGGTTGCAGAGTTACAGTCCTCTGATTTGTGAAGTGCATCTTCCGCTGGTGTTGATGTAGTGACCTCAACGCCAGTAATGCTAAGTCGACTCAGATAGCCGTATTCAACACAGTAGTATCTGTATCACATCGCTCGGTCCAGCCTTGGCGTTTTCAGAGAGTATTTGTTTCATCCTGCGATACCGGAGAGTTGTGAGTTCCTACATATTTTTGGCACGATCCGATCCCGAGAATTTTGACCGGACTGTCCTTTCGGAAATTGAGTTACGTGACTATCCCGATTATCCAGACGTGTTCTCTGAGATGGAGACGGTTCGGTTCTTCGGCGCTCCCGAAAGTAGGACGGATGCGTTTGAGAAGATGAATACCGGTGATCTAGTTCTCTTTCATCAGAATGGCGAGTACGTCGGGGCGGGATGGATCGGAACAACCGTTGAAGACGATCAGCAATGGGCCAGCACGACATTTTGGAGCGATACCTCTTCCACCCTCATCTACACTGTTCAGGGGGTCACACCGGTATCTGTTCCTATAACGGCAGTGAATTAGATTTTCGGGTATGCAGACGGGTATACGCCCCCGAACTTGATGCGGGTTGCTGGGGATCGCATTGACAATCGTCCTGAAGCGATCAAACGTGCCTTAGAGCAATACACCGACAAACATAGTTAGATGTGGTTCTGCGGTCGTTTGTGAGTTAGTTTGAAGGGCGCTTGGCAACCCAGACTACACATGTCTGAAAAACTCCCTGAGTTTGACCGCGATGATCTGGAGAAATTTGTGCAGGAGTATATGGAGCTGGACCGTCGAGTTCAACGACCCAAGGACATCTATTCGATACTTCGTGGACCACGGGAACGAAAGTACCAGTACTCACTTAGATACTTCTTGGATCCGCGGAAATCCCACGGCTTTGGATATACACTCCTCAACTGCTTTTTCGAGTGTCTTGACTTCTATGAGTTCAATCTCCCCGGTCAGCATATTGAGATCGAAGACGAAGTACAGGTTGGAGACGAGGGTTCAGACGGCCGGATTGATCTGGTTGTCTGCGGTGGGAGTGCGTTGGATGACCACCCGCGGTGGGCAGTATTCCTAGAATTGAAAGTCGGTGCTGAGGAAGGCGACGAACAGACAACCACGTACGCGTCGGCGGATACGTGGAACTTCACTTGGTTTGACGCGGATACAGTGGATGTTGACGAACTGGACGCGACCAAGTACGTGTACGTGAAGCGGGACGTTGCTGCGCCCCCGGACGACAAGACTGGAAACTTTGACTCGGTGGCGTGGTCTGACCTCGTGGAAAGTTTTGAAGCCGAGACACAGGATTCGCTTTTTGAATACCCCAATCGTAGTGTTATTCAGTTCACTGACTTCATTCAATCACTAAAGGAGACAGAGAATATGGACTCACCCATCGAGGAAGACGAACTCAACGAACGTCTTCACCTGTATTTCGAGCACAGCGACCTAATTCAACAGGTCGAACAAGCGAATAGCCAGTTCGAAAGCGATTTCGAAGATGTCAGCACCTACCTGAAAGACAGTTGGGTGACCCCGCTCAGCAACAAATACGACTTCGAAGACTCCGGGTGGAAAACATCGAGGGGGAGTAACCCAAAGTGGCAGAAGATTCTGCCAACGTACTGGGATCAAGATCCACTCAACAGAGACAGCACCATCCAATTGTTTTTCCGGCACTCACCGACGACCACGCAACTTCGGAATCAGACGCTCAGTTTCAGGCTTCGACTCCCACCACAACGGAACGTACATACAGAGAAACGACACGATGGTCAGTCGTTCAACGATGTTTTCACGGGAAAATGTACGTCTGACTATGCTGGGCGCATTAAGGATTCACTGGATGGAATAGATGTTGATGAATTCCGGTTGGGAAGTGCGTCAGCTCTCGTTGTGAAAAACTACCCGCTTGATCCACAGAATCTCACCAGCTCCTACTTCGAACAGCTCGATACTGCAGTAGCCGATTTCTGTACCGAACCAAGCGAATTCTCACGACTCATCAATGAAGTGTTCGAAGAGACGTATCGAGAGGTGTTCGGTAAGAAACCCGACGGTAAATTCTCCGGTGGGCTCCGTGAACGGCATTAAGTGAATCCGACTCCTCGTCGAAGTATTGATCTGAGGTTGAGTCGTCCTACGGCCCGATCGTAGGGTTCGATGCGAGTAAGTCGGTCGCCGCAACACAGTGTTTTGAATCAGCTTTCGAGAAGCGATTCTCCTATGGGGGTTGTTCGATCCAACTACTGACGTATCTCGCATATTTGTGATCCGTACAAAGATATAATAGATGCCAGCAGGTACTACCTTGTATGACTGACTCAGGTCTCGGTTCGTGGAGTGATAATCTCTCCGCTCGGGAGCGCGTCAGAGAGATCGCCACGACCCTCACAGAAGCCCGTTCCGTTGAGCGGGTGCGCGAAGAAGCGCAGATCTCCTCGTGGCAAACTGCAAAAGACGAGTTGGAGATGCTCGTTGAATTCGGGCAAGTGCAGGCTGTTGAAGGCGATGACGGGAACACGAAGTACGCACCGAACTACCAGATCCGGTACTTCAACGAAGTGACTGAATTAATCAACAGCCACACGCGTGAGGAACTCCGCGAGGAAATCGCATCCATCCAGGAACTGATTGACGAGTGGAAGCACGAATTCGCCGTTGAGTCACGAGACGAATTAGAAGCAACACTCACCGATGACGACCTCGACAGCGAGGCTATTCGAGAACGTAACCGTGTGCTTCGGGAGTGGGAACGCTACGAGGACAACAAGCGTCTGCTCAAACACGCGCTGGAACTCTACGATGACGCCCGTGAACTCTCCGCCGGACAGAACAATTCTTCGGATTCCTCGATACCACTCTCGCAGTAAACCCCTCTAATGATTTTTCTCGCCAATCGCGCCAATCTCGATAAACGAACGCTTCTCACACGAATCCACAACCGGCTACAGACACAGGTTTCCAAGGACGCGTCTCCGATCAAGCAGGTCTGGTATCATACGTCTACGGGGAACAAAACCGGTGTCCAAGCGACGATCGCACCCGAACGTTTTCTCGACACATCGTATCCAGTCGCTAAAGCGGAGCTACAGGTCTCGTTTGACTTCCCGCAAACCCGCGCATACGACTTTTACAGGATTCAATGGGTCGAATACGACCGGAACCTCATGGTCGGGTGGCATCAAGACGAGACACACATGGATCTCGGTGAGTGCCACTTCCAGATCGATCACCACGGAGAAACAGTTCAGCGAGAGACAGCCGAGTTTCTCGATACGCACTCGTTGAACGTACTCGACGAACGAACCGACGATCTCGTGGACATACTCGATGCATTGACGTGGGACAATTCGACCCCACGTGTTCCAAAACAAGCTGTCCGTTAATCGAGAGAAACATCACGAAACCACCGGTTCTAAGACCATATCAATATTCAGCGGGCGAACGTTTACGGGGTCGCGGTTTCGTTTTGAATTACAGACTGGTTACGTGATCGGATCAATAAACTCAGTACTATTGATCAAGCGGGGCACGACACAGAAACCGCGACTGATAACAGCGGTGACTTATCGCGGTTTGAACAGCTCGTCTGGGGATAATAGATATGACTGACCACACGACTACACGAGAGTTTGACGGGACATTAGTCACAACACCGTTCGGAGCAGAGAACGCTGAACAAGCGACACTAAACGAATACGCGAATCTGCTTGAGAAGTACGACTCCGAGGACGTGCTCGTTCTTACTGGTGCGCCAACAAGTACCGACACGTTCCGTGATACGCTAGACGAGATTCTTCCCGGCGCGGCGACACCGTACGTGACATCGCCTGTCGTACACGCGACGGATGTCCTCAACCAGACGGACGACCGAGTGACACTCTCGGACGCATTACGGCGTGAGCTTCTGCATCGATTCCTCGCCGATTACGAATGGGAGACAGAATACCTACAACGGGCGTCGGAGCAACCGTCGTTCATTGAAAATATAGCCCAACTGATGAATACAATCTCGTGGCAGGATGTGTCTCCCGACGAGACGCCTGAACTCCGAGAGATTACGGCTGCACTTAATGCATTCCACAACTGGCTTGCTGAACACGATCATATAGAGCGCGGGCAACTCATCTCTGAAGCACTCGATGTCCTCAGAAGCGACGACGAGGTCATCGTCGACGTTGAGGCGGTGCTTGCAGTCGAATTTGAGGAGTTCTTCCCACTCGACCGGGCGTATCTCGACGCGCTCACGACAGACTGTGACCTCGTCTGTATCGCTGAAGAGAACGCAAGTGTGCGCCGCACGTGGGTCGAGACAGGCCCAGTCACGGACTACGTTTCGTTCAGAGACTCTCGACGCGCATCTGCTGTCCAGCCATCAACTCGCCCGGCAGCCACTGCTGCATACTTCGCGGAAGAAACTGTCGTGGACGATCCGGATACTGGGTCAGTATCGGTGCTTGCTGCGGATTCCGGTGATGACCAACTTGCTGCAATTGCGAACGAGATTGAAGAACTCGTCGAGCAGGCAGGGTGGAGCTACGATGACATCGCGGTCGCTACGAAGCAAAGTGGGAGTAGTGTTACAGACATCATCGAATCGTTCGAACGCAGCGGGATTCCGACAGAGTCGACGACCGTTACCGGATTCGGTGATGACCCCGCGATCAGGGAGCTGCTTGCCGTTGTTCGGCACCTGGCTGCCGACGAGAACGACAAGGTACCGGGTCACGGGCCAGCACTCGACACGGAGCGCTTGGCCCGTGTCGACGAGATTGAGCGGTTGGAAGACGCGGTGCGGTGGTGGGCAACCGATTCCGGGCTGAAAGAACGAATCGCAGAGCGGGCACCACCGCTCGATGCGCGATCACAGTTCGGAAACGTTCGCCGTGCATTTCGGATGGCCGCGTTCCTGGACGACACAGAATTCCTCGATGCGACGTGGGAATCTTACGAAGAGATGTTGGAGCGGGCCCACGAGTACGCGTCGCAACAAAACCAGACGAGCGCAACGGATCTCGATGGCGGCGTCAGAGTCGATCACTTGCAAGCTATCAAAAACACCTCGTTCAAAACGG
>LFFM01002499.1_pt1 | contig 12124 bp, 2 predicted proteins | sample 643131 | NCBI WGS metagenome assembly LFFM01 (sample SAMN03777445, study PRJNA286221) | soda lake metagenome | biome: soda lake; feature: Kulunda steppe; material: water; isolation source: sample Tc-Br brine of Tanatar trona crystallizer | place: Russia: Kulunda steppe | collected 2011-07
TCATTCCCGCGGACGGCTTCGATCTCAAATCCGGCTTCGGCGAGAAGCCGGCCGTCTTCACCGAGGGACCCCGAAACGGGATGCACAAGTTCGAGAACTCGCTGTTGTACGCGACCGATCCCGACCTTGACGTCGACGGCGCGAACCTCTACGACATCGCGCCGACGGTTCTCGATCTGATGGATATCGAGACCGACGCTCGCCTCGACGGTGAGTCGCTCGTCGCGGAACGATAGTCGCTCGTCGCGGAACGATAGCGGTCCCGTGCGACGTCCGGCTCAGTACAGCTGTGTCGCTTCCGCTCGGTAGCGCTCGAAAAGCCGCTCTCCCCACGCGATGGCGTCGGGATTGTCAGTGTCGATCCAGGCGATCGGCGTTCCCATCGCCTCGGTGTGGATACCGATGCCGATTCGATCCTCGAAAATCGCCATCGCGATCGGAAGGTCGTCGTGGACGGAGGCTTTCACGTTCTCCCGTTCGAGTGCGGATGCTCCGACGTTCGGATACTCCTCTAAGATGAGTTCGATCACCTTCGGGTCATAGATGATGTCCGACTCCAGCCCTGCTTCGATCCGCTCGTAAGCCAGTTCGATGTACATCGGCTCGAGGAAACTCCGATTGAATCCTTTCACTTGCGTGGCGTGTTTGAACAGTTCGATGAACCGGTTCATCGGACGGAACGGGTCGTCGTAGGTCGCCTCGGTGACGACCGCATTGGCGAAGAGCTCGTGGTCGAGTTCCATGTCCTTCGGAAGATCGTTGAGTAGCGGGCGAAGCGACTTCGCGGTCCGTAGTCGGTGCCGATACTCAGTTACGGACGCGTGAACGATCTCACCGAATCGTGTGAGCGCGTAGCCGTCGGGCTCCGGACGGACCGCGTCCAACTCCTCGAACCTGGTGAGAATACGGTGGGCAGTCGGACGGGACACCGAGAGCGTCTCGGCGAGACCACGTTTCGTCAGTGGTGCGTCGGCCAGCGCGTCGAGCGCCTCCCCCCGTCGGACGAATTCGATCGCGTACTTCGGATCGTCATCTGTCGGCCCGTTCTCGTTCATTCCCAGTAGATGGTCGGTACGGGGTAAAATAGCCTTCCACCGGATCCGTATGACAGCCCACCGACCGAACGTCGTTCACGACGTGAAGACCGTACGGGAGATATCTAGATATATGTATGATGACAACAATCCGCATACATTTGGGGGCAAGTCGTACATTGGGGGATGACGTGGGAATAAGACTCCGCGCGATCTGTCTCTCTATTTTACTGCTAACATCACTGCTATCCGTGGGCGGAGTCGGTGGCGTAGCTGCCCAGACTGACACCTGTGAGGTGATCGTCGGCACGGGTGAGAGTGTTCAGGACGCAATCGACGCGGCACAGTCGGGTGACACAGTCTGTGTCGAGACCGGCACGTATGGGGAGCAATTGACGATTGATGTCGATGGGACGACACTTGTTGCTGCCGATGGACACTCGCCAGTACTCAGTGGATCGGGGTCGGGGACGGGCGTGACCATTGACGACGCCTCGAATGTGACCGTTGAGGGTTTTGCGATCCGCGGCTATGCAACTGCAGTTCGGGTTGATGGTAGTCCGAACGCAACACTCAGATCCAACACAATCACGGAGAACGATCAGGCGATTCGCGATTTCGACACGGCCTCTCACGGAATGTTGATAATCGACAACGTCATCGAACAGAACCCGATTCGGGGGATAACCATCCAAGGAAGTGACGACGTCCAGATCACAGGTAACCGCATCGAGGCGAACGGCAACTCGGCATCCGGCCCAGGCTACGGGATCTATATTCGGGGCGGAAGCGGTGGTGAGAGGGTAACGATCGAAGACAACACGATCGCGAACCAGGACGGAGGAGTTTCTATCTGGACACCTGGTTCAGTCGTCAGGGACAACGCGATCAGCGGCCACACGGTGTTCGGGATCAATCTCAGAACTGGGCTCGGCTCCCAGAACGCCCACGACGCGGTCATCGAGCACAACGCCTTCGATAACACGGGGACGAGCGTACAGGCGAGATCGGTTCAGAACCCGGCCCTCCGAAACAACAGCTTCGCAGGGTCCGGGACCGACATCGATTTCGAGTTCGTTAGCACTGCAGTGCTCAGCGACAACGAGCTGACGACGGGACTGCTGCTCGAGGGAGGCTCTCTGACGCACTTCAGTCACGACGTCGCCGGCAACACGATCAACAGCGATCCGTTCGTCTACGTGAACGGCGCGGATTCACCAGTGATTCCGACCGACGCTGGACAGATCATCGTCGTCGACTCGACGAACGTCACCGTAAGCGGGTTCGAGTTGGACGGGATCGCCGCCGGGATTCAGGTCGCACACAGCCCCAGTGCCGTCGTCGCAGACAACACCGTGACGAACACTACCGGCTCGGGCATTCGACTCTGGTCGTCGGGTGGGGCAGTCGTCGAAAACAACGTCGTGACCCGAACAGTGCTCGGCTCGGATACGCAGGACCCAGCAATTGGTGTCAGTGGATCCTCGGGTGTAACAGTTGCCACCAACGACATCACGGAGACTGACGGACGAGCGCTCAGGGTGACAAGTTCTCCGAACGCGGAGATCCGCGAGAACACGCTTTCCGACAACTACGGCGGGCTGTTCCTGTCCACGTCTGACGACGCGACGGTCGCGAACAACACGATCTCAGGCACTCACCACGGTGGCGGCAACGTCGGAAACCTCCGCGCTGCAATCCTCGTGACCAGCGGCGAACGAATTCAATTCACGGGGAACCACATCCACGACAACGCCGGGAACGGAGTCCACGACAACCGCGGACAGAACGCGAGGGACGCCGTGATGACTGACAACGTCATTACGAACAACGGCAAAGACGGGATCTACTGGCGTGACGCTCGTGACGCGACGTTTACCAACAACACCGTCTCGAACAACGGCGGAATCGGAATCCGCGGCCCCTACGGAGCCACGGTCACCGAGAACACGATCGAACACAACGCTGGGGCCGGGATCGACGTCTCCCACGAGTCGACTGTCGAGGCGAACGTCGTCCACGATAACGGCGGGAACGGCGTGATGGTCAACAGAAACTCGGCCGTCCGTGACAACACGATCAGCGATAGTGGCGGGTCGGGGATCTCACTCCGATACTACGGCGACCAACTCATCGAGAACAACGACGTCAGCGGCCACGATGCCGACCTGGTTATCTTCGAGACCGAAGCCGTCACGGTTCGGGACAACACGTTCGAGACGGGTGTGCTGCTGGTCTCGAGTGCGAACCCGTATTCGACGCTTACAGAAGATCTGACGACCCACTCGTTTAGTGGGAACACCGTCGCCGGCAAGGAACTCTACTACGTGACGGATGCGAACAATCCGTCCATTCCAGCCGATCCTGGACAAGTAATCATCAGCAACTCGACCAGCGTAACGGTGAGCGGTCTCGAGTTCGATGGGGTAACGGCCCCGATTCAGATCGCGTTCAGTGAGGCAACCGTCACGAACACCACCGTTGCCAACAGCACGGGCTCGATCATCCAGCGAGTCGGAGCGATCACGCTCTGGGCGTCCGATGACAGCCTCGTCGCCGACAACGTGGTAACTGCAAGCGCGAACGATGGCCTGCGAGTCGTCGAAAGCGATGGTGTCAACCTCAAGCGAAACGCGGTTGCCGACAACGAGCGAAATGGCATCCGGCTCGAAGGAGCGACGAACACGACCATTACTGACGAGACGATCAGCAACGTCGGCTCCCACGGGCTCTTGGCCGAACGGAGCGCCGGGCTCACGCTCAACGGCGTGACCGTCGAGAACAGCGGCTTGGACGGTCTCACTATCGAGCGGTCCGATGGGACGACGATCGTTCAGTCGACTGTCATCGGCTCCGATAGACGAGGGATCTACCTCGAGTCGGGGGACGGGGCAGTCCTCGAGAACAACACGGTGACCACCAGCGGCGAGAGCGGAATCGAGTCAGGTACCGGGTTTCGCAGCGCTGACGACGCCAGCATTACCGGTAACACAGTCACCGACAACAGCGATGTTGGGATCCATTTTGGCGGAAGCGACGGCATCGAGATCAGCTCGAACAATGTCAGTGAAAATTCGATCGGAATCACGGTTACCAGCGATGCGGTCGTGACTGACACCCAGGTCACGAACAATCTCGAAATCGGCATTGAGATCGTATTCAGGCCGGTTGGTATGCTCGTTACCGACAACGAAATCGTGGACAACGGGATCGGTGTCGACTACGACCGCGGCTCGTGGAGCGGGTACGAGGCCGTCAACGCAGCACAAAACTGGTGGGGTGACGAGAGTGGTCCGAGTGGCGGCGTCGTGGACCCCGTGACTGGAACGGTTGCGGACGGCAGTGGCGATAGCGTCACCGAGAACGTCCGGTTCGATCCGTGGCTCACCACTGATCCCACCGATGGCTCAGATCCAGCCGCCGGACAGTTTGACGTCGAGATCACCGGCACGAACGAGCCGGTGACTGCGGGCGAGTCGCTCGTCGTCACGGCCACGATCACGAACGCCGGCGACGAGGAGACGACGGAGACCATCGAGCTCAGGAACGGGGCCACGGTGCTCGACGCCGTCGACGTCACTCTCGACACCGGAGCGAACGATTCGATCCCGTTCACTTGGGAAACCGCCGGGGACGACATCGGCGTCTTCGATCTGTCCGTCGTGTCGCCGTCCGACTCGGATACGGTAACCGTGACGGTCGATGCACCTTCGTCGGGGGCGTTCTTCACGGTGAGCATCGACGACACCAACGAGCCGATCGAGTCGGGGAAGACGCTCGAGGTGTCCGCGACGATCGCCAACACTGGCGATGCGGAGGACACACAGACCGTCGATCTCGTGGCATTCGACGGGACGACGGTCGTCGATTCCACGTCGCTGACGTTAGCGGCCGAGGCGACCGAATCGATCACGCTCCAGTGGACTGACGCACCGGAAGGTACTGGCGACGTGACCGTCCGAACTGAGGACGACGACGAAACCCGAACGGTCGCGATCGGCGGGGACGCCGCCGTCGAGATCACGGGGTGCCGCGTCATCGACACCTCGGGTAGCTACGCGCTGTCCGGCGACCTCAGCGGCGACGACACCTGCATCACGATCACGGCGAGCGACGTGACGTTCGACGGCGGCGGACACACGATCGCCGCGTCGAACGCGACCGGCGGCGATTGGGGCATCCACGCCATTGGCGTCGACGAACGTATCGAGAACGTCACCGTCACGAACGTCGTTCTTGAGGGGTGGGACAACGGCGTGCGGTTCCGCAACGTCGACGACGGCGAGCTATCGAACGCCGTCGTCGAGAACGGTTCGACCGGCGTGTTGCTCTCGGCATCACACGGAAACGAACTCACAGACCTCACGATCCGGGACAACGACCGACGGGGACTGTCGCTGAGCAGCAGCAGCGGTAACGTCGTGAGCGGCGTCGACGCGACCGGAAACGAAGCCAGCACGACCTTCAGCGGACGAGGCTCCGTGTATCTGTTCGGCTCGTCCAACAACGCGTTCGAGGACGTCTCCGTCGCCGACGGCCGCTCCGGCGTCCGCGTCTCGTTCAGCAGCGGCAACGAGTTCACCGGAGTCACCACCGAGCGCCACGCGAACTACGGCCTCGAAGTGGAGAGCAATAGCAACACCTTCACCGACGTCGTCGCGAACGACAACGGCTGGCACGGGATCCAGGTGAACACGGCGAGCTTCAACGCCTTCGAGAACGTTTCGGTGACCGGCACCGACGGGAGTGCGGTCCGGCTCACCGGGATCGGATCGGGGAGCCCGCCCCAGAGCAACGTCTTCGAGAACGTCTCGGTGACCGACAACGACGGAGCGGCGATCTCGCTCAGCGTCGCGAACTACAACACGTTTCGGGACGTCACGGCGGCCGTAAACACCGGAACGGCGATCAGCTTCGATAGCAGGGCTGAAGGCAACCTCGTCGAGTTCGGCGACGTCGATCACGGGAGTAGCACCGCCGTCAACTTCGGTCCCGACAGCGTCGGGAACACGATCCGGGAGGTCTCCCTTAGCGGGACCGGAACCCCGTTCGCCGCACGGGACGGCGCCCCGAACAACGAGTTCGACCGCGTCGACGTCGGCGGGACGGTCGTGTCTCTGTCGGCTCGGGGCGTCGGGAGCTTCCGGACTTCCCCGAGCACGCTTCCCGCGGACGCGACTCCGCTCGGTTCATACCTCGGACTCACGCCACACAGTGCCGGCACGACACACGTCGAGCACCTCCGGTTCCATTACGAGGCGGCCGACGTGGAGTCGCTCGACGAGAGCGCGCTGGCGATCTGGCGATTATCGGGCGGCGAGTGGACTGCGCCGACGGACGCCACGTACGTGACCGGCGTCGACACCGACCAGCAGTACGTGTTCGCGACCGGGATCGATGAGAGCCACCTGTCCGCGACGTTCGGCGCCTTCGCCGCAGGGGATCCGACGGATCCCGGTGACGACGATGGCAGCGGTGATGACGATGGTAGTAGTGGGAGCGGTAGTGGTGGCAGCAGCGGTGGTGGCGGCAGCGGCGGTAGCGGCACGTCCTCGCCGGTCGCTCCCGAGCCGGAACCGGATACGCCGTTCTTCACGGTGAACATCGTCGAGACCACCTCGCCGGTGACGGCCGGAGAGACGCTCGACGTGACCGCAGTCGTCGAGAACGCGGGCGGCGAAAACGGAACGGGGCCGGTCGAGCTTGCCGTGGACGGCGTGGTCGCCGATTCCACGTCGCTCTCGTTGTCGAGCGGCGATGAGGCGGCGCTCTCCCTCTCGTGGACGACCACCGCCGACGACGTGGGTGAGACGATCGCTATCGAGGTGCGCACCGATGACGACGCGGTGACCGCCGTCGTCACGGTGGAGCCCGTGGACGAGACAGCCGACATCGTTCTCTACAACGCTCGCGCACAGACCGACACGGTGGACGTCGGCGAGACGCTGACCGTCGTCGGCGACTTCTACAACCTCGGGACGACCGGGGGCGAGCGGACCGTGACGCTGTTCGTGGCCGGTGAGCCCGTCGACGACGCGACGGTGACGGTCTCGCCCGGGTTGGCCCGAAATGCTGTCCAGCTTACGTGGACGCCGAGCGAAAGCGACATTCCACAGGGGGCGGCAACGACGGACGTTACCGTCTCGCTCGACGGACTATTGGTCGGCACCGTCACGGTTGAGAACCCGTACTCGGAGATCCGGGTGATTGCCGCCTCCACCTCATCGACTGATCTCGTCGCGGGCGAGGAGGCGTACGTCATCGGAAGCATCTACCAGGCTGGGACCATTGCGGGCAGCGAGACGGTCGAGCTCGTCGCCGAGAACGTCGACACCGGTGAGGAGATCGCCCTCGGCTCACAGGCGGCGGAGCTCGCTCCCGGCTACTACCACCTCGGGGCGCTCAACGTCTCGTACGCCATCCAGGAAGCGGGCACGTACGACCTCACGCTCGGCGACCGCTCGGCTGGCACCGTTGAGGTCGAGGTCGCCTACTCCGACATCCAGGTGATCGCCGCGTCCACATCCGAAGTCGACCTCGTCGCCGGCGAGGAGGCGTACGTCATCGGGAGCATCTACCAGGCTGGGACCATTGCGGGCAGCGAAACCTTTGATCTCGTCGCGGAAAACGTCGACACCGGCGACGAGACCATCCTCGGCAGCCAGGAGAGAGAACTCGCGCCGGGTTACTACCACCTCGGCGCGCTCAACGTCTCGTACGCCATCCAAGAAGCGGGCACCTACGACCTTCGCTTGGACGACCGTTCGGCGGGTACCGTCGAGGTCGCGGCCGCCTACTCCGACATCCAGGTGATCGCCGCGTCCGGCTCCGAAGGTGAGATAGTTGCTGGTGAGGAGGCATACGTCATCGGAAGCATCTATCAGGCTGGGACCATTGCGGGCAGTGAGACGGTCGAGCTCGTCGCCGAGAACGTCGACACCGGTGAGGAGATCACCCTCGGCAGTCAAGAGGTAGAACTCGCGCCGGGTTACTACCACCTCGGCGCGCTCAACGTCTCGTACACCATCCAGGAAGCGGGCGCCTACGACCTTCGGCTGGGTGACCGCGCCGCCGGGACCGTGGAGGTCGAGGCCGCCTACTCCGACATCCAGGTGATCGCCGCGGGAACCTCGGCCGTCGATCTCGTCGCCGGCGAGGAGGCATACGTCATCGGAAGCATCTACCAGGCCGGCACGATTGCGGGCAGCGAGACGGTCGAGCTCGTCGCCGAGAACGTCGACACTGGTGAGGAGGTCGTCCTCGGCTCCCAAGAGGCAGAACTCGCGCCGGGCTACTACCACCTCGGCGCGCTCAACGTCTCGTACGCCATTCACGAGGCTGGAACCTACGACCTCCGGCTGGGTGACCGCACTGCCGGAACCGTCGATGTGGTGGACTCCGAGAGCGACATTAGCGTGATCGCCACCAGCATCGGGGAGATCGAACTGGTCCAGGGCGAGACTACGTTCGTCATCGGAAGCATCTACCAAGCCGGGACGGACGCCGGTCCACAACGGATCGTCCTCGAGGAGCGGAACCTGGACACAAACGAGACGCGGATCGTCGGCGAGCAAACGGTCTCGCTGCAGCCCGGCTACTACCACCTCGGCGCGCTCAACGTCTCGTACACGCCCGAGAGCGCGGGTTCGTACGAGCTCACGCTCGGTAACCGTGTCGTTGGCATCGTCGCCGTCGACGAGGCGATCACCGATATCCGGGTTATCGGCGCGTCGGTTTCGGCAGTCGAACTGGTCGAAGGCGAGGAGCTGTTCGTCACTGGCAGCATCTATCAAGCGGGTACCGTCGCAGGCGGTCAGACAATCGAACTAACAGCCGAGAACGTCGACACCGGCGAGGTCGCCGTCGTCGCCAGCCAAGACACGGGCGACCTCGCTCCCGGCTACTACCACCTCGGGGCGCTCAACGTCTCGTACACGCCCGAGAGCGCGGGCACGTACGACCTCACGCTCGGCGACCGCTCGGCTGGCACCGTTGAGGTCGAGGCCGCCTACTCCGACATTCGGGTGATCGCCGCGTCTACTTCCGAAGTCGACCTCATCGCCGGCGAGGAGGCGTACGTCATCGGGAGCATCTACCAGGCCGGCACGATTGCGGGCAGCGAAACCTTTGATCTCGTCGCGGAAAACGTCGACACGGGCGAGGAGATCGTCCTCGGCTCACAGGCGGCGGAGCTCGCTCCCGGCTACTACCACCTCGGGGCGCTCAACGTCTCGTACGCCATTCACGAGGCTGGAACCTACGACCTCCGGCTGGGTGACCGCTCGGCTGGCACCGTTGAAGTCGAGGCCGCCTACTCCGACATTCAGGTGATCGCCGCCTCCACATCCGAAATCGACCTCGTCGCGGGCGAGGAGGCGTACGTCATCGGGAGCATCTACCAGGCTGGGACCATTGCGGGCAGCGAAACCTTTGATCTCGTCGCGGAAAACGTCGACACGGGTGAAGAGATCACCCTCGGCAGCCAGGAGAGAGAACTCGCGCCGGGCTACTACCACCTCGGGGCGCTCAACGTCTCGTACGCCATTCACGAGGCTGGAACCTACGACCTCCGGCTGGGTGACCGCGCCGCCGGGACCGTGGAGGTCGAGGCCGCTGCCTCCGACATTCAGGTGATCGCCGCGGGAACCTCGGCCGTCGAGCTCTTCGCCGGCGAGGAGGCGTACGCCATCGGAAGCATCTACCAGGCCGGCACGATTGCGGGCAGCGAGACGGTCGAGCTCGTCGCCGAGAACGTCGACACCGGTGAGGAGGTCGTCATCGGCTCTCAGGAGTCACCCGAACTCTCGCCGGGTTGGTACTACCTCGGTGCTCTCAACGTCTCGTACACGATCGACGAGCCCGGCACCTGCGACCTTCGGCTGGGTGACCGCTCGGCTGGCACCGTCGTCGTCGACCCGGGAACCGTCGACATCGATATCGTCTCCGTCGAGGGACAGGGAACCGGCTTCGACGTCGAAACGGATGAGCAGCTCGTGTACGCGACCCACACTGCGACGGTCGACGTCGACGTCGATTCCGACGCCCCGCTCGACGAGGTGACGCTTCTTGTCTCCTCGCAGGCGACCACGTTCGCGGTCACGGCGCCCGGCACGTACGTCGCAAACGACCGCTGGACGTTCGACGTGCCGCTCGACGACATCCCCGACGACGGTCGCTACGACCTCACGGTCGTCGCCGTCGACGCTGCGGGCACCGGCAACGCCGCGAACGCCGATGAGGTGCTCGTCATCGACAGGTCGCTCCCGTCCGTCTCCGTCAGTATCGGAAGCGGACTGCTCGACGCCGCCACGGTCACCGTCACCAGCGACGTGCCGCTCGCGGACGTCCCCGCCGTGGAGGCCGCCTTCATCGACGCGGACGGCGCGATCCGGTCGACGACCGTCACGATGGACGGGCCTGGACCTGACGAGACGCGCTATACGGGGACTATCCACGCCGCGGACTCCGGCACCTACGCGGTGACCGTCGTCGCGACCGACCGCGCGGGCAACGAAGCCGCGGCTGAGGCGAGCGCCCACATCACGCGACGGTTCACGCTCGCCGACGGGCCGGTCACGTTCGACCGCCACGGCAGCGCCGTCGAGTTCCACCTCGCCGAGGACGCGGACCAAGCGATCGCCGAACAGGAGCTGTTCGGCTCGTTCACCGCGTATGACGGCCACCACGACGTGGGCGGTGCACTCGGCGTCGGATTCCTCACCGCCGACCTCGATCCGTTCCTCGACCACCAGCTCGAGGCGGGCGGCGTCGAGTCTGCAACCGTCTCCATCGCCGTCGACGAGACGGCTCTCGGCGACGCGTCGGCAGACGAGGTGGTCATCCAGCACTACGAGCCCGCGACCGGGAGCTGGACGCCCGTCGAGACGACGCACGGCACCGTCGACGGTGCTCTCCTGGTCTCCGCGGAGGTGACCCACTTCTCGACGTACGGCGCGTTCCTCGTCGACGAAACTCCTCCGACCGTGCTCGACGTGACGCCCGCGGACGGGGCGACCGTGACCGTCGAGGACGACGCGGCGACGGTCGCGTTCACCTACGAGGACGATCGCTCCGGCGTCGATGTCAGCTCCGTCAGCATTGAGATCGACGGAACGGATGTCACGAGCGCCGACGGAACGACGATCACGTCCGCGCATGCTGAACACACATTTGTCGCGATGGCCGGCGAGACGTACGAGGCGACGCTCACTCTCGCCGACCGCGTCGGCAATGAACGGACACAGACGGTGACATTCAGTGTCGCCGCCGATCACGATGCGGATACTGTCGCTCCGCCGGACGAAGGTTCCTGGCCCGAGGCGACCGGCAGCGTCGGGGGTCTCATCCTCCTGCTCATCGCGCTCGTGATCGCGGCTCTCCTCGGGACGGTCGCGTACCGGCGCCGCGATCGCTAAACCGCGGCGAGCTCTTCTTGGGTCACTGACACCCCGTTCCTGCTATCCGAGCGATTCGATGAAACACAGAGACGGGACCACGCGGGAGACGACGTGTCCTGCTTCGGATTGAACAGCGGATCTGTCCCAGCTCAGACCGAGCCTTATACCGGTGATGAGACGAAGCCCACGGCGTTCGCTGTGAAAGGGTGTCAAACCGCTCTCACGCGTCGGCTGGCACCCCCATCGACAGCGACGATCAGGCCTGTTCCGTCGGCGTCGAACACCGCAGACAGAGCACGTCGGTGCCGGCCCAGTTGACGTCGTTTGACCCACAGTTGGGACAGCGATGCGTCTCGTTTCCGTACTCGGTCGTTCCGCGCGGCGCCGCGAGGTGGCCGTCCGCGACCGCTCGCTCCACAAGCCCCAAAAAGCGCTGTTGCTTGAACCGCGCCCGATACGCAAGAAAGTCGCCCGCCTGTGAGGGGTCCGGTCCGTGAAGATCCTCCCACTTGATCGCGATCTCGCCGTTCGCCTGCCCGCGGGCGACCTGCTTGATCGTCGCCGCAGCCGCGCCGAACAGCGGCGTCGTCGCCAAGGCCTGTGGAGAGTCGATACCGTCGCCGGCCGCGGCGTAGCGTTCTGCGGCTTCCTCGTATGCCTCGCTTGCGCCGTCTAACCCGCCGGCGACGCGGA
>LFFM01002504.1_pt1 | contig 12108 bp, 13 predicted proteins | sample 643131 | NCBI WGS metagenome assembly LFFM01 (sample SAMN03777445, study PRJNA286221) | soda lake metagenome | biome: soda lake; feature: Kulunda steppe; material: water; isolation source: sample Tc-Br brine of Tanatar trona crystallizer | place: Russia: Kulunda steppe | collected 2011-07
ATCGTTGAGATACTGAGTATTCCATCGTTGAGTGCTGCATCGCGAGAACGGTCTTTACGATCGTACCTAGGACACCCTTACTCTCCCAGTATTTGCTGTCTGTCAGACGGCCGTGTTTGTAATGAGTGTCCTCGTCTGACGCAGTACTTAAGTGTTCACGGCATGGAAGATAGGTTCATACGCCCTCTCACACGCACGATATGCGGGAGGTGCGGGAGCTATAGGATGGGTCTGCTTACAAATCTAAAAGACAGCATCTCGCGGGCTACTGATCGGCTGTTTGCCACCGAAGAGCCGAAACGCATCGGCATTTATGGACCGCCAAACGCCGGTAAGACAACCCTTGCGAACCGTATCGCACGCGATTGGACTGGTGACGCTATCGGACCGGAGAGTCACGTTCCACACGAAACACGCCGCGCGCGACGGAAAGAAGGCGTTGCCATCGAGCGCAACGGCCGATCGGTTACGATCGATATCGTCGATACGCCGGGTGTGACAACAAAAGTCGATTACAAAGAGTTTCTTGACCACGACATCGAAAAAGACGACGCAATCCGTCGCTCTCGAGAGGCGACTGAAGGCGTTGCCGAAGCGATGCACTGGCTCCGAGAGGACGTCGATGGCGTTATTTACGTCCTTGACTCGTCGACTGATCCATTCACGCAAGTGAATACAATGCTGATCGGGATTATCGAGAGCCGCGAGCTCCCAGTTCTCATTTTTGCCAATAAAACCGATCTTGAAGATTCGGACGTCCAACGCGTTGCCGATGCATTCCCTCAACATGAGACGATTCCACTTTCCGCACTGGAGGGAAGCAACATGGACGAAGTGTACGACAAAATCGCGGAGTACTTTGCATAATGCCCCAGACACCCTCGGATTCGAAAAACGGTGTGCAGATCGATCTGATAAGCGGTGCACGGATGGATGGACTCCGAAGCATGGAGAAAATCCGACTCATCCTCGATGGCGTCCGTGAGGGGAACATCGTCATTCTCGAAGAAGGACTCTCGCCGGACGAAGAGTCAAAACTCATCGAGGTGACGATGACTGAAATCAGCCCTGACGACTTTACCGGCATCGAAATCGAAAGTTATCCGCGTGCAGAAACAGCCGACCAGAGCTTCCTTGACCGACTGATGGGTCGGCAATCAACAAAGAAGCTCACCGTTATTGGCCCAGCAAACCAGATCGAGACGCTTCACAAAGACGACCAGCTCATCAGCGCACTCGTCTCCCGGAAATAGCTTATGCCCCACCAGTGTACCAACTGCGGTCACGTGTTCGCCGACGGCTCGAAGGAGATGCTATCGGGCTGTCCATCCTGTGGCGGGAACAAATTTCAGTTCAAACCGGGATCGGTCGAAGACTTCGCGACCGACTCAACAGCACAACCCGAGCCAGCCGACGGCCAGTCGCCACCGACGGCCACAGACACTCAACAGACGTCCTCTCAACCGCCGACTACCGGATCAGCTGACCAGTCAGATCTTCCACCGGAAACAGAGGGGTTCGGCCGAGACGCCGAGTTCGTCGAAAACGAGACGACTTCTGCAGCCGCTACCGACCCGCCCGCCCAGTCAAGGGCCCGATCTGATGTCGTTAGCTCCGACGAACTCCCTGCAGCCGGCAGGACACAGTCGCGACCAACCCAGGCGGAGTCGCCACAAGAACCTCCTGCACAGCCGTCCGATTCTGCCACGACTACCCAACCAGTCGATGAACGGTCAGAACAACCTCCCGAACAACAGCCATCAGCAGATCACGAGGGTGCAACCCTCGACCAGTTGCGCCAGGAGCTCAATAACCAGTTTGAGAGCATCCGCATTGTCAGCCCTGGGCAGTATGAACTCAATCTGATGGAACTGTACGACCGAGATGAGTACATTATTTCACTCCGCGAAGACGGTCGGTACGTAATCGAGGTTCCAGATGGCTGGGGTGCCGACGACTCCGTCTAAGTGGCCTGCAACTCATCCTGTCTTATCGTTTCTCGTTCCGAGAATTCACCCTGAAGTATAGTTTTATCTTTTGATATATCTGCTCGGTAACCGTTGGTAAAGTGAACAACGTTATGCGGGTCCCCCTGCAAGCACCGTCCATGTTTACGTACGACATGGTATCCACATGTAGCTACACGAGCGATGCTGCGGGCTGCCGGGGGCTGCTGTAATGCGGGTTGTCGCGAAATTCGGTGGAACGAGCCTTGGAAGCGGTGACCGGATCAACCGTGCGGCCGACTCGATTGCGAGCGCAGTTGAAGCCGGCCATCAGATCGCGGTTGTGGCCAGTGCAATGGGCTCGACAACCGACGAACTACTCGACGAAATCAAGTTCGACGTTTCGGATGCTGATCGGGCTGAAATCGTCTCGATGGGTGAACGGACGAGTGTCCGGATGCTGAAGGCTGCACTCGCCTCCCGTGGTGTCGACGCTCTCTTTCTCGAACCCGGTAGCGAGGAGTGGCCGATCATCACGAACGACCTCGGTGAAGTCGATGTCAAAGCAACCAAACGGCGGGCCGCGACGCTTGCAGCCAAACTCGACGGTGTCGTCCCCGTCATCACGGGCTTTCTCGCACAGAACGAAGCCGGTGAGATCACGACACTCGGCCGCGGCGGCTCCGATACGACCGCCGTCATGCTCGGCAAATACATGAGTGCCGACGAAGTCGTCATCGTTACCGATGTCGAGGGCGTCATGACTGGTGACCCTCGCGTCGTCGAAGGCGCGCGAAACGTTGGTCGGATCTCTGTTGACGAACTGCGGAATCTCTCGTTCCGCGGGGCAGAGGTTGTCGCCCCGAGTGCGCTTTCATATAAGGACGAACATCTTGGTGTCCGGGTCGTCCACTACCAACACGGCGATCTGCTGACCGGTGGCACCCAGATCGAAGGGCAGTTCGAGAACTTAATCGATATGCAGGAACAGGAGCTCGCCTGTCTGACTGTTGCAGGCCGAGCAATCCGCAACAGTCCTGGTATTCTTGCTGATCTCTCACAAGCACTCCGTACGGCCGAAATCAACATCGACGCCGTGGCCAGCGGCATGGACTCGATTACGTTCTACGTCAACAGCGAGCTCGCCGAAAAAGCCGAGGCGCTACTTCACGAACAGGTCGTCAGCGGCACGACACTCTCCAGTGTCACGGTCGAAGACGGTATTGCGGTCATCCGCGTCACGGGTGGCGAACTGCCGAACCGTCCCGGCGTCATCCAGACGGTACTGACGCCAATCGCTGATGCGGGCATCAACATCCACGATGTCATTACCAGTGCAACCTCGGTCGCACTCTTTGTTGCGTGGGATGACCGCGAAGCAACACTCGAAATCGTTCAAGACGAAGTCTGAGCAGCGTCGAACACGATACTTCGCCAGTACTACAATTCGTTACCAACACTGTTCCTGTCGTCATCAATAACACCGTTTCTGTCGTCGAGTAGTGCTACATTCCCTTTCGCAGTCGCAGCCCGATTCGCTCGGGCAACCCCGCCTCCTCGACAGTCGCTATCACCTGGTCGATATCGTACTCGACTCGGCGTTCATCGACAGTAATCTCTCCTGAAACCGGATCGAGTTCGAGTACGGCAAACGCCGCCGTTGGGTCGCCATCACGCGGCTGGCCGACACTACCGGGATTCAAGACCACACCCTGCTCGAACTCACGGAATCCTTGTACATGGGTATGGCCAGTAATAACGACTCGTTGGTTCTCGCTGAACATTTCGGGTCCAAACGCTTCGGGATAGGTGTACCTGTTCGGGTCATCAGGATGGCCATGAACAAGCAGTATGTCGCCCCCGCCGACGGTTTCGTGGGTCGACAACGACCCGAGCCACTCGAGGTCGGCTGGATCGAGTTCCGCACGAGCATAGGCGACTCCCGCTTTTCCCATCGAATTGAACCACTCACCGCCGTCAGTGGCGACGGCGTGATCGTGATTTCCCCGAACCGTTACGGCGTCCAGTTCGCGAAGTCGCTCAATGCACTCGGCTGGCCAAGGGTTGTAGCCGACAACGTCGCCAGCACAAAGATACTGATCAACCGCTGGCATGGCTGCACATACCGCTCGCAGCGCCGGGAGATTCCCGTGAATGTCCGAGAGCACGCCATAGCGCATACACAACAGAACGGGTGACAGACAAAAATGCGTTTGGGCGGTGGTTCCTACTCGTCGTTTTTAATTGCTGTCGACACACTATCAGCGTCGACGACAACGCCTGCTGCACAGACCGCGTGTTCGTACCCAGCATCGTAGACGGCAGTAGCCGCTTCGGCTGCATCTGATGGTTCAAACGCGTAGGGCGTCGGACTGTTTTCTTCGTAGGTTGCAACCAACGTTGGCTCGGTAACCCGTCTGACGAGCAGTGCATCGTGGCGGACGGTTCCAATATACGCCTCATCGCTGGCGACGACTCCCGCGATCCGCGGTGTATTATAGTCGTCTTTTTCATAATCGAGCGCCAGCAGACTGGCTGCGAGTGCATCGCGAGCCGGATAGCCCAACTCCACCTTTTCGGTAATCGGGTCGACATGCGAACCATTGCCGAGTACCGCCACCTCGCCATCGCTACTCGGACCGTTGACCGTTCGCACGCAGTTGTACGAAACATATGGATTGTCGGTTTCTGGTGCATCCTCGGTCGGACCAACCGTTAGCAGCCCATCGCGGTCGGTGATCTGGCGGTTTGGAAACGACCGAGAGGAAACGCGGTAGGCACCAATTCCGGGTCCAACAACGATGAAACGTCCAATGTACATACACAGAGTTCCATAGGTGTGAGACAAATAGATGCTGATTCGGTCAGCCCGGTCCAGTTGCTGACCGATTGTCCTCGCTGTATTGGTTCATTTCGCTGCATTGGCTCATTTAACCGAGTGCAGTGCATCACCCAGTCCAGCTGCGTGTCGCTATTTCGAATCCGTTGCCGGGTAGTGATAATCGCACACAGACGGCCACCGAACCGACACGGTTTTGTGAACTCACCTACTTCAGTTGATTACTAGCAGTTCCATAGGGTAGTGGCCAATCCTGTTGCCTTCTGGGGGCAACGACCCAGGTTCGAATCCTGGTGGAACTATTTTCAGTCTCCCATTACGCAGCGATTGTCCTCGTTTCGTCTGTTGATTCTCCAGTCGAAACAGAGGGGTATTACTGTCGGTAAATAACCGCCTATGTTTCAACTGCAAGTAGGGCAACGCGTTCTATGACAATCGATTCGAGATCTTCATCGACAACGCTCCGTTCAGCATCGGATATCTGGAAAAACGTCGTAAGTGTTGTCTCGTCAGCACACGTCAACTGGTCGGCACTGCTCAACCGATCATCACTGTTCAATGGTTCGTCACTATCTAACTGATCGTCACCGCTGTTGCTTTGCTCGAAGTACGACTTTAGCTGCTGGGAGGCCGCTGTCTCGTTATCGCCGGTCACAACCCCGACAACTGACTGTACTCCCTCGCTTACACCCATTTCGAGTGCCTGGTTGATCTGTCGTCGGCCAGCCGCGTACAGCAGTATTTCGACCGCCGGGTCGCGAGCGATGGCTGTCTCCTGTTCGATCGCCCGTTCAGCGAGTTCGACCGCCCGCCGGAGGTGCCGATCGCCGGCGACATACTGGGCGTCGAAACACTGGACCGTTGATCCGGTCTCGTTGCTGATCGTTCGAATCTCCGCGAGGAATGCCTCCAGATCACCGATCTTCATCCGACCACGAACGAGTTTCATCCGAAATCACCCAGACTCGACTGGTCATCATTCGCTTTCTGCGTTGCATTATCTTTCACACGCTTGCTGCTCGATTCTTCGCGATCCGTTCGCGCCACCTCAGCAATGGCCGTCTCTGCGGGCTCAACGCCATCCATTGACGGCTCCTGTCGACCAACGTTTTCGAGAATCTTCTCGGCGGTTTTCTGTCGGCCACGAAGTGCGCCAAGAACAACGCCCTTGTCGGCTTCTCGGAGGTCGCTTCGGCTCTCAACGCCGGCCTCAAAGAGCCGCCGAGCACGCTTTCGACCGACGTTGCGGACGCCTGCGAGATCGAGCAACTCCTCACGGACGCCGTATTCGATTCGTTTTTTGGCCTCACGAACCGCAATGGTTGAGGAAAACTCCAGTTCGCCAGCCAGCTGTTCGGCGGCCCCGAGTAGCCATTCGGCGGTATCGACTTTTCCACGGATGTCACCGGGGCCAACACCATACCGTTCGGTGATCCGATCTTCGTCGATCTCGCTGGCCCAGTCTTCGAGCAGTGTCGCCGTTTTGAGCGCCGCCAGCCAGTCTTCGAAGGCAACATCCTCGTATTCGGATGGAACCCGCCCCAGGAACTCCGATTCGCGCTCATAGCACAGCTCAGTGTACGTCTCTCGATCGCCAGATTTCAAGTAGAGTTCGTACATATCCGGTGTCCGGCTGACGAGATGGTAGAGTCCGAGCGGTGTCGGCCGTGCTCGCTCCATCTCGCTCGTCTCAACATCTTCATCCGCTTCAGCATTTTCACCCGCCTCAGTGTCTTCACCCGTCGATTCGCTCTCGGCTGCAGTCGATTCCGACGACTCGTTGACTCCGCGTTCAGTTTGCAGCTCTCGTGCGGAGACGAAGCCGGCCGCTGAATCTTCCCCAGTTGCACCCTCTTTTTGTTCATCAGCTTCCGATCGGGCTCCTGTCGTCGATTTGGCGTGTCGACTTGCTGTGTTTTGTGCGGCTCGTGATGCTCCCCTAGCGACTTGCTGGCCGTCTTCAGCCGACCGCAACCCGTCAATGATTTCGGCTGCACTCATCGGATCGAGATAGAGTCGCGAGACGGTGTGGCCGACTGGTGTTGCTCGGATCGTTCCCTCTTCACGTTCGATAAACTCGTTTACCTCCAGATACGCCAGTACGGTGTCAGTCACCGATTCAAGTCGGCTCTCATCGGCCGTCTGGGTTGCATACAGCGTCGCATCAAGGAACTCTAAGAGTGCCTCGCGGCTGTTGGCAAAGCCCGAGGCGATCGTCGCCAACAGATGTGTCCGCATCGCGGGCTCGGCGGCGAGTTTTGACCGGACAGGCTCGGGATCGGCCCAAATGTACCGTTCGAACAGCTCGTCCATCGTCTCGGCATCTTTCGCCAGTAAGACTGCCTCGCCGTAGGGGTCAAGTCCGGGCCGACCCGCCCGCCCGCACATCTGGTGAATCTCTAAGACATCGAGCGGTTTCATCCCACCAAATTCGCCGTCATACCGCCGCCAGTCGCGGACGATCACTCGCCGGCTCGGGGTATTGACACCGGCCGCAAGCGTCGGCGTCGCACAGATTACTTTCAGTAGTCGGTCTCGAAACGCGTCTTCGACGAGTGTTCGGTGTTCGGCGGCCAGTCCGGCGTGGTGAAAGGCCGCCCCGTTTTCGACGACTGCAGCGAGATCAGCACTCGTTTCGGTATCGGAGACCTCACGAATATCATCGGCCAGCGCGGTCAACGCCTCCTGTTCGTCCTCGGTAAGCCATAGCTTCGTTACCCCTGCTTGGCGCTTGGCGGCGGATTCGGCGTTCCGTCGGGAGTTGACAAAGACGAGTGTCGAGCCGCCGTCGTCGAGTGTATCGCCGACAAGCGCTTCTGTCTGTTTCTGGCTTCGCTCGACGCCGACTTCCCGCTGACTCCCATCGTCGAAGTTGATCGCGTTACCGAAATGGACACCCATTCGGAGCTCAATCGGCCGCCACTCGGACTGGACGAGTCCAGCATCGAGCCAGTCGGCGACCTCCTCGGCGTTGCCGACCGTTGCCGAGAGCGCGACAACCTGCAGACCGGGATTGATCCGTCGGAGTTTCGCCAGCGTCACTTCCAGTGTCGGCCCGCGATTTCGGTCGTCGACGAGGTGGACTTCATCGGCAACGACACAGGACAGTTGGCTGATCCACGGGGCGTTGTTCCGGACCAATGAATCGACTTTTTCGCTCGTCGCGACGATGATATCCCGACTTGCCAGCCACTCGCCGCTTGATTCGTAGTTGCCCGTCGACACCCCGACCGAAAAGCCGTGGTCTTCCCACCGCTCGAATTCGGTCTTTTTTTCGCTTGCCAGCGCTCGCAACGGAACGATATAGAGCGCTTTTCCGCCACGCTGAACCGCAGACAACATCGCCAACTCGGCAATGAGTGTCTTGCCGCTGGCAGTTGGAATGGAGGCAACGAGGCTCTGGCCCTCGGTGAGCCCGGCGTCGACCGCCTCGGCTTGGGGTGGATAGAGCGACTTGATCCCCTCGCCGGCCAGCTGGTCGGCGACCCCCGGTGGCAACTCGGGGATCTCGGATGGCTTCATTACACGCTCTTGGCCGGTCTTGGGGTTTAAATTTCCGGAGACAGCTTGCCTCGAGTAGCTCACCGCGGCGGCGGCCATAGCGCCGTATCAAAACTACCATGCCGTCTCGCTTCCGAAAGCCATCATACACAAGGTGGATTCTGTGAGCAAAAAACAAGAGTACAAAGACGACTACCCTGACAAAACGCTATATATCCCCGGCCCGACCGGTGTTCGCGAAGACGTAATCGACGAGATGGCCCAGCCGATGTTCGGCCACCGGATGGATCGGATGACCGATCTGTACACCACGATCGTCGAGGACACCAAGGAGTATCTCGGGACCGACAACGACGTCATCATTCTCACTGGTTCCGGCACGGAGTTCTGGGAGTCTTCGACGCTCAATCTGGTCGACGAGAACATTCTGGTCCCGACCTGCGGGAGTTTCAGCGAGCGTCACGCTAACGTCGCCGAACGCCTCGGCAAAAATGTCGATCGGCTCGAATACGAGTGGGGCGAGGCGGTCAAACCCGAGGACATCCGCGAAGCCCTCGAAACCAGTGACAAACATTACGATGTCGTTGCCTGTGTGATGAACGAGAGTTCGACCGGCGTCCGCAATCCTGTCGAGGAAATCGGCGATGTCGTCAACGAGTATCCGGACACCTACTTCGTCGTCGACGCGGTCTCGTGTCTCGGTGGCGACCTGATCGACATCGATGAACATGGCATTGACGTCATCTTTGCGTCCTCACAGAAGGCCTTCGCCATGCCACCGGGGCTCGCCATCTGTGTCGTCAGCGATGAGGCCTATGACCGCGAACTCGAAAAAGACGAGGCCTCGTGGTACGGCGGCTTCCAGCGCTGTATCGACTACTACGACCGAAAAGGCCAGACGCACTCGACGCCCGCCATTCCGATTATGCTTGCCTACCGCAAGCAGATGAAGCACATGCTCGAAGAGACCCACGAGGGACGGGCCCAGCGACACACCGAGATGGCCGAATACGTCCAGGAGTGGGCCGACGAGCACTTCGCAATGTTCCCTGAGGAGGGCTATGAATCGAAGACGGTCGCCTGTATCGAGAACACCCAAGGAATCGACGTTGCCGAAACCATCGAACAGGTCAGCGAGGAGTACGGCATGGTCTTTTCGAACGGCTATGGCTCACAACTCGGCGAAAAAACGTTCCGTATCGGCCACATGGGCGAACACACCGTCGAGTCGATCAAAGAGCTGACCGACGCGATCGAAGACGTCGCTGGATTGTAAGGGTAGGTTGCTGCAGTAGTCGATGGCGCTGTTTTCGGATCTGTTTGGTTTGCTCGACTGCGGTCGCAAATAGTGTAGTATGGATCATAATTTCAACCCAAAGAATATATTCTCTGTTAGCTAATTTAATGTATGCGTAGCAACACATCTCCTCAAAAAACAGCTTTTCTTATAATTGGTCTTATTTGGGTCATCTCTGGATTTATCATAGGAATTAGAACATTTGTATTCTTGTGGGGAGCAATTCTTCTCATTCTCAGCTATTTTCTTTATAGACTCTTAGACGAAATTACACGACTTGCTGATGCTACTGAAAAAATTGCTGAACAGTCAAACTACTCAAATAAGGATGACCGACTTGACTTCTGAGTCGGTCACGCCACTCCTGCAGAAACTGAGCAGTTCAAACAATCCGTGCTGAATTCACAGCGCGTATCTTGCACGAGAAACCTGTAGATATCTAATTGATCGGATCGATCAGTCCAGAGAAAAGCTATAGCGGTTGGAGTCTCATCTCGCGTACTATCTTCTGTGAATCCACATCGCTGCTGTAAGAATCCACAGAATAATAATATAGACGTACACCGGAAGAATCTTAATCAACTCAGTTATTTCGGCAATACCGATAGCTAGCAGAAGGAGACCGAGAACAACGCCCACTTGCTCAAATTTCGTCCATCCTTGCTGAGTGGACATAAATGTCATTTGATTGCACTCCGCATATGTGTTTGGTTCGCTGTTCGCGTATCACAGCTGATCCAACGGATGGGTACGAAATGAATCCGGCCAACGTGCTGCACTCAACCTCTAAGTGTCGCATCGTTACACGGTTATGAGACGCAGCTATCAACTGTTCCGTCGCTTGGGAGATCACGAATTGTCCCATCCTGATCGATCCGCAGGGTTAGCGAATAACAGTCTCCGTTCCCGTCGTCAGGATAGCTTCGTTCGATTGTGTCGACGCCCCCGTCAACTGTCGCACGAACCGTATAGTTCGCTGCGGCTATCGGCACGCCATCCTCGTGAGTAAGCACTGGCTGTGTCTCACCTCCAGGGGGCATCTCCCGTTCGATCTCAAAGACCGTCTCCTCAGCAGTATCCACCCATAGGGAGACCGTGTGCGGCCTGTCGTCCATGTTTAGCAGCACAATCTCAGCGAGCCGCGTCTGTGATGGTGTGCTCGCCGAGAGACATCCTGCCATCATACCGCCAGCGACCACTCCCAGTCCGCCCAGTGCGTGTCGTCGCGAGAGTGACTGTTCCACACAGACTAGTTGGGCGCTCGATAAATATGTGTGCGGGGTTGACCGACCCGTCTCTCTAACACGGCTATGTAACGTTTCACGGTCGGCGGATACTCCGGCTAGCTGGAGTTAGTTGAGCAAATTCGAGAGTGACAACCCGATAAAAAAGACGATCACAACCTCGTTGACGACCCATGCGTTTGTCGTCATCCAGTTGCGTGCCCTCGGGAGGATTGCTTCTGCGCGTTGGCCAAAGGCCAGCAGGACGAGTGCAGGGAGTGCCAAGACCGAGAGTGTGAGAAAGACGAACGGCAGTGCGTCGACCCACGGTGCGTCGTTGCCAGCGAGGTAGGAACCAACAGCGACCGAAGTGAGGAGATTAGTCGGGAAGAATCCCAGCAGGAGAAAGCCGAGTCGGAACGAAAATCGCGGCGTGGCGGTTCCCAACTTCCCAATCCACTCAGGTGGTTCTGCCTCGTGTCTGGTCCGGTACCTGTTGACCATCGCAATCAGTAGGATGATCAGGATGATGACACCGAGTGTCGTATTAGACGCACCCTGCCCGATTGCCTCAATACCGAGGACGTAGGCAACCGTAATGACGAGCGTAATCGAGAGACTCGCCCCGACGACGAACGCCGTACAATTACGCCGCCAATCCTCACTGGTCGCCAGAAAAATAGCACTGAGGATCTGGGGTCCGGCGACCATGACGAACACCAGCGGAAGGACTTCAAGCAGGCTGGGAAGGATAAATTATGTGGCACGGACAACGGCGTAAAACTTTGTCAGGACTTCAGTCCGGTCTGGACAGAACACCACGGTCGACAGTCAGTGGGAAATCAAAAGCTACCAAAGCACTCAGACGAACGACCGGACCATTCAGGTGAGCATCTCAAGCAGTCGGATCTCCCTCAGGCCTAAGGTCGGAGTCATCTGCTTCGGACGGCTGCTCACCTTCCCGGCCGGCGATGTTCTCGGAAAACTCGTCGAGTGTGTGTTCGGCTCCGACATCGGTCTGCTCGCGCTCGGGGTCGGCCAGCTTCGGGAGAATCATTTGGACGAACGTCACGATGAACACCATCAAAAACGGCCCGAAAAAGATCCCATACCAGCCGAACAGCGGGGGACCGAAGAGGTACGCGAACATGACCAACCCGGTGTTGAGGAGTCGACCAGAGAGGTGCGGCCGGATGTACGTCCGAACGAGGTTGTCGAACCCGATGATCATGACCGCAAGGAACACGAGTGGGAACCAGAGAAGTCGCGGATCAACCGTTAACGCCTGAATCACGAGTGCTG
>LFFM01002506.1_pt1 | contig 12091 bp, 12 predicted proteins | sample 643131 | NCBI WGS metagenome assembly LFFM01 (sample SAMN03777445, study PRJNA286221) | soda lake metagenome | biome: soda lake; feature: Kulunda steppe; material: water; isolation source: sample Tc-Br brine of Tanatar trona crystallizer | place: Russia: Kulunda steppe | collected 2011-07
CCCGCATCGACTTCACGATCCGTGACGGTCACGAGTTCACCGACGGCGAGCCGTGTACGGCCGAGGACGTGGTGTTCACCTACCAGTACATCCAGGAGTACGAGATCGCGTTCTTCAGCGGCGCGGTCTCCGTCATCGACGAGGTGTACGCCGACGGCAACGTGGTGACGTTCGAGCTGGAGGAGCCCGACGCGCCGATCTTCAACGACGCGTTCTCGCGGATCCACATCCTCCCCGAACACATCTGGAGCCGCGTCCCCGACGAGGTCGACGGGGTCGAGACTCCCGGCGAGTTCTCGCCGGTCGAGAGCGATCTCACGGACGGACAGCTCGTCGGCAGCGGGCCGTACGAGTTCGACGAGTGGCGTCGCGGGACCGGCGTCAGGCTGACCGTTCGCGACAGTCACCCCGTCGCCACGCCGGACATCGACTCCGTGTTCATCCAGACGATCGAGAGCCCGTCCGCGCTAACGACCGCGCTCCGCAACGAGGAGATCGACTTCGTCATCGAGAGCGACGCGGACCCGGACGTGCTGAACGACCTCGCGGAGGAGCAGGACCACCTGACGTTCGTCTCCTCGACGTCCGTCGGCTACGACGAATGGGCGATGAAGACGAACGTCGAACCGATGGACCGCGAGTCCGTCCGCCAGGCGATGTCGATCATGATCCCGAAGGAGACGATCGTCAACGAGATCTGGCGCGGCTACGCCGAGGAGGCGATCTCGCCGATCAGCCCCGTGCTGGACTTCTGGCACAATCCGGACGTGACGAAGTGGCACGAGATGAGCCGCGAGGACGCGATCGAGATCCTTGAAGAGGACGGGTTCACCGTCACCGAAGACCAGATCTACTACCCGCCGGACGCGTAATCGGCTCTCTCGGTCTCACACACGATTATGGACTTCAAAACGTACATACTGAGGCGGATCGTCGGCACCGTGGTGACGTTCTTCGTCATCGCGAGCGTCGTCTTCTTCCTGTTCCGGATGGTCGGGGACCCGGCGTCGCTGTTCATGGCCCCCGGGATGGACGGCGAACAGCTGGAACGGATCCGGGCGAGTTTCGGGCTCGATGAACCGTTATACGTACAGTACTACCGATACATGATCAACATCCTCACGCTGGATTTCGGCGTGAGCTTCTACTACCGCTCGGACGTCGCTCCCGTCGTCTTCGAGCGGATGCTCAACAGCCTGTTCCTCACGATCCCGGCGATCACGATCGCGTACGTCGGCGGCATCCTCGGGGGCGTGTACATGGCGTGGAACCGTGGCGAGCGGTCCGAGACGTTCGGGCTGCTGGCGGCGACCGCGTTCCGGTCGACCCCCCGGTTCTGGCTCGGCATCCTGCTGCTGTTCTTCGGCGCGGGGATCTTCGGGCTGTTCCCGAGCTTCGGGATGGTGTCACACAACGTGGACGCGACGGGACTCGCGGTGCTGTTGGAGCCCGACTTCTACCATCACATCATCCTCCCGATCCTGTCGATGACGTTCTACCTGATGGGGCTGCCGCTGTTGCTCATGCGGACGAGCATGCTGGAGGTCATCAATGAGGACTTCATCGACGTCTGTATCGCGAAGGGGATCGGCGAGCGCGACGTCATGTACAAACACGCCGCACGCAACGCGATGCTCCCCGTCATCACGGCGATGGCGGTGGGGATCGCGTTCTCGTTCGGCGGCAACGTGCTGGTGGAGACGGTGTTCTCGTACCCCGGCGTCGGTCGGCTCATGGTCGACTCGGTGTTCCGGAGCGACTACCCCGTCGCCCAGTTCGCGTTCCTCCTGATGGCCGCGGCCGTGTTGACGATGAACCTCATCGCGGACCTGGCCTATTCGTACCTCGACCCACGGGTGAGCTTAGAATGATCTCCTCGACGACACGGCGACACGGCGGTGAGCGCGGATGAGTATCTCACGGCGGATCGACGGCTACCTCACGCGGCTGAAGCAGGTGGACTCGGACGACGTCAAGCGCGAGGCGCGGATCTCCTACGAGTTCGCGCGGGGCGTGTTCGACATCGTCAACAGCAACCGGCTCGCGCGGATCGGGATGGTGCTTCTGGCCCTGTTCCTCATCGTCGGGCTGTTCGCGCCGCTGCTCGCGCCGCACGGCGCGTACGAGCGGCAGATCGCCGACGACGGGTCGTGGGACCGGAACGCGGCCCCGTCCCTTGACAACCCGCTCGGAACGACCGCGTCCGCGTACGACGTGCTCTCACAGGTCATCCTCGGGACGCGCGTCGCGCTGATCGCGGGGATACTGACGGCGTTCTTCGTCGGCGGGATCGGCACGTTCGCCGGCATCGTCGCGGGCTACTACGGCGGCAACGCCGGGAACGCGATCATGCGGCTCGTCGACCTCGCGTACGGCGTGCCGTTCCTCCCGTTCGCGATCGTGTTGGTGATCGTGCTCGGCGCGAGCCTGTGGAACATCATCCTCGCGATCTCGCTCATCCTCTGGCGGGAGACCGCCCGGGTGATCCGGGCGGAGGTGATCTCGATACGCGAGCTCGCGGTGATCGACGCCGCCCGCGCCAGCGGGGCCAGCGACGCGCGGATCATCGTCCACCACATCTTCCCGAAGGTGTTGCCGACGGCGGTGCTGTACTCGGTGTTCGCCATCGGGTGGGCGATCCTCGCGGAGGCGGGGCTCGCGTTCCTCGGCTTCAGCGACCACGAGATGATCAGCTGGGGGGCCATGCTGCAGGCGGCCTACAACAGCCAGGCGCTCGACCAGCGGCTCTGGTTCTGGATCTTCCCCCCGGGGATCGCCATCAGCCTGCTCGTCCTGTCGGTGTACCTGATCGCGCAAGGTATCGAGGAAGTGGTCAACCCGCAGCTGCGGGAGGTGTAATCGATGTCACTACTTAACGTATCCAATCTCGACGTGGAGTATCAGACGAAGGAGGGCCCGATCAAGGCGGTCAGCGACGTCTCCTTCAGTATCGAGGAGAACGAACGGTTCGGGCTGGTCGGTGAGAGCGGCTGCGGGAAATCGACGATCGCAAAGAGCATCCTTCGGCTGCTTCCGGACAACGGTTCGATCACCGGCGGGGAGATCACGCTCGACGGCGTCGACCTCGTCGGGATGGACGAAAAAGCGCTCAACGAGATCCGTTGGGCCGAGATCTCCTTTATCAGCCAGAGCGCGATGAACGCGCTGGACCCGGTGTACAGCATCGGCCACCAGATCGTCGAAGCGATCCGGACACACGAGGACACCTCGGAGGCGGCCGCAAAGGAGCGTGCGGCCGACCTCGTCGAGATGGTCGGGCTCGAACGCGCGCGCGTCGATTCGTACCCGCACCAGCTCTCTGGCGGGATGCGCCAGCGGGCGATGATCGCCATGGCGCTCGCGTTACAGCCCGGACTCATCATCGCCGACGAGCCCACGACCGCGCTCGACGTGATCACGCAGGACCACATCCTCGAGGAGATCGATACGCTGTTGAAAACCCTCGGGAGCTCGCTTTTCATCATCACACACGACATCAGCGTCGTCGCGGAGACCTGCGACAAGGTCGGGGTGATGTACGGCGGGGAGCTCGTCGAGACCGGGCCGATCGAGAAGGTGTTCGTCGAACCGGAACACCCGTACACGCTGGGGCTGCTCAACGCGTTCCCGACGATAGAGGGCGGCCAGGAGGAGCTGATAACGATGCCGGGACAGCCGCCGGACCTACACGACCCGCCCACGGGGTGTCGGTTCTACGAGCGGTGTCCGTACCGCGAGCCGCGATGTGCCGAGGAGGCGCCGCCGCTCACGGAACGCGGCGACGGCCAACGCGCCGCCTGCTTCGTGAGCGAGGAGGAACCGATCCGGGACCGCTACCAGGACGTCGTCGACAAGGAGGAAGTATGGCTGAAACTCTAATGGAAGTCCGCGGGCTGAAAAAGCACTACCCGGTCGACACGGGGCTCCTCAAGAAGCTCCGCGGCGAGCAACGGCGCGTCCACGCCGTCGACGGCGTCGACTTCGACATCCGTAAAGGGGAGATCCTCGGGCTCGCGGGCGAGTCCGGCTGCGGGAAGACGACGACGGGGAAGTGTCTCACGCACCTCGTGGAGGTGACGGACGGGACGATGACGTTCGGCGACGACCGGATCGACATCGCCGGGCTGTCCGGTCCCGAGCTGAAGGCGTACCGTCGACGAGCTCAGATCATCTTCCAGGACCCGTTCGAGTCGATCAACGACCGGTTTACGATCCGAAAATGGGTCGGCGAACCGCTGAAGATCCACGGAATCATCCCCGAGGAGGGGTTCGAAGCGAAGATCAGCAACTGTCTCGAACAGAGCGGGCTGACGCCGGCGGCGGAGTACCTCGACCGGTTCCCCCACGAGCTCAGCGGCGGACAGCGACAGCGGATCGCCATCGCTCGGGCGCTCGTGTTGGACCCCGAGTTCATCGTCGCCGACGAGCCGACGTCGATGCTCGACGTCTCAGTTCGTGCCGGGCTGTTGCGCGTGTTCAAAAAGCTCGTCGAGGAGCAGGGGGTGACGGTGTTGTACATCTCACACGACCTCTCGCTGCTCCGATACGTGTGTGACCGCATCGGGATCATGTACCAGGGAGAGCTGGCCGAGATCGGCGACTCGGACGCGGTGTTACAGGACCCGAAGCACCCGTACACGCAAGCGTTGGTGTCGGCGGTCCCGCGGTCGGACCCGCTCACGAAGCGGGAACGCGTGCGGATCCCGAGCGAGGTCGTCGACCGGTACGGCGGGATCGAGGGCTGCTCGTTTAAGCACCGGTGTCCGTACCGGTTCGAGCGGTGCGAGGAGAAACCCCGGTTGGTGGCGATGGACGGGCCCGTCGAGCAGCGCGTCGCGTGTCACCTCTACGACGACGCGGTCGAGGAGACGATGGACGACATCGAGCCGGACTTCGAAGAGAAGAAGACGTTCGACATCGTGTGACTTGACGACACATGCTCATCACGCTCTCGCTCACGCTGCTCGCCCTCGCGGGCGCGACGCTCGCGGCGGTCGCCGTCTGGGCCGCACTCCGGGTCGAACGGACCGGCGCGTTGACCAGCCGGCGGCGGGACGTCCTGTTGGAGCGCCGCCTCGACGCCTATCGGGAGATCATGGCGGCCGTCGTGAGCCTCAATCGACAGTGCGTCTCCCTCAGCGAGCGGCACTTCAAGGACCAGACGGAGCGACTGGCGTTCGGCAACGAGTCCGACCTGAAGGAGCCGTACGAGGAGATCACCGAGACGTACCAGTCGAACTACCACGTCATCGCCCCGGAGGTTCGTGACGCGATCGCCGACTACCTGGACTACCTCAACACGTATCACGAGGAGGCGACCCAGATCGGGCTCCTGCTCTCGAAGGGCGGGAGCATCGCCCAGGCGATGCGCGAGGACCTCGGGCTCGACCCGATGTTCTCGGAGGACGAGTAGCCACGGAACGGACCCCGGAACCCCCGGGCGACAATGATGACGCCAACGACGACGACAACGATGGCGCCAACGACGACGACAACGATGGCGCCAACGACGATGACGATGACAACGATGACGACGACAACGATGGCGCCAACGACGATGACGATGACAACGATGACGACGACAACGATGACGACGACAACGATGACGATGACGACGATGACGCCAACGACGATGACGACGCCAACGACAACGACGATGACGCCAACGACGACGAACACATCCCCTCCCCCACGGATACAGTCATGTTAACACCGATCGACAGAACGACGGAACGAGAGGTTATCGAAGCGATCGACGGGTCGGAGCTCGAGCGCCACGTGGACGCGTTGAGCGACCTCACCCGCGTCGCCGGAACGAGCGGCGAGCGGATCGCCAGCGAGTACATCGTCGACACGCTCGACTCGTACGGCGTCGACGCCGAGATACTCGAACACGAGAGCTACGTCAGCGTCCCGGAGGACGCGGGCGTCGAAGTCACCGTGCCGACGGCGAGGCGGTTCGACGACGCGATCACGGTCTCGTTCAGCGCGAGCACGCCCCCGGGCGGGGTCCACGCGGAGGCCGTCCGTCTCGGGGAGGTGACGCCGGAAACCGTTCGGGCCACCTCGGTTCGGGACCGGATCGCCGTCGTCGAGGGGTTGCCGACGCCGGACCCGGTCGGGCTCCTCGACGACGCCGGGGCCGCGGGGGTCGTCTTCGTGTCGCCGACCGAGGGGCACCTCCACGAGATGATCGTCAGTCCGGTGTGGGGGACGCCGACGCCCTCGCAGGTCGACGACTTCCCGGATATCCCCGTCGCCGAGGTGTCGAAGGAGGCCGGCGAGTGGCTCGGGGAGAAACTCGATTCGGGACCGGTCGAGCTGACGGTTCGGACGTCGGTGACGACGGAGCTGCGGACGCTGCCGTGTCCGGTCGGCCGCATCGCCGGGAGCGAGAGCGACCGCTACTTCGTCGTCGGCAACCACGTCGACTCCTGGCACGAGGGGGTGACGGACAACGCGACGGCGGTGGCGACGACGCTGGAGCTCGCGCGGCTGTTCGCGGAGCGCGAGCCGAAACGCGGGCTCGTCTTCGGCTTCTGGTCGGCTCACTCGACGGGCCGGTACGCCGGCAGCGCGTGGTACGCGGACGAGTACTGGAACGACCTGCGGGAGAACGGCGTCGCCTACCTCCACATCGACCTCCCCGGGCTCAACGGTGCCGACTCGCTGTGGTTCCAACACATGGCGGAGCTGGAGGACGAGCATCTCGACGCGATGCGTACCGCCACCGACTTCGACCTCCGCGAGGGGGACGACAGCTGGTTGGGGAGCAGCGACCGGCCGGCGCGGAACTCGGACCAGTCGTTCTGGGGGACGGGGCTGAGCTCGCTGTTGTCCGGCGGACGCCTCGATCCGGGCACCGAGGAGGGCGGGCCGATCGGCGGAGGGTGGTGGTGGCACACGCCGGCAGACACCCGCGACAAGGTGGACCTCGACGTGCTCCACGAGGAGACGAAGCTGTACGTCGCGCTCGCCGCGCGGATCTGTGAGTCGCCGGTGCTGCCACACGACTACACCGCCACCGTTGACGACATCGAGGAGACGCTGTCGGACGCGACCGAGACGCTGTCGTTCGACGTCGACTTCGCCCCGGAGCGGGAGCGGATCGAGCGGCTTCGCGGAACGATCGGGCGGGTGAACGACGTCATCGAGGGGGCCGCCGAGGAGGCCGAGGGTGCGGGAAGCCTCGCCGCCGCGGAGGACGTCCAGGTGGCGCTCGGCAACGTGTTGATCCCCGCGCTGTACATGGACCGACCGCCGTACGAACAGGAGCCGGCGGTGGCGTACGCGCCGCTTCCGGGGCTTCGGTCGGACGGGATCAACGCGGGCTCCTCGGCACAACAGCGGTGTTTCGAACGGGTTTCGGTCCGGCGCTCCCGGAACCGGGTGATCCATCACCTCGATCGCGCCCAGCGGATCGCCGACCGATTCCTCGACGAGCACGAGGACTGAGCCACGATCGGGGGCCGGTTCGGCCCTCTCCCGCCGTCGGGTCTCGCCTTTCGTCGCGCGCGCCTAGACGGACCAGCCGCCGTCGACCGGCAGCACCTGTGCAGTGATGAACCGTGCGGCGTCGCTACAGAGGAACGTCACCGCCTCGGCGACGTCTTCCGGGTTTCCGATATACGGCAACAGCGTCCGTTGTGTCGCGCTGACGAGTCGGGCCTGGTCGCCGAGTTCGTCGGCGGTCTTGCCGACGAGGTCCTCCTTTTCCAGGCCGGCGCGGATGATCCCGGGGGCGACCGCGTTCACCCGCACCCCGTGTTCGGAGTGGTCCGCCGCCAGCTGTCGCGTCATGCTGACGAGCGCTCCCTTCGCGGACGCGTAGTCCGCCGACTGCCGGTAGGGGACGAGCGCGCCGACGGAGGCCATGTTGACGATCCGCCCGTCACCCGCCTCCACCATCGCGGGGAGGGCACGACGGCACACGTGATACGCGCCCTCGACGTGGATCCGGTACATCGTACGCCACATCTCGAGGTCGACGTCCTGGATCGTCCCACGGCTCCCGATGCCGGCGTTGTTGACCGCGATCGACGGCTCCCCGTACTCCCGGGCGGCGGCGAACAGCTCGTCGACGTCGTCCGGCTCCGAGACGTCGCCGACCACGAGGGTCCCCTCGGCGACGACGTCGTCGAAGTGATCGCCGTCGTCGTGTGGCTCGGCGTCGATGTCGAGCCCGACGACCGTCGCCCCGCACGACGACAGGAGGTCCGCGGTCGCCCGTCCGATCCCCGCTCCTGCCCCGGTAACTACCGCTACGTGTCCGTCTAGGTCGACGTACATACGGGACTGACCGAGCGAGAACACATAAACCATCGGGTCCGGAGGATCGAGGGCTCTGAAAGCCGGCAAGCCGGGGAACTCTCGCTGTCGATGCTGGGACCTCTTGCTGTCGATGCTGGAACCCTCTCGCTGCCGATGCCCGCAGAACCGCGCGACTTCCGGGTGCTCGTCTGCGGTCCGAACGGATCTGAACGGCTCGCACAAATTATATTTATTATGAGTATTCTGTAGAACATACGAGCTAATTACGTGTCGTGATATCGATCCGATCATCCACTGGTTTTCGTATGCCATCGATGGCCACGATCCAACTGATCCATGAAATAGGCTTATAAGGGCCGTAAAGCAGTATTTGTAACACCACCTCTCTGTGCTCATCGAGTACCATCGTCACGTCGTCGATCCTCTTCTTGACTCTCACGCACTCTCTCGAATGCGCTAACTATATATTTTATATATTGTTTAAGAATTTGGTATTTTCTTGAGAGGAGGGGGAGGGAGGTCCAATCCGCAACGACGCTCAGTCTCCCCGGTCCGACCGGACCGTTCTCGGTACGGGACGAGGCTGACGAACCGCCGTCCGGCTGACGAACCGTCGTCCGGCTGACGACCGGTAAGGTACTTACGCGACCACCCGTAACGGACCCCCATGACACGGGGCCTCACCCGCTCGGTCGTCCTCGTCGCCGTCGTGCTCCTGGCTCTCGGCGTCGGAGGCGTTGGAGGCGTCGCCGGCGAGGTGGCGGTCGCGGAGACGGCCGCGGAGTGTGAGACCGAGGCGGACAACGCGCTCGTGGGGTGTTGGAACGGGACCCACCACAGCGACGACCCCGCGGCGCTCGGGATCGACCAGAGCGAGGGGAGCGACGGGCTCACCGAGGAACAGCTCGCCGATCTGACGGCCCTCAAGATGGCGCGCGTGGAGTCGATCCGCGAGCGGCCGTTCGAGTCGGCGGTCCCCGTCGACGTCGTCTCCCGCGAGCGGTTCGCCGAGGACCGGGCTGCCATCGAGTCCGATCCTGAGTTCGCCCGCTGGAACGACCAGGTCTGGAAGGCGCTGTTCGTGATCGGCGAGGACGAATCGAGCGAGGAGGTGATCAACGAGGTGTTCTCCGGGGCGGTCGCCGGCTTCTACTCGCCCGCCGAGGACCGGATCGTGATCGTCGTCGACGACGAGGAGGACGTCAGGGTCTCTCCGACGACGCTGCTTCACGAGCTCGGTCACGCGATGCAGGACCAGTACGACGACCTGAGTGACCCGCGGTACGCCGGGGCGACACAGGACGCTGACCTCGGCATCGACGGCGCCGTTGAGGGCGAGGTGGTGTACCTGGAGGCGGTGTACGCCGAGCGCTGTGCCGAGGAGTGGGCGTGTACGCCCGAACCGCCCGACAGGGTCGACGACGAGCCCGGATCCGACGCCGGCGAGCCGAACCTCGGGGTGTTGCTCACCGTGTTGCAGCCGTACTCCGACGGCGCGCCGTACGTCGACGAGCTGATCGAGGCCGGCGGGTGGGACGCCGTCGACGAGCTCATGGCCGACCCGCCGGCAACCACCCGCGAGACGATCCACCGCGAACCGTTCGAACCGACCCCGATCGAGTTCGTCGACACGGCCGAGGGCGGCTGGGAGACGTACGAGAACGCCGGCGTCGACGGTGCGGACACCGTCGGGGAGGCGTCGCTGTTCGTCTCGCTGTGGTATCAGTCGAGCGCCTACGGCGCCGGCGTGATGGACCACAACGACCTGTTCGACACGAACCATCCGTACCAGGACTACAACTACTCGCATCCGGTGACGAACGGGTGGGCGAACGACGAGCTGTACCCGTACCGCAACGACGCGGACGGCGGTGGTGACGCGGACGGTGCGGGCGACGTGGACGGTACGAACGGTGCAGAACGCGACGGCTACGTGTGGGTGATCGAGTGGGAGACCGCCGCCGACGCGGCGACGTTCCAGGAAGCGTACCTGCAGGTGCTCGATGCCGGCGACCGCGACGCCGAACACCGGGCGGACGGGACGTACTACGTCGCGGACGGCGAGTTCCGCGGCGCGTACGGCGTCGAGCGGAACGGGACGACCCTCACGATCGCCCACGCGCTCGAGTCGGAATCGGTGTTCGAGCTCCGCCCCGACATCGATCTCGACCGGCCCGACCCCGATCCGGACGAGGGTCCGGACTCGGGCGTCCCGGACGCCCCCACCGTGGAGTACGGCGACGACCGCTTCCCCCCGGTCGAGCCCGGGGACCCGATCGACCCGTCCGACTCCGACGACGACGCCGTCGGATTCGGCGTCCTCGCGGCCCTGATCGCACTCGTCGTAACCCTGCTGGCGGCACGGCGGGAAGCGCGGGTGTAGCCGGTCTACCGTGCGTCCGTGGTGTCTTCCGACGTCTCGACAGCGGTGGCGTCGGGCTCGTCGACCTCGGCGGGGGTGCGGGCCGCCGTGAACAGCCCCACGAGCGCGACGACGACGAGGAGGGCCCCTTCGAGACGGGCGACCGTGTAGAACCAGTCGCGCGGCTCGGCGTCGTCGGCGTTCCGGTACGCGGCCCGCGTGAAGAGCGCGACGACCCGTTTCGGGGCGAGGACCTCTATCAGGCCGAGACACCCTGCAGCGAGGAGGAGGTGTGGATTCATACGGTCCCTTCGCCCGGAACCGTCAAAAGCGATGCGGGCCGGTGACTCGACGGCTGGTCGGGGACGACCCGCCTTACCCGCGGTCAGCCCCCGTACACCGAGGGGATCGCGCGGACGACGTCGCCGGGCTCGACGGGCGTGTCGACCCCGTCGAGGTGGCGGATGTCCGTCGTGTTCCGGCTGACGACGGTTCGGCCGGCGAGGCCGGTCCCGTCGGCGTCGAGGAGACGACCGTCGAGCGCCGGGTAGCGGTCCTCCAGCAGCGCGAGGAGGTCGCCGTACGTCTCGACGTCGGCGTCGACGGTCACCCGTTCCTCGCCGACGGCCTCGCGGAACGGCCCGAAGAAGCGGCACTCGACGTTCACGCCCGTCGGTTGGGTCGGCGCCGACTTCTAAGCGTCGGTGCCGGCGGGGCTCACTTCGGCCGTGGCAGCTGGCTCCGCATCGCGTCGATCTCACGGGGACTCACGCCGAACTCCGGTTGGTTTTATAAAGACCCGAGTCCGGAGCGGCATCGCTTATAAACTCGGTAGATCGACGGCGACGTCGCTTATACGGGATCTGCGGCGGTCGCATATCGGCTGCAGGTGGCGGCGACCCACGACCTGACCGCCGGCGCGTCGCTCGTCACCAGGGCGGCCAGCCCCGCCCCGTCGAACAGCCCGATGGCGACGGCGGAGTCGCCGGCGAGCAGGAACCCGACTCGGGAGTCGCCGTCCGCCACCGACAGCCGTATCCCTTCCTCGCGAGCCACCGCTCGGAGCGCCGCGCCGGCCGGACCAGTCACCCGGTCCCGAGCCTGCCCGACACACACGATCCGGGCGTCGGCTCCGCCGTCGTGTCCCACGGTTCCGGAGTCGCCCACCCTGCTCCCCCCGTTCCGTCCACGGACCGCCGCCACGATCGACGGATCGAGCCGGGGGACGACCGCGACGACGGACCTCGTCCCCGCAAGGAGCGGTCGGAGTCGTTCGGCCGGGCCGGGCGAGTCTCCTCGACCGCCGACCGTGGTTCCCGGCGCGTCGTCGAGGTGCTCGCCCGTCGCGCGCTCGACGAGCGCGCGGAGCGTCGCCGTCGGCGTGGCGTCCGTCATCGTCGCTCCGGACGCGGCGGGTACGACTGTCGTGCGCCGTGGCTCCGGCGTGCGAGGAGCCGC
>LFFM01002507.1_pt1 | contig 12087 bp, 13 predicted proteins | sample 643131 | NCBI WGS metagenome assembly LFFM01 (sample SAMN03777445, study PRJNA286221) | soda lake metagenome | biome: soda lake; feature: Kulunda steppe; material: water; isolation source: sample Tc-Br brine of Tanatar trona crystallizer | place: Russia: Kulunda steppe | collected 2011-07
AACCCCCGACTGCCAAGATCACCGCCCGACTCACTCCTCACCTCGATCTTCCGAGTATAGATTGGGGTTGACAGCACCTGAAACGTCTGTTTGGAACTTGGTGAACTTATGGGTAAGAGACAGGACTGAAGTCATGGGCTTTCTCCTCGATGTTCTGTAAAAGTGCCACTCATCACCTAGCCTCAAGCGTTTGCCTCGTCGCGCGACGTGTCAGAATCGACCAGTGGAAGATCGACCTCGATCGTATCGTACCACACCGACGGCCGCTTTCGACGACCTTCCTGCTCGAACTCTATCAGGTGGAGTGCTTCGAGCTCCTCGAGATTGGTATGAACCTGTCGGACATCACGATCGACGAGCCGTGCCGTCTCTCGGATGCTCTCGGGTGTATGTCGGACGATAGTACGGAGCAGTTCCAGATTCTTCGGTCGTGTAACACGGTGAATGTCGGCCGGATCATCGAAGATCACCTCGAAATGAGGCTCCGTCATTTCACCACGGTCAATCGCGGACAGTGCATCCCGCAGGCTGTCGTCGTCGCCGCTCTGAAAGCGAATATACATCGTCCGGTCAGTCGAGTTACCAGGTTTCTCCATGAGTACGTACCTCCTGTTTGAATCGATCGAACAGTGCTTCGAGACCGTGGAACTCGATGTCCTCGGTATCGCCATCCACTGTATGTTTGTGATGCGTCGTTGCGCCCGGGTGGTCAGGGAAATTGTTATACCGAAACCGAGTCCCATCGTCCCGACTCCCATACTGCATCGAGTACGTGAGACCGTCGGGATATCGATCTGACGGCGGAACGTTCCACGCCTTCACCTCGGCATACGTCTCACCGAAATCCTTCGATACGCTGATTAGCAACTCCGCGTCGTCGCCACCCATCTATCGTTGTTTTGGACCACAACATAATATATGATGTGGTTAGCTACAACACAAATAGGTGCTCGCCTTGGTCCAGTCCGGTCGGCCGATCAACCCGATCGGAGTGGATGGGTGGCGGTCCCGCGAGTTCGCGAGCGGGACCTCGAGTGACGCAGTCACTCGGCGGATCGACGTTGGCTATCCCGAGGATCGAGACGAGGCAGAGCGCCGCTTGCAGGAGAAAGAAGAGGAAGCGCCCGCTGCGGAAGCTGAACAGCGAGTTAAAGGACCGGTTTTCGGGTCCTCAGTAACGGCCAGTACATCTCGAACCTAGTGCCAGCAAACACATCGAACACTTCGATAGAGGTGTGTGTCACTACGTCGACGAGCACCAATCGAAACGAGCACCTCAAAAAAGTTGGTCGACTTTGAGGGTTCACTGCCGATCGAAAGAGGGGATTGTTCACTGAGTCGAACCGGAACAGCGACAGTGCTGCTTGAGTTCGTGGTCGAAAGAGACGAGATGTGAGTGGACTGATGCAGCGACATCCCGCATGCACAGCGCCTGTGCTTCGGTCGTGACGGTCGTCCCGTAGTAGTGTTCGGTACGACGGTTGTCGTATAACGCTTTCAGCGAGTCGATCGTGGTGTCCTCAAGCGGTACCTGTCCTCGTGCGAACTCGTACGGCGAATCGTGATCCCGAAGTTCGTTTGGATCGGTCCCCGTGATTACAATCAAATATCCCTGGAAGGTGTGCTCAATGACGATGAACGAATGTTCGAGAATCGATCCATAGTAGTCGCCGATTTCGTCGAGGATCTGTGTCACCTCGAGAAGTCGACACGCCTTCTGGATCTGGACTTCACCGGTATCCGCATCCGGGGTAGCGTTCAATCCGGGCTCAAAGGTCGGCTGTCCGTGGGTGTGACCGAAGGCATCTTCGGCTGCACCAATCTGGTCGAGAAGGGAGTTTGGATCACTCATTCGTCAGTAGCTCCTGTTTGACACGCTGGAGTGTTTCGGAGGAACACAGCGTGATTCCGTCGCCGAATAACTCTTCGGCGTCTATGCGATCGGACTGATTTAGCACCGACTGCGGCGTCTCTATGATAAGCTCGAATGAATAGCGCTCGGAGGACGCTGGTGGTCGGTTCGGATTTTCGAGCTGATTTTTGATCGCCTCCCAGTCAGAATCGAGATCACCGCTCTCTGCGGTCGACATCTCAACCGAAGCGGGAATATGGAGATCTCCAAGATGATTTGCGAGCTTATTGGCTTGATGTCGCCGTTTCATGTGATCGCCACTGACGAGTACCCAGAGGTCGATATCTGATTTTCGGTCGGCTTTGCCACGAGCGACACTTCCGAATAAGATAATTCCAAGCACCCCCGCGAGCTCATCTTCGATATACCGGCGGGCGATGCGTACGGGAGTCCGAAACTCCAGTTGCGGGACGCTCGAAATCGGATCGTCCGGCTTGTGAAGTCTGGCTCTGTTAATTCGCACATGGCGAGCGTTTCCTTCCCGAAACGTCTCAACCAACTCGTTCGCTTCGAGCGTATTGATCGCTTCGAGGGTTGCTCGCTCACTTACCGGTGTGACGTTGGCGAGCTGACGGGCTGAGAGATGGATCTCCGGATTGTCGGACAGAAAATTAAGGATATGTGGGCTAGCAGCATGCTTAAAAAGCTCCGTGTCTCGAATCGGGAGTGCTAATTCTACGGACGTCCCTCGCTGTGTAGATGATTTAGATTCTGACGAACTATCACGTTGCATGTGTAGTTATAGATCGTACTACTATTTATAATTTATATAGAAGTGTTGCTGCCACCCCCCGCGATCATTACGTATGGAACTACCGAAATTTCCGAGTGCTGACTGTCGATCCGATTCCACCCACGAGACAGAAGCGACGATCTATCCACACCCCCACCCGTCGTTTCCGCTGTTCTTTGTTCAGAACAAGATGGGGGCTCTTTTTGATCGTATTCCCCAGAAGAGTGCTAGGTCTAGCGGGCAGTATAGGGTTCAATACCCAATCGCAGCGACCATATCGAACACATCGATAGAGGGGTGTATTCAGTACTCCGCTTCGTGACACATCAACGTAATACTGCCTTCCAGGGGTTCTACCGGTCGATTACGTCTGAATTGGTGGGGTGGGGTTCGATCGTATACCCACTCTGTTTTGCAACAACGATTGAATGGGTGGTGTGTCCGTCTCGATCCGGTTGGGCGACAGCAAAAGTCAATGAGTGGTAAGCCTTCTCACTCACATGGCATCAGTTGAATCTTTCACAGCTCCAAACCTGGACGAAGAACAGCGGAAACGACGGGTGTGTGTCGTAGAACTCGTTTGTCTCGTCACGACTACCGACCTGTGCAAAGAACAGCGGAAGTGACGGGTGTGTCTCCGTGGATATATTGTCGAGATGCTCTGACGGGGCTCACCAGCACGTCGATAATCGTATATTCGAGACGCCGTTTCGGTTCCCGATCTCGAATATAAGAAAGCGCATGTGGAAATAGACGTCGACCGACGGGTGTCACATTACTACGAGGTGCACTGCTGGCCACTGCACGTGGTCATACACGAGAGCGAGATCCGAAAACTGTCGTATTGAGTATGAATACCGAAACCATGGACAGTCCGTGAGAGTGCAGCCCTGACTCCCCAACGTACTGGAAATCACGTGAGGAGAGTACAGTCATGGGCCAACAGGCACTGGAGAGCGGGCGAAAAAGAGACAGTACAGTGATCTATTCGAGTGGCTACTTATTCCATGGATCCGTTTCGTCTGTCGATTCTGGACAGCCATGGAACTAGCATGGTGTGTGATAGGTGTCTCACTCTCGACGTCAGGTGAAAACCCGAACAGGCCCGAGCGTCCCGCACGCCTGTCTTTTCAACGCGTGTTGATCGGAGTCCATCCACAGAGCGATCTCTACGTTAGCAGTCGAGTGTATCAGCCCATTCCACAGGCACTCTTTCGGAACCCCACTGCAAGTATGCTCGCGAGGAGACGCTTCCGATTGACGTGCGGTCCGATCACGACTGGTAATGTGCTCCTCACCGGTTATGAATTATCTCGACGTCTCGCATCCAGCGCCCAAATAATACCGGGGAAGCAGACTGTTTCAGGTGACCCATATTTCGCGTGTTGTGAGATTGTCAGCCACTCCACACCCACCCCACTGTTTCATGAGAAATAGAGAGTGAGATAAATGACCGGCAGTAGCCGTGATTTCTCATGAAATAGTGGGGTGGTAGGTTACTATCACCACCGAACAGTAGGTATCCCAGTCGCTCAACCGAAGAACCGATGAAACAGTGGGGAGAGAGGGAGTGCTGTCACGATCAGGCAGTGATCAACCATACGTACCCGAAGAACCGATGAAACAGTGGGGGGTGAGACTCCAGACACCCGTGAACAGCATGCACTTCCAACACTTGGGCAAAGAACCGATGGGAAACCCAAATCTGGAAACTCGTCTCCTCGGGGTGGGGTCTTTCAGCTTCGATACCCACTGGGAACAGAGTCGCCCGTATAGTGAGAGCACATTTCGTGTGCTTTCGTTCTCGAACGAGGGGCTCGTGCGGAGAGTGAGAGAGTACGTTTCGTGTGCTTTCGCCGCGAGTCGACGGGACTGATCCGATAGCACCCGACACTAGTGGTAATATTTTTGTCTGTTGCACACTATTGTGTAACTATAGGATGTATGAGATATGTGGCGAGAAAGAGATGAAAGTCATCCTGGCGCTTGACCAGGGCGATTCCATTGCAGGCCTCGCACGAAAGATCGACGAGAATCGGGAGACGATTCGTCGTATCGTAAACCGTCTCGAAACGGCGGGCTACGTCGCGTATGATGATGGGCTTCGGCTGGTCGACTCGACGATCCGAGACGCCGCGCTCGAGTTCCTGATCGCGGCAGCGGACGTTTCACCGCCGTCGATCCCGGACGCGTACGTCCTCCCACAGTTCGCTGGCATGGAGTATGCGTTCACTGCTATCGACGGTGTCTACGTCTGGACACGCGGTGGCTACCAGGTCGCCCGCGATCCGGAGGACTATCCGCTGTTCATCGCCGTCAACGAATCCGACCGTGATGCCTGGGCAGCGTTTTTCGATCGGTTCGGCATTCCGACTGCAGAGGAGCGCCAGCCCGCTGAGGAGTTCGGCGGTCCTGTACAGGTCGTTCTGGAGCAACGATCACGGCTCGAAATCGAACTGGTCGACGGACGCCCTGTCGTTCCCCTGCAGGAGACCGTAGGGTTCGCAACTGAGCACTATGCGACCTTCGAGTCGGCACTCGACATGCTCGGACGAATGTACGACGACGTCGATACTGACGCCACCTATCGCATGGAACCGGCCTGAAAATGAGCCAGGAAAACCGCAGTGAGGCGCTGATCGAACTACTCGAAGAACTGGAACGATCGGATATCGGGTTTGTCCTCGTTGGCGGGTACGCGATCAGCCAGTTCGAGACGCGATTCTCGACTGACCTTGATCTCGTCATCGCTCCGCACGAGTACGATGAAGTCGTCGAGTTCCTCAAAGCGCACGACTTTGAACGACGGACGGAGCTCGAAGTCCCATCAGAAGAGACGATTTACAGCCGTGAAATCGAACTGTTCGAGCGGACTGACGGCCTGCCGCACCCGGTCGGTGTGGACGTTCTCGTGAACGGCCTTGGCTGCCGACAGACCAGTGCGGAGTGGTCATTCGACTACCTTCACAAACACAGTTCTATAACGACGGTTTCCGGTGCGACTCGATCGACACGTGCACGAGCAGCTGATGGCGAGATACTCGTCGCAGCGAAACTCCACAGTGCTCGAAAAACGGACATTGCGGATGTTCTGGCGGCAACTCCTTCAGTCGATCTAGAAATAGTTGAACGGCACCTTCATCGCGGAGACGCCGATGCACTTCAGGCACAGCTCGATAAAGCACTCACGTTCATCGAGGAAGGGGGCCTCGATCACCGATTCAAGAGTATGTTCGGGCGATCATCGGCCTCAGCTGAAGATATCGAGACGCTTCGCGAGTTCCTTGAGCGTCAACTGGAGCAGAATTGACATCCTCCCCGGCTGCTGCCCTCGGCAATCATCAGGCGGTGTGCATGCTGGTAGGAGAGTACATTTCGTATGCTTTCTCTCACACACTGCAACCAGTCTTCCACTGGCAGAAAGAGAGTACATTTCGTGTGCTTTTCCAACCAAGCGGGTAGACCTTAGCTGCTGTTCACGAACACAGAGAGAGTACATTTCGTGTGCTTTTGACGGCGAGGGGCCGTCCTACAGTCTAGTCTCCTCGATCGTTTTGCGCGTCTCGATGACGATCTCGGCGTTGAGGTCCAGTTCGTACTCGTAGTACTGCCCGCCGCTCAGTCCCTCGTTGCGCTCGAACCGCTGAAGGAACCCGAGCATGTGAAGATCCGAGAGGTGATCCTGAATGCTCTTCAGTGTCGTCAGTGGATCGTCCCCGCATTCGGCGGCGACGTCTTGATAGAGATCATAGATCTGTTTCGAGCGCACGGGCGTCTCGTTGCGCTCTTCAAGATAGGCCACCGTCTCCAGAATGTACTGGCCGTGGATGGTCTGCTCACGGATCCGGTTTTGTAGCCGACCGCGCTGCACTCGTTCTCGTGCCGCTCCGATGTGGTCGTCCGTAACGCAGTCGGCTTCCTCGCGGAGTGCGACCTCCCCACCGACCCGAAGCAAATCGATCGCCTGCCGAGCGTTCCCCATATCCTGTGCGGCAAGCGCCGCGGCTCGACGTATCGCGGACTGATCACAGGCGTCTTCGGCGAACGCTTGTTCTGCCCGATCCTGCAGGATGGTACCCAGTTCGTTTGCGTTGTACGGGCTAAAAGAGATTTCAGTCTCCATCAGCGTGTCCTTCACTTTCGGCGAGAGCGACGTCCGGAACGTGTAGTTGTTGCTGATCCCGATGATACCCACCTGTGCATTGGTAATGTGGCCGTTGGCGCGTGCTCGTGGGAGTTCGTAGAGCAACGTATCGGCGTCGTCGAGGTGGTCGATCTCGTCGAAGACCATCAGGTGTGTCCCGCCGATTCGATCGAATTGCTCGTAGAGCTCGGTGAAGGCATCGCCGGTTCCGAGCCCTCGCTTTGGAAATTCGCTTGCATTCGCGGGGAGTAGTGTGTTCACGAGCTGTCTAACGACCATGAAGACGGTCTTGCCGTTGCAGTTGATCTCGTGAATGTGCAGTTCGTCAGCTTCGTCCCGGGTTTCAACCTCCGTTTGCAGTGCCTCCAGAATGTAGGTCGTTACCGCCGTCTTTCCGAGGCCGGCTTTCCCGTACAGCATCACGTTTTCAGGCTCTCTTCCGAACAGAATGTCCTGTAACGCGTAGCGATATTCCTCGATCTCATCGTCCCGTTCCAAGATAGTCTCCGGTTGGTAGCTCTCTGTTAGCACTTCCTTGTCCGCAAAGATCGTGTCCATCATCCCGCCGAACGGATTGCCCATTTACTAATGAGTGTTTACCAGACTATTTAAAACCTAATATTGTTAGTTTCGTTTGCTTTTTGTTGCTCTCTTGGCTCTTCGTACCCCGCTGTACAGCGATGGTTTTGTCCAGCATGATTACAGAAAGCACACGAAACGTACTCTCTCACACTTCGAGGCCAACCACCCCAGAGCATACGAAATGTACTCTCTCACTCTTTCAACGCAAGCCAGTCAAAGTAGACGAAACGTACTCTTTGGTCCCTCAGGCTGGATCCACTATCCGACGAAAAGCACACGAAATGTACTCTCTCACTCTCTGGGAGTTAATTGCCCCAGAGCATACGAATTGTACTCTCACTGAGTTCGATCTTCCCCGCTCGATTTACCATCTACAGTCGGAGTAAGCCGAGTGCCTTGAGGTCGTACGGAAGACCTAGTCTTCCGTGATGACGAGACACGCCGCGTCTCGGACCACTTGACCCCCCGGACAGTTCATCCTCTCCAGCACATAGGTGGTGTGTTTGGTCTCTTCGTAACTGTACTTCGTGGCACATTGGATTGGTACGATGACATACGCGTTCTATTAGCCGATTACGTTTGAAGCGGTGGTGTGTCCCAACAATCTGTTTGAACGGGAGCACGCATATCGATCGAGTAAGTGTCTCTCGTTGTCCCAGATCTCGTAGCCGTCGATGTCTCTTGATGCCGTCAGGCGTGTTCTCGTTTACTTGGTCCGTCGAGTTCAAGGAAAAGATCTTGCAAAGAGCCGAACAAAAAGAGCATCCACCGATTGATAAACGACCGGCAGTAGCCGTGACTTCTCATGAAATGATGAAGTGGTAGGTTACTATCGCCACTGAGTAGTGGGTATCCCAGTCGCTCAACCAAAGAACCGATGAAACAGTGGGGGGAGAGGGAGTCCTGTCACGATCAGGTAGTGATCAACCATACGTACCTGAAGAACCGATGAAACAGTGGGGGGTGAGACATAGAACAAGATCGGTTGAAAGCACACGAAATGTACTCTCTAATTCTCCAATGGATCCACTGTCCGACGAAAAGCACACGAAACGTACTCTCTCACACCTCAGGAGCCAACCTCCTCAGAGCACACGAAACGTACTCTCTCACTCGGTTACGTCGACCAAGTCAAAGCACACGAAACGTACTCTCTGGCTTCTCAGATTGGATCCGCCATCCGACGAAAAGCACACGAAATGTACTCTCTTTCTGCCTGTCGTCACCACAGTGCATTCTCTGTTCCACTCTCTCCCCCATTGAGCTCACATTGACAGAGAACTCATGAAGCAGTGGGGTGGGTCTGTACTGATCGTCGTAACGGTCGGGTAGTATACCCGACATGGATTCCGCCAAACGCATGTCCCGACTGGCAGAAAGCATACGAAATGTACTCTCTCACACCTCAGGGTCAACCACCTCAGAGCATACGAAATGAACTCTCTCACTCTTTCAACGCAAGCCTGCCGAAGCACACGAAACGTACTCTCTGGCCTCTCAGATTGGATCCACTCTCTGACGAAAAGCACACGAAATGGACTCTCTTTCTGCCTGTCGTGACTGTTTCCTGTAGAGTCGCTTCAGGCGAATAGTGTATGACAAAAAATCTGTTGGTAGCATCAAAATAAAAGGTGAATAGAAATAAATCCACGAGATGAGTGAGCTGAGCTACCGAAGCGTTTGTATACGTTGCATACAAAGTACACAGCATGGGAACGATCTCTGCACGCGTGCCTGATGAACTAGAGGCCGAACTTGAGGCCTATCTAGAGGACGAGAATCTGGACCGTAGTACTGCTGTCCGAAAGCTGCTCTCTGAGAGCCTCGAAGAATGGCGTCGCGAACAGGCACTCGAACAACTTGCAGCTGGCACGGTCACGTTCAACAAGGCTGCCGAATTGGCGGGGATGTCCATCTGGGATTTCGCCCAACTTGCGAAAGAACACGATATTACGTGGGTTGCTGACGACCACGTTGACGACGATCTCGAGGCCTTGTGAATGTGGGTCTTCGACGCGACGCCGCTCATCTATCTCGCCAAAGTCGATCGACTGGTGCTGGTTCAGCACCTGGAAGAACCACGCGTAATCCCCGACCGAGTCTATGAGGAGGTCGTCACAACAGGAGTCGAAGAAGGACATCCGGATGCTCGCCGCATCGAGCAGCAGGTAGACGCGAACCGATTCGAGATTAAATCGGTTGAAGCAACTCCGGTACTGTCACAACTAGAGGCTAATCCAAATCTCAGTGAGGCTGATGCCGCCGTTCTTGCCTGTGCGGCTATTCACGACGGTATCGCTGTCATGGACGAAACCTATGGTCGCGATGTTGCGACGACAGAAGGGATTCGGACTCGTGGGACGGCCTATCTTGTTTTGAAGTTTGCTCAGTCCGGGGCGATCAGCGTTGATGAGGCTCGAAGCGTAATCGATGCAATGATCGATGCGGGCTGGTACTGCGCTCCTGATGTCTACACGAGAATCATACGAAAACTCGATTCATTCTCTGGGTGACCTCCTCCCCGTCGTGAACAGAGAGGGACTACGTCCCTCAAGCAGTCGGGCGCAGCCCGACGACGACGGGGCTTCCCGAACCGCACCGCAAGCGTTGGGATATTTGCCGATCTACGGTCGCACCTGTTCTTGTGGGGCTACTCTCCCCGTCGATTTGTCGAACAGGCGGACCGATGGCTGGGCCAGACAGCCGTTACCTGAATTGAGGCGCTAAGGCCCCTTCCTCAACGGGCGACCGAAGGGAGCGAGTAGGGAGGGGATACAGCGCCGCACGGTTCTCAAACACGTTCTTCGCTCGGCCCACAGGCCCACGAAATCCCAACAACTATACGTTTGACATCCTCCCGCGCCTGAAGACGCGGGAATCCCACGGCACCGCACCGCTGAGTTGGGATATTAGGGTTTGCAGTCTACCACCTCTGTCCGAGGTTGGAATCCTCGGGAGAGGTCGTGAAGGTAGACTCCGGGCTGTGCCAACCAGCCGGTACTCCTATCCCCACCCAAACCGGGTGCAGACTCGGAGTTACTTTCCTCGTTGATGTTGAGACGGATGTTCTCCGCCCCGTTCACGTCAGCATTGAACGCCGCGTCACACTCCTCGCAGACGTACAAGCCACGCTCAACACGCTGATTATCGTCTTCCCTACCGCACACGCAACACGTCTTGCTCGTACCGCGCTCTGAAACTTCTACGACTTCGATACCCTCGACTTTTGCCTTATATTCGAGGATGTTCGAGAACCGGTCGAACGCCCACCCGTGCAGGTCGAGATTGCCGTGCTTACCCCAGTTCTTTGACTCGCCATTCTCGTCCTCACGGACACCAGCGAGTTCCCCGATATTGATGTAGCCAACACCCTTCTGGACACAGCGTTCAACGATGTGTTTCGCTAAGGAGTGGAAAAAGTGGGTGCGGCGCTCCGACCACTTCTTGTGGAGACGAGTGGCCCGCTCACCACCCGAATCGTCGCACTTGGCGATCTCTTTCGGGAAGTAGTAGCCGTCTTGTTTCAGGCGGTTGCCGGGGTACAGATCGGCTTCCTCGGTGCTGTACGCCACCGCTGCGAAGTTGCAGATGCCGAGGTCAACACCAACCGTTTCGTTGCCGGGAGTGGTGGGTGTCTCAATTTCGTCTTTACAGACGAGGTGCAGTTCCCACCGCTGTTTCGCCTTGTCGTGGACTGCGCGGACTTGTTGCAGGTTCTCGATGGTGACGCCGGGGCGTGCTTCGTATTCGACAAGGATGTATTCCCACGCTTTCGGGTGTTCCTTGTGATTCGCGCCCTTTGACAGGCGAACACGGTTGTTCTTCGCATCGTGTTTGATGCCGTTTTGCTTCCACGTTACCGTGCTACGCGGGTGTTCTTCGTGGACGCGACGGCCTTGTTGGTCGTAGTAGTTTTTCTTGCGGTAGCCCGGTGGGTTGTCCCGGTTGTCGTCGGAACCAAACCACGAACTGAACGCCTCAGAAAGCTCTTCTAAAACCTTCTGACTGGACTGGCTATGCAGCCCTTTGTATTTTGAATGGGTTTTCAGTTCGTGTTTGAGTTCTTTTTCGTCGGGTATTTCGCCGGTTTCGTCCCACTGTTGGCGGGCGTAGTAGTTGGCGACGTTCCAGAGTTTGGATGCCGACCAACCGTGTCTGTCCAGCGCACCAGCCACTTGCGAGTGGTTCTGGATACGACAGATGTGGGTACGGCGTGTTGTCAGCATCCGTTACCTATTATTATGAGCTCCCCTTCTTTAAAAGTTGTGGAATATCCAGCAATAGTGTAGCCGGTGGACTGTTTCATGGAGTGACGGCGCGTATCCACGCCCTGAAGGACGTGGTATTGCGCCTGCTCCACCTATAAATACGTCAACCACTCCCGAGAGAGGACGAACTGACACGCGCTGTAAAGCCAGCGCTGACACACACCAGTTCACAGGCCCATGACCCAGTACAACCAGTGATCCCCCGGAGCCAGCCTCGAGGTAGTTCATCCCGCCTCCCGACCCGATATCCCAGGGTGTCGTGACCTGTCGGCTCACACCCCCGGAAAGAACCGACCGTGAAAGCCGAACGGGACGGCGTGTGGCAAGGGAACGCGTGCTCTCTCGACCAGGGTTTCGGCATCGAAAACGAGCAGCAAAGATCGCTCGCGTCGGGTGTCAAGTGCTGTCGCGATCACGACGCCGTCGTCCGACCCGGTCCCGCCGGGGC
>LFFM01002508.1_pt1 | contig 12087 bp, 8 predicted proteins | sample 643131 | NCBI WGS metagenome assembly LFFM01 (sample SAMN03777445, study PRJNA286221) | soda lake metagenome | biome: soda lake; feature: Kulunda steppe; material: water; isolation source: sample Tc-Br brine of Tanatar trona crystallizer | place: Russia: Kulunda steppe | collected 2011-07
GTCACGCCACGCTGCATAGAGTGGATCGCGGTCGAAACACGACGGGCTCTCCCGCCACTGCTCGTTTGAGTCTTCGAGCAGCGCATGCAGGTCTGTGAGGATGTCTACGTCACGGGTGCCCGCCAGTTTCCACCAATCGTCAACAACGCTCCAGTCGGGCGGCTGGCTGGTCATAACAACGGATCAGTATCTCGGTTGAGGGGGATTGACATGGTCATTCGTTCGGTGGTATCTGCACGGTGGTTCTTAATACGTCGCCTGTACGATTATCTGATAACTGGGTGGGGTTTCTACGTCAATACTGAGTGTAGTATCTCAAATCGCGCAATTTGTTTATACGTGTATTGTGCGATTTGAGAAACAGTGGTTCGGGAGTCATACAACGATTCGAACCTATAGAGTCGGAACGTCCGGTCAATTGGTGTTGGAGTTCTACAGGTCGGCTTCTGCCAGACCGAGGTCCTCTAACTCTACGGGAATCGGGCCTGGGATAGCCAGTGTTGCGTTGGCTGTTGACGCCATCATGTCGGCGTTGTGCACTAACTCGGATAGCGGTGACGTCGGCTCGGGACCATCGTACCACGCACCCATGTGTTCAGCGACTGCCTCAGCAACGGAGTCTGGAAGTCCATACTTCTGGACAACTTCGGCCATTCGAAGATCGTGGTCAGAGACCGAGGTAGTACTGGGATTTTCGCGGCCGCCGTTCTTCCGTTGGTCGTGGAGAATCGCCGCTGCCCGTGCGTGGTCTGGGTCGATCCCGAACCGAGCCTCATAAGAATCGACTAGTCGCTCTACCGCAGTGCAGACCATGAGCGTGTGTGCCCACAGGCCGTGTTCACCTCGGCAGATTGGGTGATGGTAACCGCTCGTTGAAGCAGGAACTTCCCAGAAATAGTCCGGTGCAGTGGCTGTTGCTTGGAGTGTACAGTGCTGTATGTGATCATCTTCGATCAGGTCGATAGCCGGTACACGGCGCCGAATCTCGGGCCCAATTGGTTCGCCGGAGTCTCTAGTAATCACCATCTCAGTTACGTACTATCTACTTACGAAATACTTGAATTTACCGTGGAGAACCGTATTTTGACGTCCTCCTACGGCTTCAGCCGTAGGATTCCCGGGCGTTGGGATATTATGGTTTGCAGTCAGCAACCTGTTCTCGGCCGGCTACTACGCCGGTGTGGTTGTCGAACAGGCGGACTGCTGGCTGCGCCAAACAGCCGTTACTCCTATCCTCTTCAGGATTCGGAGTTACCGTCGCTCGCATGTTTTCCGCGGCGTTCAGATCCGCGTTCGCAACCAACCCGCACTCATCACAGACGTACAACCCGCGTTCCACACGGTTCGATGAGGCTTTCGTTCCGCATGCACAGCACGTCTTCGACGTTCGGAGCCCACCTTCATCAACCCGCTGGACGCTGATCCCGCGTTCCTCGGCTTTGTACTCGATCATGTCGATGATCGTGTCGAACGGCCAATCGTGGATTTTCTTGTTCCCGTGGCGACCCCACTCAGCATCATCACGGACGTCTTTCGGGTGCCCGACAGCGATTTCACCAACACCGTGATCGGCACATTGCTCGACGATGTCTCGCGTCAACGCGTGAATCGAATGCTTCCGACGCCGCTGTTTCTTCTGACGTGCCCACTCAGCTTTCTTCGATGGCCCATCTTCACCCTCCGTATCGTATTCGACGTGGCGGAAGTAGTGGACATCCTCTTTCACAGCGTTCCCCGGATAGAGCAACGTTTCATCACCGATCGACACGGCAGCCACGTTGCTGATGCCGAGATCGATGCCAGCTGTCTTCTCACCCGGAGTTTCTGACTGTTCGATTTCGACATTGCAGACGAAGTGGAGTTCCCAGTCATCGCCGTTCCAGACGGCTCTGACCTGCTGAACGCTTCCCACCTCTGCAAGATCAACGTCCGGCCGTGTTTCGTACGAACACAGAACGAAATCGCTCCGGTGTTCTTTCAGATTGCGGCCTTTGCTGAGGCGGACGTAGCCGTGCTCAGTATCGAGTCTGAAGCCCTTCTGCTTGAACGTGACCGTGGACCGCGGATGCTCGTCGCCTCGTTTGCGATACCCCGGCGGGTTATCGTCTGAATCAGCACTGGTGTACCAGCCGTTGAACGCTTCAGCGAGCTCTTGGAGAACTCGCTGACTGGACTGCGAGTGCAGATCCCTATAGCGTTCGTGGCGTTTGAGGTACGATGTGAGCTCGTTGTGATCTGGGATATGACCGATTGCATCCCAGATGCGTTGGATGTGCCAGCGCCCAACATTCCAGATCTTGGAGGCGGCGAACGCGAGCGAATCGAGATCAGCACGCACCTGTGCCTGATTACGAATACGCGCTTTGAAGGTGCGCGTGACGACCCGATCCGCCATACCTGGGTCGTGTACGACAATTCATGTAAAGAGTTGGATTTCTCAGTGAATATCCAGCCAGCAGTCAGGTCGGTGGTTGGTGAATCCTGTGTCGGCTTCATCCCACCGCTAAAGCGGGTGGGCTTTCGCCTATGCTCCACTGTAACCACTTCAAACGAGAGGACTTGTAAAACAATTAAGCAGCAGTTTATTACGACATCAGCTGGAACGGCTAGCTGGTTCTGTAGGCGAAGGCTTCTGCTGTTCCAGTAAAGCGTCGAAGTAATACGCCGAGTTGTGTTACTGTTATAGTTGGTCGATGACGTCACCGATGATTTGGTGGCCAACGACGCGATCAAGGGGGTCGTTTTGATTTCCGCAGTGTTCGGACATAATACAGAGCGGGCAGCCGCGTCGGCGTTGGCAGTCGCATGTTTCGAGGTGGTCGTAGGTGCGTTCGGCGATGTCATCGAAGTTGTCGTAGATTGCGCGGGAGAACCCGATGCCGCCGTCGATGCCGTCGTGGACGAACCACACGGGGCCGGGGATTCGATCATCGTGGTGGGCAGGCGTTGAGAGGCCGCCGATATCGCTGTTGTCGATCATCAGTTCAAGTGGGGCTAACTGGATGATAGCGTGTTCGGCGGCATGGATTCCGCCGGCGTAGGTGTATCGGGCTGGTTCGGTGAGGCCGGTATCTCGTTCGGCGTGCTTGGTGGGTTCGAGAAGCGGCACGTCGAGGTCGTTAATGGTCTCGTTGAGGTGGGTTTCTGGAAGGGAAACCCACATGAGTTCGGTGTCAAGCGAGAGCGGCGGCGAACCCGTGGGGTGAGGGCCGCTTTCGACTTCGCCGGTCGATATGTTGTGGATGAGGTACTGGTCGTAACTGATGTCGATGTTGGCGCGGCCGAACCAGAGTGTGTAGCCGTTGCCGAGGTCGCGGCTGGTTTCCGGGCGGAGATTCGAGATGTGTTTCTGTGAGAGGGTTTGCGTGTAGTGTCCTGTATCCCACTGCTCGACGAGAATGCGAGGCGTTGGGCTGTCGTGGTTGACGTCAACGACTTCGTATTGTTCGCCGTCATGGAGGAAGATCGCGCCCTCGTGATAGTCGCGGTAGGCGCGTTCTTTTGCGACGGGGTCGTGGTCGATTTCGCCTTCGTCACAGGTGACGAGGTACTGTCGGCCGCTGGTGTCGTAAATCGAGATGCGGGACTCGGGGCGCCTGTCACCGGTGTAGTGGACGCCGTTGTCCAAGCCGACGCCGCGCTCTAGAACGCCGGCTTCTTGCCACATCGAGACCATCTCCGTGAGCCGTGCTTCATCGCCGAGTATCCCGGCATCGTCGTCCGATAGCGGGCGTTCTTTGGCCGCGACACAGAGATGGTCTGCGTAGACCTGTTCGTTATCGATCGAGACGACGGCGTCCTCGACGTCGTCTTCGAAGAGATAGGACGGATTATCGAGGATGTACGAATCCATCGCGTCGGCGCCGCCGACTAGTACCGAGAGGGCGTCACTCTTCCCACGCCCGGCACGACCGATTTGTTGCCAGAACGACTGGCGGGTACCGGGGTACCCGCTCGTGACGGTGGCGTCGATGCTGCCGATGTCGATCCCGAGTTCAAGCGCGTTCGTGGAGGCGACAGCATCGACATCGCCCATCTGAAGCTGATTTTCGATGCCTCGACGAGTACGCTTTCCGAGACCGCCGTGGTAGGCTTTGGTCTTGATGTAGTTATCTCGGGGGTGGTCCCGAGCGCCCCCGGCGATTTTTCGAGCGGCGATCTCAGTTCCCTGTCGAGCCGTACAGAATTGAAGCGTCTGCCGGTCGTTGATGGCGAGGTGAGCGCTCACCTTCGCGGCTTCACCGCCGGTTGAGGCGCGGAACTCTTCCATGCCCACTTCGGTCGGATCGATGTTGTTTTCGCGGGCTTCGTCGATGGCGCTCTCGTCGATGGGTGGCTTCCAGAGGACGATATCGCGCGCACCACGGGGCGAGCCGTCCTCGTCGATGACGGTGAACTCCTCGCTGGTGAGCCGCTCGGCGTGCTGAGCGGGGTTGCCGATAGTCGCAGTCGTCAGGACGAACTGCGGGTCGGCGTCGTAGTAGGACAGCAGCCGTCGAAGCCGTCGAAGTATCCACGCGACGTGTGTCCCCATGATGCCGGAGTACTGGTGGGCTTCGTCTACGACGATGAGTTCGAGGTTATCGTAGAACCGAGGCCAGCCGGAATCAGTGGCATGGCGAGGGAGATACACGTTTAATCCCGCCGGGTTCGTCAGGATGGTGTCGGCATCCGTTCGAATACTCGGCTTACGGGCGTCTTTCGTGTCACCGTCGTAGACATCAACACTGGCGTCGATGTCCCATTCTTTGAGCCGATTGTTAAGTGTCGTTTCTTGATTGCGGGTCAGCGCTTTCATCGGATAAATACAGAGCGCCGTCGCGTCGGGGTTATCCAGTTGGTTCCGAGCCATCTGGAGGGCGTAAATTCGAGTTTTTCCCGAGGAGGTAGAGGTCGTGACGACGATGTTTTCGTCGTTAGCGAGAGCGTCGAGTCCGGCTGCTTGATGTTGATACAGGTCGGTATCGAGCCGGGCGGCGAGCTCGTCGCGGAGAACCTCCTCGGCAGGAACGGTGTCGGCGTCTCTGGTAGGGAGGTGCTCGCTCGCGGTGACCTGTCCGTTATAGTCGGGGAACGATTCTTTCAGGGCCTCTTCGGAGAGGACTTCGTGACGTTCTGGAGTGTTTCGGCTCATGGGGGATTACGAGAAGTCTGAAAGCGATCCCTGTGTGGTCCGGTTCTGCACGGGATCGTCGTCGGTTCCGGGTGGGCGCCGGCTGGCGTCTTGAAGCGCTTCGTAAATCGTGGCCAGCGCTCTGACGTCGTCTTCGCAGTAGGCTGCGAGGCGGTCCCAATCGGGCTGGTATCCGTCGGGGCGGTCGGCTGTCTGTCGCCATGCGTTGTACTCTGCGGCCGCTGCAGCACCGTCGAGGCCCGTCGTCGTTGGTTCCCATCCGAGCGCCATCGCAACGGGTTCGAGACGGTTGCTTCGAGCGGGGAGTGTCGCGTGGTTCTGTGTTGTGGCGTAATAGAGCGGGTCGAACTGGTACCGGTTCTCCCAGACGTCAGTCCATTTTGGGGCGTGTTTTTCGAGTTGGCGTTTGATGATGGGGAAGTCGAAGTCGTAGCCGTTCCAGGCGATGACGGGTCGGCCTTCTGCGGGGCCTGCGAGCCATGACATGAACGCGTTGAGGTGTTCGGCGTGATCGTCGTGTTCTTGCTGTCGGAACGAGAGATAGTGACCGTCGTTGCTGTCTCCATCGAGCACGCCGACGAGCCATGCGATCTCGCCGTTGAGGCCGTTCGTTTCGATGTCGATGTAGATCGGGTCGCCGTTCGGAAGCGTTCCACCGTCTCGCGGAACGACCTCGCCAGTGGCTATCGCGGTTGCTGATTTGTGGGCGGTTTGGGCGGTTTTCTCGCCGAAGCCACGGATTTTCGTCAGGGCGTTCGGTGTCGTATCAGCGATCGCATCTCGGGAGTCGAATCCGTGCTCTCTGAGGCGATCGGCTTTCGCCGGACCGATGTCTTCGAGACCGCAAAGCCCGAAATTCGAAGGGTCATGGGTCTCGGCGTTGATAGCTCCGTTCGGGTATACGGCGAGTTCGACGAGTGGGCGTTTCGTCTCGTCGATGCCAGCGCCGACGGTGTTGATCGGTGGGCCAGCGCCGTGAATACGGTACGTGATGCCGTTTTCTTGGTATATAGTCCGATACTCGGCCCGGAGTCCGGTTGAGAGATGTGTGATGAGGGTCTCGTCGTGCCATGCCTCAGGAAGCGTTTCGAGGTAGGTATCGATTCCTTCGATACGGGTTTCTCGATGGTGCGGGTCGATCGTGAGTTCGAGCCGGCTGGTGATGATGTAGCCGTGTTCGATTGTTTCGCGGGTATCGTGGTTTCCTGCGTCGTGAGGGATGTCTGCCGGCGTGGGGGAAAGGTGATCCGGGGACGGGGCTACAGCGAAGGCGATACCGGCGTCGGGACAGACGTGGTAGCTGGCCGATCGAGAGGGGTCTACGACAGGGATGTCCGTGAGGTTCGTGACGGGTGGAAGCGCGACGTGTGCCGGGTTGGGCGGCGCGGCGACGATAAGGTCGGGTTCGATAGCGTCGATCGCGTCAGCCACGACGTCTTGTACGTCGTATCGGGTGACGACCGGGCCCGGGATTGCGAGTAGCGTCGCTGGCGTATCGCCTGTTTGGGGGAGCTTTGTGCCCGAAAGCGGAGCGGGCCCGACGGGTGCCATTCGTGCTCCCTCATGCGGTATCGACACGTAAGTATCTGCGGCAAGAAGGGTGGAAGTAAAACCGTAGGAGAGCGGTGTGATTGCGGTTCAGATATTCAAAATCACGCGGAGGAGCATGGATTTCCAGACATGAGCTGAGAGTCGCAAGCGCGGCTCGCCGTTCAGGGTCGAAATAGTCTCTCGTGAGTCATTGCTGATGTCCTCGAAAGGTACCGATCGAATCGGGAGGTACGGTACTCTCGTATCTGAGTACGAACGCGGACGAGGGTCCGGTTGGTTGCTGACGGCCAGGTGGTATTGGCGGGGTCAGTAGGTGTTCCGTTACTCGTCGTTATATTTGTAATAGAGTCGCGGAAATCGTATCAGGTGGAGGATCTCGGGGATTAGTTCATCGTAGTCGCGTTCACGATCGTAGTATGCGTCTTCTCGCGCGAGTTCCTGGACGTCTAGAAGCCGGTAGATGGGTGTCCACTCAGTACCCCATTCCGGTACGTGGAGGTCGTCGGTAAGCGCGCCCAGAGACTGGTGTGCGAGATGCGTGTCTTCCGAGTGAGCGACTTGATAGAATTCATACGCGACGTCACAGAAATCGGAGATAGTCTTGGGTGTCTCACCGACTGCTTCGGCGGCGTTGACTTCTTCATCGCAACCCTTGCATTCCATGTAGAGATAATACACGGTACAATCTTCGAGGGACAAGGCCTCTTCTCGGTTCTTGACTGTGAACAGGTGGTTATGAAGGTCGTGGGTGTCTGAACTGTCTGTCATGGTTTGTACGAGTTCGTGGTTGTTTGGATTGTGAGTACACAACCAACGGGCGCGTGCGCCGGTGCCGCACGCGACGTGATGACTCGTACTACGGTATCGCGGATTTCGATACCAGGGGGTGCAGCCGGTGATACATCCGGGTTCGTTCAGAGTGGATGCGGACCGCGGGAGGTACTCGTAGTTATTCCCGGCCGTAGTAATATATGGTTTTGCCGGGGTCGGTCCGCTTCGATAAACACGACGTGATCTCTGATGAGTTTCCCAGACGTTGCTGGTGAAGAGTTATATGTCTGGAGTGAGCCGCGTAGCTGTTCGGTGAGCAAGCGAAGCAGTGGAACAGCGCGACGAGACCGTCTGTTTCGGCCGATTCGAGGCTATTGGTGATCTCGAACGGAGAGTGGATAGTCTGTCCGGAATTCGCTTTTGAAAATCACACTCTTTCCGCGGTGATCTGAGCGAGTTAGTTCCGACCGCGTTTTGAAGGGGTATACTGCCGGTGAACAAATCGATAGAGGTGTGTGGTGGATGGGAAACAAATCGATAGGGGTGTGTGAGTAGGGCAATAGTATCGTGGTTAGTGTGCTTTTCGTGGGAATAGGGTGTATTCAGTGCTCGAAGGCCATGTTCTTGATCGCCGTAAGTAGTTGTTGGTGGGTGATATCGAGCCGGTAGCCGAGCTTCGGTGACGGGGTACGATTGATCAGTGTATGCCAATTTTGGAAGAGGATCGAGACATTCACACCGTAGGTTCGAAGCTTTGGATTTGCGCTGTTGATTCGCGGCATGAAGTCGTTCGAGATTTGATTGATATTCTCCTCGACGGCCCAGCGTTGATAATATCGAAAGTGGACTCCTGCTGTTGATCGTTCTGGAAGCGTACGGCCAGTCAAGTACGCGTTGTGGGATGATACCGTCCCGACTTTCGGTTTGTCTAATAAGGCGCCGAGATCGCTCCGGAGTTCGGTCGGGAACGAATCACCGGATTCGGTGAACTCTGAGAGTGAGTGCGAGTCGCCGGGGCGTTCTGATTCGCCCGGCCACTCGGAGTTTGCGACGGCGCTAATTTGCCGCGGAGTAAACGTTACGAGCGAAGGATCGGAGGAACCTTTCGGGTATGCCACGAGATTCGGCTTCGGCTGGCAGTTCCACGAGACGTTCTGTACGAATCCGACGTGATTCTCTGGCGTGAGTGCCTTGAGAGCTTTAAGTCGGTTTTGATCAGGAGCTCTAATGATGAAATCGGGTCCTGCGTGTTTCCGTAACGCGTTGATGAGGTCTCCACTGACCATTTCACTATCTGCGTAAATCGCATTTATTCCGAAGAAATCGATCGTGATCGGGAGGATCTCTTTAAGCCGATTCGGATACGTCGATTTCCGCGGAAGCCACCGCATACCGATCGTGAACCGAGCCTCGTTTTCGACGATCGATACGACCGCGAACGTCCACTCTGACCAGACATCGTTTTCGTCTTTCGTGGGGCGGTCGATTGTCGGCGCCTTGTCAGACCCGTTCCACTCGATCCGGAAGATGTCTGAGGCGAGCGAAAGCGACCCGTCACGGAAGAACCCGAGATCTTGTGCGACAGAGAGCGTGTTGTAGTGAACCCGGTCGAACTGCGACACGATAGACGGTGTCTCCGTCTGTGACGCAGCTACTCCTTCATCACGTAACGGGAGTCTATCGATGTATTTCGGAATCCCGCTTCCTTTCGGAATCGCAGACCGATCCAAATCAACGTTCTTCGGCTGGTCGGCTGCTAACGGGATCTGTGGACGTTCGAGATGCCAATCAGACGTGTCGGGCACTGATTGGAATCCACTCCCGTCTAATGCCGACGCGGCGAACACACCGAGGAACTGAAACATACTCAATCGCGGTGCCTTTCGGCCGAACGTGAGCGGATCAAGCGTTTTCTCCGTTAAGAACTGCACCCAATTCCGTATCACCTGTTGTTCAACCCAGCGTGGGAGTCTCCGTTCATCGAAGGGAGGGTCAAGCGCATCGAATCCGTACAACGACGTTATTTTCGAGGGAGGAACGATCCCGTTCCGGTACACGGCATGCACCGCTTGAATACACGCTCGCTGTAACGATTCCAGACCGCCATCTAGCTCGTTCGGTAATCGAGTCTCAAGCTCCGATTTGAGCGTTTCATAACTCGGAAGAACATCGACACCGTCGTACCCGAGTTCGACGCAGGTTCGCGGCGAATTATTCAAATACGTCAAACGTGCGTGGGCATTCGAAAATCCTCTGGCGCCGGTTAGAACGATAGCTTTCAATCGACGGTTGGGAATCCCGAGCGTATCTGGGGAGATGCCTTCAACGCGTAATGCGTCGTCGGCGACTTCGAGGATCTTTATATCGTATAGGAGTGACCCGTCGTTCGGTATCGAGACCGATTCGTCCCACTGTCCACGGTTAGCTGCGTGTAACTGCGCTTCGAGATGCACCTGTAACCGCAATGTTTCAATATCAGGGGCGGGACGGTCAATCTCAAGTTCGGTTCCGCGTTTCGAAACCGGACCGTACGCGTCTTTCGATGGCTGATCACGGTACCGCATGGACACGGAGTACGAGTCCGATTGTCGGCACTGAGAGGGCTGGATGGCATCTGCAAACTGGATTGGAGGACCTGTTGACATAGTACGTGCAACTAAGAACTTAGATGGGTATACGGAAAAAGCCTCACCTGGACCAGTCCACATCTGATCGAGAAATCGGAAGCGTGACTCAATTTAGTACTTATAAGATATTATACACGACTACGAATACGACGACGTTTCCAACCTACAGAATAACCCTCCCCCGGTCACAGCAAGCATAATCTCAATAAACCGTGGAAAGAACGAAGTAGAGGCGATCTATACGCGAAATTTTGTTTTCAAATTTCCTTGAATACATTATCCACCGTCTATACTCGATAAAGATACTCACGGGAGAGTAAAATCTAGAATCGAGTACGGAAAAGGAATCGTGGCCGAAGGATATCGACGAAACGACGCAGGAGCATCCGGCTGAAGAGTTGAACGGTGTTCTTAACGGAGTGGCCCCGGACGCGGGACGAGTCCTATACCCGGACGATCTGCCGGAATCGCCAGGATGGCCCGACAGCGAAGAACCGCTCCCGCTCCGAAGCGACGAGTAGTCTGCTCGTAGCGGGCGGTTATCATTCGGAATCCGCGCTGGCACCACGTGTTCAAAGCGGGAATCCGGAGACTCACCGCACAGGAATCATAGATCGGCGGGACGTATCGCGTAACCGTAGTTCAGTGGAGACCCGAGTGGTCGAGCGTCTCTCTGTTGACAAACGACGCGATACCGATTCCGGTGACAGCTCAGGTGAGAGCCGTCAATCTTCTGTCGAGCTATCGTACATCGATTCGAACGCGGTTTCACCCCGAATCAGTTCATCGACGCCGTCGGTGAGCGTTACCTCGCCGAAGACGGTCGCGCGATAGTACGTGTACAGCCCGTCTTGTCCCCGTTCAGTCCGCTGACGCTTTTCGATGAGGCCGACGTCGAGGAGTTCGTTGAGATGATAATGCAGCGTGCTGTCGTCGATCTCGATCGCGTTTTCCAACTCTTTGGGGCTCATGTCACCGCCGTGGACGAGCCGATAGAGGATTTCGTACCGGGTTCGGTGACCGATGGCGGCGTGCATGGCCAGATACTCATCGAGCGTGAGAACGCTCTCCTCCGGCAAGAGCTCTTCCGGATCCTCCGGAAATCCGCTGTCGATCGTCCGCGTGGGATTCGACGCCATCGTAGGCCTGACTACGAAGCAGAAGTACTTGAGCATTCTCAAGCCAACTATTCTCAAAAATCTACTGTTTTAAATACTATCCCCGGCACGTTCGGATATGGATGCAGAGATCACGCGTGAACGACTAATCGGAGAGTTGGGCCGGGTGAAATATGACCGATTTCTCTTCTACCTCATGGGTCCGTATAAGTCGTTCAACCTCAACTACGTGCTCGGCGAGGAGGAACGCCGCGAGATCGATATCGATGATCTACCGGGACCGCTCCGCCGTCTCTTCCAGAATACAGACGAAATTGACGAGGCACAGGCGCTCTTGCGACGAGTACAGGGTGCGCTTCGGGTTACTCCGGGAGTGAACGCGTTTTTGGCGCTCGATATCGGTATCGACACGACCGACGTGGATGCGGCGACGCAGAGTATCGAGTTCACGCGGTGCAGTAACGCGACAGCGTTCGTCGTCCCGTTTCTTGGCCACAACTTCGGCGTGGGAGAGGAGGCCGGAAGCGTCCTTGAGGCGCTTTCGGAGACCCATAGCGATCGATTGCTCTTCGTGCACGAAGCGAACGTCACGAGCGCGATGATCCGATCGGCGCGGGTCCGCTGGGATTTACGGATCGCAACGTACGAAACGGAGGCCGAACTGGTTTCGAAACTCCGGTTCTTCGCCGGCGACATTATGCACCGAGAACGCCGAGGCGATCTCAGTGGTTGGTGACGTCGACGACGAGTTCGGGATGAGCGGCTGTGTTGAATCGCTGTAAGGCGTAGAGATTCACTGTTTGACGAAGCGTTTGATGTTATAGACAACACACATCAGCGCGATTTCGCGGAACTCACGGAACCACGACCGCGCTCGCACGGCGAA